>Ga0268266_10000168_pt1 | contig 119675 bp, 117 predicted proteins | sample KBSS13metaG_FD_190356 | JGI IMG/M metagenome (GOLD analysis project Ga0268266, IMG submission 190356) | Switchgrass rhizosphere microbial communities from Kellogg Biological Station, Michigan, USA - KBS S1-3 metaG (SPAdes) (version 2) | ecosystem: Host-associated > Plants > Roots >...
TGGCGTGCCTTGGCGTGAGATGGCGGGCATGCGGGACAAGCTCATCCATGACTACTTCGGCGTGGACCTCGATCTCGTGTGGGACGTCGTCGCGGTCGAACTCCCGGCGGCACGGACTCGGATCGTTCAGTTGCTGGACGAACTCGAAGTCGGCGACGATTCAGGCTCGGTCTGAATCTGCGCCGTTTGGGGAGAGGAGAACACGGCCTTCGCTCAGAGCATCGTTGAGCATCGTCCCCTCGAAGTGGCCCCATTCATCGACGTGCGACTCGGGCACCACGACCAGGTCCACCGGGACGCCGAGGTCGCCGAGCGCCTCCCGGAGCCTCACGGACTCGCCGCGGCGACTTTGTAGCTCGGGCTCGATCACGAGTAGGTCCAGATCGCTGTCCGGCCGAGGGTCGCCTCGAGCGTGGGAGCCGAAGAGGATCACCTTGGCACTCGGTGCCGCGGTCGAGAGCCGGCGACTCACCTCGTTGATGAGTGTCTCGTGGGTGGTGATCCCCATGGTCGAAAGGTAGACGTCGTTCGCGACAGCGGCCTCTAGTTAGGGGCTCCGTTTCCCGCGCTGCCAAAGCGGAGGCTGGACAGCGTGATGGGACCGCTCCGGGGAACGGGAAGGGAACGAAAGGGGTAAATCGTTCGTTTCTCTCCGCTTGCCAGAGCCAAATGCGGAAGAGGCGGGACATCCAAAACCGGAGTGCCTTAGGTCAAGCTGTGGAGCGGAATTTCGGCTCCACGCCTGGGATCGCGAGACGGGGCAGCCAGGACTCGAACCTGGAATCGCCGGTTTTGGAGACCGGAGACTAGCTACGCAATGGCCCTTCAGCAAGCCAAATGGACGCGGAGATCGCCTCAAGGGAACGGCAAAGGGAACGAAGGGGCAGCGAAATCGCGAGTTGTCACTCGGCCAAAACGGAGGGTATGACGCGACTATTCCCGGCGCCGCCCGCTCCGTCCTGGATTCAGGGCTCCTCCGCGACCCGCCGCCAATTGGACCGGGATGGCGGAGCATCAGCGCAAGGGAACGTGTCAATGACCGTCGGAGGTGGCCGCGCCGATGTAGATCGCGCTGAGGGTCGCGAAGATGAACGCCTGCAGGGTGCCCACGAGGGCGACCTCGAAGATGAAGAAGACGAAGGCGAGCGGGAAAGTGACCGCACCGAGCGCGGCGATCCCCAGCAGGACGGCGAGTCCGCCGCCCATGAACAGAAGCAGCAGATGGCCGGCGAGGATATTGGCGAAAAGTCGGACGGAGAGGCTGATCAGCCGCACGAAGTGGGACACGACCTCGATCACGAAGATCGCGCCGCGGCCGATCGGGCTCATGTTCTCCAGCCCCGGTGGCAGCCAGCTCTTCAGGTAGGGAAGGAACCCCTTCGCCCGCACGCCTTCGACGTGGTAGCTGACCCAGACGACCAGGGTGAGGACGATCGGGACCGAGATGTTCGCCGTCGCCGCGTAGACCGCGAAGGTCGGGATTTCGAGCCCGAAGACGTTGAAGTGCTCGCCGGTGTTGGTCGGCAGCGGCAGGTAGCCGACCAGGTTCGAGAACAGGACAAAGAAGAAGAGGGTGCCGATGAACGGGAACCAACGGGTGGCCACCGCACTCGGCATGTTGTCGCCCGTGATGTTGTTCTTGGCGAGTTCGTAGGCGATCTCGACCGCGGCCTGGGTGCGGTTCGGCCGCTGCTGCATCTTTCTCGCGATCCAGACCATGGTCACGATCGTGAGCACACTGGCGAGCGCCAGGTAGAAGACCGCGCGGTTGATCGAGAGGTCGATCGGCCCGACCTTCAGGTGGATCCAGGCCGGGAGCTTGAACTCGTTCTGCGGCTTGAACTCTTCGTTCTTGCCGTCGCTGCCGAAGATCAACAGGAGGGCGATCGCGATGGCCAGGTACAAGCCGAGGCCGATCACCACTTTGGTCTTGGTCTTCACGGTAAAGGGGATGGCCGAAGGAAGATCGACGGTTAGGCGGGCGATGCCACGGTGTGGACGCCGGTCTCGACCCGGTCGCGTTGGCAACCTGTACTCACCCGAAAGATCGTAACACGATATTTACTCGGATGAGCGAGCCGTCCACTCGATGTTGCCTCGGGCGGGGGTACATCACCTCCACGAGATCGAGCTGGCGGCCACGCAATCCACCGGTCACCCCTTGACTCCGCACGAACTGCTCGAGGTAGGGTCGGATGGATCGACGACCCCGGGCAGCGCGGCCGGGGTCGTTGCATGTCCGGGGGTCTGATCCCCGCCTCGGCCGCGGCGGGGATCCTCTGCCAGGAGGGTCGGCGATCGCCAGTCAGGACGTGGGCAACTGGAGCGAGCGGAAGCGACGAAGCTCTTCCAGGTGCACCTGCGACAGCCGTTTGATCAGCTCATCCCCTGTTGGGGTCAGGTGCAGTCGGATGACCCGGTGGTCGTCGGCATCCTGGACGCGTCGGACGAGTTCCGCCTTCTCGGCCCGGTCGATGAGTCCGACGACACTGTGATGGCGAACCGCGAGATACCCGGCGACCTCCCCGATGGTGGGGCCGTCGGGACCGCGGTGACCTTTCACGGCGAGCAGAAGCTGATGCTGGCTTGGCGTCAATCCCTCGGCGCGAGCCTGTTCCTCGCTCCAATGCAGGAATCGCCGTAGATCCGACCGGAACCCGAGCAGATTCGCGTAGTCGTCCTCCGACATCGATGCCATCTATCCGGCGGTCTCCTTCGTCGCGGTGGGGCGGCCCAGGCCGATCATGTCACCCGGCCGTAAGACGCGTTCGCTGTGGCGTTCCTCCTGGAGGTCTCGCAGGCGCCCTTGCAGAAGCTGCTCCAGGGTGATCGTCCCGACGACCTTGGTGTGATCCTCGCGGTCCACCACGGGCAGATCGGTCACACCGTGCTCGGCCATCACGTAGGCGACGTGGCGCAGGGTGTCATCGGCATGGGCGACGACCTTCCCCGCGGAATCGGCCAAGGGTCCGACGACGGTGCTCATCACGTCGCCCACGAACAGCACCTCGAGCGGGTCGACGCTGTATTCGCGGGTCAGGTGCAGGCCGCGGCGGGCGATCTTCTCGGTCAGGACGGAGCGCCGGAGGACGAGGATCGAGACAGCGTAGGCGACGGTGGCCCCGATCAGGAGGGGCAGTAGGGCTTCGTAGCGGTGGGTCAGCTCCAAAGCGAAGACCACGCCGGTCAGAGGTGAGCGCATGACGCCGCCGAGCACGCCGGCCAGGCCGACCAGGGGCCAGAACCCGGCTGCGACGTGGGGGAAGACGCTCGCCTCCAGGCCGCCGAGGGCACCGCCGATCATCAACATCGGTGCGAGCACGCCCCCCGAGGTGCCCGAGCCCAGCGAGAGCGACCAGATCAGCGTCTTGACGATGAGGATGCCGACGATCAGGTCCGTGGTGATCGTGCCGTTCAGCTCCGATTCGATCACGTTGTAGCCGACCCCCAGCGCCTGCGGGACGATCAGGCCACCGATGCCGATGATGACGCCGCCGATCGCGGGCCACCACATCCAGTGGATCGGCAGACGCTGAAAGGTGTCCTCCGAGAGGTAGACGAGGGTGGTCGCGAGCAGAGCGAGCAGCCCGCCGGCGATGCCCGAGGCGACGCAGAGACCGTAGACGGCGGCATCGAGGTGAAGCGTCCCGGGGGGCATCGGGAAGATGGCGCCGCTTCCGAGCAGCGGCACCCGCACGATCGTCGCGACGGCAACCGCGGCGACGACGGGGATGAAGCTGCGCGGCCGCCACTCGAAGAGCAGCAGCTCGACCGCCAGCAGCACCGAGGCGAGCGGGGCGTTGAAGGTCGCGGCCATCCCTGCCGCCGCGCCGGCGACCAGGAGCGTCTTACGCTCATCGGCGGTGAGGTGGAGGAACTGCGCCCAGATCGAGCCGAGGGCGCCACCGGTCATGATGATCGGGCCCTCCGCCCCGAACGGTCCACCGGTGCCGATCGTCACCGCCGAGGCGATCGGCTTCAACAGCGCCACCCGTGGCTGCACCTTGCTGCCGGACACCAGGATGGCCTCGATCGCCTCGGGGATCCCGTGGCCGCGGATCTTCTCCGAGCCGAAACGCGCCATCAGGCCGACCACGAGCCCGCCGCAGACCGGCGCGAGGAGGATCAGAAGGGGGGAGTGGTGGCCTTCCCCGGGCGCCACCAGCGCGGTCCCGAGGCGCTGGTAGAAGACGAGGTTGGTGATCAGGCCGATCAGGCGCAGCAGGCACCAGGCGACCCCGGCGCTGAGCGCGCCGATCGGGACCGCGAGTCCGGCGATCGCGAGAATCCGGGGCGCCACGGAGAAATCGCCGAGGTGGTTCAGGTCGCGGGGGCGGGGTGTCGTCACCCAGCAAAAATATCGCGTTACGATCTAACCATGCGATCCGCCTGGCCCCACCAGCCTCTGCGCGACCTCATCACACCGCGACAGCTGCCCGCCGCCGCCCGGCGGCGGCGACCATATGTTCCAGCGCCGGGCGCACCTCTTTCCACGCGCGGGTCTTCAGTCCGCAGTCGGGATTGACCCAGAGCCGCTCGCGGCCGATCCGCTGCTCTGCCAGTCCGAGCAGCCCGTCTATCTCCTCGATCGACGGCACCCGGGGCGAGTGGATGTCATAGACGCCGGGGCCGATCTCGTTCGGATAGGAGAGGTCGTCGATGAAGGCGTCGAGCACGTCCATCCCCGAGCGCGAGGCCTCGATCGACAGCACGTCGGCGTCGAGCCGGATGATGTGCTCGATCATCTCGTTGAACTCCGAGTAACACATGTGGGTGTGGATCTGGGTCGCCGGCCGGGCCGGTGCGGTCGCCAGGCGGAAGCAGTCGACCGCCCAGTGCACGTAATGGTCGCGCTCGCCGGCGCGCAGCGGCAGCCCCTCGCGCAGCGCCGCCTCGTCGACCTGGACGATCGCTGCCCCGGCCGCCTCGAGGTCGAGCACCTCGTCCTGGATCGCGAGGGCGATCTGCGTGCAGGTCTCCGAGCGCGGCTGGTCGTCCCGGACGAACGACCACTGAAGGACCGTCACCGGCCCGGTCAACATCCCCTTCATCGGCTTCTCGGTGCGCGACTGCGCATACCGCCACCAGTCGACGGTCATCGCGGTCGGTCGCGAGACGTCTCCGAAGAGGATCGGCGGCTTCACGCAGCGGCTGCCGTAGGACTGCACCCAGCCGTTCGCCGAGAAGGCGAAGCCGGCGAGCTGTTGGCCGAAGTACTCGACCATGTCGTTGCGCTCCGGCTCGCCGTGGACGAGGACGTCGAGCCCGATCTCCTCCTGGAAGGCGACCACCTCGTCGACCTGGGAGCGAATGAACTCGAGGTAGGAGGCCTCGTCGAGCTTTCCTTCGCGCAGCTCGTGGCGGGCGGTGCGGATCTCCTTGGTCTGCGGAAAGGAGCCGATCGTCGTGGTCGGCAGCTCGGGCAGGCCGAGGCGATCCGCCTGCAGCGGTCGCCGCTCGTCGAACGGCGCCGGCCGGTCGTAGTCGGTCGCCGACAGCGCGCCGACGCGCTGTCGCACCACCGGGTCGTTGGTCTGGCTCGAGGTGCACCGGGCCGAGGCGATCGCCCGCCCGTCGGCGAGCACCGCGTCGCGGTCGGCATCCGGACCGACCGCCGCGAGCAGCGTCCTCAGCTCGGCGAGCTTCTCGACGCAGAATGCGAGCCAGGGCCGGACCTCGGGGTCGATCCCCTCCTCGCGCGCCGCCTCGTGAGGGACGTGGAGCAGCGAGCAGGAGGGGGCGATCGTCACCCGGTCGGGTCCGAGCGCCGCGACCGCGGCGTCGATCCGGTCGAGCGCCAGGTCAGGGTCGGCCGCCCAGACGTTGCGCCCGTCGATCAAGCCGAGCGAGAGGCGGGTTGGCGTGGCGGCGAGCACCGCGAGTGCCGGCGCCAGCTGCTCCGGCGCTCGGACCAGGTCGAGGTGGAGCTCGGCGGGACGGAGCTCGGCGACCCGCGTGAGGACGTCGGGGTCGAGCCCGGCGAAATAGGTGGTGAGGCAGAGCTCGGCGTGGCTCGCTCCGGCCAGCTCGCGCCAGGCACCGGTGAAGGCGTCGAGTTCGGCAGGCGTGCGGTCGAGCGCCAGGCACGGCTCGTCGATCTGCACCTCGTGGGCGCCCGCCGCGCTCAGCTTGGCGAGCAGCTCGGCGTAGACCGGGACCAGTGCGTCGAGCAGGTCGAGCGGCCGCTCCATGCCCTTCGCGAGCAACAGGAAGCTGAGCGGCCCGAGGACGACCGGGCGGACCTCGAACCCGAGCTCGGCGGCCTCGCGTAGGGGGCCGGTCCAGTGATCGGAGCGCAACTCGAAGGTCTGGCCGGGCTCAAGCTCGGGCACCAGGTAGTGGTAGTTGGTGTCGAACCACTTGGTCATCTCGAGCGGCCGCTGCTCCGCGTTGCCGCGGGCCAGCGCGAAGTAGTCGGCGAGCGCGCCGCGGTCGACCGCGCCGAAGCGCTTCGGGATGGCGCCGAGCGCCCAGGCGGTGTCGAGGACGTGGTCGTAGAGGCTGAAGTCACCGCAGGGGATCGCCTCGATCCCTGCCGCGGCGGCAAGCTTCCAGTTGGCGGCGCGGAGGGCGCGGGCGGTCTCGGCCAGCTCATCGGCGCCGGTGCTCCCGGCCCAGTAGGACTCGAGGGCGAACTTCAACTCACGGTCAGGCCCGATTCGGGGTAGGCCCAGGAGAGCGTTGCGTGGCATCGGATCTTGCTCCTTGGTTTGAATATCGGTAGGGCCCGAGATGACAGGCCTTCGGGGACGGCTTCGCCGATCAGGCGGCGGGGCCGGGTCAGACGATCTTGAGGTCCCGGGCGTCTCCCCCGGCGACCTCGATTGCTTTCCGGATCACGTCCAACGCTTCATCGCGGTCTGCGGCTTCGACCTCCAGGTGGTGCCGACGGCGGCCCGAAGCTCCGTCCAGCAAGCCTCCCGTGAACCAGTAGAGACCTTGTTCGTCGAGGCGCGTGCTCACGCCGTGACTGAAATCAGCTCGGCAGATGGCCTTGTAGCGGGGCACCGTCGACCTGGCCGGGCTAGACGCCCGTCTCGATCGGGACGCCGACGAGATTTCCCCACTCCGTCCAGGAGCCGTCGTAGTTCTTGACGTCGTCCTTGCCGAGCAGCTCGTGGAGAACGAACCAGGTGTGCGCCGAACGCTCTCCGATCCGGCAGTAGGCGATCACCGGTCGCTCCCCATCGAGCACGCCTTGCTCGACATAAAGCTCGCGCAGATCCTCCGCGGATTTGAAGGTGCCGTCCTCGTTCACGGCTTTCGACCATGGCACCGAGGCGGCGCCGGGAATGTGGCCGCCGCGTTGGGCGCCCTCGTGCTCGTAGCCTGGCGCCGTGATCGACTCGCCGGAGTACTCCTGGGGGCTGCGCACGTCGACCAGAGCGGTGCCCTTGCCGAGTGCCGCACGCACCTGGTCTCGGTAGGCGCGGATCGAGCAATCACCCTGCTGGGTGATGAAGGTCGCCTCCGGGTGGGACGGGGCTTCGGCGGTCGTCTCGCGACCCTCGGCGATCCATTTTTCGCGTGGGCCGTCCATGAGCTTCACCTTGTCGTGACCGTAGTAGAGGAAGTACCAGTAGGTGTAGGCGGCGAACCAGTTGTTGCGATCGCCGTAGAGGACGACGGTGTGGTCGCCGCAGATGCCGCGGTCTCCCATCAGTGCGCCGAACGCCTCGGCGCCGAGGAAGTCCCGGGTGACCGGATCCTGCAGGTCTGCCTGCCAGTCGAAGCCGATCGCACCGGGGACGTGAGCCTCCCGGTACAGAGCGGGATTCTCGTCCACCTCGACGATCCGGACTGCGTCGTCGGCAAGGTGGTGGGCGACCCAGTCGGTATCGACCAATACGTCCTTTGCGTAGCTCATACGGCCTCCAGAGGTCGACGTCTCTATTGCCTGGAATCCGAATCGGGATCTCAGGCCCTATGCAATTTTATACAACACCTATGGGAAAAAGATTTGCGGCTGTGTGCGGCGAGCCTGACCGACCCGCGGGCGTCTTGAGAGAATCGCGAGCCCGGTTCAACCTGTGGAGAGGGCACGTGACCCTTCGATACTCCGTGTCGGTGCGAGGGGAACAACGAGTAGCGGGAATCGCCCCGCGCGAGCGAGGTGCTTCGAGACGCGGCCGGCGGCCAGCCGGCCTTCGGGTCCATCGCCGGGTGCCCCGAGCAGGAGCAGGTCCACTTCTTCTCCGAAGGTGTTCAGCTCCTCGACGGGTGGTCCAAAGACCGGTCTCGTGGCGGTCACGTGAGCGAGTTCGGCGAGATGACGCCGCATCTCGTTCAGGGTCGGGTCGGTTGCCATGACGCTGTTCAGTGCAGCGAGCCTGGAGCCGTCGAAGCGAACCGCGGAGACGACGATCAAGGCATGGACCTCGGCACCTCCGTCGCGGGCAAGCTCGCGTGCCTTGCGGAGGGCGGCCTGGCTCTCCGGCGAAGCGTCATATCCCACCCCGATGACCTCGATCGGCGCTGGAACATCGGCATATCCCGGCGGCGAGATGGCTACCGCACAGGGGGCGCATCGCAGCGAGTCGCGCGTGTCGTCCCCGCTCAGCACCCGCCCGACGAAGCCACGATGGCAAGTACCCACGACCAGCAGATCCGCGGCGTTCTCCTCGGCGTAGTGATGCAACCCGTCGGCCACGGAGGTCCCGCCGACGCCGGCCACCTCCGCATCGCGGCCGGCCGCTTTTCGTTCGAGCTCCAACAGCTGCCGGTCTTCATCCCTTGCCACTGAATCGAATTCGTGGACGATGACCGCGGTCGTCTCCAGGTGGACGTGGACCAGGGTCAGTAGTCCGTGAGGGTCCAGAAGCCGGCGACCGAGGGCGACGGCGTCGTGGCCACCGCTCCTTCCGTCAGTTCCGACGATCACGTTCTTGAACATGTGAGCCCCTTTCTGCTGAGAGGAGAAGGCGCTCCCTTCGCCGGCCTGGGGGCGCCCGGCGTGGTGCGCACTTTTTGTGTGCGGCAAGGACTTAGCGTCCCCCGGGCCACGATTCATACGTGGAGGCCGGATCAGGGACCGAAAGATGCCCGCCACCCTGGGGGAGCGATGGTCGATCGCGTTCCAGAACGCGCGGCTCGGCGATCACGAACAGGGCGTCGACGATGAAGGTCACGAGAACGCCATCCCGAGCGCCCGGTGGTCGTCGCAACTACGCAGTCAACTATTTGGGAGCGGCGCTCGTTCGGCCGACCGAACGGTGAGGATTTGGACCCTCTGGCTCCTGCCTTCGGGTAGCTGGACCAGACCCATCTCGCCGGCTTTCCGGCCGATCAGGGCCTGACCGACCGGGGACGCAGCCGTGGCCGCGTCGGCGCGCGGTGCTTCATGTCCGCCCACCAGCTCACGTTCGATCAGCTCACCGCTGTCGATGTCCTTGAACTCGACGATCGTCCCCACGGCCGCCCTCCCGTCGAGCATTCCGCTGTCGACGACCTCGGCCCTCTCCAGCAGCCCCTCGAGGCGGCTTGCCCGAACGGCGAGGATGATTTCCTCCTCCTGGATCTGCAGGTACTCGTCATTGCCCGCCGGTGCACCGAAGCCCCGGGCCTCCCGCAGGCGCTGTGCCATGTCGCCCTCGAGTTCGCGGCGGACACGTGCGAGCTCCGCGCGCAGAACCCGCTCACCGTCGCGCGTGATGATGGCGCTGGGAGGGCCGCCAGTAGCGCGCGAGCGCGAGCGCTCGGGTCGGGTACGGACAACGGTCTGCGTTTGTGAGGTCATAGTCATAGCGATGATCCTTGCCGTTCCCAGGGTCGTCGGCCATGGGCCTAAAGACCCATCTCAGGGACGTTCATGCCGCACCGAGCCGACGGCCGACGGGCCAGTGCGCCGGTTCAAGACGGAAAGGCCTCTGCGCCTTCGTCAGCGTCGAGCTCACCGAGAGCCGCGAAGCGTGAGAGAAAGGCTGCCGTCTGGTGCCCGAAGCGGTGGTTCCCCGTCGCCCCCGACGACGTCGACGACCAGGTCGGGGCAACCCCAACGCTTGTACTCGTCGGCGTCGATCAAGAACGGGACCCCGCCGATCTCGCCCAACTGAAGATCGTTGATCCTCGGCGGCAGTTCCGCCTCGGTCACGGAACCCGGGCTGTCGCTGTGCTGACGGTCGGCGCTCTGGCGAAAGGCGATCGCGTGATGTCTGGCGCGAAGTCGCAGGATCGCATCGACGGCCGCCGGGGTGGCGATGACTGTGCCGATGGAAAGTCCGGCTCGACCTTGGCGTGAGCGCGGGCCACCGCCGGGCGCCCCGCGCTCTGGGAGACGGCCGAGCACTATCGGAGGTCCTGGTCCGAAACGCGGCGGCGATCGGTCCCACCCGCTCTGATGGCTGCCCGGAGCTTTTGGCGGGCGTCATGCACGGTCTTGTAGATCGCACCGCGGCTCGCGCCCCGACGGGATGCCAGGACGTCGATCGGTACATCGTCGAGCGCGACCGCCACGAGGACTTCGCGCTGCTGGGCGCTGAGGTCGGTCGCCATCGCCACCTTCAGTGCGCCGAGAAGGTCTTTGGTCTCGAGCTCATCCTGGGCCGTCGGACCGCATCCGGCGAACCGCGCCCAGCCACCGGGCTCGGTCGGTATCTCCCGCCCCTGCCAGGCGCGAGAGCGGATCGCCGCCGCGGCCTCCAGCAGAGCGAACTTGTAGGCCCAGGTGGTGAAGCGGCTGTCGCCCCGGAAATCATCGAGCTTGCGGAGCACGGCAAGGAGGGCGTCGTCGGCGCTCTGTTGGGCAAGGTCGTCGTAGTCATCGCCCCAAAGATGGGGAAGCGCCGCCCGACGACGGCCGATCTCGAACCGGGCCCCCCTCAGGAGCAGGGAGTGCAGATCCTCGATCCCTGCCTCGAGGTCGGGGCTTCCAGGAGTGAGTCGCTCGACCCACGCCTGCGACTCGGGGTCCAAGCCCGGACTGCGAGCGCGCCCGCTTGGTCGAACCGTCGCCCTGTCTGTGGTTCCGATCATGTCCTCAGCGTCAGGCTTTTCCCGACGTGAAGCCATGGGCAAAGGTCCCCATCTCGACCTCACGACGAAGGCACGCAGGGACCGACTTGTCGTTTCCGAGGTAAGACTTCGGACCGATCGACCGCTAATTCACCAGACCAAGAGCCATAGAGGTTTGAGGCGCGATCAGAGAAGTTGCGTGCGCGATGAGCAAAAAGGAGACCTTCATCATCGTCGGTGCGAGCCTGGCCGGCGCAAAGGCGGCCGAGGAGCTGCGCGAGCGAGGATTCGACGGGCGGCTGCTGCTGATCGGCGCGGAGTCCGAGCGGCCCTACGAACGGCCACCGCTGACCAAGGACTACCTGCGGGGTGAGTCAGCCCGCGAGTCGACCTTCGTCCACGAGAAGGGCTTCTACCGCGAGCATGAGATCTCGTTGATGACGGACACGACCGTCACCGCGGTCGATCCGGTCGGCGCGACCGTCACGCTGCCTGACGGCCGTGAACTCGGCTACGACCGGCTGCTCCTGGCGACCGGCGCGGAGCCGCGACGGTTGGGAGTCCCCGGCGCCGAGCTGGACGGAATCCACTACCTCAGGACCCTTGCCGACTGTGACCTCCTGCAGGACCGATTGGATGGCGGCGGGCACGTCGCGGTGGTGGGGGCCGGCTGGATCGGCAGCGAGTTTGCGGCATCGGCTCGACAGACCGGCCACGAGGTCACCCTGATCGACCCGAGCGCCCTGCCCAACGAACGCATCTTCGGCGCCGAGATCGGCACCTTCTATCGCGATCTCCACGCCCGACACGGCGTCGATCTGGTCCTCGGCGACGGCGTCGAGTCCTTCGAGGGCGACGGCGCGGTCGGCCGGGTGCGTACCAGCAGCGGCCGGGCGATCGAGTGCGATCTGGCCGTGGTCGGGATCGGAGTCGTCCCGCGAACGGACCTCGCCAGGGACGCGGGCCTGGCGCTCGAGAACGGCATCCTCGTCGACGAAGCGCTGCAGACCACGGCTCCGGGGATATTCGCCGCGGGCGATGTGGCGAGTGCCCGGCACCCGTTCTACGGCGGACAGGTGCGTGTCGAGCATTGGTCGAACGCCCTCAATCAGGGCCCGGCCGCGGCACGGGCGATGCTCGGCGAAGCCGTCCGCTACGACCACATCCCTTACTTCTTCTCTGATCAATACGAGGTGGGGATGGAGTACTCGGGCTATGCGCCGGAATGGGATCGGGTGGTCTTCCGCGGCGAGCAGGCGAGCGGTGAGTTCATCGCCTTCTGGCTGCGCGACGGGCGGGTCGCCGCGGGGATGAACGTCAACGTCTGGGACGTCAACGATCAGATCCGGGCCCTGATCGGCTCGCGCCAGATCGTTGATGTCGACAGGTTGACGGACCCCGATACGCCGCTCGACTCGCTGGGTGCCATCGCCACGAATCGAAGCTGAGGAGGCAGGTATGCCCACCAGCCCAAACCTCGCCCGCCTACGTGACGCCGGCGTCTCGATCTGGCTCGACACGCTCTCCCGACGCCTGCTCGAGAGCGGCGAGTTCGCCGACATGATCCGAGATTGCAGCGTCACCGGAGCGACCTCCAACCCGACGATCTTCGCCACGGCGATCACCGGCTCCGACCTCTACGACGAGCAGTTGCGGCGCCTCGATGCCGAGGGCGTCCACGACCCGCAGGAGTCGTTCTTCTCGCTGGCTCTTGATGATGTCCGCGCGGCCGCCCGTCAGCTTCGCCCCGCCTACGACGCGACTGAGGGTCGGGACGGCTTCATCTCCTTCGAGTGCACTCCGGATCTGGCCGACGACACGGAGGCCACCATCGCTCAGGCGACCGATCTCTGGCAGCGCCTCGACCAGCCCAACGTGATGATCAAGGTACCTGCCACGCGGGCGGGCCTGGCGGCCATCGAGGAGCTGACCCGCCGGGGGATCAACGTCAATGTGACCTTGCTCTTCGCGATCGATCGTTATGAACAGGTCATCGACGCCTATCTGCGCGGACTCAAGGCGCGGGCCGGCGCAGGACAGCCGCTCGCCGGGATCGCCTCGGCTGCATCCTTCTTCCTCTCGCGCATCGACACCAAGGTGGACGCCCAGCTGGCGGAGGACTCACCGTTGCGCGGCCGGGTGGCGATCGCAAGCGCCCGCGTCGCCTATCAGCGCTATCTGGCCAAATTCTCCGACCGCGACTGGCAGGGCCTGACGGATCTAGGCGCCCGGCCCCAGCGGCCACTGTGGGCGAGCACCGGGACCAAGAATCCCAGCTACTCCGACATCCTCTACGTCGCCGAGCTGATCGGTCCGGAGGTGATCAACACGATGCCCGAGGTGACGCTCCGCGCCTTCGCCGACCACGGCGAGGTCGCCGACACCCTCACCGTCGACCCCGTCGGGGCCGCAGAGGTTCTCGCCGGCGCCGCGAGCGCCGGACTCGACCTCAAGGAGATCACCGACGGGCTCGAGCGCGAGGGCGTGCGGTCCTTTTGTGACTCCTACCGCCAACTCCTCGCCTGCATCGAGAGCAGGCTCGGCACGCTGAAGAAAGCAGGCCCATCAGGGTGAAGGTGGTCGATGTGTGACGCGCCCACCGTCGCCGTCACGGCCTCAGGAGGCGAGTGAGATGAAACCGCCGACGATCGCGCCGTAGGCCACGTGCGCAAGGATCGTCACAAGCGGCGTCCGACGACCGTAGTTCAGCATCATGAATCCCGGCGGCTCCAAAAGCGGTCGGTCTGCCGCCGCGCTGAAGGGGGTGCCCATCCGTGGATGGATCACCGGGAGGAGCACAGTCACCAGAGCCGTGCCGGCGAAGAGCCCATGGACGAGGCCGAACAGGGCCCCCAACCACCAGCCGCTGTGACCGATCGCCGCGAAGATGCCGAGGTAGACCAAGGCGAAAAGCAACCCGGTGGCGAAATGCATCGCGTAGCCCAGCGCCTTCGCCCGCGACCGATCGGAGGAGACGATGGTCCCCAGCAGGAATGGCAGGTCCATCCGCGTCAACCCGAACTCACTGGCGGTGCTGAGTGCCGTGGTCAGGATCAGCGTCCCGACGAAACCGCCGGCGACGGCTCCCCAGATGCTCATGGATGCTGCGCCTCTCCGATCGAGACCGCCGCGTTGATCAGGGCCAGGTGGACGAGGCCCTGAGGCAGGTTGCCGAGGAATGCACCGTTTCTTTGATCGATCTCCTCCGCATAGAGCCCGACGTCGTTCGCCAGTCCGATCAACTGCTCCATCAGCTCGCTCGCCTCGACGACGTGGCCGGCGCGGGCGAGCGCGTCGGCGAGCCAGAACGAGCAGCAGAGGAAGGCACCCTCATCCCCCTCGATGCCATCTTCGCCGCTGTAACGATCCAGGAGTGGGCCAGAGCCAAGGTTGTGCCTCATGGCCGAGATGGTGGTACTGAACCCAGGATCGCGTTCGCTCGGATATCCCATCAAAGCGCCGAGCAACAGGCTGGCATCGAGCTCCCGGCTTCCGGCCGATCGCGTGTAGCTGCGGGCCTCCTCCGACCAGCACCGCCCCTCTATGAACCTCTTGACCTCCTCGGCCTCCGCGCTCCATCTGCCGGCGTGCGCGCGCGGAATCAGGGCGCCCTCGGCCAAGCGCACGGCTCGGTCGAGGGCGATCCAGCACATGATCTTGGAGTGCGTGAAGTGAAGGGGCTCACTGCGCACCTCCCAGATGCCGCTGTCGGGCCGCCGCCAGACTTCACAGACCAGGTCGGCGATCTCCGCCAGTCGGCGGGCGGTATCCGGGTCGAGGCCGTCTGCCGCGGTGGCATACAGCCAGGCGGTCTGCATCAGGTCGCCGTAGACATCAAGCTGCTCCTGGCCACCGGCGGCGTTGCCGATTCGCACCGGCCCCGAGTCGCGGTAGCCGCCCAGCGGGAGCGTCGACTCGGGCGTACGCTCGCTGCCGTTGAGACGGTAGAGAACCCGCAGGCGGGGATGGGTCAGCTGTGAGGCGTGGAGCAACCACCAGAAATAGGACTCGCTCTCATGCGGGCAGCCGAGCTGCATCAAGGCGTGGAGAGTCAGCGCCGAGTCACGAATCCAGCAGAAGCGGTAGTCCCAGTTGCGCCTGCCGCCGATCTGCTCGGGCAGCGATGTCGTCCCCGCCGCTGCTATCGCTCCGGAAGGCGAATGGATCAGCAGCTTGAGGACCAATGCGCTGCGGATGACGGCGTCTCGCCAGGGTCCTTCATGGGTCCGGTCGGCCGACCACTTACGCCAAAAGGCAATCGTCGAGGACAGGCGAGATTCCGCTTCGGCGCGGGATGGGAGGAGAAGAGGTTCGTTATGAGCGCTACTCAGGACCACCAGCGCCTCGGTTCCCGCCGTCGCTGCGAAGCGGCCGCTGATCGAGCTGTCCGCGAGGACGGGAACGCCGGCCGCCCAGCTCGATACGGCCAGTGCGTCGCCTCCGGCGGTCGCCACCGGCGTCCCCCCGCGACGACCGATCCGAGCCGTCCTTTCCCCGTAGTGAAAGCGTGGCTCAACGCGCCACTCCATCTGCACCTCGCCAGAGAGTCCCTCGACGCGTCGCGCGAGCTCTCTGGCCGGCACCAGGCCAGTGTCCGGCAGCAACATCGCGTCGGTCACCCGCACCGATCCGGCCGCGGTCCTGAAGGTGGTCTCCAGCACATTGGTATCAAGCAGGTAATGGCGCTCTGCATCGAACGGTGCGTCGGGAGCGAGGCTGAAACTGCCGCCACGCTCAGAGTCGAGGACCGAGGCGAAGATGCTGGGCGAGTCGAGATCGGGCAGGCACAGCCACTCGAGCGATCCATCGCTCGAAACGAACGCCAGGGTGCGCCCGTCGCCGATTGCCGCGTACTCACGCAGCGGCAGGTATCCGGCATCGCGACCTGGAGTCACCGTCAGCCTGCGGGTCAGTCTCGCCCGGACGATGGATGACGAGGGGCGATCGAGGCGCCCGCTGACGACTCGGATTCGAGCAGGGCCCTCAAACTGCGGAAGTCCTCCGCACAGGCCGGACAGCCCTCGAGATGGGCCCGCATCCCCGGCACGTGCCTGTCGGCGTCCGACCCGGCGAGGTCCAGCTCGACATAGCGGTCCAGCTCGGTGAAGCACTCCTCACAACCGAGCTCGGGTCCGGGAGGTCCCAGGAGGCGGGCCAGTACCTCGGCGCGTCCGGGCGCCGCGCTCTTGTCGCGGTCGTTCATGGCGCCTCCTCTCTGGTTCCTTCGATCCCGAAACCACGCTCGGCGAGGGCGGTTCGCAGCTTGCGTCGAGCGTCGTGCAGGGTCTTATAAAGGGCGCCGCGGGTGGTCTCCAGGCGCTCGGCGAGGACGTCGATCGGAACGTCGTTCAGCGTCACGGCGACGAGCACCTCACGCTGGTGATCGGTAAGTGCGATCCTCATCTCCTCACTCAGCGCCCCGAACAGCTCGGTGTCTTCGACATGGGCGTCGGTGGAGCCGGCGGTGTCGGCCAGTACCGCCCAGGCGTCTTCGGTGATCGGGATCTCGTGTCCCTGCCAGGCGCGACGGCGAACTTTCACCGACGCCTCGAGCAGGGCGAACTTGTAGGCCCAGGTGGTGAAGCGGGCTTCGCCGCGAAATGCCCCGAGCTTCGCCAGCACCGCCGCGAGTGCATCGTCGGCGCTCTGCTGTGCGAGGTCCTCCTGATCGTCGCCGCGCAGGTGGGGGAGGGATGCGCGGCGGCGATCGATCTCAAAACGCGCCGCCTTCAAGAGCAGCGCGTGCAGCTCGACGACGGCAGCCTCTCTCCGCGGTCCGCTCGCGCCGAGCCGCTCCAGCCAGAGCCGCGACTCGTCCACGCCCGGCGCGGCAGAATCTCCGGCTGGAATCTCGATGGGCATCGTCATCGTCGCTGGTGCCATGCATTGTTAGCGACCGACGCCGTTCGATCCTTACCTCCGCGTGGCGCCGAGGTCCTCAAGGCGGGCTTTGTAGCCGCGAACCGTAAGACTCGGTGGCCGGGAGACGCCAAGACAGGGACAGCCAATCAATACCTACGTTTGGAGGCCCCATGTCAAGCACCGCGACTCTCGACCCGCGCGAGGTCGACCTGACTTCAGCGACGTTCGGCGAACGCCTCAAGGCCGACCCTGCCTACCAGGCCTTTCTGCTCTTGCGGATCGCCTTCACCGTCGCACCGATCCTCTTCGGCCTCGACAAGTTCTTCAACATCATGGTCGACTGGGAGTCCTACCTGGCGCCCTGGATCAACGACATCATTCCCGGTAGCGCCTCAACCGCGATGCACCTGGTGGGCGTGATCGAGATCATCGCCGGCATCGCCGTCGCACTCAAGCCGCGCTACGGCGCCTACATCGTTGCCGCCTGGCTCGCCGGGATCGTCATCAACCTGCTGACCTACTCGGGCTACTACGACATCGCCCTGCGCGACTTCGGGTTGATGCTGGGTGCCCTCACCCTGGCCCGGCTCGCGAGCAGGTACGACCCGCCGGGATTCCGACCCAGCCTCTGAGGCGGGCGAACTTATAGGCCCTCTCTCTTTCTGGGCGTCTCGTTGTCGATAGCGCCCGTCGTCCACGAGGGAACGGACGACGGGCGCTTTCGACACGGGCTGGTGGCGGTGCGGCAGTTGACCGGCGACCACCGGTTCATCTCCTGCTGTCGTTGCCCGGCGCGATCGGTTCGTCGCTGCGGTCCGCAGCGACGTGATCGTGACCTTCTGAGCCATACAGCGACGAAGGACAGGCCGACCATCACCAGTGCGGTTCGGTGGCCGAGGTGCGTGATCGCGCGGGCGTCGACGCCCCGATCGCCCGGCGTCCGTCGGATCTAGTCGACGGACGCGTGGATAACCAAGGTCGGTCGGTGAGCCTGCTGGACGACCGTTCCGGAGACGCTTCCAAGCAGAAGCGAGCGCAGGCCCGTCAGGCCTCGGGATCCCAGGACGATCACCGATGCCTGTCGGTGGTCGGCGGCCTCGACGACGGCCTCCCAGATCGGGCCGTTGGCCTCGATCGCGAGCGGCTCGGCCTCGAGGCCCGCCCGGCGAGCGACCGAGACGCCCTCATCGGCTCTGGTCGCGCCCGCCTCGAAGGCGGCATCGTCGAGTTCCGCGAAGTCGGGCATCACGGTCGATCCCGACCAACCCAGGCTGCCGAGACTGGTGATCGACCGCCATACGGTCAACACCACTGCATGGCTCCCGGGGAAGAGAACGCCCGCGTGTTCGATCGCACGCTTGGCGCCCTCGGAGCCGTCGTAGCAGAGGATCAGGGGGTGGGCACGGGTCACGGCATCGCCCGCCGCGCGATCTGGAAGCTCGGTGGGGGCGTGGGATCGGGACACAGCTCGATCTTCCTCGCCGGAGGAGATCGGCACCATGGGTTGCGATGCCCATTGACCCCCGGAGGCCGACCAAGGACAGTGGGGTTGATGAAATCGTCGACGATCCGACCGTGACCAAGGACGCGGAGCCGCGTGCGGGCGCGGTGGTCACAGGTCTGGGCCCTCTCCGATCCGCGCCCGACAAGCGTCTGCCGCTCCTCTGGCGGGCGTTCCTCGCCAGCGCCTTGATCATGATCGCCGCTGCGGTGGCGCTCGCGGTGACGCCGGTGACCATCCACGCTCCGATCGCGCTCGAGCAGTTGGTGGTCGTAATAGGTGGCCTGGTCCTGATGCTTTCGGCCAATCTCTGGGCCCTGAGAAGAGTTCTGGCTCCCGTACGGAGGTTGACCGCGGCGATAAAGCAGATCGATCCCGACAACCCAGGGGAGCGGATATTGGATATCGGTCCCTATGGCCCCGACGTCGGTGCCTTCACCGACGCCTTCAACGAGATGCTCGACCGACTCGAGCATGAGCGACGCGAGAGCGCCCGGGTGGCCCTGGCCGCCCAGGAGGGCGAGCGCAGGCGTCTGGCCGCCGAGCTCCACGACGAGATCGGACAGACGCTGACGGCGGCCGCGATCCAGATAGAGCATGCCGCCGACAGCGGGCATGACTCCCCCGAGGACCTGCGTCGGATCGCCGACGCCGTCCGCGGCAGCCTCGACGAAGTACGCCGGATCGCTCGCGAGCTGAGGCCCGAGGCTCTCGACGACCTCGGGCTGGTCAACGCGCTGATCTCACTCTGCTCACGCCTGGCCTCCCAGGGCGATCTGCGCGTCGAGCGGCAACTCGAACGACCACCAGAACTCTCTCCCGGACTGGAGTTGGTCATCTATCGCGTGGCCCAGGAGAGCCTGACCAACGTCGTTCGCCATTCCGGGGCCAACCAGGCGACGGTCAGTCTGGGCATGGACGGCCAGAATCTCACGCTCTCTGTCGCCGACGATGGGCGCGGTCTGCCGGCCGACCTCCCGGCGCACACGGCCGGCATCAGTGGGATGCGGGAACGAGCTCGGCTCGTTCACGGGAAGTTGGAGATCGACTCGCGGCCCGGCCAGGGCACGACGGTGCGCCTCGAGCTGACCTGGGAGGAGGCTGATGTCGGTCCCGCTTAAGACCAAGGTCCTCCTCGTCGACGATCACCTGGTCGTGCGCGAAGGTCTGCGGATGGTGCTGAACTCGGCCCCCGACATCGAGGTCGTCGCCGAGGCCGGCGATGGGGCCGAGGCCGTCAAGCTGGCGCTGGCCGGAGAGGCCAATCTGGCGATCCTCGATGTCTCGATGCCGGTGATGACCGGTCTCCAGGCCGCAAGGGAGATCAGTCGCAGACGACCCGAGCTGCGGATCTTGATGCTCTCGATGCACGAAAACGAGCAGTACCTCTTCGAAGCGCTGAAGGCGGGCGCGTCCGGCTACGTGTTGAAGTCGGTCGCCAACCGCGATCTGATCGAGGCGTGCAGGGCGACGATGCGCGGAGAGCCTTTTCTCTACCCGGCCGCCTTGACGACGTTGGTCCGGGACTATCTGGATGGGGCGCGGCGGGGGGAGACGGTCCCGGAGGATCCGCTCACTCCCCGCGAGCTTGAAGTGGTGAAGCTGATCGCCGAGGGGCATACCAGCGAGGAGATCGCCGGGCTCCTGGTGATCAGCAAGAAGACGGTCGACCGCCACCGGGCCAACATGCTCGAGAAGCTGGGAATGCGGAACCGGGTCGAGTTGACCCGCTACGCGATCAGGCGGGGCCTCGTCGAGGCCTGAGCGATCCACGGATCGCGAGGAAACATGGGCCGAAACACCCATGGCCATGGTCGCCGAGGCGATCGATGCTTTGAGGTCGATGGCCCGTGATGGGCCTCACCGCTAATCAGGAGGTTCGAGCAGATGTACCAGGCTCCGCAGCAGTCAAGGCGCGCGCCGTCCGGCCTCTCCGCCGCTTCCACCCGGGTGCGGCGCCGCATTCGCCTCATGCGCGCCCGGTTCGGCCGGACTCGTCTCGACCAGGAATTGGCAGCAGGGGTGAGGCCGGATTCCGATCCCCTGCTTCGCGAACGGGCAGGGTTCCTCCTGTCCCGGGAGTCACGCCTCAGGATGGCCTCTGGCCTCGACCGTGCCCGGCGCGAAGGCGAGCGGGCCGCGCTTCACACGTCCCAGGTGCCGGTGAGTACCCAGGCGGTCCGCGACGCCGCGCCCGTCCTGAAGAAGCTGGCCCTGCGGATGCGGGGCTACCTGCCGATCAGCCCCCAGGGTGCGGCCAAGACGAACATCTTGCTGACCGACGGCTGCGGCCCTCTTTATAGCCCGGACGGCAACCCCGACCTCAAGAGCGCGGCGCTCAGGGCCTTGGCCGCCCTCGAAGCCGACCCTGGGCAACAGCGAACGATGGTACGCAGAGTCGGCAATCCAGGCTGGTGAGTGGGACCGGTGAAGAGGTCGGCCCTTGCAGTGCTCACGGCGCCTCGGGTGCCGTCGGCGTGCTCTCGACTTCCCAGGTCCAGACCGCCGGGGGGTCGCTGGCCGGAAAGGAGGCAGCTCCGGTCTCGTCGGCGCGCGTCGATTCCGGCACCTTCGTCTCTTCGCCCGCGGCGACATCGGCGTGGGAAGGACGGGCTGGAGGTCGGGGGTCGACCATGGACTTCATGTTCCCACTCGGCGGTGACCACGCCAATGGGCTCCGATATCCAACCCGCAGAAAGCCTTGCCCGGGTTTCCGTTGGATCCAGCTTCCCGGTCGGGCGCCTTTTCCATGTTGCTACACCGGCGAGTCCTGGGCTCGGAGAACCGATGGCTGGAGGCCGAGCAGACGCAGGTCGCCGAGCAGTTCGGAAAGGCTCTGCTGGTCCAAGGGGGTCTCGGGAAGGGTGATGCCGAGCTCGATCTGCCAGCCGACTCCGATCTCGCCGTCCGGGCCGGCCTGGGAGAGACGCAGGAGGCGGATCGCCGCATCGGGAGCCTCTTCACGCAGCCGTCCGACCTCCGAAGTCAGCCACTTCTGCACTTCCTCGTTGGCGACGGGGGCGTAGGGATGGCAACGAACTGCGATCTGGCTCATGAGTCTGAGTCTCCGGCACGGATGACCCCGCTGCAATGGGTGTTCCTAGCCACCCTCGACCCGGATCTTTCGGTGTCCGGGGTTGACCAAGATCGCGTGTCGGTGATAATTTACCCAAAGCAAGTGGGAAAAAGAACACGATCGGACGTTTGATGGCGGACAGCGCGCTCCAAGGATCACCAGCAGCGACCGGCAGTGCCACGACCGATCTCGAGCCTCCCGGATTCGGAATATCCGGCGACCAGCTTCTGCGCAAGTGGCTACGAGGGATCGCCGGGGGAATCCTCGGAGTGGCTTTCGGCGTCGCCTTGGTGGTCGGCCTGCGGGCGATCTCCGGACTCGGGGTCTGGCAGACCGAACAGACCGGCTATCCGCACCTCATCGTGCCCCTCTTCACGGCCCCGCTCGGCTTCCTCCTCGGCTTCGGCGCCTTCGATTACTGGCTGCGCTGGGCGTTCGGGATGCCCACCAAGGTGGAGGACCATGCCGACCACGGCGCCGCAACGTGGCGGGACTACTTCACCTTCAACACCGACCACAAGGTGATCGGCATCCAATACATCGTCACCACCTTCTTCTTCTTTTTCGTCGGTGGGCTGATCGCGATGGTGATCCGCGCGGAGCTGGCCCAGCCGGGCACCCAGATAGTCGGCGCCGCCACCTACAACTCCCTGTTCTCGACCCACGCGGCGATCATGATCTTCCTCTTCGTGATCCCGGTCTTCGCCGGGATCGCCAACTACGTCCTGCCGTTGATGCTGGGTGCCCCCGACATGGCCTTCCCGCGGCTCAACGCACTGAGCTTCTGGCTGCTGCCGCTGGCCGGGGTCATCTTCCTCACGAGCTTCCTCGTCCCCGGCGGCGCCTTCGACGCCGGCTGGACGGGCTACGCGCCGCTCTCGACCGGGGCGCCGCTCGGCCAGAGCTTCTTCAACGTCGGCCTCCAGTTCGCAGGCTTCTCCTCGATCCTCGCGGCGCTCAACTTCCTGGTCACGATCGTCACCATGCGGGCGCCGGGGATGACCTTCTGGCGGATGCCACTGCTGGTCTGGGCCAACTTCGCCACCTCATTGCTGGTCGTCGCCGCGACCCCGTTCCTCGCCGGGGTCCAGTTCATGGTCCTCTTCGACCGCATCCTGCACACCAACTTCTTCCAGTTCGGCACCGGCGGGAACGTCATCAGCTACCAGCACATCTTCTGGTTCTACTCGCACCCTGCGGTCTACATCATGATCATCCCCGGCTTCGGGATCATCAGCGAGGTGATCTCGACCAACGCCCGAAAGCCGATCTTCGGCTACCGGCTGATGTCCCTCTCGTTGCTCGCGATCATCGTCCTCAGCTATTCGGTCTGGGCCCACCACATGCTCGTCGCCGGCATGTTCAGCTGGCTGCGGATCCCGATGATGCTTACCTCGGTGCTGATCGCGATCCCGACGGGGATCAAGATCTTCTCGTGGGTGGCGACGCTCTTCTTCGGCAAGATCAATCTGCGCTCGACGGCGATGCTCTTTGCCCTCGGCTTTGTCTGCAGCTTCATCATCGGCGGCATCAGCGGGGTCATGATCGCGTTGGTGCCGATCGACATCCACGTCACCGACACCTACTTCATCGTCGCTCACATCCACTTCGTACTGTTCGCTGGGTCGGTCTTCACCATTTTCGCTGGCATCTACTACTGGTTCCCGAAGATCACCGGTCGGATGTACGACGAGAGACTGGGCAAGATTCACTTCTGGCTGACCCTGATCGGGACCTGGGGAACCTTCGTGCCGATGCATTGGATCGGGATGGACGGGATGCCGCGCCGGGTCGCCGACTACGCCAGTCAGTTCGGTGACTGGAACCTCCTGATCAGCTGCTTCAGCTTCATGCTCGGCGCCGCCCAGTTGGTCTTCCTCTACAACATGATCGTCAGCTGGCGATTCGGTCCGAAAGCCGGATCTAACCCCTGGCGGGCGAGGACGATCGAGTGGCAGGTCTCCTCGCCGCCGCCCCGGTTCGATTTCGATCGCATCCCACGGGTGGTCGGCGGCCCATACGAGTTCGGCGTGCCCGGTGCGGTCCATGCACTGATGGAGGAGAAGGACTTTCGCAAGGCGAAAGTCGCGGCCGGCGCTTCGGGCGCCTCGGCCGCGAGCGAGACGGCGGCGGCACCGCCGGAGTCCGGGCGGTGACCATCCGTGCCGGAGATGCCGACCGCGTCGTCGATCGCACCGGCCCGGTGCAGGCGACCTGGAGGCCGCCGGCGATCGTCGCGGCCGCCTCGATCACAATCGTCGGCGCCTTCTATCTCGGTGGCCCTGGGCTCGGCATGGCGATGGGTGCCCTCGCCGCGGCGGCGATCCTCGTGATGGCGGCACGCGCCGTGCCGCGGGGCCCCATCGTTCCGGCGGCGCTCACCGACCTGCGCCGCCATCTCCTTGTCGTCAGTCGCGACGCGATCGAAGATCCGCAAGCGCTGGCGCAGATCGCCGAACTGTCTCCCGACGTCGGCCCCGAGTCGGCAGCCGGCGAGATACGAGTTTTGGTTCCGGTTCGGGAGCGGCGTCTAGACCGCTGGTGCTCGGATCGCGTCGCGTACTCCATCGCCCAGCGCAACGGGGTGATCTCGGTTGCCGGTCTGATGAAGGTCGGCGTCGAGGCAAGCGCGACGATCGGCGACGGTGACATCGTTCAGGCGGTCGAGGACGAGCTCCGTACCTATCCCGCGACCGATGTCCTCCTGCTGACCTCCAGGCAGGAGCTTGCCGGCGCGGAGCGGAGCGCCATTGAACTGCGACGCCGGCTCCACGCCGACTTCCTGCAGCTGCCCGTTAAGGCGTCGCAGCCGGTCGAGAACCGGGGCGCCTGGCGGCACATCCCGCGACCGTCGCCTTATAGGCCCGGGCATCAGGGCACCCTGGATCATGGGATAGGCCATAGGAGCCGGTAGCGACGCCTCGCGGACCCGCCGGTTGCCCGGTCGGCGAGATCGCATGGTGATGGTTCGTCAAGCGCTATCTGACTCCGCGCGCTTGGCAGCGTGGCGGCGACTGTAGAGCTTCTCGCGGATCGTCATCGCGCCGGGGTGTCCGTTGCCCGGCCATGGGGTCAGCAGGAGAAGCAGGCGAGCGTCCCCGATCGCGACGACCTCATGACGTTCGCTCGGCTCGAACTCGACCAGGAGACCGCAACCGCCCGACGTTTTTACCCCATCGCCGTTGGTGACCTCGATCTCGCCGTCCAGGACGATCAGCCAGGCCCGCTCGTGGACCTGATGCTCGGCGAGACTCTCTCCGGCGGCGAGGTCGAGGGCGATCGCGCGTGCGGCGTCGCTGGAGGACAGGATCTCCGGCAGTCGCGGCTTGAGACCTAACGTCTTCAGGTTCCAGCTCTTCACGATCTCTCCCTCCGTCAATTGGTCGGTGACGGCGGCCGTACCGATCGCCGCGGGCCGGGCCACCCCCGGGCATCGTACCCCGATCCCGCCCCCTCGGCATCTATTTAACCATCTTACCTGTGAAAAACATCGCGGAACAGGGACTCTGTGATAGGAGTGTCTGCACCGTGTCGGATCGCCTGAATCCGCTGCTCGAGGCTCATCGGTTCCTGCGTCGTGGGCCGGTGTCCGAGGAGCACTGGAGTCAGCTCGTCGCCAAAGACCGCGACTGGGAGCGCTCCTACCGCGGGCGCTGGGCGCATGACAAGGTGGTGCGCTCGACCCACGGCGTCAATTGCACCGGCTCGTGCTCGTGGAACGTCTACGTCAAGGATGGGCTGATCACCTGGGAGTCGCAGGCGGTCGACTATCCCTCCACCGGGTCGGAGATGCCGGACTACGAGCCGCGTGGATGCCCCCGCGGCGCCTCCTTCTCCTGGTACACCTACTCGCCGCTGCGGGTCAAGTACCCCTACGTGCGTGGCAGCCTGCTGGAGATGTTCCGGGAGGCGCGGGGGCGGCTGGGGGACCCGGTCGAGGCCTGGGCGGAGATCGTCGAGGACCCCGAGAAGTCCCTCCTGTATAAGCGTCAGCGCGGCAAAGGCGGCTTCGTCCGCGCCTCCTGGGACGAGGCGGTCGAGATGATCGCCGCCGCCCACGTGCATACGATCAGGCGCCACGGCCCCGACCGGGTGGTCGGCTTCTCGCCGATCCCGGCGATGTCGATGGCCTCCTACGCCGCCGGGACCCGCTTCCTCTCCTTGATCGGCGGCACGATCCTCTCCTTCTACGACTGGTATGCGGACCTGCCGCCGTCCTCGCCGCAGTCCTTCGGCGACCAGACCGACGTGCCCGAGTCGGGCGATTGGTGGAACGCCGGCTACCTGCTGATCTGGGGCACCAACCTGCCGACGACCCGGACCCCCGATGCCCACTTCATGACCGAGGCGCGCTACCGCGGCCAGAAGGTGGTCGTCGTCTCACCCGATTACGCCGAGCACACCAAGTTCGCCGATCACTGGCTGGCGGCCGAGGCGGGCTCGGACGGGGCAATGGCGATGGCGATGGGCCACGTGATCCTCAAGGAGTTCTACGTCGATCGCGAGACGCCCTACTTCGTCGACTACGCGCGACGCTTCACCGACCTGCCGCTGCTGGTGACCCTGCGCGAGCGCGGCGGCGCCTACGTGCCGGACCGGCTGCTGCGGGCTTCCGACCTCGGCAGTGGGGAGGAGGAGAACGCCGAGTGGAAGCCGGTCCTGATCGACGGGCGGAGCGGCGAGCCGGCGGTGCCGAAGGGGTCGGTAGGCCACCGTTACGGGAAGCCCGGCCAGTGGAACCTGAAGCTGGACGGGATCGAGCCCCTGCTGACCCTGATCGACGGGGCGCGGGAGCGCGTCCCGATCGATCTGCCCCGCTTCGACGTCGGTGAGGGCGAGGGTGGCGGCTCGGTGCGGCGCGGCGTGCCGGTCAGGCGCATCGGCGGGCATCTGGTCACCACCGTCCTCGATCTCAGCCTCGCGCACTATGGCGTCGGCCGCGAGGGCCTGCCGGGCGAGTGGCCGGCGGACTACGAGGACCCGCAGCCCTGCACGCCGGCCTGGCAGGAGCCGATCACCGGCGTCGATGCGAAGCTGGTGGCGCGGGTGGCGCGCGAGTTCGCCCGCAACGCGGAGGTCACCGAGGGGCGCTCGATGATCGCGATGGGAGCGGGGACGAACCACTGGTTCCACTCCGACCAGGTCTACCGGACCTTCCTGGCGCTGGTGCAGCTCTGCGGCTGTGAGGGGGTCAACGGCGGGGGCTGGGCCCACTACGTAGGGCAGGAGAAGGTCCGCCCGCTGGCGGGCTGGCAGACGATCGCGTTCGCCCTTGACTGGACGCGCCCGCCACGCCATCAGTCGGGGACGCCGTTCTTCTATCTCGCGACCGACCAGTGGCGCTACGAGCGCCATCGGCCCGAGGACCTCGCCTCGCCGCTCGGACGAGGCCTCTTGAAGGGTAGGCACATCGCCGACGTCAACGCGCTCGGGGCCCGCCTCGGTTGGCTGCCGTCCTACCCGAGCTTCGACCGCTCCAGCCTCGCGCTGGTCGAGGAGGCCGAGCGGGCGGGTCTGGAGCCGGCCGAGTACGTGGTGCGGGAGCTGAAGGAAGGCCGGCTGAAATTCGCCTGCGAGGACCCCGATGCCCCCGACAACCATCCCAAGGTGATGACGGTGTGGCGCTCGAACCTGCTCGGCTCGTCGGGCAAGGGCCACGAGTACTTCCTCAAGCACCTGCTGGGTGTCCCCGACAGCGCCGTCCGGGCCGAGGAGTCGCCGGCGGAGCTGCGGCCGCGCGAGGTCGTCTGGCGCGAGGGGGCGGCGGATGGCAAGCTCGACCTGCTGACCACCATCGATTTCCGGATGACCAGCAACGCGATCTTCTCCGACGTGGTGCTGCCGGCGGCGACCTGGTACGAGAAGGTCGACCTCTCGAGCACCGACCTGCACCCGTTCGTCCACACCTTCAACCAGGCGGTGCCGCCGCCCTGGGAGTCGAAGACCGACTGGGACGCCTTCGGCCGGATCGCCGAGCGGTTCTCGGAGCTGGCGGAGGAGCATCTCGGCGCCCGCCGCGACCTGGTCGCGGCGCCGCTGCTGCACGACACCCCCGAGGAGATCGGTCAGCCGCTGGGGGAGGTACGCGACTGGCGCGCCGGCGAGTGCGAGCCGGAACCCGGCCGCACGATGCCGAAGCTGATCGTGGTCGAGCGCGACTATCCGACGATCGCCGAGAAGTGGCGGGCGCTCGGCCCGTTGGTCGAGGAGAAGGGCACGGCGGTCAAGGGGGCGAGTTGGGTCGCCGACGAGGAGGTCGCCGAGTTGGTCGCCACGAACGGCGCCGTGCGCGGCGGGGTCGCCGACGGCCGGCCCTCGCTGGAGCGCGTCGACCAGGCCTGTGAGGCGATCCTCGCCCTCTCCGGGACGACCAACGGCCGCCTCGCGGTCGAGGGCTTCCGCTCGCTGGAGCGCACCACCGGCCTCGAGCTCGCCGATCTGGCGGGCCCGCGCTCGGGGGACCGCATCACCCTCGCCGACGCGCGGGTGCAGCCGCGTACGGTCATCACCTCGCCCGAGTGGTCGGGGATCGAGGCCCATGGGCGCCGCTACGCACCGTTCACCGCCAACGTCGAGCGCGAGAAGCCCTGGCACACGCTCTCGGGCCGCATGCACCTCTACCTCGACCACGCCTGGATGCTGGAGCTGGGGGAGGGGCTGCCGGTGTTCCGGCCGCCGCTGCATCACCGGGCGATCTTCGGCGATCAGGGCGCGGCCGATGGCTCCGGGCGCCGGGAGCTGACCCTGCGCTACCTGACCCCGCACTCGAAATGGTCGATCCACTCCGAGTACCAGGACAACCTGCACATGCTCACCCTGTTCCGCGGCGGCGGCATGCTCTGGATCAGCCGCGAGGACGCCGAGTCCCTTGACATCCACGACAACGACTGGGTCGAGGCCTACAACCGCAACGGCGTCGTCGCCTGCCGGGCGACGGTCTCCCACCGGATCCCGGAGGGGACCTGCCTGATGTACCACGCCAAGGACCGCCACCTGAACGTGCCGCTGACCGAGCTCGAAGGCAAGCGGGGCGGGACCGACAACTCGCTCACCCGGATCGTGATGAAGCCCACCCACTTCATCGGCGGCTACGCGCAACTCAGCTTCGGCTTCAACTACTACGGCCCGACCGGGTCCCAGCGCGACGAGGTCACGGTCATACGCAAGCGCGAGGCGGAGGTGGTGTTCGAGTGAGGATCAAGGCCCAGGTCGGGATGGTGATGAACCTCGACAAGTGCATCGGCTGCCACACCTGTTCGGTCACCTGCAAGCAGGTGTGGACCAACCGGCCCGGTGCCGAGTACATGTGGTTCAACGACGTCGAGACCAAGCCCGGCCTCGGCTACCCGAAACGCTGGGAGGACCAGGAGCAATGGAAGGGAGGCTGGGAGCTCGACCGCAAGGGCCGCCTGCGTCTGAAGGCCGGCGGCAGGGTGAAGAAGCTGCTCTCGATCTTCTCCAACCCCGACCTGCCGGAGATCGACGACTACTACGAGCCGTGGACCTACGACTACGAGAAGCTGATCACCGCGCCGCTGTCCAGGCACGATCCGGTGGCTCGTGCCCGCTCGCAGCTGACCGGCAAGCGGCTCGACGGGATCCAATGGGGGCCCAACTGGGACGACAACCTCGCGGGCGCGCCGGAGCGCATCCATCAGGATCCGCTCACCGACGGGATCCAGGAGCAGGTGAAGGCGACCTACGAGGAGGCCTTCATGTTCTACCTGCCGCGGATCTGCGAGCACTGCCTGAACCCCTCCTGCGTGGCCTCATGCCCCTCCGGGGCGATGTACAAGCGCGAGGAGGACGGGATCGTCCTCGTCGACCAGGAGAAGTGCCGGGGCTGGCGCTTCTGCGTCTCCGGCTGCCCCTACAAGAAGGTCTACTTCAACCACAAGACCGGCAAGGCCGAGAAGTGCACGCTCTGCTACCCGCGGATCGAGGCCGGGCTGCCGACGATCTGCTCGGAGACCTGTGTCGGCCGGATCCGCTACATCGGCCTCGTCCTCTACGACGCTGATCGGGTCGAGGCGGCCGCCTCGGTCCCCGACGAGCACGACCTGCTCGACGCCCAGCGCGACGTCTTCCTCGATCCCGAGGATCCGGAGGTGCGGGAGCGGGCGGCGTTCGAAGGGATTCCCGAGGACTGGCTCGAGGCGGCCCGTCGCTCACCGGTCTACGCGCTCGCTCACCGCTACGAAGTGGCGCTGCCGCTGCACCCCGAGTTCCGGACGCTGCCGATGGTCTGGTACGTGCCGCCGCTCTCGCCGATCGTCAGCGCGCTGGAAACCGACGACTACGAGGCCGACCCCGACCAGGTCTTCCCGGCGATCGAGCAGATGCGGATCCCGGTCGACTACCTCGCCAACCTCCTCACCGCGGGTGACGGCGAGCGGATCCGCAGCGTCCTGCGCCGGCTCGCGGCGATGCGCGGGCACATGCGAAAGCGCGAGGTGCTGGGCGAGCACGACGAGGCGATGCCCGCGGCGGTCGGGATGAGCGTCGATGACGTCGAGGACATGTACCGGCTGCTGGCGATCGCCAACTACGAGGACCGATACGTGATCCCCCAGGCCCACGCCGAGCTGGGCGAGCGGCTGATGGAACAACAGGGCGCTTGCGGCCTCGACTTCGAGGGTGGGCCGGGGAACTGCGGCGCGGTCGCGCCCGAATCGGAGGCCGCCACCGAGGGCTTCATGCTCGAAGGGGACCCGGGCCGGGTCGACCTCGACCTGGTCAAGATGGCCGGCGGCCGGCGGCGGAAGGGGGAGCAGAGCTGATGGCGTTGCGAGGCCGCCGCCGCGAGAGCGCGGCGCTCACCTACAGGCTCTGCTCGTTGCTTCTCTCCTACCCCGGCGAGGAGCTACTCGGGGCTCGCGAGGAGATCGGCGCGGCGCTCGACGAGATGCCCGGTTCCCCCGCGGTGACGGCGCTGCGGCGCTTCCTCGGCTGGTGGGCCGGGACCGATCCGCTCGCCGTCGCCCAGCACTACGTCGAGACGATCGACCTGAACAAGCGCTCGGGCCTGTACCTCACCTTCTACTCCGACGGCGACAAGCGCGAGCGGGGCAGCGCCCTGGTGCGGTTGAAGCGGCTCTATCGCGCCGCCGGGCTGCCCCTGGAGGGCACCGAGCTGCCCGACTATCTGCCGGTGATGCTCGAGTTCGCCGCCACCGCGCCGGCCGGCCGCGGTGAGATCGTCCTGCGCGAGAACCGCGCCGCGCTGGAGCTGGTCCGGCTCAGCCTGCGCGACCTCGGCAGCCCCTACGCGGACGTGCTGGACGCCGTCTGCCACACGGTCGGCGCGCCCTCCGCCGCCGAGCGGGTGCGGGTCGGCAGGCTCGCCGCCGCCGGGCCGCCGCAGGAGATGGTCGGGCTCGAGCCCTTTGCCCCGCCCGAGGTGATGCCGGAAGCGCAGGCGAGAAGGTGAGCGCCGGCGACCTGCTGCTCTGGGTGATCCTGCCCTTCGTCGCGATGACGACGTTCGTGGTCGGCCACTGGTGGCGCTACCGCACCGACCAGTTCGCCTGGACCAGCCGGTCGACCCAGCTGCTCGACCGGCGGGTCCTGGGCTGGGCCAGCCCGGCCTTCCACTACGGCGCGCTGGCGGCGATCGGAGGGCACGTGATCGGGCTCTGCATCCCGCCCTCGCTGACCGCCTCGGTCGGGATCTCGGAGGGCTTCTACCGCTGGTTCGCGGGGGTCGCCGGCGGGATCGCCGGGCTGGTGACCCTGATCGGATTCCTCGGCCTTCTCTACCGCCGCACCACCAGCCCCCGGGTCCGCCGCACGACCAGTCGGATGGACATGCTCACCTACCTGCTGCTCACGGTGCTGATCCTGCTCGGCTGCTGGATGACCTTCTTCCACACCTTGTTCACCGGCGACCCCTACAACTACCGCGACACGATCGGCGACTGGTGGCGTTCGCTCTTCTATCTGAACCCCGATGTCGACGCCGTCAAGGGCGCGCCTCTCATCTACCAGCTGCACGCGATCATCGCCTGGGGGTTCTGGGCGGCGTTCGCCTTCAGCCGCCTGGTCCACGCCTGGAGCATCCCCCTGCAGTACCTGGGCCGGCCGTACATCCTCTACCGGCGACGTTACGCATCGCGCTGATGTCCACCAGGCGCCTCGCGTCCGGCGGCGCCGACCTGCTGCTGGCCGCGGTGCCGCCGGCCTCGGGCGCGGTCGTGATGGGCACCGGGATCGTCTCGGTGGGTCTGGCGCTGGATGGTCGAGAGCGGCTGTCGGAGGCGTTGTTGATCTTGGACGGGATCGCCTGGGTGGTCCTCGCGATCCTGCTTCCGGCCCGTGCCCTGCGCGACCGTGAACGTTTCCGCGACGATCTGCGTACCCCCGCCGCCTTCACCGCCGTCGCCGGCACCGGGGTGCTGGGCACGCGGTTGACGCTGCTCGGCTGGAACTGGGCAGGCAGCCTCCTGCTCGTCGTCGCCCTGCTGGTCTGGCTCGGCCTCGTGGGTCCGGTCCTGTGCGATTGGAGGACGCCGACCTTAGGTGCCTCGTTCATCATCACCGTCGGCACCGAGTCACTCGCCCTGCTTGCCGCCGCCCTGGCTGACGCCTATCGCGCCGAGTGGCTCCTTGTTGCTTCCTTGCCGCCGTTCCTCCTCGGCCTCGCCTTCTACCCCTGGGTACTACGACATTTCGATTTTCGCCAGCTCGCCGTCGGAGCGGGCGATCACTGGGTCACCGGCGGCGCGCTCGCGATCTCGACCGTCGTCGCGGGCCGGATCGCACTCGCCTACGAGAGCATCGAGCCCGGTGGCGGTGCCCTCGGTGCGCTCAGAGGCATCTCGCTCGCGCTCTGGATCGCGGCGATCGCCTGGCTGCCGGTCCTCCTCGCCGCCGAGGTACGCCGGCCGCGCTTGCGCTACGGGGTCCGCCGCTGGTCGACGGTCTTCCCGGTCGGCATGTACGCGGCCTGCAGCTTCGTCGTCGGCGCGGTCGTACCGGCGGGGGCGATCACGTACTTCGCCGAGGTCTGGATCTGGGTGGCGGTCGCCGTCTGGGCCATCGTCGCGGCGGGCCTGGTCGCGGCCGCGTCTCGTGAGCTGAGGCACCTGTTCGGTGGATGAGCGCTTCTCGGCCTCGATTCGGCGCACCAACTCCCTGCGCAGACCGTTACCTGGGCGAAGGTAGACCTCAGTCGACCGCGATCCTGACCACGCCGTCCTCGGCGGTGACGGGGAAGGTCGCGACCGGCTTGAACGCCGGAAGGCACAACGGTCGGCCGGTGCAAAGGTCGAAAATCGAACCGTGGCGTGGACATTCGACGGTGCAGGCGATGGGATCGAGCTTACCCTCATGCAGCGGCCCGTCATCGTGGGAGCAGCGATCCTCCATCGCGTGGAGGCTGCCATCGCAGTTTGCGACCAGGATCTCCAGGTTCTTCCACTCGACCAGGCGGATTGCCCCGCGCCCCAGATCCCGCAACGGGCAGACGGTAAGCGTCGCGGTCACGAGGCGCCTGCGGTTCGTGGATCCGGTTCACCGCCGGGGCCCGGGGTCCGGCTCGTGTCGTGGGTGGCCCGAGGACCAGACACCTCTTTACCTGACTCGGAGTCGACATCGTCCTGCCCGATGGCCCGGACGCCCTGGCCTTGTGGTGGTACGTGGCGTAAGGCGTGGAGCGACTCGGCAACCCAAGCCTGGCAACAGAGAGGCAGGGCCGCAGTCGACCGTCGAGTCGGCATCGGACCCAGGCCTTCAGGCATCGGTTTCGTCGGTCTCCGACCAGCAGGAAGGAGATCCTTCGGTCGGTGTCGGGGCGGCCTGGCGACGGTGGAGTGGCGAGCATCCGAGGATCCGCACCCGCATCCGACGCTCGACGGCGGCTGGCGCACGATCGGCCTTGTTCGAGATCGAGTGGTTCACGTCAGCCGGTAGTTTACACACTTGACATGTGGAAATAACGGAGGCTGGTCCATCTGGGCAGTCGCTGGGTCATGGTTGCGCTCGGCGGTCGCCGGGTCACCCCGTGGATGTCGATGCCCAACGGCCGCTACGCCGGTACGAGGCGATGGGCGGCGCGTGGTGATCGGACCACCCCCGGTACCACTCTGCGCGAGCGGGCCGAACGTCGATCCGGGCTAGACGGGATTGATCCCGCGGGCGATCTCGCGGATCTCGTCGGTGCGCCGTCCCGTCCGGCCGGCGGCCCAGCAGGCGAGTGGGGCGGCGGGGCGCTCGGAGTCGTGGGCGGCGATCGCCGCGAGTCCGAGCAGCGCCGCTTCCTCCTCCTTGGACGGCGCGTCGATCTCGAGCTCCGCGCAGAACGCGCGTAGCCACTCCTCCCGCGTCATGTCCGTCACCTCAGCCGCCGATTGCGCTCATCGTCCGCGCCGGTGGATGCGCGGGGGGATGTGACTTCTCTCGCGCCGGGCCGTGAAATAGGTCCAACCTCCGCCCGGACCCGTGCCCGGTGTTCCACGAACCCGACTCGGACGGCCACCCCGGCGTGGAATCGATCATCTAGGCGGCAAGGGCCGAGCCGAGTACGACGAGGGTGACGGTGAGCACGGCGATCACGGCGCGGAGGGTCGCCGCGATGATCGCGCCGCGACGAACCCGCTCGCGCAATAGGGTCGGCCCGGAGAGGGCACATCGTCGAAGCCGGGTCATCGTCCGCGCCTGAACGACGCCGGCCACGGTCGTGACCACAAGCGCCGCCGCGACGATCGCAGTGGCGATCAGAAGGCTGTCCCAAGGATGGCCATCGAGCAGGATCGCGCCGCCGGCGATCGCGACGAGGAGCGCCACGCCGCCGACGATCCCGTAGCTGCGGCCGAGGGCGCGGAAGAAGGAGATCCGCCGTGCCTGATCGAGTGTCCCGTTGGCGACCCGGGCGACGACGAAGATCGCCACGAGCCCACCGATCCAGATCGCCGAGGCGATCGCGGTCACGGCGATCAGGGGGACGGAAGCGGCCAGAGGGACCATCTACCTCCCCTGGCGGTAGTAGGCGGCGTTGCGCTCGATGTAGTGGGCCCATTCCCCGGGCACCGAGTCCTCCGCGAAGATCGCGTCGACCGGGCAGGCCTCGACGCAGGCATCGCAGTCGATGCACTCGTCGGGATCGATGAAGAGCATCTCGGCGGCCTCGTAGCCCTCCTCGTCGGGGGTGGGGTGGATGCAGTCCACCGGACATACCTCGACGCACGAGTTGTCCTTGGTGCCGATGCACGGCTCGGTGATCACGTAGGCCATTCGCCCTCCTCCAAGTCTCGGATTCTTTTGAACATCCAGGATGTGGAAAATATCAGGACGGCCGCGGTGAGCTCGATCAGCGCTCGGCCTCCGCCGCCTCGATCGCGGTGGCCAGGCGCGCCAGGGAAGCGGAGTCGAGTGCCGCTTCGGCCGCCACGAACAGCACCCTCTCCTCGAACCGGACGTGGTCGTGCAGGCGATCACCCAGGAGGCGGATCTGTCCGATCGAGAGCTCGCCCGCCCGGAGTCGCACCACCTCGCGGCGGATCATCAGATGCTCCTCGAGCATTCGCGCCACGCCGTCGCGGTCGACCTCGCCGTAGGCAGCCCATCCTGGCAGCAGCACTTCCTCCTCGATGCGGAAGTGGCGGCGGCCGTGTTCGTTCCAGAAGGCCAGGAAGTCACGGGTCGCGACCACGATGTCGTCCGCTGCACGCAGCTTCCTGGCGGCGAGAAGAGCGCCGAGGTGCTCGCGAGAGAGCGGCTGTAGGGCCTCGGCTCGCTTCAAGGCACTCTCATCAGATGCTGGGGCGGGCGCGGGCGACGACGCGGGCGGCGAGCTGCGCGACGCGCGCCCCGAGGACGCCGTAGACGGCGAGCAACAGCAGTCTGGCGGGGTTGTGCAGACCATCGAGGCCGACCCCCTGGGCCAGTGCCAGCGCGGTGATTGCGACCATCGCGAGCGCCACGACCCCACTGTCGAGCCGAGGTCTCGGGACCGGCATCGCCGCGGCGAAGCCGCCGCGGACGCGGATTACCACGGCGAGCAGGTGCAACAGCGAGCCGAGGACGGTGAGTCCGATCCATCCGGCGACCAGCAGCGTGCCGACGGCCGCGCGCGACATCCCGGTCAGTGACTGCTCAGGCCCGCTCCCGATCGCCGAGATGGTGGCGACGAGCAGCGCGGCGAGCAGGAACGGTTGGGCGGCGCCGACGACGCGGGCGGCGAGCGACAGCGGCCCGTTCGCATCGCGAAGGCAGGCTGCCAGGTTGGCGAGCAACCCCAGCGCCCCGAGGCAGAGCGTGATCCAGCCGACGATCGCGAGGGGGTCCAGACCCCATCCGTAGCCGACCGCCAGCGCCACCACGCCTCCGGTCCAGGCGCCGAACGTGAGGCCCTGCAGGCCCGGGTAGCGCAGCTGGGTCTGGGTCAGCGACGGGTAGAAGGTGTGCAGGGTGCCGACGATCGCACCGCCGAACCATCCGGCCAGATTGAGCGACATGTGGGCACCGAGGAGATCGCCGTGGCTCCACGGCAGCCCGTGGGCGAGCAGCGAACCGGCGATCACGCCGAAGCCGAGGAAGAGCGCGCCGCTGCAGTACCAGGCGATCGCCCAGACCGATCTGCGCAGCGAACGGCGCCACATGACCGCGATCGAGGCGGTCCACAACCCGAGAGCGACGACAAGGCAGCCGACGGCGATCCAGATTCCGCCGCCGGCATTCGTGGGGACGGCCACAGCCAGGCCGACCGCGCCGAGATTCCAGAGCAGCAACTCGCCGCGGACCAGCCGACGCGGTGGCGGGTCGGTGGCGAGGAACGCACCGACGAAGAACTGGCTGGCCCCGAGGACGAGCTGAGAGATCCCGCCGACGAAGGCCAGGTGCAGCGCGAGCCAGCTTCCCCACGACCAGGGCGCGATGGCCTGGATGAGACCGGCGACGGCGGCGGCGAGCAGAAAGGCGATGCCGCAGACGAAGAAGGAGCCGACCACATCGGTCGGACGCAGGTCCCCGTCGCGACGCGGACTCGGGCGATGTCGGCAGCGACGTCCTCCCGGTGCCCCGCCGGCGACCAGAGGGGTTGGGTCAGTCGTCACCGTGGATCGACCCCGAGACGCTGGCGACACAGCCGGCGACCTCCGGATCGCGCGGTTCGAAACTCGCCAGCCGGGCCCCTGGGAGAATCTCCGCCAAGAGGCCGCTGGTGATGCCCTTGTGCAACGCGCACACGATCGGCTGGTTCTCGCGAACCGACTCTACGTAGGGGCAGTTTTCGAGCCTGCAGATGAAGCCACCATCGGCTTTGGATTCGAGAGCGGGCCGGAACCCCAGCGATGAGAGGGCCTGACGAAAGCCCTCCGTGGGATCCCCTTCCTGTCCACTCGGTGCGAGCTCGCGGCCGATCTCTCTCCCGGCCTTCTCGACTTCCCGCAATCGGTTCCGGCCGGGAGGAATGGCGCGGGCGAGCCAACGGGCGAGGTCGGTATAGCCGCTGGGGCGCTCCCCGCCCGGATTCGCCTCGGCGGCGATCACCCAGAGATCCACGGGCCGGCCGCGCCGCCCCTTGCTGCGACTGCGCTCGACGAGCCCTGCCTCCTGCATCCGCTCGAGGTGTCGTCTCACACCGTTCGGGTGCATCTTCATCGCGGCGGCCAGTTCCTCGGTGCTCGCGGGCTCCCTGCGCTCGGCGAGCCAGGAGAACATCCGCGCGCGGCTGCGCTGGGTCAGCACCTCGTCACCGTTCTGCGGTAGATCCATTATCCTCCCATTTTTGCACATATGCTCTGTGAAAACTCCCGTCGGCGTCTGTCCTGAGCCACGGTGAGCTTCCCGATGAAAGATCGCACTTTCGCCAAATTCAGTTTCTTCAAGGTCGATCCTGCCTGGCGCCGTCGCGACCCCGAGCTTCGCGCCACCGACAAGCAGGAATTCCTCGCCGCCTGCGAGGACTTCGGCATCGACCGGTCGCTGCGTGCCTACTCAACCATAGGTACGAGGGGCGACGTCGACCTGGTCCTGCTCAGCCAGAGCGCGAACCTCGACGACATCCACACCTTCCACGTCGTGCTCGGGCAATCAGGGCTGGCGAAGTGGTGCACGACCCCGTACTCGTTCCTCTCGATGACGAAAGTCTCGCCGTACTCGGAGGAGAAGGCGCGACCGGAGATCTGCGTATCGGACCGCAAGTACCTCTTCCTCTATCCGATGGTGAAGCAGCGTCGTTGGTATGGCTTGCCGCCGCAGGAGCGCGGACGGATCATGAAAAGCCACATCGAGGTCGGCCGCAGATACCCGGAGATCACGATCAACACGACCTACTCCTACGGGATCGACGACCAGGAGTTCGTCGTCTGCTTCGAGGGCGACGACCCGGGCGATTTCCTCGACCTCGTGAACGAGCTGCGCCCGACCGAGTCGAGCGAGTACACCGAGCGGGAAACGCCGATGCTCACCTGCGCCTCGATGTCGGTGGGCAGGGCGCTCGATGCCCTGGACGGCGCGCCCACGGTCGCGGGAGGACGGGTGCCCTCCTCGCCCGGTCTGTGATCAGCCGGCCGCGCTCGGGCGGGCTCGTAGGTCGCCGCGAGCGCTGGTCGATCGGCGCCTCCACCTACGAGAAGGTCGCTCTCGCCGCCCTGGTGACGCTGACCTTGGTCGTCTTCACGGGCGCCGCCGTCCGCCTCACCGGCTCGGGACTGGGCTGCTCGAGCTGGCCGGACTGCACGAACACCTCGTTCCACCCGCCGTTGAAGATCTACTCCCTGATCGAGTTCGGCAACCGCGTCTTCATCGTCCTGGTCTCCGCCGCCGCCCTTGCCGCATGGGTGGGCGTGTACCTGCGGCGACCGCTGCGGCCGCGGCGCGGCGACCTGCGGCTGCTCGCCGCGCTCCTGCCGATCGGCGTGATCGTCCAGGCGATCGTCGGCGGCGAGTCGGTCCTCTACGAACTGGCTCCGGTCTGGGTGATGGCCCACTACTGGATCTCGATGCTCATCCTCATCGCCGCCTTCGAGTTGTGGCGACGCTCGCGCCTGGAGCCGGAGGAGCTCGGGCGCTCCGGCGCCGATCGAACGACCGTCCTCGGCCTTCGCGGGCTGGTCATCGGGGCGGTGGTGGTGATCGTGCTCGGTAGCGCGGCGACGGCCGCAGGCCCGCATGCGGGCGCCTCCGGGACGGGCCAGCTGGTTCACCGGCTCAGCTGGTGGGGGACCGATACCTTGCGCGCGCTCGTCGCCGCGCACGGTTCTCTGGTCACCGTCCTCGGCCTCGCGACCGTCGGCGCCTGGTGGCTCGCGCGGCGGCGCGAGGCCAGTGACGAGGTCGTCGGCACCCTCACCTTCGTCTGCCTGCTGCTGGCGGCGCAGGGGGTGGTCGGGATCACCCAGTACGCGCTCGCGTTGCCGACCGAGATCGTCTGGGTCCACGTGGTGCTCGCGACCCTCACCTGGGTCGGATACGTACATGTCTGGGCCGCTGCGGGGCCGCTGCCCCGGCGGTCTACGGCCGCGCTGCCGGCGCCTTCTCCACGGCGCATTCGAGGCTGACGCCACCGGCCCCGAGCTGGGCCCGTCGCCCGCTGACCGCCGACCAGGCGGCAAGGGCGAGGAAGACCAGGATTGCGGTCTCGTCCAGCACCCCGCCCCACTGCCAGAGCGTCAGCTCCCCGCACCAGTCGCCGAGCAGCCGCAGGACGAGCCCGGCGTGCAGGAGCACGAGTGGCCCGTACATCATCCGACGGTAAGGCAACGCCACGCCGAGCACGGCGGGGACGATCACCGGTGCGTGCGCGAAGACCATCGAGAAGGCGAAGCCGACGAAGATGGTGTGCACCATCGCGTCGTACGTGGGGCCGGCCACCGGCAGTTCGCCGGCAGAGAGCCAGAGTACCCCGGCCACCGCCAGCCACCAATAGGCGGCGAGCAAGGCGATGGCCATGTAGCGGGTGACGCCCGCCATCCGGATCGTGCGGCGGGCGACGTCGTATTGGGCCAACCAGATGGCTTGGGCGAGCAGCCCGGCGCCGGCCAGCCGGATGCCGAGGTCGGGGTCGGGGAGGGTCACGGCGACGCCGCCGACGAAGAGGGCGATCGCGAGGAGCAGCACCGCTCGGGCGCGCGGCGCCGGCCGGCGCATCCGCGAGAGCTCCAGTCGCTCGCCGACGATCGTCAGCACCAGGAATGCCGCCAGGAACGACATCGCGCGGGCGACCTCGCCTTCGATCAGCCAGACGAGCGCTCCCGTCGTCCAGGCCAAGGCGCCGAGGCCCATCACCGTGTTGTGCGAGGTCGGGTCGATCCGATGGACAGACAGGAAGACGGCGCAGACGACGGCCCCGCCGAGCGCCAGCAGGAGCTGGCCGGTCGAGGTCGGCAGGCCGGCCAGAAGCCACAGCGCGCCTGCCGCCGCGCAGGTCGGTGCGAGGTAAGGCCAGGGGATTCGGCGGCGCAGGGCGACGGCTCGCTCGAGGCCGATCTGGGTGCCGAGGAAGCCGAGCACCAGCAGAGGGCCGTGGAGGCCGGCCAATTGCGGCCGCAGCGGCGGCAGATCGAGCCCGAGGCGCAGCAGCCCGGCCCACAGGCCGGCGAGCAGCGCGACGAGCGCCGCGGCCAGAAGCGGGGCTCGCCTCAGCAGGCGGGAGGAGCCGAGCGCGGCCAGCCGCTCAATCCTTCCAGCCGAGCGCCTCGCGAGCGGCCTCGCTCATGTCCTCCGGGCGCCAGGGTGGATCGAGCTCGCTCTCGACGAGGACATGCCGCAGGCTCGGCACCTGGGTGAGGCAGGCGTGGATCTCGTCTTCGATGTAGGGGGAGAGCGGACAGGCGGGGGTGGTGACGGTGAAGCGGATGCGGGCCACCCCGGCCTGCACCGTCACCTCGCGGAGCAGGCCGAGCTCGACGATGTCGATCCCCAACTCGGGATCGATCACCCCGTGCAGGAGGTCTCGGACCAGCTCCGGCGAGGGATCCGCGGTCAGGGCGGCCAGCCCGGGAACCTCGAAGGTCATCTATGCGGTCGCCTTCATGCGGTCGCCTTTGCCGCCCTGCCGATCCGCACGCGCCAGACTTGAGGGCCCTGCTCGAGGTAGTCCCAGGTGAACTGTCCGGCGTGCTCGGCGGCGAACTGGTATTCGAGCGGTTTCGGGTCGTGATCGTTGACCAGGACGAAGCCCTCGCCCTCGGCGAGTCCCTCCCAGGTTTCGAAGATCAGCTCGTGACGTCGGGCCGGCGGCTCGTTGCGGACGTCGAGATCGGGGTCGGTAGTCGGCATCTGTTTCTCCTTGCCGTTGATGTGTCGTGGGGAAAGGATCAGCTTGTGCATGAGCGCGTCGAGGCGTCGGGCCCGCTCCGGCTCGCGTCGCCTGAGGTCCGCGTAGGCCGCGGCGGCGAGCCGAGCCGCTCGCTCCGGGCGCCCGGCGTCCGCGAGTTCGACCAGCGCGTCGATGAGCACGTCGGCGGACATCGGCACGGCCGGCTTCTCGCCCGGTGAGCGGTCGAACAGTGCCTCGACCCTGGGCAGAAGCACGTTGTTCTCTTCGTGCACATGTCGGTGGAGGTCGGCCTCGAGGCGTTCGAGCGCCTCGAGCAACGATCGGTGCGTCGAGCAGAGGGCCCGCGAGAGCTCGTAGCCGCCCGCCAGCTCGCGCAGGGCCAAGAGCTTTCTGCCGACCGCCACGTGCTCGGTCCGATGCCGGTCGATCAGGCCGCGGTCGACCGCGCCGGTGTCCTGCTCGAGCGCCCGGCAGGCGGGGAAGAGAACCAGCTCCTCCTCGTCGATGTGCTCCTCGAGTTCAAGGCGCAGGGAGGCAAAGGTCCGCTCGACCAACTCGAGGTCTGGGCGGCCCGCGCCGTGGACGCGGACCACCTTCTCCAGCAACCCGCCGATCCGTGGCATCTCCTCGCGCAAGGGCGCATGGTGGGCCGAGACGATGTGCTCGCAGAGCTCGTCGATACTCGCTTGTCGCGGATTCCAATCGGGCGCCAGCTCGAGCGCCGGGCCGTCGCGGTCGATTGCTTCGAGCTGTTCACGGACCGAATCGAGGTCGAGGCCTCGCTGCTCACAGGCGTCGTCGAGACGAGTCGATCCTCCGCAGCAGTAGTCCAGACGCAGTCGCTCGAAGAGGCGTATGCGTAACGGTCGCTCGGTAGCCAGCGCCCCGAGGGTCGCGCTGGTGTCGATAGATTGGCCCACGCGCACAGTTTATACATATCAGGTGTGTAAAATAGTCGGGCGGGTGGCCGTGGGGTCGCAAGGCAACCGATGGCCCGGCCAATTTCCACACGTTGTCTGTATAAATGGTGGGACCCATCTGGAAAACATCGATGCGAGGGAGCCAACGTGCCGATCGCAATTCGCAGTGCAAAGACGACCTGGACCGACAGCCTCGCCGCGGGTCACGGCGTGATCGACGTCGGTACCGAAGGGATCGACAGTCTCGACGTGACCTGGGCATCGCGCATCGAGGACCCGCAGGGCCGGACGAGCCCGGAGGAGTTGTGCGCCGCGGCCCATTCGTCGTGCTTCGCGATGGCCCTGGGGCTGAAACTCGCCGAGGCCGGTGTCGTTCCCTCGGTCCTCGAGGTTGATGCGACGGTCACCCTGGAGGAGGTGGGTGGCGTGCCGACGATCTCGAGCTCGGTCATCGAGGCGAAGGGACGGGTCGAGGGCCTGGACCGGACCGGATTTGCGTCGGTTGTCTCCGAAGCCGCCGAGCTGTGCCCGGTCTCGCGGCTCTTCGCCGGCGCCGACATCAGCGTCAACGCCACGTTTCTCGGGGACCAGGAACAGGTGCCAGAGGCTCGCCGGACGCGCAATGCCGCCTGACCCACCGGGACACGCAGAGTGGTGAGGAGCGCGCGATGGACATCCGCCTGAAGCGCGCCTACGAGCCTGCGGAGGACTCTGATGGATATCGGGTCCTGATCGACCGACTCTGGCCACGAGGATTGTCCCGGGAGCACGCAAAGCTCGACGAATGGGAGAGGGAGCTCGCACCGAGCACCGAGTTGCGACAGTGGTTTGGACACGAGCCCAGCCGCTTTCCAGACTTTCGGCGCCGCTATCACAAGGAGCTCGGTGAGCGCCGTACAGCGTTGGCGAGCCTGCGAAGGCGGGCTCGCGAAGGCCCGCTGACGCTCGTCTATGCCGCCAAGGACACCGATCACAACGATGCCGTCGTCCTCGCCGAAGTCCTGAGGCGGGGATTGCCACGCGGATAGCAGGTCTCACCGGCGAGGGGCCTGCGGCGTTCCCGCGGGAGCGTAGGTTCCAGATCGAGCCTCTGGCCCCGTATCGACTCGATCTGACGGCATGGGCTTTGCGGCGACGCTCCCATAACGAGGTAGACCGCTGGGACGGCCGGGTCTACCGGCGCGCCCTGCCGTTCGGCGATGGTGCGGTGACGGTCGCGGTCACGCAGGAGGGGTCGCCTGATGTTCCGCGGCTGCAGGTGGTACTCCGCGGCGACGCGATCGATCGCCTCGCCCCAGTCCGGGTGCAGCGGACCTTGGCGAGACTCCTCGGCTTCGACGTGGACCTCTCTGGATTCGCGACGGCGGCCGCGTCGGAACCCGCCCTGGCCGGGCTGGCCGCCCGGATGCGCGGACTGAAGCCGCCACGGTTTGCGACGGTGTTCGAGGGGTTGGTCAACGGCGTGGCCTGCCAGCAGCTCTCCCTCGACGTCGGAGTGCACCTGCTCAACAGGCTCAGCACCGCCCACGGTCGCCCCGCGGATGCCGGACGTGACGGGCTCCAAACGTTCCCCGGACCGATGGAGCTCGCCACGGTGGATCCGGCCGACCTCAGGCGCCTCGGGTTCAGCATGGCCAAGGCACGGACCATCGTCGGCGCTGCCAGGGAGATCGTCGATGGGGATCTGGACCTGGCCGGGTTGGATGGTGCCGAGGATGCAGAGGTGCTCGAGCGACTGACGAGCCTTCACGGCGTCGGCCGCTGGACGGCGCAGTACGTGATGCTGCGCGGCCTCGGTCGGCTGGAGGTCTTCCCCGGCGACGACGTCGGGGCGCGAAACAAACTGAAGGCCTTTCTCGGACTCGATGGGGAGTTCGACTACGAACGCGTCGAGGCGGTCGTCTCGCGCTGGGCCCCGTACGCGGGGCTCGTCTACTTCCACCTGTTGCTCGACTCGCTTTCCCGGGCCGATCTCATCACCTAGACCGAGGGTGCAAGCGTTTCGCTCACCTACGGACCGCAGATCCTGTGCGCCGGCTGGACTACCTCGGTTGCGATCACTATCATTTACATATATGAAGTGTGTAAATCCGTCGACTGGGGACGCCTGTGGCCTATGTGATCAATGAGCCTTGCATCGGCACGAAGGACAATTCCTGTGTGGAGGTCTGCCCGGTCGACTGCATCCACCCGACCCCCGACGAGGCCGACTACGAGCAGCACGAGATGCTCTACATCGATCCTGACGAGTGCATCGACTGTGATGCCTGCGTCGAGGCCTGCCCCGTGGATGCGATCACGCCCGAGGACATGGTCCCGCCGGAGTGGCAGAAATACATCGGGATCAATGCCGCCTACTACCGCGAGGACAGGGGTTGAAACGGTACCCGAGCCCGTCCCGGGCAGGTCGGAGGTCCGTCGGCCCGATGGATCGATGCATCTGGCAGCGGGTTGACCCATATGCCTGGGCCTTTGCGGCGGTAGCAGGAGTGATGATCGTTGCCGGCGGCCTGATCGCGGCCATCAACAGCGCGACTCCGTTTGCCCACGGCTCCTGGCTCGCCGCATACCTGGTGCTGGTAGGAGGGGTGGCTCAGCTGCTTCTGGGAGTCGGGTGCCTAGGACTGCCGGTGGCAAGGCTCTCGGTCGGCCTCAGGCGTGCCGAGCTGGGACTATGGAACGTGGGAAACGTCGTCGTCATCGGTGGCGTGCTCGCCGATGCTGTCGGCGTTGTCGCGGTCGGGAGCGCGATCGTAATGGCAGCTCTCGGTGGTTTCGCGGTCGGTGGGGGCCGCCTTCTCCACTTTGAGCGTGGCCGGGTGATCCTCTACCGCGTCATGATCGTCGGACTTGCCGCCAGCGTCGTCGTCGGCGCCGTCCTCGCCGGTACCTCGCCCGGCAGCTGAGCGGTCGGTACGCCCGCTGCGGATCGAGCTCTTCAGCCACGCGATCCTGCTCGGCGATCGTCCATCGGACCGCCTCATGCTCGCGGTCGTCCCGTTTTTTCCTCGCCCTGCCTCGGGTTGATGGGATGGGCAGGTCTAGGGTGGATCACTCGATCTGGGCGCTTCCGATCGGGCCGGCGCGCGATGACGTCCAGCGCCGCCTCACTTGGCAAGGCCGGCGCCGCCGGACGGGGATCGACGATCCGAGCGAAAGACCTCTCCTGCTACCGAGATGGTCGACGGAGGGCCGGCCTAGAAGGCCTCGATCTGGAGGCGCGCTCGAGTGGTGCCGAGCGCTTCAGCGGCCGCGGCGCATGCGATGACGAAGTCGGGCGCCCCGGCCACGAAAACGTCGTGGTCGGCGAGGTCCCCGACCAGAGTCGCCAGCGTCGCCGGGATCCGTCCGCGTGGAGGCAGGCCGGCTTCTCCGGTCAGGGTGCGGATGAAGCGAAAACGCGGCTCGCGCCGTTGAAGTCGAGCGAAGTTCTGCCCGTCGATCACGTCAGCTTCCCGGCGGGCCGAGAAGACGAGCGTCAGCTCCGGGTGTAGGGACTCGGCAAGGGCGCCCTCGAGCAGCGCGCGGATCGGAGCCAACCCGGAGCCTGCAGCCAGCAAGAGCATCGGTGCGGTACTGGCGGGATCGTCCAGTAATGACCCGTACGGTCCGCTGACCAGCACCTGCTCTCCGATCGCGAGCCGCTCGTGGATCCAGGTGCTCCCCTGCCCGCCCGGCACGCGGGTGATCAGAAGCGAGATCTCCCCACCAGGGCGCGGCGCGTTGGCGATGGAGTAGGAGCGAGGCGCGAGGGCCGCCCGGTCGTCCTCGAGCAGGATGTACTGGCCGGGACGGTAGGCAAGCGGCTCGGCCGGTGGCGACAGGCGCAGTTCGACGATCGTCGGCGTGCGGCGGCGGATCGACCGTACCTGGTACGGCGCCTGTTCGGTGGACGCCACCCATGGATCCGGGCCGTCCGCACCGCACTGCCCGTGCTCAGTCATCGCCGCCTGACTCGAAATCTAGATCGCGCACTCTCCCTCGCCGCGCTCGACCTTGTACGGGGCGGAGCGGTTCCAGTCGATGAATTCGTCCATGGTCTCGAGGCTGAACTCGGCGGGCAGGGTGAGGTCCTTGACCTCGGATTCGAAGCGCTCGTTGCCCACCCGCCCGGAATAGGCCTCGAAGGTCTCGCCTTCCTCGCGCTCGCCCTCGTACATCGTCAGCCAACGCTCGACCGCGTCAGGGACACGCTTGGCGGGCAGCCGAGACTTGAGTCGTTTGCCGAAGGCCACGTCGCCTTCGGCGGCGCGGCCGCCGATGTGCGGGATGTAGGCGGGCATCTGGCGGGCGCCGATCTTCAGCGACGCGCCGTAGAAGCCGATCGTGCCGATGTGGTGCTGGCCGCAGCCGTTGGGGCAGCCGCTCATCTTGATCTGGACCGCACGAGTCAAGGGGTCGGAGATCGCCATCTGCTCCAGCCGCACGGAGATCGCCTCGTTCAATCCCATCGAGGCGGTGATCCCCATTTTGCAGCTGTCGGTGCCGGGGCAGCTGATCACGTCGTCGATTTCAAAGGCGCCCGAGCCCGCGAGGTCGAAGTCGCGCAAGGCGCTCCACACCTCATACAGCGCCTCGTCGCGCACCCACCTCAGGACGAAGTTCTGCTCGACGGTGGTGCGGGCGTAGCCGCCGCAGTACTGGCGCATGATCGCCGCCAAGGCGCGGAACTGCGCGGGGGTCAGGTCGCCCCGGACGATCTTCACCGCCACCGCGTTGAAGCCGGCCTGACGCTGTGGCTCCACGTTTCGCCGGATGAACGTCTCGAACTCGGGGCGGTCGAAGTTGGGCGAGCGGTAGGACTTCCCGGTCGGCGACTGGGCATTGGCCTGCTCATCGTCGATGAACGCGAGCCGGGCCAGTTCGGCGGCGTGATCGCGATCCTCGACCCAGGCGCCCGCCAGCTCCTCGTCGACCAGTTCACGGAACGCATCCGGGCCGATCTTCTCGAGCAGGACCTTGATCCTCGCCCGCGCCCGGTTCTTGCGCAGCCAGTCCTGGCGGTCGAAGATCCGGACGATCGCCTCGGTCACCTTCAGGTAGGAGCCGTCATCGGCGCCGACGAAGTCATAGATCTTGTGGGCCAGGCGCGGCATGATGGCGGTGCCTCCACCGACCCAGACCTCGAAGCCGCGCTCACCGTCGCGGATCACCGGCAGGAAGCCGATGTCGTGGATCGGCACGATCGCGCGGTCGGCGGGAGAGGCCGAGAAGGCGGTCTTCCACTTGCGCGGCATCGCCTGGGTGACCGGGTGGCGCACGAAGTAGCGGACGTAGGCACCGGCGTAGGGGGTGGGGTCGAAGACCTCGTCGGCGGCGATCCCCGCGTAGGGGTCGGCGGTGACGTTGCGGACAGTGTTGCCGCAGCCCTCCCGTGAGGAGAGCCCGACATCACCGAGCTTGCGGATCAGCTTTGCCGCGTCATCGAGCGGGACGTGATGGAGCTGGATGTTCTGGCGCGTGGTGATGTGCCCTTTGCGCATCGGCACCCATTCCTCGATCACGTCGGCGAACGCATCGAGCTGGGCGGGGGACACGCCGCCGAACGGGAGCTTCACCCGGATCATCTGGACATCGGGCTGGCGCTGTCCGTAGACGCCCTGTTTGAGGCGGAAGGGGATGAAGGTGCCCTCCTCGCGCTCACCCGCGAGAAAGCCCCCCGCCTCGGAGGTGAAGTCGTCGAACTCGTCCGCGAGGATCGGGATCACATGGCCCGGGATGTTCCTGAGGATCTCGGGATTCTCACGCGATCCAGGAACTCCCTTGCCGTGGCGACCTTTCTCGGTGTCGACGTCGAGGCCGTCGAGGACCGCGGTGGCACTGCTCTCGGGTCGCGCTGAGACATCCATTCCGGTGAACTCCTCCGTCGGTGGGATCGATCTGGGCGATAAAACCACCCTCGATGTGAAAAATAGCAATCCGGACCGGAATTAAGGTATTTCGCCGGCGCGCCACTTATGGAGCGGAAGTCGATGTGACCATGGTCCGGTCCGGAGTCAGATTCTCGACACGCCCGCCGCAGGCCCCCGTCGATGTCATGCCGCTGACCCACCGTCTCGGACGATGTCAGGTGGCTGACGGCCTTTCGTGAGTCCGCTTCACGATTGGCGCATCATCGAATACATGCCCGACCCGAGCCGAGCCCAGATCTCAGTCAGCGCCCCCGAGGCGCCCGGGCGGCCGGCGCCGAGACGGGGCGAGAATGCGGCGGTAGCCAAGCCTGGCGAGAGGAGGCCGTCCGGAGTTTACGGAGGTGATCTATATCGGCTTGTTCTCGACGCGATGGCACGTGAGGCTCGCTCCCAGCGCGCCTCTATCAGCAGGAAGCCGTCTCCGGGACGCGCCGCGCCGGCCGGAGGCGTGTCCCTCAGACCGCGAACTTCACGGCGTCGGCATGTCTGAGCTCGAGCCCGTTCCCCGGGCGGCCGAGATCCGGCCAGAGCGCGCCGCCGCGAAGCTCCGGGCGCCCGTCGAAGAGTCGCTCCTCGACCCGGACGTGATCGTAGAAGTACTCGAGGTGGGCGAGGTTCTGGATCGCGGCGGCCGGATGGACGTGGATCGCCGGGCCGCAATGGCAGGAGAGGTCGATGTTGTGGGCGCGGCAAAGGCCTCCCACTCGTAGGAGCTCGGTTATGCCGCCGCACCTGGTGACATCCGCCTGGAGGACATCGACGGCCTCGGCGGCGAGCATCCGCTGGAAGTAGACCGCGTCGTATCCGTACTCGCCGGCCGCGATCGCCATCCCCGCCGGGGCTCGATCGCGGAGCAGCCGCAGACCGGCCAGGTCGTCTGAGCTGACCGGCTCCTCGAACCAGCTGACCCCCGCGGCCTCGTGGAAGGCATCGGCCCACCGGAGGGCCTCCTTTCGCGACAGGGCGCCGTTGGCGTCGACGAAGAGCTCGGTCGTGGGCCCGATCGCCTCACGTGCGGCGAGGACCCGGTCGACGTCACGGTCGGGTTCCGCCCCGACCTTCATCTTCACCCGCGGGATCCCTTGCTCGACCCAGGCGGAGAGCTGCTCTTGGAGCCGCTCGTCGGAGTAGGTCGTGAATCCGCCGGAGCCGTAGACGGGCACCCGGTCGTTGGCGGCGCCCAGGACGGTGCAGAGCGGCGCCTCGAGAATCCGCGCGTGCAGGTCCCAGAGCGCCAGGTCGATCGCCGAGATCGCCATCGAGGTCACCCCCGGCCGGCCGAGGTTCCGCGTCGCCCGCACCATCTCAGCCCAGGCCCGGCGCGGTGCCGTCGCCGCGAGGCCCTCGACGATCGCGGCCAGCTTGCTCTCGATCAGCTTGGCCGTGGAGAGGTCTGCGTAGGTGTAGCCGATCCCCGTCCTGTCGGCGCCCATCGCGCGCACGACGACGATCGTGGTCGAGTCCCACTGCAGGGTGCCGTCGCCCTCCGGCGCGTCGGTAGGAATGGTGTAGGCGCCGACGAGGATCTGCTCGATCGTCGCGGACGAGTCGGTCATCGGTGTTCCGGTCGGTTCCACATGGTGCTCCAGATAACCGACGGGATCGGTTCGCAATTTCACGTTGTCCGAGAGATGACACGTGTCGGTTCGCCGCCTCACGGCAGGGGTAGCCGCAGCCCCCGAAGGACCCGTAACCGACCGAGAGGACAGAAGTGTCGAAGACCGCGGCGGACGACCTGTGTGAGCGATTGCTCGATTGGGATGTGAGGACGATCTACGGCTTTCCGGGCGATGGCATAAACGGTCTGCTCGGTGCCCTGCGGCGCCACCAGGACAAGCTGCGCTTCGTCCAGACCCGCCATGAGGAGATGGCGGCCTTCATGGCCTGCGGTCACGCCAAGTTCACCGGCGAGGTCGGGGTCTGTATGGCGACCTCCGGACCCGGCGCGATCCACCTTCTGAACGGCCTCTACGACGCCAAGCTCGATCATCGGCCCGTCGTTGCGATCGTCGGTCAGACGTTCGTGCGGGCGATCGGCGGGAACTTCCAGCAGGAGGTCGACCTGTTGGCGCTCTACAGCGACGTCGCCTCCTCCTTCTGCGAGCAGGTGAACGAGCCCTCCAGCGTCCGCCACCTGATCGACCGGGCGATGCGGATCGCCCAGGCCGAGCGCACCGTGACCTGTGTGATCGTCCCCGCCGACGTCCAGGACGTGGACGCGATCGAGACCCAGCCCCACGCCACCCACACGGTCCATTCGGGCACCGGGTTCTGGCCGGGGCGTCGGGTCCCGGCGAAGACGCAGCTACAGGAAGCCGCCGACATCCTGAACGCCGGCGAGCGGGTGGCGATGCTGGTCGGCCAGGGCGCCCTCGATGCGACCGACGAGGTGATCGCCGTCGCCGACACGCTCGGCGCCGGCGTCGCCAAGGCGCTGCTCGGCAAGGCCGCGGTGCCCGACGACGTGCCCTTCTGTACCGGCAGCATCGGCCTGCTCGGGACGAAGCCGAGTTGGGACATGATGCAGGAGGCCGACACGCTGCTGATGGTCGGCTCCTCGTTCCCCTACTCGGAGTTCCTGCCCGAAGAAGGGAAGGTGAAGGCGGTCCAGATCGACCTGCTCGGCCGCATGCTAAGCATCCGCTACCCGATGGACCTGGCGCTCGAAGGCGACAGCAGGGCGAGCCTCGAAGAGCTTCTGCCGCTGCTCGAACGCAAGCAGGACCGCACCTGGCAGGAGAAGATCACGGCGAACGTCTCGCGCTGGTGGGAGCAGATGGACGCTCTGGGCGAGCCCGTCGACCGGGACGGGCGGATCCGCCCGCAGGGGCTGTTCAGCGAGCTCTCACGTCAGCTGCCCGACAACGCGATCCTCTCGAGCGACTCCGGCTCGGCCGCCAACTGGTACGCCCGTCATATCCGGATCCGGCGTGGGATGAAGGCGATGCTCTCGGGCAATCTGGCGACGATGGTCCCCGGGGTCCCCTACGCGATCGCGGCCAAGTTCGCCTATCCGGACCGGGTCTCGGTGGCGATGGTCGGCGACGGCGCGATGCAGATGGGCGGGATGGCGGAGATGCTGACCGCGGCCAAATACTTCCATCAGTGGGACGACCCACGGATGGTCATCCTGGTCCTGAACAACGAGGACCTCAACCAGGTCACCTGGGAGCAGCGGGTGATGGAGGGCGACCCCGCCTTCGAGGCCTCGCAGGAGATCCCCTACGTCGACTACGCCGCCTGGGCCCAGATGATCGGCCTGCGTGGGATCAAGATCGACAAGGCCGAGGAGATCGAGGACGCCTGGCGCCAGGCCTTCGCCTCCGATCGGCCGGTGATCATCAGCGCCCTCACCGATCCGAACGAGCCGCCGCTGCCCCCACACATCACCTTCGAACAGGCGGAGGGCTTCGCCCGATCGATCGCCGCCGATCCCGCCGGCGGGATGGCCGGGGCCGTGGAGGCCGTGCGCGAGAAGGCCACCGAGCTTCTGGCGGGGAGCTGAGCCACGTGGCCTGGTCGCGAAACGTGAGGCGCCGCTCCGAGCACCGGATCGACCGCTGGGTCGCCAACGTCGAACACGGCCGGTTCGAGCGCTCCCTCTCGGGGCTGACCGCGGCGGCGGCGGTGATCACCACCGCCGAGGTCTACGCCGAGCACTACCGGGCGAGCTTCGGGAACAAGATGATGTGGAGCCCGATCGCGGTGACGCCTCCGGTGGTGATCGCCGGGATCGCCGGGATCTACAGTCGGCGCTGGGCCAAGACGGTGCTGCCGATCGCCTCGCTGGTCTACGCCGCCGACGGCCTGATCGGCGAGTACTACCACGCCCGCGGCGTCGCCCGGAGGCCAGGCGGCTTCGGCCAGGCCAGTTACAACATCCCGATGGGCCCGCCGATCATGGCGCCGGGCCTGATGTCGATCGTCGGCGGGATGGGCGTGCTGGCGGCCCTCCTGCGTCGGGAGGACTGACCTGTGCCGGAGCTGCGCGACCCTGGCCATCTGCCGAACCTGCGCCCGGACGGAGAGGCGCGCAAGCCGGACTGGCTGCCGCGCCAACGCCGCGGTACGAGCCCGCAGATGGTTGGGCGCTTCCCCAACTACGACGTGCTCGAGGCGGCCGCCGACTGGGACCCGGCCACCCGCGAGGTCGTCGAGGCCCGCCTCCGGCCGGGTGGCGAGCTGCGCTTCTTCGCCGCCGCGGAGGCGACCACCGCCGCCGCCCTGAGCGACCGGATCCTGGCCCAGGACGAAGAGCCCCGGGTGCCGGTGGTCGAGCTGATCGACCGGAAGCTGGCCGAGGGTCGGCTCGACGGCTACCAGTACGACGACATGCCCGAGGATCGCGAGGCCTGGCACCTCGTGCTGGCGGCCCTGGACGGCACGGCGACGCGCCTGCACGGCAAGGACTCGCTGGCGGGGTGTCCGGTCGCCGACCAGGAGGGGATCGTCAAGGCGTTCGCGGACGGCTCGCTCGAAGGCCCCGAGTGGGAGGGGCTGAACGTGTCCCACGCCTGGTCGGTCTGCAGCCGGATGGTGCTGGAGGCCTTCTACTCCCATCCCTGGGCCTGGAACGAGATCGGATTCGGCGGCCCGGCCTACCCGACCGGCTACATGCGCCTCGGGCCGGTCGGCATCCTCGAGCCGCACGAGCGGGCCGGGGCCACCGCCGAGGACCCAGCCCGGGCGACCTCCGAGCCCGCTGAATGAAGACGAACCTGTTGAAGGGCTCGCGCGGTCCGCGCGAGAACGACTCCCGGTTCCTGCTCGACGTGCACCGCCGCGAGCTCCCCGGCGAGGAGACGATGAAGCGCTACGGGCAGGACGAGGAGGTCGACCTGGTGATCGTCGGGGCGGGGGCGGGGGGCTCGGTCCTGGCCCAGCGCCTCGCCCGCCGCGGCTGGCGGATCGTAATCCTCGAGGCGGGCCCGTTCTGGCATCCCGACGAGGACTGGGTCTCCGACGAGGCCGGGTCCCACTCCCTGTACTGGAATCAGAGGCGGATGATCGGTGGCAGCGACCCGATCAAGATGGGAAAGAACAACTCGGGCCGCGGGGTCGGCGGATCGATGGTCCACTACGCGGGCTACACGCCCCGCTTCCATCCCTCCGACTTCGAGACCCGGACCAGGGACGGCGTCGGCGCCGACTGGCCGATCTCCTACTCCGACCTGCGCGCCCACTATGAGGAGATCGAGCGCGAGCTCCCGGTCGCCGGGCAGGACTGGCCCTGGGGGGACCCGCATTCCTATCCGCATTCTCCGCATCCGATCAGCGGGCCCGCCCAGGTCCTCTGGAAGGGGGCGATCGACGCCGGAATCGAGATGCGGGTCGGACCGGTGGGGATCGTCAACGGCACGTTCGGCAATCGCCCCCACTGCATCTACCGCGGCTACTGCCTGCAGGGGTGCAAGGTCAACGCCAAGGCGAGCCCCTACGTCACCCACCTTCCCGACGCGCTCGAGCACGGCGTCGAGATCCGCCCCGAATGCATGGCGGTCCGGATCGAGCTCGACGAGCAGGGTCGGGCGAGCGGCGTCACCTACATGTCGGAGGCCGACCGTAGGGAGCATTTCCAGGGCGCCGCGGCGGTGGCGATCTGCGGCTACTCGATCGAGACCCCCCGGCTGCTGCTGAACTCGACCTCGGCCCGGTTCCCCCGCGGCCTCGGCAACGCCGCCGACCAGGTCGGTCGCTACGTGATGGTCCAGGGCGCCTCCCAGAGCGCCGGCCGCTTTCCCGACGAACAGCGGATGTACAAGGGCCCGCCGCCGGAGATCTCCTCCGAGCAGTTCTACGAGACCGACGAGAGTCGCGGCTTCGCCCGCGGGTTCTCGATCCAGACGGTCTCGCCGCTGCCGATCGGGTGGGCCGAGCACGTGATCGCCGAGGGCCACATCGGCGGGGCGCTGCGCGAGTACATGCGCGACTACAACCACTGGGCGACGATCGGGGTGCTGAACGAGCTCCTGCCGCAGGCCGAGAACCGGGTGACGCTCGCGGCCGAGACCGATATCTACGGCCTGCCGGTCGCCCACTTCTCCCATTCGCGCTGCGAGAACGACCGGCGCAACATGGACTACTCCAGGGACGTCCTCCAGAAGATCCTGGAAGCCGCGGGCGCCCAGGACACGTTGACGATCCAGCGCTACGCCCATCTGATCGGCGGCGCCCGGATGGGTAGCGATCCCGAGAACAGCGTCGTCGACTCCGACCACCGGGTCTGGGACGTACCCAACCTCTTCCTCGCCGACGGCAGCGTCTGCCCGACCCAGGGGAGCGCGAATCCCGCCTTGACGATCATGGCGCTCGCCTCGCGTCTGGCGGCGCGGCTCGGCTCCGGCGAGATCCATTCGAACCGCAATCCAAGGAGCAGCGTATGAGCAGCAAGAGCGAACCCGAGGTCGTCGTCGTCACCGGCTCCTCAGGCGGCGTGGGGAGGGCGATCGCCCATGCCTTCGCCAAGCGCGGCGCCCACATCGGCCTTCTCGCCCGCGGACAGGAGGGCCTGGATGGGGCCGTGGCCGAGGTCGAGTCGCTGGGCGGACAGGCGCTCGCGATCCCTACCGACGTCGCCGACCACGAGCAGGTCGAGGCGGCCGCGGCTGCGGTCGAAGAGCGCTTCGGCCCGATCGACGTCTGGGTCAACGACGCCATGTCGACCGTCTTCGCCCGCTTCGCCGACACCGAGCCGGAGGAGTTCAGGCGGGCGACCGAAGTGACCTACCTCGGAACGGTCTACGGGACGATGTGCGCGCTGAAGCGGATGACGGCCCGCAACCGCGGCAAGATCGTCCAGGTCGGCTCGGCGCTCGCCTACCGCGCGATCCCGCTGCAGGCCGCCTACTGCGGCGCGAAGTTCGGCATCCGCGGCTTCACCGACTCGATCCGCACCGAGCTCCTGAACGAAAAGAGCAAGGTCCAGATCACGATGGTCCAGCTGCCCGGCGTCAACACGACGCAGTTCAATTGGTGCCGGTCGAAGCTGCCGCTGCACCCGACCCCGGTGCCGCCGATCTACCAGCCGGAGATCCCGGCCGAGGCGGTCTACTGGGCCGCCCACCATCGCCGCCGTGAGCTCTGGGTCGGCTACAGCACCCTGCAGGCGATCATCGGCACGCTGCTCGCCCCCAGCCTCGCCGACCGTTACCTGGCCCGGACCGGCATCGAAGGTCAGCAGGTGGAAGGCATGCCGGTCGCCGCCGACCGTCCCGACAACCTCTTCGAGCCGGTCGAAGACCTGGCCGCCACCCACGGCATCTTCGACTCGAAAGCCGCGAGCACCAGCCCGGCGCTGTGGGCGACGACCCACCGGCGGGAGCTCCTCGCCGCGCTCGCCGCCGGCGCCGCGCTCGGCGTCGCCGGGGCGCTGAGGCGTCGGTCGTGACCGCCGAGACCGCGCGGCCCTCGGCCGGCGACCGCGATGTCCCGCATACCCTCCGCGACTACGCCCTGCTCGCCGACGGCGAGCGCGGGATCCTGGTCAGCCCGCACGGTGACTTCGCCTGGATGTGCTTCCCGCGATGGGACTCGGGGGCCTTGTTCTCGTCGCTGATCGGCGGCAGCGGCGGCTACTCGATCACTCCCGAAGAACGGTTCGTCTGGGGCGGCTACTACGAGCCCGACACGCTGATCTGGCGGAGTCGATGGGTCAGCGGCGAGGCGACGGTGGAGTGCCGGGAAGCGCTCGCCATGCCGGCCCACGCTGACCGGGCGGTGATCCTGCGCCGGGTGCTCGCCCGCAAGGGGACGGCACGAGTCGGGGTTGCTCTCGACCCGCGAGGCGATTTCGGCGGCGATCCGCTGCGTGCCCTCAGCAAGCGCGACGACGGGACCTGGACCGGCAAGGTGGGGGACACCCGCCTCTCCTGGACCGGTGGCGCGGATGCCGATCCGCGCGCCGACGGCCACGGTGGCAGGGAACTGACCCTGGCGCTCGAGCTCGAGGAGGGCGAGCACCACGACTTCGTCCTCGTCCTCGCGGGCGAGGGAGTGGACGCCGAGCCACCCGACCCCGACCGGGCCTGGCAGGGCACCGAGGCCGCCTGGGCGGAACGTGTGCCGGAGCTCGAGAACAGCGTTGCCCCGCGCGACAGTCGCCATGCCTACGCCGTTCTCGCCGGTCTGACGGCGGCAAGCGGCGGGATGGTCGCGGCCGCCACGACTTCGCTCCCGGAGCACGCCCGCCAAGGCCGCAACTTCGACTACCGCTTCGCCTGGATCAGGGATCAGTGCTACGCCGGCCAGGCGGTCGCCAGGTCGGGCCCGCACAGGTTGATGGACGACGCCGTCAGGTTCGTCTCACAGCGCCTGCTCGAGGACGGGGAGAACCTCAATCCGGCCTATACGGTCGCCGGCGGCCGGGTCCCCGACCAGCGCGAACTCGACCTGCCCGGCTATCCCGGCGGCTCGGACATCGTCGGCAACTGGGTCAACGAACAGTTCCAGCTCGATGCCTTCGGCGAGTCGCTGCTCCTCTTTGCCACGGCGGCGCGCCACGACCATCTCGACGCCGATGGCTGGCGGGCCGCGGAGGTCGCGATCGAAGCGATCGAAAAGCGCTGGGACGAACCCGGCGTCGATGCTGGCATCTGGGAGATCGAACCGGACGCCTGGACGCAGAGCAGGCTCGCCTGCGCCGCGGGCCTGCGTCAGATCGCCGCCGAGAGCCCCGCCGCCGGCGAGGAGCAGGCCGCGCGCTGGGTCTCGCTCGCCGACCGCCTTGTCTCCGACACCGCCGCCCATGCGCTCCATCCGAGCGGCAGGTGGCAACGCTCCCCGACCGATCCCCGCCCGGACGCCTCGCTGCTGCTGGCGGCGATCCGCGGCGCGGTCCCGGCTGACGATCCGCGCTCGATCGCCACCCTGCACGCGGTCGAGGAAGAGCTGACCCAGGATGGCTACTGCTATCGCTACCGGCCCGACGAGCGCCCCCTCGGCGAGGCCGAGGGGGCCTTCCTCCTCTGCGGCTTCCTGATGGCGATGGCCTACGCCCGGCAAGGCGATCCGGTCAGCGCGGCACGCTGGTTCGAGCGCAATCGCGCCGCCTGCGGCCCGCCGGGCCTGCTGGCGGAGGAGTTCGACGTCAGCCAGCGCCAGCTGCGCGGCAACCTGCCGCAGGCCTTCGTCCACGCCCTGATGCTGGAGTGCGCGGTCGAGCAGTACTCACGGTCCGAGGCTCCCTGATGCCGCATTCGTCATCGGTCTCGGAGGGCGGCCTTTCCTTTCCGATGGCGGCGCTGATCGCCGCGCGCGTCGTCGCCGGGACGGCGCTCCTCGTCGCTCCCGGGCGGGTTCTCGGCGATCTCCCTCACCAGGAGATCAAGGGCGCGGCGCGGACCTTCGCCCGCATCCTCGGTGCCCGCCATCTGGTCGAGGCGGGCGTCTTGCTGCGTGGTCACGGCCGCCGTCGGGTCCTGCTCGGGGCCGGGGTGGACGGCGTCCACGCCGCGACGATGTTCGGCCTCGCGGCGATGAGACCGGACGTGCGCCGGCTGGCCCTGACGAACGCCTTCGCCGCCTCGGCGCTTGCCGGGGCCGGGGTGATGGTCGCTCGCCACGACGAACGGCGGTAGCGGGCTCTGCTCACTCGCGAAAGGTGCCTGGCGACGCGCGCCGCCGAGCAGCGGCCGCGACGTGGAGCGTCGCGGCCGCTGTCTGCCTCTACTGCGCCTGGGCGAGCAGCGAGAACGTCCCGAACGGGTCACCGACGACGAAGTTGCTCGACGGCGGCGGCTCCGGGGCGGGCTGGTTGAAGACGCTGTTCAGCGTCGAGGCGGCGACCGCCTGGAGCTTCGCTTCGGCCCCGTTGATCGCGATCTGGCGGGTGCCGGGGTTGGCGACCACCGAGCCCGCGGGCAAGGTCAGGTCGGCGATCGATGCCCTGCCGGTCGCGCCTGGGAACGGCGGCACCGGGAGGATTTCGAGTTCGACCGTGGCGACCTTGGTGCCGAAGTCGACCGCGATGTTTTTCAGCTTCATCTGGGGCGAGAGCGTTTCGGTTTTCTTCGTGATTTCGACCCCACCGACCGTCTGCAGGGTGCCCGCGGAGCCGTCCGGCGCCAGCGTGCCGCCCGCGATCGGGAACTGCAGGGTGGTCGCCGTGGGAGCGGTGGCCGGGGCGATCGGGGTGATCCCACCAGGCAGTTTCACGCCCTTGGCGGCGAGTTTGGCCAGGGTCGCCTGGTTGGGGGTCAGCACCGCGCTGCCCTGTGCCAGCACCGTCACGGTCTTCGGCTGGGCCGAGACGTAGAGGTTGCTGAGCACGCGGCCGGGCTTCAGCCGCTGGTTGCCCTTGAGGCCGAGCCGGTTGCTGATCCGCCGCGTCGCCTTTTCCGTCAGGACGAGCTGGCCGGCCTTGAAGTTCGAGCCGAACCCTTCGCGGGCGGCGACCGGCGCCGCGAAGGTGCCGAACTGCATGTGGGCCTTCGCCACCGAGGCGTACACCGAGCCCTTGACGGTGTTCACGGTCAGGTTGTAGATCGGGACGCCGCGGTTGCCGAGCGAAAGCTTGAAGCCGCCCTTTGCTTCCACATGGCCTTCGACGTTGGTCGGGTCGAGCATCCCTTCGGTGACGGCGAGGCCGATCTTGTTGCCGCTGGTGACGCCACCGCGGATGCCGGTCACGGTCACCGCAGCATTGGTGAGCTTGCGCATGAAGCCCTTCTTCATGTGGAGGTCGGTCGCGCCACTCGCGATCGGATCACGGGCGGCCGAGGCGGCCGGGACGAAGGCGAGCAGTGAGGCCAGCAGGACGAGAACTCCTACGTTGACGAGCATCCACCGCCGCGCCCTGTGAGGGTGCAGTGCGTTGGTCATTTCTACCTTCCGTTGGTCGTCGCAGAGGCGACGACGTCGATTGCTTACTCCGAGGCCGTGGGGGACCCCGTTCTTGGAAAACGGTCCGTTGGCGAGAGTTCCGCGGAGGTCAGAGCGCTGACACCCGGCGTCGGACCTCCGAGGGGGTCGGGGTAGAGGTGCGGGAGGCCACGGAGATCTAGTCCGGTCCTGGCCGGCACGAGACATGCGGCCGTCGCCGCGCCCCGCGTGGTCGAGGCGGCGGTTGGTGCTCGTGCCTGCGCGCGCTCAGCGCGCGCAGGGGATCCAGGGTTTCGCGAACAGGTCGTAGGACTTGCGGATCGAACTGAAGTCGATCCATGCATCGGCGGCTCAGGAGAGCCGCGCGCCCCAGGTCGTCGTCAGGCAATCGCCCGGCTCGAGGCGGATCACGTCCTCACCGCTCGCGAAGGCGTTCGGCGGACAAGTCATCGGCTCGGTGCCGAGTCCCCGGCGAGCTCGGCCGGGGGAGAGGGTGTCGCCGGTGTAGAGCTCGATGAAGGGATAGCTCTCGTCGACCCAGAGCTCGGCAGATCGTCCATCCGGCCCTGACAGCCGAGCCCACGCCCGGCCCGCCGCGTCGCGCCTCAGGCCGGTGAAGGCGTCGTCGATCTTGAAGTCGCCCAGCACCCGCGGTTCGTCGAAGTCGAAAGGCGTGCCCGGGACGCTCTCGGTGCCGGTCGGGAGCTGGCGGTCGGGGTCGGTGACGACGCGGCTGGTGGCGGCGATCTGCAGCTCGCACTCGTCGATCAGCCTGCCCTCGCCCGGGGAGAGGTAGGGATGCTGGCCGTGACCGTAGGGACAGGCTGCGTCGCCGACGTTCTCGACCGTCGTCTCGACCGTGAGGCCATCGTCGCCGAGCTCGTAGGCGACGCGGAGGTCGAGCATGAACGGATAGCCCTGGAGCGGGAAGAGCCGGGTCGCCATCACGACCAGCTCGGCCCGGTGCTCGACCGCCGTCCACGGGCGCCAGCGCAGGAACCCGTGGATCGCGTTGTGCTTCTCGGGCTCGGTCAGGGCGACCTGGTGGGACTCGCCGTCGAAGCTGTAGCGGCCGTCGGCCAGGCGGTTGGGCCAGGGGGTCAACGGCGCTCCGTGGGCACCGTCGCTCATCGCGTCCACGGGGTACGGATCGAGGACAGGACGGCTGGCGACCTCGTATTCGCGGATGCCCCCTCCGACCTCGACGATCGTCGCGCGCTGGTCGCCGGCGGCGATCTCGAATTGTTCTCCGGAGGGATGAGTGTTCACCAGTCCTCTCTTCGATGCTCCCCGATCTTGGCCTTCCGCAACCGGCGAGATGGTCAGTTCTCTGACACCCAAGGGAAGACGGTGACCGCCGCCGGGTATCCACCTGACGCCCCGGTTCTGCTCCCGTGAGCTGCCCGGTCAGGAACGGTCAGGATCGATGAAAGCCGGCACCCATCAGGAATTCGAAGGCCTCTTTTCGCTCTACATGGCGATCGGGATCGGGGTTGCCGTTCTCGTCTTCGCCGCAGTGGGCTTCGCGCTCGTCCACTATCGCGCGCGCGGTGATCGACGGCCCTCACGGGTCTCCGAGATGAATCGAATCGAGATAGGCGTGGCCACCTTGATCTTGCTGATCGTCGCCTTCCTCGTCACTCGCACCTTCACGGTCGAGGCCAGGGTGGACAGCGCCCCGAAGGAGCCGACCACGATCGACGTCACCGCCTTCCAGTGGGGCTGGCGCTTCGTCTATCCCGGCCAGGGGGTGGAAGTGATCGGCAACTCCAACGACGAGCCGACCTTCGCCGTCCCCGGCGACGAGCCGGTCCACTTCAAGCTGACCTCGGCCGACGTCCTCCATTCCTTCTGGATCCCCGGCGAGCGCTTCAAGCGCGCCGCGATCCCGGGCCGGACCAACGAATTCGACCTCGACTTCGAAAGCGAAGGCACCGAGGACGGCCTCTGCACCGAATTCTGCGGCCTGCGCCACAGCGACATGCGCTTCAACGTCTGGGTCCTCTCGAAGGCGAGCTATCGGCGATGGCTGGCGGCGCACAGATAGCCGCGCCGGCGCCCCCGGCGCCGAGCGCGATGGGCTGGCTGGCCGCCACCGACCACAAGCGGACGGCGGCGAAGGTCGCCGTCGCCGCCACCTTCTTCTTCCTGTTGAGCGGGGTGCTGGCGCTGGTGATGCGGGCGGAGCTCGCCCAGCCCGGACTCCAGTTCGTCTCCGACCACACCTACGACGAGCTCTTCACCATGCACGGCTCGGGGATGATCTACCTCTTCCTCACCCCGGTGGCGCTGGCGCTCGGGCTCTATCTCGTCCCGCTGCAGGTCGGCGCCGCCCAGGTCGCGGCCCCGCGCCTGGCGTTGTTCGGCTTCTGGATCTACCTCTGCGGTGGCCTGTCGATGTATTCCGGATTCCTGACCGACAACGGCGCCGGTTCCGACACCTGGGGCGCGACCCTGCCGCTCGCGAGCAGCGGCAACACCCCGGGCGTCGGCATGGACCTGTGGGTGATCGGCGTCGGGCTCGCCGTGTTGGGGTCGCTGCTGATCGCGGTGACGATCCTGCTGACGATCATCCGCCTGCGGGCACCGGGGATGACGATGCTGCGCATGCCGGTGTTCTGCTGGACGATGCTGGCGACCACCTTCATGGTCGTCGCCTCGTTCCCGGTCATGGTGGTCGCGATGGCGCTGTTGCTGGCCGAACGCCATATCGGCGGGATCTTCGACGGTGCCACCGGCTCGGTCGCCTACCAGCAGCTCTTCTGGTTCTTCGGCCACCCGGTCGTCTACGTGATGTTCTTCCCCTTCGTCGGAGCGGTCGGCGAAGTGGTCTCCACCTTCTCGCGCAAACGCTTCTTCGGCTACCGCGCCCTGGTGGTGTCGCTGCTCCTCTTCACCGCCTTGTCGATGGCGGTCTGGGGCCACCACCTGTTCATCCTCGGCGCGGTCCCGAACCAGTACTACTCGCTGACCTCGCAGCTTCTCGCGGTCCCGGCGGGGATCGAGTACCTCGACCTGATCGCGACGATGATCGGCGGCGCGATCGTCTTTCGCACCCCGATGCTCTTCGCGGTCGGCTTCATCCTCCAGTTCCTGATCGGCGGGCTGACCGGGATCATCGTCGCCTCGCCGCCGCTCGACTATCACGTCAACGGCAGCTACTTCATCGTCGCCCACTTCCACTACACCCTGCTCGCGGGCAGCCTCTTCGGGCTGCTGGCCGGCTTCCACTACTGGTTCCCGAAGATGACCGGTGCGATGCTGCGCGAACGGCTCGGCAAGCTCAGCTTCTGGGTCCTGGTCCTCGGCGCCAATCTCACCTTCTTCCCGATGTTCTTCCTCGGCTTCGAGGGGATGCCGCGGCGGGTGGCCGACTACGCGCCCCGCTTCGGCAACCTGAACCTGCTCAGCTCGATCGGCGCCGGCTTCATCGCCCTCGGGATCCTGATGGTGCTGGCCAACGTCTTCGTCTCGCTGCGCCGGCGCGAGCCTGCCGGCGATGACCCCTGGGGCGCCCAGACGCTGGAGTGGTCGACCTCCTCGCCACCGCCTCACAACAATTTCGGCGCGGCCTTGCCGGCGATCACTTCCTACGCGCCGCTGCTCGATCGGCGCGAGGCGGAGGAGCCGGAGCGTGAGCCGCGTGGGGCGGAGGCGTCGGCATGAGCCGCGGGGCGAAGGGCGGAGGAGGACCGCCCCTGGCCTGGGCCTGTCTGCTTCTGACGCTCGGCGCGATGTTGGCGATCTGGTCGGAAGGGGACCCCAGCTCGCTGCTCTTTCTGGTCGGGGCGATCCCCTTGCTCGCGCTCTCGGCCTGGAACCGGGCGAGTCCTGCGCCGGGCGGGCCCCGGTTGTTGGCCCGGACCAGCGTGCCGGTGGTCGTGGTGGCGCTCGGCGCGGCGCTCGCCGCGGTCGGGCTCACCGGGGGCCTCTGGCTCGTCCTGATCGGTTCCGAGATTGCGCTCTTCGGGGTCGTCTGGCTGGCCCGCGAGGTGGCGCTCGAGCGGCGCGGGGCGGGGCGATGAGCGAGTCGATCCAGATCGCGGTGCCCTCACTGGGGATCCTCGGCATCTATGCGTGGCTCGCGACGCGGACCGCCTGGCCCTGGGAGCGGACCGTCTGCCTCGTCGCCGGTCTGGCAGCGGTCGGTGCCGGGGTCGGGTTCGACGACATCTCGCTCGCCGTCCACATGGCAGGTCACGGGATGATCGTCGCCGTCGGGGCGCCGCTGCTGGTGCTCGCGCGGCCGGTGACGCTGCTGCTGCGGGCGCTGCCACGCCCGAGGGCGCGGGGGCTGGCCACCGCTCTGCGGGCGGGGTGGGTGCGCCGGCTCCTCTGGCCGCCGCTTGCCTTCGCCGCCTTCGTCGGCGCCCAGCTCCTCTTCCATCTGACGCCCCTCTTCTGGGACGCCCTGCGCGACGAAGGCCTGCACGTCGCCGAGCATCTGATCTTCCTCGGCACCGCCCTCTGGCTCTGGACGGTCTGCCTCGCGGTCGAGCCTCTGCCCCGCGGCTGGTCGCCATGGGGCAGGGCGGGGCTCTTGATGGCGGCGATGTCGATCAGCGACATCGGCGCGGTCAAGCTGATGCTTGACGGCCATCAGGTGGCGGGGGTGGCGATGATCGCCTCGATGATGCCGCTCGGCCTCGGTGCCGTCGCGGTCGCCTGGACCTCGGTCCTGCGCGAAGAGCGGCGGCAGCGGCTGCGGGAGGTGGCCCATGCGGCGAGCTAGGCGGGTGGCGATGGCGGCGACGGCGCTGCTCCTGTCCGCCTACGCGGTGGCGGCGTGGGCCCAGGCGCCGAGCGCCGGCGCCGGGGCGATGGCCCAAGGCGTGCGGATCGAAGAGGGGCGCGGTCTGTTCGAGACGAGCTGCTCCAGTTGCCACGGCTTCGACGGCGAAGGGATCAAGGGCCAGGCGCCCTCCCTGGTCGGCGCGGGCGAAGCCGCCGCCGACTTCTACCTACGCACCGGGCGGATGCCGCTCGGCCAGGTCGGCGACGAGCCGCTGCGCGGCGAACCCCGCTTCGGCGAGCGGGAAATCCGCGCCCTCGACGCCTACGTCGGCTCCCTCGGCGCGGGCCCGGCGATCCCGAGGGTGGAACCGGCGATGGGCTCGGCCTCGGAAGGAATGAAGATGTTCACCGAATCCTGTGCCGGCTGCCACGGGATCGGTGGCACGGGAGGGGTGGTGATCGGTGGATACGCACCGCCGCTCGGTGAAGCCTCGCCGACCGAAGTCGGCGAGGCGGTCCGCGTCGGTCCCTACCTGATGCCGCGATTCTCGGAGGCGCAGATAACCCCGGCCGACCTCGACTCGATCGCCCGCTACGTCGAACTGACCAAGCATCCCGAAGACGCGGGCGGCTTCGGCATCGGCCACATCGGACCGGTGCCGGAGGGTCTGGTCGCCTGGCTCGCCGCGTTCGCGGCGCTGTTGTTGGTCGCGCGCCTGATCGGCGAACGGGTCGGTGGCGACGAGACCAAGGAGCCGCGATGAGAGGGCGGATCGCCGCCGGCTTCCTCTGGATCTGGCGCTACGCCGTCGCCGCCATCGTCCTGCGCCTGGGGCGCAGGAGAAGTGTGCGGCGCGAGATCGAGCTGCCCTCCGACCCAGGTGCCGAGAGCTGGGTCGCCGCACTCCTCTTCGGCGCCGCCCTGGCCGGGCTCGCCTTCGTCGCGATCTACGCCTTCGATGATGCCGACACCCAGCTCCTCGGCCTCTCGATCGCCGTGGCCCTGGCCCTGGTCGCCGCTGCCCTGATCCTCGCCGCGTCGCTGGTCGTACCCCAGGAGACGCTGGAGGAGCACCGTCCTCCCTTCGCCGATCCCGAGGCGGCGGAGTCGGGCGACCCGGTGGAGGACGCCGCGCTGACCCTCCGAGAAGGGTCGGACGGGGTCACGCGCCGCAGGCTGCTGGGCGCTGCCGGGGCGGCCGCGGGGGTCGGGCTGGGGGCTGCGGCGTTGGTGCCGCTCGCCTCGCTCGGCCCCGCCGTGGGGGACCGGTACGAAGAGTCTCCGTGGAAGGACGGGGTGCGGCTGGTCGAGGAGAACGGGATGGCGGTCAAGGTCGACGACCTCGAGGTCGGCTCGTTCGTGACCGCCTTCGCCGAGGGCGCCGACAAAGAGGGCCTCGCCACCTCGCTCGCGGTCGTCCGCGTGCGGACCCAGGAGCTCGAACTGCCCCCGGACCGCGCCGACTGGGCGCCGGAAGGGATCCTCGCCTTCTCGAAGATCTGCACCCACGCCCAGTGCGCGATCTCGCTCTTCCGCTATCCGCTCTTCGCCGAACGCTCGCCGGGGCCGGCGCTGGTCTGCCCCTGCCACTACTCGACCTTCAACGTGCTCGACGGCGGCCAACGGATCTTCGGCCCGGCGGTGCGGCCGCTGCCGCAGCTGCCGCTGCGGATCGAGGGCGGGACGCTGGTCGCGGCCGGGCCGCTCTCGGGCGAGGTCGGCGCCTCCTGGGGCCGGGTCAGGGAAGAGGGCTAGCGCGCCGTGAGGACCCACCGATGACCACCCGCCGCATCTTCCGCTTCCTCGACAGCCGCACCGGCGGCGCCGGCGCGATCGGCAAAGCGCTCCGTTACGTCTTCCCCGACCACTGGACGTTCCTCTTCGGGGAGATCGCGATGTACTCGTTCCTGATCCTCGTCGCGACCGGGACCTACCTCGCGCTCTTCTTCGAACCGAGCACCGCGCACGTCATCTACCACGGCAGCTACGCGCCGTTGCACGGCCAGGAAATGACGCGCGCCTACGCCTCGGCGGTGAACCTCTCCTTCGACGTGCGGGCGGGCCTGCTGATCCGCCAGGTCCACCACTGGACCGCCGACGTCTTCCTCGCCGCGATCACGATCCACCTGATGCGGATCTTCTTCACCGGAGCCTTCCGCAAGCCGCGCGACATCAACTACTACGTCGGCCTCACGATGCTGGTGCTGGCGGTGCTGGAGGGCTACGCCGGCTACTCGCTGCTCGACGACCTGCTCTCCGGCATGGGCCTCGCGATCGGCAACGGGGTGGCGCTGTCGATCCCGGTCGTCGGCGGCCAGCTCGGCACCCTGCTGTGGGGCGGTCGCTTCCCGGGCACGCAGGACTTCTTCAGCCGCCTCTTCTTCGTCCACGTCTTCCTCTTCCCGGTCCTGATCGGCACCCTGATGGCGGTCCACCTGGCCCTGGTCGCGCGACCCCACCACACGCAGTTCCGTGGCCGTGGCCGCCGCGAGGGCAACGTCGTCGGCACCCCGATGTGGCCCGCCTACGCGTTGCGCAGTCTCGGTCTCTTCTTCGCCGTCGCGGCCGTCCTCTTCCTCCTCGGCGGCCTCGTCCAGATCAACCCGATCTGGCAGTGGGGCCCTTACGAGCCCTACCTGGGGACCAACGGTGCCCAGCCCGACTGGTATTTGGGTTGGTTGATCGGCGCGCTGCGCCTAATGCCCCATTTCGACGTCGTGATCGGCAACTACACGCTGATCCCCAACCCGTTCTGGGGCGGCGTCCTCTTCCCGGGCGCCGTCTTCGGCTTCCTGTATCTGTGGCCGTGGATCGAGCGCCGATGGACCGGTGACAGGCGCGTCCACAATCTGCTCGATCGGCCTCGTGACAACCCGATCCGGACCGCGATCGGCGCCGCCGTCTTCACCCTCGTCGCGACCGTCTTCTTCGCCGGCGCCGCCGACCGCGCCTTCATCCAGTTCGGCGTCTCCTACGAAGGCCAGCTCTGGGGCTATCGGGCCGCGACGATCTTCCTGCCGGCGCTCGTCTTCTTCCTCACGCGCCGGATCTGCGTCCGGCTGCGTGCCTCCGGGGAGCACCCGGGTCGCGGTTCAGACTCGGTGGTCGTCGGGCGCACCACCGCGGGTGGGTTCGAGCAGCTCGATCCTGAGCGTGCGGGCGCGCGCTCAGAGGACTGAGGCTTCGGTGGTCGCCTCGGCGAGGAGATCGGGCGGGTCGCCGAGGAGGATCCAGCGCCCGCCGGGTGTCGATTTCAGCTTCCCGTCCTCGCGCAGCCGGCCGAGCGCGGTGGTGACGGTCGGGCGACGGGCACCGACGACCTCACCGAGGGTCTCGTGGCTCAGGCGGACCCCGACATCGACCCCGGCCGTGGTCACCCGACCCCAGCGATCTGCGAAGTGCCAAAGGATCATCAACAGGCGCGTACGGACCTGCTTGGTATGGCTCACGGCGAGCTGGAAGCTGAGCCAGCGGGCGCGGCGGATGGTGCGGTCGAAGAGCTCCACCGTGATCTGCGGCCAGCGGCCCAGTTGTCTGGTGACGTGTTGGTCGAGGACCGCGAACATCGCCTCCGGGCCGACTACGCGCCAGTCGGCCTCCACCGGCACCGAGGACAGATCGGCCGCATCCATCGACCAGGGACGAAGGATGTCGCCACGGCCGAGCAACTCGGTGCAGCGCGTGCCCGCGACCACCACGCGACGCATCAGCAGACCCTCGATCACCAGGAAACCGAGCGCGCCCGAGTCGGCGGCGACCTTCTCAGGAGGACGCCAAGGTCCTGGGCCGGCCGTCGACGTGGGGACGAGGATACGACCGGCGGCCTGGCGCTCGCCTGCGCTCATGGCCACGCCGAGGTCCTGTTCGAGGGCCAAGAGCGAGGACGGCGAGGCGATCTCCCGTGTCCCACGCCTGGATGGTGTCGTAGTCACGCGGCTCATCTACCCGCTTTTGCGCCTTGGTCCGCCGCGGCTGCTTTCGGTGATCGCGAGCACCGGGGATGTCTCATCTCTTCACGAAGCTGATCCGGCCGTTGGTCTCGAGGATCGCCCAACGCACATCCTCGATCGCGGAGATCCCTTCGAGACGGGCCTCGGCGCCGATCTCCTCTGGGGTCAACCGCTGCCGGCGCAGGTTCGCTTCGATCAAGGTGCCGTCCTCGACCAGGACGATCGGCTCGCCGTCGAGTACCGGCCGCAGTCGTTTGAAGCGGAAGCTCAGGTAGGAGAGCCCGACCGTGAGGACGCCGATCGTCGAGATCGCCAACAGCGCGCCGGTGATCGAGTTGTCGTTCTGGGTCACCCCCTGCTGGACCAGGTCGCCGGTGACGACCAGCAGGATCAGGTCGAAGGGCTCCAGCGAGTTGAGCTCACGCCGTCCCAGCATCCTGGTCAGCAGGAAGACGAAGGCGAAGATGACCGCGGCGCGGATGACGATGTCCACTGCGGCCTAGGGAAAGTCGAACTGGGTCCGGGAGATCGAGGCGACCGACCTGCCGCCGTCGTAGAGGGAGACCCCGGCGTCGTGGGAGCCGACGTTGATCGGGTTCGCCTGGAACTCGACGTAGACGACGAGAGTGCGGCCAGGCGCCATCGGCGCGAAGCGCAGCTTCAGGTCGCCTTCGGCGTCGGTGATCGAGCCGGCCGGTTCGGGCTGAACCGTGTTGACGGTGGTCTGGTCGACCCAGCCACGGTCGAGAACCAAGGTCGGGGCGCCCAGCGGCCGGGTCGCGTGGATGACGAATTCGCCCTGGTACGTGAGGCCGCCGCGGATGCGGCTGGGGGCCTTGACCGCCAGCGTCCCGGAGGCGCCACCCGCCATGTCGGTCGCCGCGGCCTGGCCGAAAACGTTGGCGAGTGCGGCCGCCAGGAAAAGGACGAGCAGAGCGACGAAGGCGCGCCGCAGCCACTGGCCGCCTGCCCGGCCCTCGAAGTCACGGTGTCTGCGCAGATCGATTTCGGCGGGGAGTCCTTCCGGCCTGCCGACCGCCTCAAGCACTTCGTCTTCCTCTGCGGGCATCGCGGCATGGATACCCGCCCCAGCCGATCGGTACCGCCCGGTTGCGCCGAGATGGGCGCGCCGAACGATCTCAGACGCCGTTTTCGCGCTCTGCATTGCGGGTACCCACAAGTCGTGGTGGGTCGCCTGCAGGCCAGAGAGCTGATCGATTCCGGGCTGGATCACGAGAGCGCCGCCCGATGAGCCCGCGGATTCCATCGCCGGGCGAGCTCCCACTGGTACGCCAGCTCCGAGGTACGGACAGTTTCGGCCGCGGCGCCGCCGTCAAGTCGCGTCGCTCCGAGGAGCTCCGCGCCCGGACCGCGACCGCCGACCGCATCGTCAAGTCCGTCTGTCCCTATTGCGCGGTCGGCTGCGCGCAGAACATCTTCGTCAAGGACGGCGAGATCGTCCAGATCGAGGGCGATCCCGACGCCCCCCACAGCCGCGGCCGCCTTTGCCCGAAGGGCTCGGCGACCAAGCAGCTGACCACCGGCACCTCACGCGAACGCCACGTCCTCTACCGCCGGCCGGGCGCCGCCGACTGGGAGCGCCTCGACCTGGACACGGCGATGGACATGATCGCCGACCGGGTGGTCCGCGACCGTGCCGACGGTTGGGAGCACGAAGAGGACGGTGACCTCCTGCACCGCTGCATGAGCATCGCCGCACTCGGCGGCGCCACGCTCGACAACGAGGAGAACTACCTGATCAAGAAGCTCCTCACCGGGCTCGGGGTCATCCAGGTCGAGAACCAGGCCCGGGTGTGCCACAGCTCGACCGTCGTCGGGCTCGGCACCAGCTTCGGCCGCGGCGCGTCCTCGACCCTGCCCGGCGACCTACAGAACTCCGATCTGATCGTGCTCGAGGGCTCGAACATGGCCGAGGCCCATCCCGTCGCCTACCAATGGGTGGTCGAGGCCAAGGCCCGGGGCGCGACGATCATCCACGTCGACCCGCACTACAGCCGCACCAGCGCGATGGCCGATCACTTCGTGCCCCTCCGCGCCGGCACCGACGTGGCCTTCCTCGGCGGCGTCATCAACCACGTGCTCAGCACCGAATCGGACTTCCGCGAGTACGTCCTCGCCTACACCAACGCCTCGACGATCGTCGGCGAGGCCTTCGAGGACGCCGGCGTGGAGGGACTCTTCTCCGGCTACGACGAGGCCGAGATGAGCTACGACCCACGGAGCTGGCAGTACGACGGCGCCTACGTCAACGCCGCCTCCGGACAGCGCGACCAGGAGGGCAACGTCCAGCGCCTCGAGGACTCAGACCTCGGCGGGCCCGGCGGCCGCGGCCAGGTTCAGCGCGACGAGACCCTCCAGCACCCGCGTTGCGTCTGGCGGATCCTGAAGCGTCACTACGCCGCCTACACGCCGGAGATGGTGGAAACGGTCTGCGGCGTGCCCAAGGACGTCTTCGGCGAGGTCTGCCGGCTCTTCGTCGAGAACTCGGGCCGGGAGCGCACCACCTCCTTCGTCCACGGGGTCGGCTGGACCCAGCACACGATCGGCTCGCAGTACATCCGCGCCGCATCGGTCCTGCAGCTGCTGCTCGGCAACATGGGACGGCCCGGGGGAGGGGTGATGGCGATGCGCGGCCACGCCTCGATCCAGGGCTCCTCGGACATCCCGACCCTCTTCGACACCCTCCCCGGCTATCTCCCGATGCCGCACGCCCATGGCCACGCCGGCCTCGACGACTTCGTCGAGGCCGACTCGCCGTCTCGCGGTTACTGGGGCAACATGCGGGACTACATCGTCAGCCTGCTGAAGGCCTACTGGGGCGAGGCGGCGACCGCCGACAACGAATATTGCTTCAACTACCTGCCGCGCCTCACCGGCAGCCACTCGACCTACGACACGACGATGGCGATGATCGAAGGCAAGGTGAAGGGGTTCTTCCTCTTCGGCCAGAACCCGGCGGTCGGCTCGGCCAACACGCGGATGCAGCGGCTGGGGATGTCCAAGCTCGACTGGCTGGTGGTCCGCGACTTCTCGCTGATCGAGTCGGCGACCTGGTGGAAGGACGGGCCCGAGATCGAATCGGGCGAGATGCGCACCGAGGACATCGACACCGAGGTCTTCTTCCTGCCCGCCGCCGCCCACACGGAGAAGGAGGGCACGTTCACGAACACGCAGCGAATGCTGCAGTGGCACCACAAGGCGGTCGAGCCGAAGGATGACCAGCGCTCCGACCTCTGGTTCACCTATCACCTGGGACGGAAGATCCGCGAACGGCTGGCCGGCTCCGAGGAGGAGCGCGACCGGGCGATCCTCGACCTGACCTGGGACTACCCGACCGCGGGTCCACTGGACGAGCCCTCGGCCGAAGCGGTGCTGCAGGAGATCAACGGCCGCGGCCCCGACGGGAAGATGCTCTCCGACTACACCGAGCTGAAGGCCGACGGCTCGACCTCCTGTGGCTGCTGGATCTACTGCGGTTGTTACGCCGAAGGCATCAACCAGACCGCCCGCCGGACGCCGAAAGAGGAGCAGAACTGGACCGGGGCCGACTGGGCCTGGGCCTGGCCGGCGAACCGGCGCATCCTCTACAACCGCGCCTCCGCCGACCCGTCGGGGAAGCCGTGGTCGGAGCGCAAGAAGCTGGTCTGGTGGGACGAGGAGGAAGAAGAATGGACCGGCTTCGACACGCCTGACTTCGAGGCGACGAAGCGGCCCGACTACGTCCCCGACGAGGACGCCGTCGGCCCGGACGCGATCCGCGGCGACGAGCCGTTCATCATGCAGGCCGACGGGCGGGGCTGGCTCTTCGCCCCTGCGGGCGTCGCCGACGGCCCGTTGCCGACCCACTACGAGCCGCAGGACTCCCCGGTCCGCAACCGCCTCCACGAGCACCAACGCGACCCCGCCCGCCAGCTCTACGAGCACGAGTGGAACCGTTACCACCCGGATCCCGACGGGGACGGCGCCGACGTCTTCCCCTTCGCGGCGACCACTTACCGCCTGACGGAGCACTTCACGGCGGGCGGGATGTCCCGCTGGACTCCTTACCTCGCCGAGCTGCAGCCCGAGTTCTTCGTCGAGGTCTCGCCCGAGCTGGCCGCGGAGAGAGGGCTCGAGCACGCCGGCTGGGCGACGATCGTGAGCGCTCGCGGGGCGGTCGAGGCGCGGGTGATGGTGACCGACCGGATGACTCCACTCACGGTCGACGGCCGCACCCTCCACCAGATCGGCATGCCCTACCACTGGGGACCGAACGGACTCACCCGCGGCGACTCGATGAACGAGCTCTCCTCGATGGCGCTCGACCCGAGCTCCCACATCCAGGAGGTCAAGTCGCTGACCGTCGACGTCAGACCGGGCCGCCGGCCACGCGGCGCCGCGCGCACGGAACTCGTGGAGGAGTACCGACGGCGGGCCGGGATCACCGCGACGACGGGGACCAGTTGACCGACGAGCCGTTGAACGTCCTGATGCGGGGGGGAGACCCCGCCACCGAATCCGGCTATGGCGACCACCCGGAGAGGGTGGGATTCTTTACCGACACCTCCATCTGCATCGGCTGCAAGGCCTGCGAGGTCGCCTGTAAGGAGTGGAACGAGGTGCCCGACGACCTGGTCGGGTGGGCGGGCAGCTCGCACGACAATTCCGAGGGTCTCGGCGCCGACCGCTGGCGTCACGTCGCCTTCATCGAGCAGCGCCTGCCGCTCGGCACCCGGGCGTCCAACTTCAAGCGCGACGGCGGCGACTTCCGCTGGTTGATGGAGTCCGACGTCTGCAAGCACTGCACCCATGCCGCCTGCCTCGACGCCTGTCCGACCGGGGCGATCTTCCGCACCGAGTTCGGCACCGTCGTCGTCCAACCTGACATCTGCAACGGCTGCGGTTACTGCGTCCCGGCCTGTCCGTACGGGGTTCTCGACAAGCGCGAGGACGACGGGCGGATCTTCAAGTGCACCCTCTGCTACGACCGGTTGGGCGAGGGGCAGGAACCGGCCTGCGCGAAGGCGTGTCCGACCGACTCGATCCAGTTCGGCCCACTGGAGGAGTTGCGTGAGCGCGCCGGGGACCGGGTGCGGGAGCTGCACGAGCGCGGAGTCGGTGAGGCGCGGCTCTACGGCGAGGATCCGGACGACGGTGTCGGCGGCGCGGGCGCCTTCTTCCTGTTGCTCGACGAGCCGGAGGTATACGGGCTGCCACCCGATCCGGTGGTGACGACGCGGAGTCTGCCGGGGACCTGGAAGCGCGTCGGCATCGCCGCCGGCGCGCTGTTGGCCGGTGCCGCCGCCTGCTTCGCGGGCCCGGGACGCCGATGAGCCGGCGGCGAGCCGACAGGGACCGCAACTTCCCTCGCGAGGAGCACCCCGGCGACTCCTACTACGGTCGACCCATCATCAATCCGCCGGTCTGGGAGGAGCGGGAGATCGCGGGCTACCTCTTCACCGGCGGCCTCGCCGGCGCTTCCTCGATCCTCGCGGCCGGTGCCGATCTGACCGGCCGCCCGACGCTCGCGCGCGGCTCGCGTGCGATGGCGACGGGTGCGATCGGGATCTCCCTCCTCGCTCTGGTCAAAGACCTCGGCCGCCCGGAGCGCTTCCTCAACATGCTGCGCGTCTTCAAGCCGACCTCGCCGATGAGCGTCGGCGTCTGGATCCTCGCCGCCTACTCGCCGCTAGCGGCCGGCGCCGCCGCGAGTGACTTCTCCGGCCGAATGCCACGCGCCGGTCGTGCCGCCGGCCTCGGCGCCGCCGGCCTCGGCTCCGCCGTCGCCACCTACACCGCCGCGCTGATCTCCAATACCGCCGTGCCTGCCTGGCACGAGGGCCGCGGTGAGCTCCCGTTCCTCTTCGCCGGATCGGCCGCGAGCGCCGCCGCCGGCTGGGGGCTCGTCGTCGCGCCGCTGTCGGAGAACAAACCGGCGGTCCGCATGGCCATCATCGGGGCGGCGGTCGAGCTCGGTGCCGAGCGACTGATGGAGCGCCACCTTGGCATGATCGCCGAGACGCTCCACGACGGCAGGGCCGGTAGGTGCCTGCGCCTCGCCAAGGCCCTTACGGCCGCCGGCGCCACGAGCGCGGGCCTCCTCGCCCGTCGCAACCGCCTCGGGGCGATCGCCGCTGGCGCCGCGCTTCTCACCGGTTCCGCCTTGACCCGCTTCGGCATCTTCGAGGCCGGCATGACCTCCGCCCGCGATCCGAAGTACACGGTTGAGCCCCAACGCGCCCGCAGTGAGAGGTCTGCTCCATCTCGCGTCGAGTAGAAGGGCTCGCGGTTGCCGTCGCGTCGTTGCAGGGATTGGTCGATGGATCCGCCTTGACAGATCTGTCCTCTCCAATCCGATAGCTCGACGAGTGAGTGCCGTCAGTCATGACGGTGGAGGGGGTGAGGCCTCCGGCGCGCCTGCAGCGGTGACTGCGATCCCCTGGTCGGGCGCTGGTCGGATCGGAAGGGCCGGCTTCTTCCGGCCCGATTCGGGTTCCTGATCGGTATTCCCGTCCTGGTGGCGCTCGCGGCGATAACGAGCGCCGCCGCCGCAAGTCGTCCTTGTCGCCCTCGCGATGGTCACGGTCCGCTTCTCCGCCAGCCCGACCGTCGCCCGGCTCTCCGATGCTTGCGAGGAGGCCGGGGTGGGCAACGTGATGACACTGCTGATCGTCCTGCCGGTCACTGCCGCGGTCGGAGCGACGGGTGGAGTAGTCAAGCTGCTCGCGGTGCGGGGGTAACGCGCCGCGCAGCAACGGGCCGGCAATGGATCGAGGCTGCGGCGGGTAGAGGACGCCTCATTCGCGCTCCAGCTCTCGTTCTTCTCGGAGGCGCACCTCGAGGAAACGCTCCATCTCCTCCCGGGCGTGCTCGAGCTCACCCGGGAGCATGTGGGTGTAGCGCTCGAGGGTGATGCGGGCCGCGCCGGGCTGATACTCGGGCGTCTTGTGACCCATGATCTGCGAGGCGACCTTCGGGGTGACTCCGGCGTGGTCGAGCCAGGTCGCGGCGGTGTGGCGGCACTCCTGCAGGCCGATCGGATCGAGGTCGAGCGCCTCCCAGCGCTTGCGCACCCGTTCCTGCAGCGTGCGCATTGACTTGCGACCGCTTTTCCGCACCCTTTCGGGCGGGCAGACCTTGCCCTCGGCGGGCCTGCCCTGGGCGATCCACTCCTCGCGTAGGAGCGTCAGCAGCGGCTCGACCAGGAAGACGATCCGCCAGGAGCCCCCGGGTTTGCGGCCGTCGGGGTCCGCGGCCAGCTCGCCGGCCGCCAGGTCGAGACGTAGGTCGCGCCAGCCGAGCACTTCGATCTCCTGTTTGCGGGCGGTCGCGTAGGCGGCGAGCGCGTAGGGGATCGCCTCTTTGAGGGCGGCACCGCCGTCGCGCTCGACGCCTTCCTCGATCTCCTCCGGGGTCTGGCGCCACAGTGCCTTGATCAGTCGGTCGAACTCGGCCGGGGTAGCGACGCGGTCGCGCGCTTCGGAGTCCGAGAGCGGCAGCCGCACGTGTTGGGCAGGGTCGTGGGCGGTCAGCTCTCGCTCCTGCCCCCAGCGGTAGAGGGCGCGCATCGAGTTGACGAAGGACCCGACGCGGGACGAGGAGACCCGCGGGGTCAGCCTGTCGACCTGGGCCTGCACTTCGGCCCGGGTGACGTTGTCGAAGCGACGGCGGGCCATCTCCTCGGGGATCTGGTTGAGCGAGACCTCGAGGTCTTCAACCGAGCGGGGCCGGTAGCGCCGTCGCCATTTGTTCAGGACGACGCCCTCCCTGGCGCCCTTGATGAACCGTCGACGGGCCTCGCCGAGGGTGATCCGCTCCGAGGGCGGTGCGGGAAGCTCGCCCTTGCGCACCGCTTCGAGCAGGTCGCGACGAGCCTCGCGCGCCTCGGCGACGAGGCGATGGTGCCGCGTCTTGCGACGACGGCGGATCGACCTGTCGTAGACGGAGCCGAAGTAGGACGGCGTGCAGTTGCAGGCCGCGTCGCGTTCGACCGCGCAGCCTTCCTGATGGCGGGCGTAGATGCCCTGGTAGCGGGTCTTGGTGTCCTTCGCCATCAGGGCCTCACCGTCGAGCGGGGGTCCTCGCGCCTTCGCCCGGGTCGGCCTCGCGCCGGCGCGGCCTGTGCGGCATGGTCGCCGCCTTCTCGGTCCACGCCTCGATGTCGGCTGGCAGATAGAGGCGCAGCTGTCCCGAGTAGACGCAGCGGAGGAAGGGCTGCACGTGGCGCTGGAAGTGGCTGAGGCTCATGCCGAGGGAGGTGGCGGCCTCCTGTCGGGTGAGCAGGAAGCGCTCCTTCATCGGGTTGCCCCGCGCAGTATCGCGTGTCGGTCCTGCGTCGTCCGGTCAACGCGGGGGCCCTTCGGAGGGACTGGTCGGGTCGGATCGCATGCGCGGCAAAGGCACGCCGCCGGATCGTGGGCCGGTGCTCGGGTCCATGTGTCCTCAAGTCGCGAGGGGCTCCGTCGCGCCCTGCGTCCGGCGGCGTGCATCATCCGCGCGGGCGATCCGGCGCCCGCCCGGAACGGAGGGATGAAGCCGACCCGGGCCATCGACTACATCCTGGGCGGGTGCCGCCGCTCGAAGTACTGGAGGTATCCGGCGTCGAAGGTCGATTCGGGGATCCAACCCGGCCCGTGTCCCGGTTCGACGAAGCCGGACGTCCCCCAATAACGCTTTCCGGGCGGCGTGACGCCCGGCATGAACTCGATGAAGGTATGGGCTGCGCCGTGGTTGTCCACGGGCTTGACCCAGATCGTCACCCACCGTCCTGGACCGGATTCGCCCCAGCTCGACAACCCGACCGTGTCGGTGGTTTCGATGGCGAAGCCGCCGACCTGGAGCAGGTGCGAGACCGCCGTGCTGCAATCGAACGGGCCGTTCGCCGGCGTCGGCGACTCACCGTGGGAGCCACCCCAGACGTATTCGGTGGTCGGGCGGAGAAGGCTGAGGCGTTCGGCCTCGGCGACCATCGCGGCCACCGCTTCGTCGGGGGCCGTGATTGCTTCACAGCTCGTCGCCGCCGCGGTGACGGGTTCGTTGCCGCCGGCGGAGAACTGCGTCGCGTAGCGCAGGACTTTTTCGACGTACCAGTCGGCATGGTTGTAGGCGAAGACCGCTTCGTGCCAGTCACCCGGGGCGCCCGAGTCGTGGAGATAGTTGGCGGCGCTGAAGATCGCGTCCGCGGCGTTGAAGATGTCCTTGACGCCGTCGCCGTCGCCGTCGACGCCCCACTCGGCGAAGGTCGAGGGCAGGAACGCCATCCATCCCTCCGCCCCGGCGTTCGACGTCGCCATGTTGGTGCCGAAGCTGGTCTCGACGAAGTTGATCGCGGCGAGGACGGAGGGCCCGCGCGCGCCGAGGTGATATTTCGCGGCAGCTTCCTCGTAGAGCGGGACGAGCTTGGCCGGCACTTCCGAGGAGAGGGCGCCGACCTCTTCGGACCCTTCGCAGCCGCCGGCTTCCGTGCCGCCGAGCGCGGCGACTGCCATGACAAGGGCGATCAGGCCGATGACCCCGACGACCGGGACCGCGAGGAGGCGGAACGATCCTTTCGCGGGGGCGCCGGACATACCCGACTCAGCCCGGCGTCGAGACCGACGCGACGCGCCAGCCTCCGCCGGATCGCGAGAGGGTGAAGCCGACCGAGAAGGGCCGCGACCTGCCGTCGACTACGAGGACATCGGCGCCGACGCGCTCGTCGGGAAGGAGATGCAGCCGAAGCCGTGCAAGCCGAGGTCGGAGTCCACGGCGACCTGGGGGGACGCGCGTCGCCGCGAGCGACAGGGCGCGTCGGACCGAGGCCGTGGTGCCGGGTATCGACGGCGGCCGCCTCAGATAGACGGTCGGGACATAGGCGCGCGCGAAGGATTCGGCGGCATCGGTCGCGGACGCGAGCTGCACCGAGGGAAGCGGCGCAGCCCGCCGGCCCGTGACCAGGGAGGAGGGCGACGGCGACGCTCCACCCGAGGTGCCGCAGCCCATGAGCAGGAGGGCCGCGACCAGTACCGACAGGATCAGGGCGCACGGCATCGTCGTCCACGGCGGGCGGCCACGGTGACTCCAGGCGGGCGCGGGGCTGTGGGCGGGACTCTCCATCTGCCCTTCCGTTGTCGAACGGGAGCGGCATCCGTATCCGGTCAATCGACCCGATACGGCGGAGCCGCCACGCGGACCACGTAGTGCGGTCCGCGCTTCGCCCGACGCCGTTTTTCCGCTCTGGAACTCTCTTTTGTAGCGCTAGTCTTTGAGCAGGAGGGACCGATTTGTTCTACAAGCAGACCGAGCCGGACCAACTGAACCGGGCCCAGATGGACATGGCCCGCAAAGCCTTCCGCGGGAAATTGGGGCGCCTGCGCTTCTCGCCGCAGTTCATCGTCAACAACGCCGACGAACTGTTGGCGATCGCCCACAGCGAGTACGTGCGGGCGGTGCAGAGCGGCACCGAGATCGAGGACCCGGTCGGCTGGACGATCCACTGTGCCTGGCGGCGCACCCAGAACCTGTTGCAATCCGAGAACAATCGGCCGCGGACCGTCTCCAGCGAGAAGGTCGCCGAATTGATCGACGACGGCGGCGTCGCCCCCGATGACCAGGCGCTCGAGGAGGACCGGGCGCGGAAGATCCGCGAGGCGGTCGCGAAACTCGACCCCGAGCAGCGCCAGGTGATCGCCCTCACCTTCTTCGAGGACATGAGCGTGCGGGAGGCGGCGCGTCACCTCGGCTGCAGCGCCGGGAGCGTCCAGCACCGTCGTGAAACGGCGCTGAGGACGCTGCGCCGCTTCCTGCCCGTGCGCTCGGGCGACGAGCTCGCGATCGACGTCGGTATGGCGTGCTGGCTCTCGCTCGCGGCCTCCCAGACCGGCTTTCACCTTCCGGCCGGATTCGAGGCGGTGCTCGATCGGGCCGGCCACGAGGCCTCCGGCATCTGGGGTCGGGTCCAGGACATGGCGCGTCGGCTCACCGTCGGCGGCGGCGGGGAAACCGCGACTGCGGTGGCCTCGGGCGGCGCCGGCCGCGCGATAGGTGTCTGTGCCACCAGCGCGGCGATCGTCTGTCTGGCCGGCGCCGGCAGCGGTCTGGTCGGCCCGGGGATCGCGGGCCTCGGCGGCGGGCATCCTGAGCCCCCGGCACCGCAGCCGAAAGTGCGCCATCACAGCGAGCGTCCTCCGACCAGCTCCGAATGGCAGGCCTCCACCGTGACCCCGCCCACCGTGACCGAGCAGAGGACCGAAGTGGCGGAAGCGCCGGCAGCGGCCACCTCGACCTCAACTTCCGCCTCGAGGACGCGCAAGGCCGAACCGAAGGCATCTGAACCGACCCCCTCGCCGACCCCGGCACAGGCGAACGCGAGCGTCCGCCACGAAGAAGCGACGCAGGTCGAAGAAGAGGTCTCCGGGATAGCCAGGGCCGGACAGGAATCCAGCTCGGCCGCGCCTCCGGTGGCGGCCGCGAGCGACAAGACGACCGAAGCGCCGATCGTCGTCCACACGGGCTCGGGCGGCGGCTCCCAGGCGGCCGGGGCTTCCGCCGAAGAAGAGTTCAATTTCGAAAAGTAGCGTCGCGCCGTCCGCCCGCGGGCGCGCTTCGAATCGACCGTATACGGCCGGCCCTCGCGGTTGACCACATCGCCACGACCAACTCCGACCGAAAGGAGCCCGCCGTGGCCGGCCCGCTTCCCGATCTCGTTCTCGGCTTCGCAGTCTCGCTCAAGCCCGATCCGACCGCCCTGCCCGGCACCTCGCTGGGGCAGAAAGCCGTCAACGGCCTCGTCGCCCTGGTGATGATCGCCGTCCTCCTCGCAGGCCTTGTCGGCCTCGCGCAGTGGGCCTGGAGCAGCTCGAACAACAACCCCCATGGCGCCAGCGCCGGCAAAAAAAGGGTGGCGCTCTGCGTGGCGGTCTTCTTCGCCGTCGGCGCCGGTACGGCGATCCTCGACTTCGCCACGAAGATGGGAGAACAGGTCAAATGAAGGTCCCGACGAAGTGGCGGCGACCTGTGATCGGCATCCTCGTGGTGGCCGGCGCGCTGCTCGTCGGCTGGGCGGCGGGGAGATCGGGCTCGACCGGGCCGAGCGGCCAGGCGGCCTCTCCGTCCGGGTTCGACCAGTCGATCGGCCCGGTTTCCCGGGCCGGGATACGGGTCGACTTCCCCGACACCGCCGAGGGCGCTGCCGCCGCCGTCGCGACGTATGAGCGCGCGTTCGCCTCGCCCTCGATCCTGCGACCGTCGGTCATGCGGGAACGCATCGAGGCCGTGGCGACGCCGGACTACGCGGCGCGGATGCTCGCCGCGAACAGCCCCGGGCGTGAACGCCTCGCCGCCGGCCCGCTCGGCGCAGGGGTCGCCGACGGGCTGCAGACGCTCTATGCGTCCGTGCCGATCGGCTACGAGGTCGAAGCCTTCTCTCCCTCGCGGGCGAGGATCCTCACCTGGGGGTTCACCCTTGTCGGCAATGTCTCCGCGGTCGAACCGGCGGCATATTTCGGCCTCACCCACACCGAACTTCGTCGGGTCGAAGGCAGCTGGCGGATAGCAGCGACCCGGGCGGGATTCGGCCCCACGCCGAAGCTCGCGACGGAACCGGGCCCGCTCGGCGCCTACGACGTGGTCGGGCTGGCCGCCCGGCTGACCAGCTATGTACCGGGCGCCTAGGCCGCTCGCGCTCGTCGCGGTCATCGTCGCCGGCGCGGCGGTCATGGTGCTCGGCGAGCCGGCGCCTCCTCTCGCGGAAGCCAACGTCGGCTGTTCGGTGGTGACGGCCCCGGCCGGTGCGATCACCGAAGGCGTCGGCGCGATAACCGGCGGCGCGATCGGCGGCGGAAACCCGGTCGGCGACGCCTGCGACGAAGTCACCGACGGCGCGGTCGAAGCCGTGACCTCGCCGGTGAAATCCGCGCTCAAGGGGATCGGGAGCGGGATCCTCGGTCAGATCACGACCTGGGTCGGCGAAGGCGCGACCTGGCTGATGGGTGAAGTCGTCGCCGAGATCGACAAGACGACGACGCCGCAGCTGACCACCGAAGGCTTCCTCTCCGAGTACACCAGGATGACCCAGGTCGCCGCGATCCTCGCGGCCGCGATGTTCGTGATGGCGATGCTCGAGGCCGTCATCCAGGGGAGCTGGGCGGTGCTCGGGAAGGCGATCTTCGTCAGCGTCCCGCTGGCGTTCGTCGGCACGAGCATCGCCTTCGTCCTCGTCCAGATGCTCCTGGTGATCACCGACGGCATGTCCCATGCGGTCAGCGTCGCGACGCAGGAACACTCGAGCCACTTCTTCAAGGCGGCGATGGGTGACCTCGCCAAGGCGGGCGGCTCGGAAGCGGGGGCCGCCGCCGGCGCAGTCCAGGGTCCGCAGACCGGTGTGGTGACCGAAGCGGCACAGGCGACGGCGGTCCCACTCTTCGTGACCTGCCTGATGGCCATCGTCGGCGGCCTCGCCGCCTTCTGTGTCTGGATCGAGATGGTGTTCCGCGACGCCGCGGTCTACGCCGTCGTCCTCTTCATGCCGCTGGCCGCCGCGGCGTCGATCAACCCGCGGTGGACCCATGTGCTGCGGCGCTACGTCGAGGTGATCGTCACCGTGGTCGGGTCCAAGTTCGTGATCGTCTCGGTGGTGGCGCTGGCCGCGAGCCTGATGTCCGAAAAGGGGCCGAGCTTCGAGCACATCCTCGCCGCCTCGGCGCTCCTGCTGGTGGCGTGCTTCTGCCCGTTTGTCCTCTTCCGGCTCGTCCTCTCCACCGAGGCGGCGGTATCCGCCGCCTTCGCCAGGCGCTCGGCCGGCGGGCATGTGATGAACGTGGTGCAGATGGCCGGAGGTCCCCAGGCCTTCGCGAACATGGCCCGCTCGAACTGGAGCGGGCCCGAGGTCTGGAGCGTCAGCTCCGACGGCGGGAAGGACGGCGGAGGAGGCCCCGGCGGTCCCTCCGGCAGGTCGGGCGATGCCGGTATCCGACCTCCCGGTCCCGGCGGAGGGGGTCCTCCGGGCAACGGAGCGCCGGGGGTCGGCGGTGCTCCAGGGAGCAGCGGGGCCGGCGGCTCGGGCGGGAGCGGGGCCGGGGTGGAGGCCGGCTCGGGCGTGGCGGGAGGCGCCGTCGCCGGTGCCACCGTCGCGGCGCACGCCGCGCAGGGGACCGCCCACCATCTGGAGCAGAGCGGCACCGCTCGGATCGGCGAGGAGACCGCCGAGGTGGGATCCCGAGCACCAACTCAAGGCGCAGGCGGTGGGGAGACGGATGGACCCGACCGCGAGGCACCGCAACGATCGGTCGAGGCCGCCACTCCTGGGAGCCCATCCGAAACGCCGCCCCGCCCGCCGCAGGAAGGCGCGGGCGGGGTCTCCGACGAAGGCGGTTCCGATGTCTGAGCGGCGCTATCGCTTCGGCCCGCTGGAGAGACGTGCGCTGCTCGGCCCGTTCGACGCCGGGCAGGTGCTGGTGCTCGGGTCGGCGGCGCTCCTCGGCCTGGTGATCGTGTTCGCGAGTCAGAGCGTCGTCGGCGTGGGGCTCGCGCTGATCCTCGTAGGGGTCGCGGCCGTCTCGATCGCCTTCCCGCTCGAAGGCCGGACGGCGGCGGAGTGGGTGCCGGTCGCCCTGCGCTTCGCTCTCGGTCGTCGCCGCGCCGACTATCGCTCGGCGGCGCCGGGCGCCGGCTTCGGCGACGACGGCGAGCCGGTCGCGGTGTCGCTGCCGCCCGAGCTCTCCGACGTCGAGCTGCTCTCCTTCCCCTACGGCCGCCATGAGGTGGGGGTGATCTGCGAACGCGGCGCCGGGACCTACACGGCGGCGATCGCCGTCCGGGCGGGTGCGTTCGCCCTTCGCGACGCCGGCGAGCAGAGCCGGGCGCTCGAATCCTGGGGCGGCGTCCTCGCCACCTGCGCGAGGGAGGGCTCGGCCCTTCGTCGGATCCAATGGATCGAGCGCACCGTCCCGGGCCAAGGCGACGAGCTCGCCTCCTACCTGCAGGAGCGGCGCGACCGCGCGGTCCCGCTCGGCTCGAACGTCGTGTCCTCCTACATAGAGCTGCTGGAGGCGGCCGCGCCGGTGACCCAGGAGCACGAAGTGGTGATCTGCGTCCAGGTCGACGTGCGCCGCGCGAACCGGGAGATGAAGCGGCTCGGCGGCGGCGACAAGGGGGCCTGCCGGCTGCTGCTGCGCGAGACGGAGAGTCTGGCCCGCCGACTCGGTTCCGCCGAGGTGCGTGTCTTCGGCCTGCTCCGCCCGCGGCAGTACGCGGAGGTGATCCGCGACGCCTTCGACCCCTTCGGCCACCAGGGCCGCACCCGCTCGCGCCTCGGCGACGCCGATCGCGAGGGCGTCGATCCGGCGCTGATGGGACCCCATGCCGAGGAGACCGGCTGGGCGCACTACCGGACCGACGCCGCCTTCCACAACACCTATTGGATCTCCTCGTGGCCCCGCTCGGAGGTCGGCCCGAGCTTCATGGCGCCCCTGCTGATGCAGAGCGCGACGGTCCGGACGGTCGCGGTGACGATCGAGCCGGTGCCGTTCGCCCAGGCGATGCGCCAGGCCGAGACCGCGCAGACCCTGGAGCTGGCGGGCGAGATGGAGCGCAGGCGCCAGGGCTTCATGACGACCGCGTCGGATCGTCGCCGCGCGCAGGCGGTGACCCGCCGCGAAGAGGAGCTCGCCGACGGCTTCGCGCTGATGCGATTCGCCGGTTTCGTCACGGTCTCCGCGCGGAGCGGCGAGGAGCTCGAGCGCGCCAACGGCGAGGTCGAGCACGCCGGCCAGCTCGCCCGTCTCGAGTTCCAGCGGATGTACGGGGAGCAGGAGGCGGCGTTCACGAACACGTTGCCGCTGTGTCGCGGTCTCCGATAGGGCTACCACCTTAAGTCGAATAGCCGGATCCTGGGTTGTTGGGGTGCCCCGAACGGTAGAACCAGCGACGGTCCACTTTGATTTAGGACAGCGGTGTCGGTTGCGCAGGGCCGGCGCTGAGGGTCGGACCCGGCTGGCGGGCTAGCGACATCCTTCTGAGATACTGGACCGAGATGTCGCCGTTTATGAATCCTTCGATCAAGACTCAGACCGACAAGCCACGCTCGCAAAGAGCGCTCGTTTTGTACGTCGCAGTTGCCATCTTGATTGGCTCATGGATTGTCGAAGGTGCGGTTACCGCCGGTCCGGCGACGGCGTCGGTGCGGGCGCGGTCATACGCGACCAGTAGCCCACGATTGAGCCTGAATCTGAGGGTGGTCGGCTCACATCTGACGTTTGATGCCCACGGCGTTGTTACGTGTGCCAATGGATCGACGCATTCACAGCTCTTCATCCAAGGATTCCCGCTCGTCCATATAGCATCCCGAGGCAAATTTCATTCCCATCTCTTCCTGCCACGCGAACCTGGCCTGACCAGCGGAACTGGCGAATTTGAAGCACCCACCGCCAGTCAGTTCATCGGCATCAAAGGTCGCAGATACGGTCGCCGAATAGTGGGATCATTGCGTTTCTGGGAAGGGTCGCGCCGACGTCATGGCCACTGGATCGGCCGCTGTGGAACCGGAGCCGCAGTCGGCTTTTGGCAGCATTTCTCGGCCGAACGCATTCGATGAAGTCCTACCAGTCAAATTCCAGACCGCGAGGACCCCGACGGCACCTTCCACATCTGATACGTCTACGACAATTGGTCGTTGCCGTGCTCGTCCTAGCGACTGCCGCGGTACTCGTCGCTTGTGGGAGTTCAGGTCGGCCAGACGCAGAACATTTGCGGGAAAGAACGGACGAACTCAAGTCCGAATTGCTTCTTACCAAGAGCGAAATCGCAAGAGCCGAAGCCTCTGAAACCGAACGTGATGGCTCACTCTCCAGCACCGGCCGGAGCAGGTCCGCTTTTCGCAGAGCCCGACATATTGAGAGAGTCTGCCGAGAAGGGGATGGACTCGAGCCGTGCGAAGCTCTTTCTCAGATTGAAGACGTCGTCAACTCGATAAGGTGAATTGCGCCACCCTCACGGCCGATCTTCTAGCTGCGAGGCCTAAAGGCGGGAAGGGTTACGGTAGGGTCAAATTTGCCCGACTGTGAGTCGGCCGGTAGACGTACAGTTCCCAGGCGACTCCTTCGGGGCCCCTCTCTTCGTCGAGATGGTGACGAACCGCTCTAAGCGTTTTAATGTAATCTTCTGAGTGTTGGCCGACCCAGATCTTGCCGGGCGTCACAGCTACTACCGTCTGGGAGTGGTGAAGTTTGCTGGGATCGTGGCCATGCTCGTTGTAGAAAATGATGTCCCCGCGGTGAACGGGTTGACCCCTAGGAATAAAGCGTGCCAGCCCGTATTCGACCAGGTGTTCACGGAGTTTTGCTGCATTTACGAATGATTCGGTTGGCCGTTTGAACTCTTTCAACTGTCCATCGAAGTAGAAGTATCCCTCCCACCAGGAGCCGCGGCCCCATTCGTAATCACCGTAGTGATCTTCTCCGTTTGCTTCGGTATCCGGTTCGTTATAGCCATGGGTTCTCGCGAAGTTCATTCCTCCGGCCCAGAGGACCTGGCTGGTGAAATTCGTGCAGTCCCCTCCGATTCCCCCGAAGAATCTAAACTCGTGGTTGTAGTGGGTATCTTCGTGCGCTTTATCCACCCACTTGTAGACGTATTCGGCTGCTTTCTTCGGATGATACGTTCCGCAGGGGTTTTCTTCGTACCCTTCGCATAGTTCATTCGAGCCAATGGTGTACATGGGAGAGAAGGAGTGACTTTCTTCTTCTTCTTCTTCTTCTTTCAGGCGAGCTGCTTCGGCTTGTTCGATTGCAGGATGAGACGGTTCGTCGGCCACCTTCAAGGTTTTCCATTCTCCCGGCACGGCTTCTTCCCCGGCGTCTTCGACATCCAATGATGATGGCTCGACGGTGACCGTTGCCCTAGTCGGTTCACTGGTATTCAGTGCTCCGTCCACGGACTGAGCTTCTATCGTGAGTTCTTCTCCTTCAGTAGCTTCCGTCACTTCCGTGAAGGGCATTGCCGTTTTCTGCCACGCCCCCCACGAGCCGCGGTTGATGCGGTATCTGTAATACAGGAGGCCCGTTGACGCTCCGGTTCCCTCTGATGGTGGATCGACCACCGGCGTCCAGTAGATGCCTGCGTCGCCTTCGGCGTCCTGCAGCACGGCTTCGTATTCCCGAGGAGGCCGGGGGGGCGTAATATCGAGTTCGCCCTTCGACAGTGCCCGGTTGTAGATCCGTACCTCGTCGATCCGACCTTTGAAGTAGTCGCCCTGTTCGGTCGCGCCGCCGATCTGAAGTTCTCCGTTCGTCACGGGCGGTGCGGCTGCGTCGGCGCACGCGACCAATTCTCCGTCCACAAACAGGCGCAGCTTGGCACCGTCGTAGGTGAGCGCCAGGTGTGACCAGGCATCGACCGGAAGGGGGTCCGGGGCATAGACCTTTTCTTCTTTCCCTGGCAACGGTTCGGTCCCGCCTACCGCGCGATTGCTTTCGCTCCAGCCCTCGAAGAGCCACCAAGCCAGTTCGTTGGCAGCTTCCCCTCCCCCCATCTCCTTGGCGAGGAGCGGGGCCCATTCGTTCGATTCGGATTCGGGTCGCACCCATGACTCGAGGGTGAAGGCTTCGGTCAGGGCGAATTGGGGGGAGTTCGGGACCTTCACGACGTCGTCTTCGCCGTCGAACTGCAGCGCCTGGCCGAATTTGCCGCGAGCCGCAGTCGCTCCTTCAATCGTCGCCGTGTGGCCGTCGCCGGTGAGATCTTCAACGGTGTTCCCTTCACCGATTTCGTCGAAGGACCACGCAGCAATGGGGCCCCACTTCGGCGTCTGGATCGGCGTTTCCATGTCCGCGGCGACTTCGCCCGCGTTGAGGGAGCGGCCGTAGATCCTCACCTCGTCGATCCGCCCCACGAAACCGCCGCCGTGAGCCCCGATGTGGCTGCCGCCGAGGCGCAGGTCACCGCCGGTGGAGAGGATTTCGTCCACCGGGGCGGTCCCGACTCCTTCCCCGTCCACGTAAAGGGTGGCCTTGCTGCCGTCGAAGGTGACGGCGATGTGCTGCCAGGCGCCGATCTCAAGAGCGCCCGACGGGCTTTCCTCTTCCACCCCGGGGACCCCGAGATAGGCGCCGAGCTTCGAGCCGTGCTTGGAGACCACATAGGCGGCATGTTCTTCGGCAGCGTCTCCCTTGACGAAGATCTGGCCGAAGGTGCAACCCGCTTCCGGCCTGATCCAGGCCTCGAGCGTGAATTCTTCGGTCAGGTCGAGATCTTCCGAGGCCGGGATGGTGACGGTGTCTTCGCCGTCGAATTTCAGGCCTTCGCCGTACTTGCCCCTTACCCATTCCGCCCCTTCGATCGTCGCGGTGTGGCCGTCGCCGGTCACGTCCTGGGCGGTTTCGCCTTCTCCTTCGTCGAAGGCATAGGCGGCCACCGGGGTCGCCTTCGGGGTCTCGAGCGGCGCTTCCATGTCGTAGGCGACCTCGGGCCCGCTCAGCGCCCTTTCGTAGATCCGCAGCTCGTCGATCCGGCCGTCGAACCACTGGCCGAAGAGCGCGTTGCCGCCGATCTTGATCGGGCCGTGGCCGTCGAAGGGGACCGCCGGGGCGGTGTCGACCAGTACGCCGTCGAGGTAGAGGCGGTCGTGGGCACCGTCGTCGGTCATCGCCACGTGGGTCCAGGTGTGGAGGGGCAGCGAGTGTTCGCCCCCCGCCACCATGCCTTCTTCGGACTGCATGAAGTAGCCGACCGGTTCGGAGGAATGCTGGTCGAGGGTCCAGGAGTAACCGGCACCGGATCCTTCGCGTTCCTTCATCGCGATCTCTCCGAAGTAAGGGGAGCCGTCCGGCCGCACCCAGGCCTCGACCGTCAGTTCTTCGTGCCCGTCGAGCCCCGCGTCGGCGGGGATCGAGACGTACTGTTCTTTGGCGGCGTCGAATTCGAGTGCCCCGCCGTAGCGGCCGTGGCCGGTCCAGGTCGCGCCGTGGAGGGTCGCCGTGTGGCCGCCTCCCGAGAGGTCTTCGACGGTCTGGGTTTCGCCTTCCGTGTCGACTTCGTCAAAGGAGTAGTCGGCGACCGGGCCCTTCGGCGGCGTCTGGATCGGGGTTTCCATGTCGGCGGCGACCTCGGCGCCGTCGAGGGCGCGTCCGTAGAGCCGCACCTCGTCGATCCGCCCGCGGAAGACTTCGCCGTAGGCGGTGTCGCAGCCGATGTGGAGGGGTCCTTCACCGGCCAGGGGGCCGCCCGGGGCCGGGAGTTTCTCGGACGCCGCCAGGGCGCCGTCGACGTAGAGGCGCAGATGCACCCCGTCGTCGGTCATCGCGAGGTGGGTCCAGACGCCGACTTCGACGCTCGCGGGCGAGACCACCCCTTCTTCTTCGCCTTCGTAGCGCAGGTAGCCCTCGGCCTTGCCTTCCTGGGTGAACCCGAGGCCCAGCGTGTAGCTGAAGGAACCGCCGGTCTCCTTGAAGACGATCGGGTCGGCGCTGAGTTTCCCGGTCGGTCTGACCCAGGCCTCGATCGTGGCTTCTTCGCCGAGCCTAAGAGGTTCGGAGTCCGGGACGGTGACGCATTCGCCCGATTTGCCGGCGAAGGAGAGGGCGTCGCCGTAGCGGCCGGGAGCCCATTCGGCGCCGCCTTCGATCGTGCCGTCGTTTCCACCCGCCAGGTCTTCGGCCACGGTACCCGTCCCCGTGTCGAAGGAGTAGGCGGCGACCGGACCCTGTCTCGGCGTCTCGATCGGGGATTCCATGTCGGCGGCGACTTCGGCCTGGCCGAGGACCCGGTCGTAGATGTGGAGCTCGTCGATCCGACCTTCGAAGGTCTCGTGGTTGGGCGGGGCGCAGCCGATCCAGAGCGGGCCTTCGCTCGCGAGGGTGGCACTGGGCGCCGCCTGGGAGGCGACTTCGGTCCCGTCGACGTAGAGACGCATGTGGGCGCCGTCGTAGGTGACGGCGAGGTGGGTCCAGACGCCTGCTTCGATCGCCGACGGCGCGCGCACTTCCCATTCTTGTCCTTCTTCGTCGGCGATCCAGGCTTCAGGACGGCCGGAGACGCCGAGGGCGATCCCGAACCAGTAGCTGAAATAGCCTTCGGTTTCCTTGTAGACGATCGGTTCGCCGACCAGGCCGTCGGACTTGACCCACGCCTCGATCGTGAATTCTTCTTTCAGCTGAAGCGATTCGGCGTTCGGGACCGACGCGCATTCGCCTTCCACCCCGTGGAATTCCAGAGCGCCGCCGAAGTGTCCGCGGGTGGTCCGTCCGGCGCCTTCGATCGTGCCGTCGTTTTCACCGGCCTGGTCTTCGATCGTGGCGCCGGCCGCTTCGCCTTCGTCGAAGGAGTACTCGGCGACGGGTGCATAGAGCGCTGCCGAGGCCCGGGTGGTCAGTACGACCAAGCTCAGGAGGCAAACGAGAGCTGCAACCGTGACGAGAACGAACCTCATTGGAACGACACGCGAAAAGACGGCACGAGACATTGACAACCCTCCCCACCACGTTGGGATAAGACCTTCAAGCGAACCGTGCTGCTCTTTTACTCAAAGGCCTCTTGGCAGTCAATGAACGAGGGGCAAGAAGGTGGCGGATGTCCGATATCTCGGAGTCTTTTACCCAATTTTGCTTCGAGTGTCTGGACTTTGGTGTGTCATGCGGCCGGAGGAGGTCCGCTATGCCCGGGGCAGGACCGACCGACGGCATTCGCCCTGGCGCCGGGCGCGTTTCTCGCCGCCCGATCAGGTGCCGTGAGGGAGGCGTCGAGCGTGGCTCAAATCGACCGGATACACCGGACCTCCCCGAAGGACCACCATGCGTGAGCGCCTCCACGCATCCGAAGTGGAATCGGCCCGGCCGGGCGGACGGAGCGTCGTGAGTCGCCGCGGCGAGCGTCCCGGCCACTCGGCCACCACCGCCCACTTCCAGGCGGCTTACCCGTTCCTCGGGCAGGGCGGCCTCGGTGCCCCTGGCGTCTACATCGGCACCGACGCCTTCGGCGGCGCCTGGGCCTTCGACCCGTGGGAGCTCTACGCGCGCAAGGCGGTGCGCAGCCCGAACATGATCGTGATGGGTGACATCGCCTACCTGAAGTCGACCCTGATCAAGACCTACCTCTACCGCCAGTTCGTCTTCGGCCGGCAGTTCTGGATCCTCGACGTGAAGGGGGAGTACGGGCCGTTCGCGAAGGCGCTCGGCTACCCGACGATCAGGCTCGAGCCGGGCGGCGAGGTGCGCCTGAACGCGATCGAGCGACGGGGCGGTCGCGAGGGCCAGCTGGCCCTGCTGCGGGCGGTCGCGATGAGCGCCCTTCACCGGGACCTCGGGCCCGAGGAGGACGCCGCCCTGCGGGTCGCCCTCGACCAGGTGAACGAGGAGGCCGGATCCCGGGAGCCGACCCTGCCCCAGGTCGTCGAGGTGCTCCTCCATCCGCGCGAGGCGATGGTCGAGGGGGTGGTCGCCGAGGGGCCTGCCGAGTTCGCGGCCGCCGCCCGCGAGGTCGCACTGGCGCTTCAGCGCCTCTGCGAGGGCGACCTGCGCGGGATGTTCGACGGGCCGACCAGCGAGGGCATCGCCCTCGACGCGGGCGTCGTGGTGCTCGACCTCTCGGCGATGCGCGACTCCGAGGCGCTCGGGGTGCTGATGACCTGCGCCGGCGCCTGGCAGCAGGCGATCTTCCGCGAGCGCAAGGCCGAGTCCGACCGCAGCGGGGTGCCGATGCGGAAGACCTTCTGCGTCTTCGAGGAGGTCTGGCGGGTTGCGCCGAACGTCGCCGTCGCCGAGTGGCTGCAGTCGAACTTCAAGCTCTGCCGCGCGCTCGGCATCGCAAACATCCTCTCCCTCCACAAGCTGACCGACTTCGGCACCGCCGGGGCCGACGGGACGCGGGCCGCCCGGATCGCCGAGGCGCTGGTCGGCGACGCCGGCTGCGTCGTCGTCTACCGCCAGCCGCCCGACCAGCGCAAGGTCCTGCAGGAGGTCCTCGGCTGCTCGGACACCGAAACCGAGCTCTCGACCACCCTCGACATCGGCGAGGCGATCTGGAAGGTCGGCCCGCGGTCGATGCTGGTGCGCCAGCGCCTGTCGCGCCGCGAGCGCGAGATGACCTTCACCGACGAGCAGATGGGCGTGATCCCGGCGGGGGCGCCGTGAACGGGGACGGCGAGCATCTCGCCTGGGCCGCGTCCGGCGCCGCCATCGTCGCGCTGGGCGCCCTGTGGGTGACCGGCGCGGTGGCGTCGGCCCTCGTCGGCGGCGGCTGGGATCCGCTCCCGGCGGCCGAGCTGCCGACGACCGCGGTGCGGCTCCTCTCCCACCTCGGCGACCCCGCCGCCGCGTGGCCCGCCGGGCACCGGCGCTCGATGCCCGGTGCGGTGGGGTTCTGGCTGTGCGGGCTCCTGGTCGTCGGGGTGACGGTGTGCCTGGGGCTCGGTGCCCTGCGGGCGGCGGCGCGCCTCGGGATCGGATGGCCGGGCGCCGGGAGCCGGAGGGCGCCGAGCGCCCGCTGGGCACGCACCGTCGACCTGAGGGAGCTGCGGGTGCGGCGCCCCGAGCCGGGGCGGTTGACCCTCGGGCGCTTCGGCCGTGGCCTCCTCGCCGCCGGCGAGCGCCAGTCGGTGATCGTCGTCGCCCCGACCCAGAGCCACAAGACGACGGGCCTCGCGATCCCGGCGCTGCTGGAGTGGGAGGGGCCGGTGGTCGCGACCTCGGTCAAGAGCGACCTCCTCCTCGACACCCTCGCCCACCGTGGGTCGAAGGGCGAGGTGATGATCTTCGACCCGGCACGGAGCACCGGGCTGCCCGGCTCCCGGGCGACGCCGCTCTGGGGCGCGGGCACCTGGCGCGGAGCGATGCGGGTCGCCCACTGGCTCGGCGCCGGCGCCAAGGCAGGCTCGGCGGCCGGCCTACAGGACGCCGACTTCTGGTTCGCCGCGGCCGAGAAGCTGCTCGCCCCGCTGCTGCACGCGGCGGCGGTGGGAGGCCGGACGATGGCCTCGGTGGTGCGCTGGCTCGACGAAGGTCCGGAGGCGTGCGAGGGCGAGGTACTCGATCAATTGCGCGAGTCCGCCGCCGTGGACGCCGAAAGGGCCTACCTCGCGACGCAGAACCGCGAGGAGCGCCAGCGTTCCTCCGTCTACACGACCGCGGAGATGATCGTCGGCGCCTTCGCCGACCCCGACGTGATCGCCGAGACCTCGGGCTCCGACTACTCCCCGGCGGCGCTCCTCGACGGCGGCGCCAACACCCTCTACCTCTGCGCGCCGCTGCACGAACAGGAGCGGCTACGCCCGGTCTTCTCGATGCTGGTGCAGGAGCTGATGGCGAGCGTCTATGAGCGCGCCGCGGCCAGCGGCCGGCTCGATCCGCCGCTCCTGCTGCTGCTCGACGAGGCGGCGAACATCGCGCCGATCCCGAACCTCGACGAGATCGCGGCGACCGGGGCGGGGCAGGGGGTGCAGCTGCTCTCCATCTTCCAGGACCTCGCCCAGGTCAACGCCCGCTACGGGCGCCGCGCGGCGACGATCGTCAACAACCACCGGGCGAAGCTCTTCGGCACCGGCATCTCCGATCCCGACACGCTCTCCTACGCCGCGAGGGTGATCGGCGCGGGCGAGTTCGAGCAGCGCTCGCGGACGGCGGGGGAGGGCGGTCGGCGCTCGACCACCCAGGGCGACACCTACCGCGACCTTGCGCCCGCCGGCGTTTTGCGCGAAAGTCCTCTGAGTACCGCATTGTTGATCTATGGAAATCTGCCGCCGGCGCAGATCCGGCTGCGGCCTTGGTTTCAGGAGGCCGACCTGAGGAGGCTCAGGGACGCCTCACCTGGCAGGGAGGTCAGGCGATGAGCCTCGAGGACGATCCGGAGCTGTTGTCACCAGCCGCGGAGGGCGCCCCGCCCGAGTACCGCGACATCTCCGTCGCCGCCCTCGCCGAGGAGGCGGTCCCGTTCCGCGACCCCGCCGGCGCGGAGCTCGAGCGCGAACGCGCCGAGCGGGTCCGCGTCGTCGTCGCCCGAGGCCCTCGTCGGCTGCCGCGACCGCCGCGCAGGGCGACGAGCGTCGTCGCGCTCGCCCTGCTGGCTGCCCTCGGGCTGGTCGCGATCGCCCTCGCCGCGACCGGCGGAGGGGGACAGGGCGTCGCCCGCTACGCACTGCGCCGCCCGGGTCCGGTCCGCCGGCTGTCGGCGCTCCGGCCCATCTCCTCGCCCACGGGCGCCCCGACTCGCGCCGACCGCCACAGGCCACGGCGCCGGGCCACCACCGAAGCCGACGGCACGGCGGCCCGGCGCCGCCCCCGCCACGCTCGGCGAGCCCACGGGACGGCCCGCGCCCCGGCGAAGGACCCCGACCGGCACGGCGCCAGGACGCGGAGGAGTCGCGCAAGTACCGTCGCGGCAGGGCCTTCGACCGTGCCGACGCCCGAGGTGGAGACCGCGGCCGCCGAACCGGCGCCCGATCACGAACCGGAACCGGAAGCCGTCGCCGAGCCGGCACCCGAACCCGAACCCGCGCCGGAACCGGCGGCCGAAGCGCCGCCGCGGGCGCCGGAACCGACGTCCCCGCCGCCGCGATCACCGGTGGAAGGGGAGTTCAGCTTCGAAAGGTAGGCGCGGGCACGCCGCGGCGAGGACAGGAGACGAGATGGCCCAGACGAGACACCCGATCAGGAGACCGACGGTGACGACCGTCGTAAGACGAGCGTTGCCACTCCTCGCGCTCCTCGTCTTGATGTTCACCTTCGCGGCCCGCGCCCAGGCCGAAGGGCGCTTCGTCTATGAGACCTGTGATTCGGCGCTTCCCGCCGGGAACCCCCCGCAACTCGTCTTCAACGAGTTCTGGGAAGGCAACTACGAACTGATGCAGACCTGCGCCTCCCCCGGCGGCGTGATCGGGATCCACCAGGCCGTCACCCAGAAATTCACCCTCGCCATCCTCGAAGCCACGATCCCGCCTACGCCCGGCGGTTGGGTCGAATCGCTAACCCTCAGCGCCGGTGCCGGCAATTACCACAACAACTCCGGCGACATCACCCGCCGTGGGCCGCAGCCCGACGTGCCGGAATATTGGCCGGCGCCGGGATCAGGGGACGTCGTGCGCTCGTTCCAGCTGCGGGGCGAACCACCGACCCTGCTCGAAAGCCCGCTCCAACGCGAAACGGTCTTCGACCTCTCGCTCAGCTGTGCCTACGGGACGATCTGCGAACCGGGCGCCTACATAGCGGCCCACTATCTGGCCGCAACGGAGGTCGACCCGACGCCGCCGGTGATCACCGGCGTCGAAGGGCCGCTCCTCTCCGGGAACGTGGTCCGGGGACACCAGACGATCCAGGCCCAGGCGAGCGATGTCGGCAGCGGCGTGAGGACGCTGGAACTGAGGGTCAACGGAATCGCAGCGCCGGGATCCGTGACCGGCGCCTGCTCGATCGCCGCGGTCGAAAATCCGAGCTACAAGGGAATCGCCGCGACCTCGCCCACCCCGTGCCCGCCGTCGCTCCCGGGTTTATGGAACGTGGACACCTCGGCGCCACCGTTCCAGAACGGACCGAACACGGTCCAGGTCTGCGCCTCCGACTTCGCCACCAAGGGCGCGCCGAACACCACCTGCTCGAATCCCCAGGCCGTCGTGGTCGACAACACCTGCACCGAATCCCCGGTCGCCGGCGGGTCGAGCCTCTCGACGACCTTCACCCGCAACCAGGCCGGGGAAGTGACGATGCCCTACGGCGTCGGCGCCACGGTGGCCGGCGAACTCGACAACCCGTCGGGCCAGCCGATCGTCGGCGCCACGATCTGCGTGCAGGTGGCGACGGAAGGCCCCTCGGCGGGACTGTCGCCGGCGGGGACGGCGACCACCGACGCCGAGGGCCACTTCACCTACGAACTGCCGCCGGGACCGAACCGGAGCGTCCTCCTCGGCTATCGCCACGACAGTTTCCAGATCGCGAACTCGCTGCACTACTACGCGCACGTCCGTCCGACCATCCGGCTCTCCGCGGCCAAGCTTCACAACGGTGACGCGGTCAGGATCCACGGTCATCTTCCGGGCGGCGCGGCGGCGGCGGGACGTGTGGTGGTGTTGAAGGCGAGCGCCCTGCACTCGAAGAAGTGGTACCCGTTCGGCGAAACGACGACGGATGCCAGCGGCCACTACCACTACCGATACCGCTTCGGCGCGACGACCCGGACGACGATCTACCGGATGGAGGCCGCCGTCCCCCGCCAAGGCGACTTCCCGTGGAAGGCGGGGCACTCCAAGCCGGCGTTGGTCGAGGTGAGAGGTTGAGAGACGGAATGGTTCGCGTGAATAGCAATCGAGCAGGCCACGAAGACAACGAGACGAGGAGGACCAGATGAGGAATTTCGGGTTGGAGACGAGGTCGAGCATCGGGGCCGTGACGGGGCCCGTGGGCCTCCTCCTCGGACTGATCGCCGTGGCGATCTCGCTGTCGTCGACCGCGGGAGCAACCAGCCATCAAGGCGGCGGCAAGATCACCGCCCGGCAGCTCGCGCCCGGCGCGGTGACCGCGAAGGCGATCGCCCCCGGCGCCGTCGGCAAGAAGGCATTGGCGAAGTCGGCCGTCACCTCGAAGGCGCTCGCTGACGATTCCGTCAACGCCAGGATCCTCCGCGATGGCGCGGTCACCGGCCCGTCGATCGCGGGAGGCGCCGTGAGCGCGAACGCGTTGGCGACCGGAGCCGTGACCGCGAAGGCTCTCGCGGGAGGAGCGGTCGGTACCGCTGCCATCGCACCCGATGCGGTGACCAAGGCCGCGATCGCGCCCGGTTCGGTGTACGGGGCGGCGTTGGGGACCGAGTCGATCCACATGACCCCGATCGCCGACAGAGACGCCGTCGCGTCGAATCCCGAATGGACCGCAAGCAACACGGAAGTCACGCTCTGTGCTCCCGGCGAAGCACTCCTCGGGACCGGCTTCATCTTCACCGAACCCGGTAACCGCGAAGTCAGCTTCCTCCGTGCCGCGCCCTTCCTGGCAACGACCGGCAACGGCGTCGCCGGGGAAATCTCGAGCAACTCCGGCGGCACGGCGAAAGCTCAGATCATGGCGATCTGCCTGGGTGGCTGAAGACGATGCCGAGAGTTGAGATTCTCCGTGGGGTCTCGAGGAGGTTGAGGAGGTGACCTAGAACGATTCGACCCTGAAGCAGAGCTGGCTCGAGGAGACGGCGATCGGCTTCTCGCCCGTATCCGCCATCCGTTCGGCTGCCCGGCGGGCGATCTCCGAGGTCTCTGCGTAGAGACGCTGATGTGCATCGCGAAGCTCTGCGAAGCCCTCTGCGTCGAGCGCCTTCAGTGGAACCCGCGTCATGTGAAAGTCCGAGGCAACTTTCCCGATCGTCCCGTCTGCGATTCCTGAGTTGAAGTCATCGACCACGGGCTGCATGACTGCGGCCAGTACTCCCTCCCTGGCCTCCGGGTCGAGCTCTTCCCATTCTGGATCGTCGACGAGGTGCCGCTCCGTGGCGATCAACCAGTGCTTCGTGCTGCCCCTCACCTGCTCCGTTCTGACAACCTCCACGCACTTCAGTTCTCGGAGGACCCTGCAGTGGTAACTCGCCATGGACATGTCGAGGCCCAGCGCATGGCGTACTTCCACCGCGGCCACCGGGCCGGTGTCCCGGATGTGCCGCAGGATCCGGCGCCGGACCGGATGGGACATGGCCTTGATCCTCGCGTCGCCCCGTGAAAGCGCGACGGGGACCGGGGTGGCCGTCATGGATTGGCCGGCCGTCTCGTTCATTGACATAGCTCCTCCCGCGTGAAATTCGTTGATCGAAGACAGCGTATTCGATCAATGCGAACCAATCTTCCAAAAATGGGGGAGATTTTTGGTCCGGTAGAGCGTCCCTCACCAACCTTACGGTCCAAGGCTTGTAGATGCAGGTAGCCAGCCAGGGATCGGGAGGAGGTGACGGAAATGAAGATTCTGAACGTGAATCCGATGACGCCTTCGGCATCGACGGCCAAGGGCTCCTGAGCTGTGCCGCCACCCCCTCGCGACATCGCGGCAGACCGGGTGGGGTGGCGGTTCTTCCGCTTATCCGCGCGACGCTGATAGGAGCGTTCTAGGCATGCAGAGTTCTCAGCAGAAGAAGAGTAATCTGCGGCCGCGTGGGAGAAAGGGGAGTGCTGGTGCGTCGTCTCGTCGGAGGTCTGATCGTCCTTATGTGCCTGGCCGTGCCAGCTGGCGCGAGCGCCTTCATTCCGCCGGTCGAAAATCTCGCGCCGCCCCCCGGATCCGGGATCCAAGGCCAAGAACATCAGGACATCTATGTGGAATTCGCCTGCCCGACCTACGGCGGGAGCAAGTTCTACTGGGTGCAGTTCGGCTCGAACGGCGAACCGAATCCAGAAGGCAAGATCGCCACGCCTTTTCGGATCACGTCTTCCAATGGCACCCCGATCAACGCCGGAGAAGACATCTGCCACGCGAATCTCCCGTGGTACATCTGGGAAAACAAACCGAGCGGGACTGCGTACTACTGGCAGGTCGAACGCAGAAACTGCTCCACCACTGAATTGCTGACGGGCGAAGCATGTCCCGAACTGGGACCGATCTGGAGCTTCACGGTCGCCGTCCCGCCCAAACCGGCTCCCCCCAAGACGTCGTTTCCGTCGGGGCCCATTCCCGAAGAACCGACGGAACCGACCGCCACCCCTCATCAGAGGCCATTGAAGATCGAAGCGTGGACGGGCTGCGGCCTGGCGAGAGGAACCCAGAGGTCGAGCAGTTGCAGGGTTGGCTCGCCGGTCGGGGCATTCATCGAAGCCTCCCGTTCGGTGGACTACACGCTGTGCATCGTCTTTCCTTCGTCTCGCGAAGAATGTGTCCGTGACCAGCATGCCGTCGCGCACACGAGCTACGTGAACAAGCTGACCGCGGACTATCAGGGACGCTACGAACTGACCTGGGAAGCGGAAGGAATTGATGCGACGCGGATCCTGCACCTGCTCCCGCCTGAACGGCACGCACACGCCTCCACCCGCCAGAACCGGGCCTGCGGCAACGTCAAGACCCGTTTCCTGCTCGCCTGGTCGGTCGAAAGCACTCCTGGCTTCGCTTGTTCAGGTGCCCAGAAGGTGATCCGCAAGTATTTCGAGAGAGTCGTCGAAACCGGCCAGGTCCTCGGTGGATGCGCTGCGAAGCGGAGCCACAAGGGCTGCAAGATCGGTGGCTACCGCTGCTTCACCCGGCTCTCCCGAGAAGCAAGCCAGCTCGAGGGAGAATGCCGAGGGCGTAAGGGCCGCGTGTACTTCAACGAGAACGACCGCGGACCGGAGTGAATGTCGCGGACGGGACGTGGCGCACGGTCCTAACACGCGTCGACTGATCCGCCGCGCACGGCCTAGTCCAGATCAGCCAGCCTCACGGCGATCCACTCCCACTCGCCGTTCAGCACCGGCATGAGGTCCGGCCGCAGCGCCGTCGCCGTCGACAACTCCCGGCTGGAGTACTCGCCGGACCGATAGGCAGCGAGCCGTTCCGGCGTACTCGACGTCGCCAGCTTGAAGGCGATGTCTTCGCACCTGTGCGCGAACGCCAGTCGCTGTTGCCTTCGGTCGACCTGCTCGCGCGAGGTCGGCCTGACGAGGTGGAGCGGGGGGCGCTCGGTCGTCTCCGGCGTTACCGGGGTCTCGCTTCTCCTTGGCTCTGGGGACGCACCCATCAATGCCTCCTTCGTCGAGGCGCCCGCCGTCTGCGGGAGCCGCTGCCCCAGGCCCGCACGCCGCAGGCGTGCAAGCTGCGCAGCCGGGGTCGCGGCTCCCGCAGACGGCGGCGGGGCCGATGGTTCATCGGCGACGAAAGTCGGCGGTGGGGGTCGGGCTCGTGCACCACCCCTTCTGTCAGTGGGGCCGCAATCCGTATCCGGGCCGCCCCAGCGGTCTGACCGGGCGCTCAGCCGACGGCTAAGTCGTGACCGGCGTCGGGTGAGGCATCGACCGCCTGGATTGCGATTACGGGGCCGCTGGTTCGGTGGAACTCCAGCCAGGAGACCTCAGCGGCATCGACCGCGTAGGCCTTGCAATCACCCGGATCGAGGAAGAACCCGGCGGAGCCGGAGATGAAGACGCTGATCGCGGCCGCCTCCCCGGGAACCGTCTCGATCCGCAGCAGACTTCCCTCGAAGCCACAGCCGAAGAAGGACTCGTAGTCGTTCAGTTCGACCTTGACGTGGTGAGCGAGCATCCCCTGGAGGCGCACCAGCGCATCGAGGAAGTCGATCTTCTCGAGGATGTCCACACTCCTGTAAGGGCCGGGCTCGGTCATCGTGCCCCCTCCTTCTCGTCGGCAGCAGGGTCGACCAGGGCGAGCAGCCGGGTCCGGCCTGAGGTGATCCGCCTGCGGACCATCCTCGGCGTCCATCCGTAGAGCTCGCCGATCTCCTGATGGGAGTAGCCGAGCGCCGAGAGCAGGAGCGCCGCCCTCTCCTCGGGTCCGATCCGGGAGAGCAGATCGCGAAGGGCGTCGCGCTCGGCCAGGTGTCCGTCGGGCCCCTCCGTCGCGATCGCGCCGGACCTAGGAAGATCGCCTCGGATCGCCACGGTCTCGAGCTCCTTCTCTTCGCCGGTGCGTCGGCGCCGGGCGATCGCCCAGGCGGCGTGCTTGACGACGGTCAGCATGAACCGCAGCGCGTCACGCCCGTCGTCTCCTTCGTAGAAGCGCAGGAAGGAGATGCAGGCGTCGGCCAGCGCGTCGTCGGCGTCTGCCTCTATCACGGAGTGACGGCGCGCTTGGTGGCGCAGCAGCTCCGCGCGGGCGCGAAGCAAGCGGTCGAGTATCTCCGCACGCCCTTCTCTGGTCTCGGCTGGTCTCGGTCGAGGGTCCATGCGGCCGGCCCGCACGCGGAGCGTGCGACCATGGGGCCGCGTGGTCCCTCGACGAGGGCGATGCCGAAGTGTTGAGAGCCAGAGGTGGGCGGGTCCGTTCCGGGCCTTCCGGGTGCATCGATCCACGCATATCCCACCCCCGTTGAAGGTGGTTCCGTTCCCAGCGCTCCCAGCATGTTCTGGCTGTCAAGCGTGCACGGCTGCCAGTCCGCATGCGGGAGATGGGGTCCCGGCAAGGGCGAACGACTACCTAGGGGGGAGCAGGCGCGTGTCAACCCGGCCGCGTTCGCACTCAACGGCGACTGGACGCCTGCAAACCCCTGCGTACCGAGTACGCCTGGACGACCATCCATGCTCGAGTGGTCTACGTCGGAGGCGAGAGACGAGCGGCGGAAACGTGAACCGAGTTCAAGCGATTCGTTCGCGTTGCCCGCGGGGCGAGGCTACCGATCAGTCTGACGGCTTCGGGGGGGGCGGTCTTCCCGCTAGAGGGTCTCCAACCTGCTGGAGGACCGACTTTCTCCGTAGCCGAGTCGACCCGCTGGCACGGTCAGGGCATGCGTACGTCGCGGACCCGCGTCGGTGGAAGACGAACAACAAGCTTGGTTCCCTTGCGCTGGTTGCAGTGGAGATGGGTCCAGCGTTTCGGACCCTCACCGAAGACAGCTTTCGGCAACACGTGGTCCTCGCTCGGACTCTTGGGATTGGGCCACCGAAGAGTGAAGTCGATTGCCTCGCCACAGAGGTAGCAATTCCGTTTCCTCCTGTAGCGGGCCAACGCGGCGGCCAGGTCAGATGCCTCTTGCATACCAAGAGGAAACCAAATGGGTCAGACGTCTAGGCTGCGCCCGATGGGCAGGACGTCGTTAGAGGGGGTCGACCTCAAGCTCAACCGGGCACAAGACAACTTCCACGCTCTTTCCCAGGAGATCAGTGAATTCTTGGCTGAGCCAGACCACTGCAAAATCGCTCTGAATCGAGAGGCTGAGCGGCGGACGAGCTTCAGGGTCGCCGATTTCCGCCGGCCACCACCAGAGTGGGGAGTTCGCATCGGCGAGTGCGTCCACCACTATCGATCCGCTCTCAACCATCTGGCATTCCAACTCGTCCTCGCGAACACCCGGGGGCGTCTCCCGGCAAAGGTCGTCAAGCGGTCGGAATTCCCCATCGTCAACAGCGGTCCCAAGTTCCGGGGGAAGCTCAACCGAAAGGGAGTGCCGTCTTCGGGTAGCGGTCGGGCCAAGATCCAAGACATCGCGGTCCCGGCCCAGGCAATCATCGAGAGCCTTCAGCCTTACCACCGCCGGAAGAAGCCCGGAGCGCGCGTTCTCTGGGATCTGCATGAACTGGCGAACATCGACAAGCACCGCATCCTCCACCTGACGCACGCTGCCGTTCACGCCTCCAGCATCACGGTCACCGAACATCGCAACGTCGCCGCTCTCGGAGAGGCCCATTTCAGACCCCGGGCACTCATACGAGATGCAGTAGTCGCCGAAGTGGAGATCATCCCCATCGACCCTCGTCTTGGTGTGCAGATGAACATGGAGGCCGACATCTCGACGGACATAGTCTTCGGCAAGTCCAACCCCGTGCGATCCGTTCGCGGCGCGTCGGTCCTCAAGACGCTCTTTGACATCAGCACCTTCATCGCCGACGACGTGCTCCCTCCGCTCGCGGATCTCCTCGGCTTGGAGAGCACCTTCAAACCCGGCTCCCTCATCGACCTCAAAGCGCTTTCCAGGGACGAGGTTGAGGCGCTCGGAGCACGCGTTCTGGTCGGCCCCGACCTCACCTTCTCCTGAGCGATCGACGTGCTTGTCGCCATCAAATTGAGGCCGGACGGTTCATCGGCATTCGCCTAACACGTCGGTTCGCTGTCACCATCGAAGGGACCCAACCTCTCCGTCCTCCGCTGGTGTGGTGCTGCCGGGGGCGGGGTTTTTCCTTCGACCCTGAGAGGTCAACCGCCTCGTCGCCCAACCTACGCGGGGCACGGTAAGGAGACGCTTGCCGGGGCGGGATCTCCGAGGCGAATCCCGCCACGTGCGAATTCGCCGCTTCTACGGAGATGCGATAAGTGTGAATCGATCCACGGCTTCGCCTTGAGTGTGGCTGTCAGCGGACCAGTTGTTTGGTGTGATCGAGCTCGCGCCCGAGTGCGGCTTGCACCCGCCGCACGGCCCGTTCGGCGTCGCGGTGGCGTCTTCGTGCCTCGGGCTCGCGTGGCGGCGTTCCGAGTGCGGGGGCGTCGGGATCCTCGATGCAGGAGGTCTGGCGGTGCTCGACGATGATGTCGACGCCATTGTTCCACTGTGCCGCGCGGGCGGGCTCCTCGGGTCGCGGACCGATGGCCTCTACGACCGCCGTCGAAGGACTGATCCGTTCCGCCCTCACCTGTCGGCGGCGCAGTTCGAGCAACCTCTCTTCGATCATCCCCAGCTCCGCGCGTGCCCCATCGCCGATGGTCCTCTTCCCGACATCGGCCGGCGCCGCCGACAGCTGCTCGCGCTCGGCCTCGAGTCGTTCGACCTGGCGCCTGCTCATCCGTTCCTTCTGCTCGAGCATCGACATGCGCCCCGGGTCCGCGGTGCGGCGCTCGGCCTCGACCGCGGCGAGGCGGTCTTTCGCCTCCGCGATCCTCGCCTCGATGGCGATGATCCGATCGTTCGTGACCGGCGCAGTCCGATTCCCGACACGAAGGGTTTCGCGGCGCGCGACCAGCTCGCGCTCCGGCGTGGCCTCGATCCGTTTGCGCTCGGCGATCTCGGAGGCACTGAACTCACCGGCCACCCGCTCGGCACCGAGCCTGATGTCGTGGGCCGCATCGTCGATCTCGCGGGTGGCGGGGCCGAGATCGGCGTCGAGCAGCGTGGAGGCAGCGACGCCGTAGGCGACCGTGTGACCGCGGGCGCGCGAGACCGCGACGAGGAAGTCCTCCCGCGAGACCCCGGCGTCGAGCAGGGTGAAGGCGCTGTCGAAGGTCTTCGACTGCGTCGCGTAGGTGGTCATCGCGTAGGCGTGCTGGACGGCCGGCTCGCCGCTGTCGCTTCGCCTTTCCAGGTAACCCGGCGAGAGCACGACGGTCCGTTCGTCCGCGCCGATCCTCTGCAGCTTGAGGTGAGTGGCCGAGGCGTCGACTCCGATCACGGTCCAGCGCTCGCGATTGGAGACCAGCTTGTTGTTGACCCGCGTCAGCAGGCTGTCGCCGACCGCGAATCGCTCGCCGCCGACAATCACTGAAGGGCCTCCGAGCCGACCTTCGGTCACGAGCACCTCCCGCGCTCGCGCGTTCAACTCGGCCACGTCGCGCAGGCGCCGGGCGATCATCACCGCGTCCTCGCCGCGGTGCGACGCCCGGCTCCAGTCGAGCACCATCGCGTCGAGCGACTCCTCCAGGGTGTCGGCGATCACCAGCTGATCGCGGATCCGCAGCAGGTCGAGCGCATCGGATCCTCGACCGTCGTGCGCCAGTTCGACGATCCGCCGATCGAGCGGATCGCGTTGGCGCCTGATCTGGGTGAGGGTGATGGGCTCGCCGGTCGCCGTGAGACGGCCGTAGAGCCCGCCCGGCCCGACCGCGCCGATCTGCCGGGTGTCGCCGATGCAGACGAGCTTGCCGTCGCATTCCTCGACCAGCTCGACCAGCGCCGCGAAGTGCGGGGTGGAGGTGGTTGAGGACTCGTCCACCACGATCACCGTGCCCCGCGGCAGAGGATGCCTGCCGCGCGACCTGGCCTCCTCGCAGGCGATCACGAGGGCGCTGATCGAGGTGGACGGAATCCCCGCGTCGCTTAGCTCGCCGGCGGCGGTGCGTGCCGTGGCGACGCCGAGCCCCCGGATGTTCGACCAGTACCAGGCGTCCCTCGCCGCCTTCAGGGCCGTGGTCTTGCCGGTGCCGGGACGGGCCGCCACGGTCACGATCCGCTCGCCGCCGGTGGTGAGCCTCCGGACCATTTCGACCTGCTCGTCGCTCAGATAGCGATGGCTGTCGAGGGCCTTGCCGAGCGCCGCCTCGTCGACCACGCCGGCGCCCGCGTCCTCGCCACGCCGTGCCGCGGCGAGGACCTTCGCCTCCATCGCCCAGAGTCGCGGGGTGGTGTAGTAGCTGGTCCCGAGAAGGCCCTCGCCCCTGTGGACCTCGACGACACGATTGCCGGCGAGCACCGTCCCGGTGGCCTCCTCGAGCGCCTCGACGGAGGCGCCGGAGCGCATCTTTCCGGCGATCGCGCAGAGGAGGTCACGGCGGTCGAAATGGGAATGCGTAGCCTCCAGTGAGGACAGTGCGGCGTCGAGGTCGACTTCGTGGATCGGGGCGGGGTGCCGCGTCCGGCTGCGCCCGAGCAGGCGCCGGATCGACTCGGACGTGAGGCCGAACTCGGCGGCCCGGGAGCGCCAGTCGGTGCGCTGGCGATCGGGGTCGACTCCGTAGTCCTTGTTCGCGCGGGTCCGGTAGGCGGCGATCTCGGCCGCCGCCGCCGAGTCGACTCCGAGCCTCTCCATCTCCTCGACTATCTCGCCGCGGCGCCGGCTGAAATGGTCGATCGCCGCGCGGGTGATGACCTCGATGTCGGCGTAGCCGTTGGTGACCGGGCTCCAGTCGACACCGAGGCCGATCTCGGCGAGACGGACGAGGAGCTCTTCGCGGAGGACCGCCTGGAAGACGTAGCCGGTCGACTTCGCCTCGCGCAGGAGCGGCGACTGGCGACGAGGGTTGGCGAGGCTGAGCCAGCGGCCGTCGGAGAGGGCGCGGGTCATGTTCGCGGTGACGACGTGGATATGAAGGGCCGGATCACCGGCACGGGAGGAGCGGTGGAGGAAACCCATCGAGATGAAGCCGGTGCCCTCCTCGATCACCTTCCCGCCCTTGCCGCGCTGGACGAAGCAGGCCTCCCGCTCCATATGCGAGAGGGCCGATCGAACCGCCTGATCGAGCGCCTCTTCGACTGCCATCCGTACCTCCTCGGGACCGATCGCCCAGAGCAGCGAGACCGACTTCGGAGCGCTGAAGCGGATGTCGTGACCGAGGATCGGTTCCTTGCGCCTCGTCTTGCCCGATGCGTCGAGGAAGACCCGAGGCGCGGCTCGGCGGATCAGGGTGTCGCCGTCGACGGGGTGCCTGCCGGCGAGCAGGGCGAAGTAGGCGTCGCGGTCTACCTCGCCGTCGAGGCCGAGCTCGGCGGCCAGCTCTCCCATCCAGACCCCCGGCTTCTCACCGGGCTTCGTGTAGTAGTCCTCGCCGCCTTCGGCGACGGCTTCGATCCAGTACTTGGCGTTGCCTCTGCCGATCTTCGTCACGCCGACCATCGCCTCCGCTGTCCGGCGAGGGCGGCCCGCTGTATCGGGTGAACCGAAGGGTTCGTAGTGTGTCGGCTGTCGCTGTTGGTCTTGGGGAGATGCCTGCGCTTCTGTCTTCTGCCTGCTTTGTTCTTGCCTGAATTTCGGTGGTCTGGTGGCTTACTGTCTATTCGGATCCTGGTGTTGGCTCTGAATCTGCCCTGCTGATGCTCTTCTGGGTCTTCTTTGCTGCTTGGGGTGCGGGTTGGTGGGGTCCTTGCTCGCTGATGGAAATGGGGTGCCTAGCGGCGAGGCCAACTGCGTCGCCGCTAGGCACCCGCTCATGGTCCTTCGGTCGCTACGGACGGGCCGTGTGCGGGCGACGCGCGCGGACGTAGTCGCCGCCGCGAGTCACCAGCTCGGCCGGCAACCACTCGATGTCGAGCACCAGACGGTCGAGCGGCTCGTCCATCGAGTCGGCGAGCCGCAGGGCGGTCTCCAGCTGGGGGCTCCGGTCCCCACTCTCCAGGAGACGGACCATGTGGCCGCCGATGCCGGCCTTGGCGCCGAGCTCCTCCTGTGTCAGCCCCGAGCGTCGACGGGCGCTGGACAGGTTGTCCCGGAACCGCTCGCCGAAGAACTCGCGGGAGGAGGTCCGGAGCCGGTGCGCCGACATCTCAGGCCACCTCCAGACAATCGGTCGCGGTCCGGTCCGAGCCGACCGCGAGGTCGTGCGGGACGGATGCGACCCTCTTTGCCCGCCTCGCTTCCATGACGCACTTCGTGCGTGCGGTCCGGCGGGCACTTCGGGTGACGGCGGTGAGCTTCATCGTTACCTCCTGGGTCGATCTCCCGGGTCGGGGGAGGCGACCCGGGAGACAGTTGTCTTTCACCGGGTCAATGCACGGGAGGTGTCCGAGCGCCCCCTTCCCTCCGGCCTGAGGCCAGCCACCGGGTGATTCACTGGCGCACGCCCACCACCAGGAGGCCGGGGTCGACCCTCAAGGCACAGGCCAGCCGGACGATGGTCCGTAGTCGCGGATCGCGCTTGCCGCTCTCCAGCTTCTGGACCTCGGTGCGGTGCAGGCCGGCGAGCGCGGCTACGGTCTCCTGGCTCCAGCCGTAGGACCGACGGATCAGGCGAAGGTTCGTCCCGAACTGCTCGGCGGGCGTCACCGACGCTACCTCGGCTTCCATCCCGGCCTCGGCAGGAGATCAGAGGGTGGCACCTCGAGCTCGGTGGCGAGGCTGACCAGCACGTCGACCCTCGGGACGCGACTTCCGGCTTCGTAATTGGCGAGGGTGCAGCGCTGGATGCCCACGCGTTCGGCCAGGGTCTCCTGGGTCACGTCGGCCGCGCGTCTGACGCGCCTCAGGGTGAGCCCGAGCGCCCGGGCGAAGGTCATCTGGACCTCCGGCCGGGACCGGCGACGGCGAAGAAGAGATGATCGGGTGACATGTGGCCCTCCTGGGGTCGGGCCCGGCGACGACCATGGATCGTCACGGGGCGATTCGTCTGCACCCAGGTCAATGCACGGGAGGTGCCCGAACGCCCGCGCGGATCGAATCTGAGTGTGGGGAAGGAGCGGCGTGTCGGCGTTTCCCCCGCGCGGACGAAAATGGGGCGGCGAGATGACCGGGCGCGCGGGCCCGTCATCTCGCCGCCGGTACGGCCGGCGCTATGCGCCGCCGCCCGTCTGCCAGGCACGCTGGCGAAGCCTCACGTTGCTCGCCTCGATCGCGCTCTCGACCCAGTCGACCCCGCGGGTCCTACGCAGCCGCTGCCTCTCGACCCCCGGCACGATCACCAGATCGCCGAGCATCAGCTTCATGCACCGCACCGCAAGCTCCTCGCTCGGTCGCGACGCCTTTCCGCCGACCACGTACACGTTCTTCACCACCGACCGCGTCGCCGGCCCCTCCTCGGTAGCCACCGCGAACCGGCATACCGGCACGCCGCCCGTCGTCCACACCAGCTCCGGCTCGCCGCTGATGCGTCCGATCGCTTCGGCCTTGATCTCGGTCTTCGTCTGAGTCATCGAATCCGCTCCTTGTCCGCCCCTTGCGGGGTCTCGTGCTTACTTGCTCCCTGGCAAGCCCGGGATAGGCGTCCCGCGCACGAGCGCAGCGAGGGAAGGGAGCGCAGCGACCTTGCGCGGGGCTCCGCCCGGGCTACCCTTGGTCAGCAAGTGAGCACGACCCCCTCCGTGCTCTTCTTCGCCACCGCCTTTCCGACGTCGCCCCATCGCCGACCGCGAGGTCAAAAAAAGAGGCCCAACGCTTTCGCGCCGGGCCTCGATCTCCCGCGACTCAGAGCGGGATGTCCTCTCCGTCTCCACCGGCCCCCACGCCGGCGAGGGCCTCGTCGATCGTTTCGCCATCGCCGCCGCCGGTCTCCGAGGACGCCGGCTGCTCGGAGCCTTTCGGCGCCCCCATGTACCGGATCCGCTGCGCGATCACCTTGACGCCTTCCTTCCTGTTCTCCTCCTCGCCCCACTCGCTCCAGTCGAGCCGCCCGACCACCTGGATCGGCCGACCCTTGCCGAGGTACTTCCTCGCGTTTTCCGCGTCCTTGCCGAAGCAGACGACGGTGAAGAAGTTCGGCTTGTCGACCCACTCGTCGCCCTTCTTCCTGCGGCCGTTCACACCGATCCGGATGTTCGAGACCGGCGTCGCGGAGTCGGTGTAGTCGGGATCGCGGGTCAGGTTGCCCGTGAGGATCACGATGTTGGTGTCTTCGTAGTGCTGTGGCATTTTCGGCCTCCTTCAGAGGTGGTTCGCTTGACGAGCCCAGGTAGGGCGCGCGACCGAGACCGCGGAGCCGAGCCGCAGGCGAGGTTGCCCCGTAGGGGTCGAAGCGGGGGAGGCGTGTGCCAGCCTGGGGTGAGGAATGCGGATCCGCCACTGAGAGGCGCCGATCTGCGTAGCCGCCGAGGGACTTTCGTCTCCCTGATCGGCCAGGATCCTTCGGGCGACCTCGATCAGCTCCGCGTCTAACAGAAGCGGCACGCCGTCGATGCACCGTTTCAGCAGGGCTACTTGAACGAAGATCGCCGACGTCGTCCGCTCCTCGATCGAGCGCCACAGCCTCGTCCGCACGGCCCGGGTCAGCTCCGCCGACTGCAGCGTGGCGAGGTAGATGTAGTTGCGCATGGCCTTTTCTTCGCTCCGGGGCGGACCCTTGGCGTGGAGGCGGTCACCGACCGGAACGGACGCGGCCCGAAGTCGGCCCGATCCGGGTCAGACCACGGCCTCTCGTTCTCGTTGCTCCTTTTCCTCTTCTTCCTTCTCGTCTTCGACGGCGGTCGACCATCCGGCGGTGGAGCCGTAGCCGCCGAGCTCGTCGGCTTTGACGCTCGAGGAGTCCCGGCGCCGCGACATGTCCTCGCGGACCGCGCGGATCTCACGCCGTCGGTCCGCCGGCGGGGTCGTCCCCAGGCCCTTCATCCGTCGGATCTCTGCGCTCGCCTCCGCGCTGGTCCGCGGATAGGCGAAGCTGCCGCCGGTGCGATCGGCTAGGGACCGCAGGAGCCGAAGTTGTTTTGACGTTGCTGGTCTGTCTGAGTGGGTGTGGTTCATGGCGCGCCCAGAGCGGGCCGGAGGAGGACGGCATCGCCGGCCGGGGGAGGGCTGCTAGGCGTCAGGCCATGAACCACACCCACGAGGCACGGAACAGAACGGGTGAAGCGTGACGCGGCGAGCGCCTCATCCATCACCTGTCTGCTCCGTGCCACGGGGTGCTCAGATGGCGATGAACTCGTCGAGGTAGAGCGTCGGCCGGGTGGGGAGGATCGAATTACCCTCCCGCCGCAGGACGCCGACGCCGATCAGGTCGCGGACGTGGTTTTCGATTTCGTCGTGTTCGCCGAATACCGGCTGATCGCCCACGAGCTCGCGGATGATGTCGGCTTCGGTCAGGTGGGTCGGATGCGCGTCCAGCACGGTGAGGATGACCTCGAAGGCACTGGTCTCTTTTTCCTTGCGCTGAGGGCTCATCTCGATCGCTCCCCTTCCTCACCGTGCGGATCCGGCCGGGGCCGACGAGGCGGCGTCGGGCTTCTTGGAGCCGACGCGGCGCGGCTTCACCTGCTTGATCTCGCTCGCCAGGAGCTTCGCGGCCTCGTCCTCGGCGCGGGACCACCAGTGGATCCGCTTGCTCTGCGGTACGACGTTCTGGTCGGCGACCAGGGCACAGAGGAGGGCGTCGGAGAGCAGCTCGACCACCTCCGATTCGGTCCTCGCGGCATTGACCTTCTCGAGAAGGAAGCCGGTCGACTGCTCCTTGTCGGCATAGCTGACCTTTTCGCGCGACCCGCCCGATTTGAGCGGCTTCACCTCGACGTCCTTCAACTGCGGGCGTACGAGTCGCAGGCCCGCCCCCGCCAACTCGGGATTGGAGGCGATGAAGACCTTCGCCACCGCCTTCGCCCGGGCCAGACCGTGCGTCTTGCGGCTGCCGGCCCTGCGCTGCAGGAGGGCGGCATGGAGGTCCTCGTTGAAGCGCCGCCCTTTCGCCTTGTTCTCTTCCCGCTCCTTGTGGGCGACCTTTCTCGCCTCGCTCTCCTTCTCTTTCTCCTCGGCGCGCCCGGCATCCAGTTCGGCCTGGTGGGCGGCCTGCGTCTCGGCCCGCTCGCGTACTGCCTGCTCACGCGCGTCGATCCAGCGCTCGACCAGATCGCCGGCCAACTCCTCGTCCGTAAGCAGCGCCGTGGTACTCACGTAGTCGCCGTGGTCGACCTCGTACTCGACCAGGCAACCGGCCGCCCGGGCCGCGTCGACCTCCGGCTCGCCAAGTGAGATCATCGGGTCGTCGGTGCGCTCCCAGTCCCAACGCGCCAGGGCGTTGAAGCGATCGGTGAGCTCGACGCGCTTGGCCTTCTCGCCGACGACCTTCGTGAGTCGGACCTGACCCACGGGGATCATCGTCGGCCGATCCTCGAACCGTGCGCCGGCGGTGGCGAGCAGGATCTCGTCGAAGTCGCGGATGAAATCGACCTTGTCGATCTTCTTGCGCTTCGCGTATTCGCAGACGCACTCGGCGACCCGCGGTGAGACTTCCGCGACGATCCGCAACTGCCGCTCCGCCTTGGCCGGGACGGTGCCGATCGCGATGTGGTGCTGAACGCCGTCCGGCAGGTCCAGCAGGCGAAGCAGAAGCCCGACCCGCGCCGGCTTCAGGCTCAGTTTGGTGGCGATCTCGGTGATCGTGGAGAGACCCCACTCCTCCGCGAGCGCCTTGACGCCGCGGGCCTGGTCGATGTCGTCGAGGGTCTCCTGGTGGAGGTTCTCGATCAGCGAATCGCGAATCGCCTCGGCGCGGGTGCCCTCGCGGATCAGGACGGGCACCTGCTCGACGCCGCCCATCCGTGCCGCCGTGAGGCGCCGGTGACCGGCGACGACGCTGAAGCGCCCGCCGCCGCTCGGGCGGACGGCGATCGACTGGACCACGCCCGATTCCTCGATGCTGGCGGCAAGGCGCTCGAGGCCGTCCTCGTCCATGTGGGTACGTGCGTTGAACCCGTCCTCGATGTCGATCTTGTCGACGTCGACGAGGGCCGGTGCTGACTGAGTCATCTCGACTCCTTCTCGAAGGTGCCCCCGCCCGATGCGGGAGCCGGTGACCCCGGCCCGCGCGCGGAGCGCGCGAAAATCCGGGGCCCGGCGGACGCGCTCAGCGGCGGTTCCGCCTCACCTCCCGCACCGCAGCGCACAGATCCCGCTGATGCCGGTAGCAGGCGTGGAAGTGCCCGGCGAGGAACGCGAACGGCAGGGCGATCACATGGAGGGTCGTCGGGTCCGGGCGCAGCGCCAGCAGGATCGCGATGGCGGCCAGGAGTCCGGCCAGGAGCAGGTTCAACGGATCAGGCCGCGGGGACATGTCCGGCCTCCGTCCGCGGGCCGTCGTCACCGCTGCGGGTGCGCCCTGATCCACCAGGGTCGTGATCGGAGGGCGCGGCGAGCCGGTAGCCGAATGCCCGGATGTTGACGACGAGGCCCTCTGCGCCCGCTGCGGTGAGTTTGCGCCGTAGGCGGCCGACGTGAGTATCGAGAGTTCGCGTACGGCCGTTCCCGTCCCAGCCCCAGATGAGCATCATCAGCTCCCGCTTGTCGAACGCCCGGTAGGGGTCGCCGACGAGCGTCAGCAGGAGGGCGAATTCCTTCTTGGAGAGCGTTACCTCCCGGTGGCCGACGCGAACCACGCGGGTCGCCCGGTCGACCGTCAGCGAGCCGAAGGCGATCGTGTCCTCGCCCGGGGCCGACGCCCTGCCGACGAGCGCGCCGTTCTCCATGTCGCCACGGCAGGCGAGCCTCCAGTCCGTCTCGCCGGGTCGGCGAAGGTGGACCATCCAGTTGCCGTAGCGGCTCAGCCGAGCCTCGATCTCGCCGGCCTCGCCTTCGACGATCGCGCGGGTAAAGCAGCCCGGGTTGATCCTTGGGACCCGGTCGTGTTGTCGATCGAAACTCATGTCTTTGGCCTCCTGGCTCGGTGACGGTTGTCGGCGGGCGCGGGAGGCAGGAAGCGGGCCGGCCGGAACCCGCAGCCCAGCGGCGGGCGCGAAGCGAGGCCGAGCGCAGCGAAGGCCTTGTAGGCGGGCGCGATATCTGCCACGGTCGCCCCGCCAACCGGAGCTGCACACGTGTCGGCTTTCGGCTTGCGTCGGCATGAGCTCCTATGCGAACATGCGTTCGTATGAGCGTGAGCGGCTCCGACCACGGCGAATTCCAGCGGGCACTACGGGCGGGCAACTGGGCGAGCGCCTTTGCCGCTGCCCATTCGCTGCCGACCGTGCGACTGGAGGACGCGCTGGAGCTGGTTCTGCTCGGCGCCGAGAAGGTGGACCGTGATCGCTACGAACGCCTCGCGTCCCGATGGCTGACCCGCCTGCTCGAGGAGAGACGGGTGTCCCTGCACGAGGTCTCGTGGGCGGTCGAACGGCTTCGTGACGCCGCCGAGGGGCGCGGCCAGGAGGCAGGCCCCGCCTTGCGGAGCTACCTGGGACGCGGCTGAACGGGAGGCGGCCCGACGCGGACGCGACGACGAAGGGCACCGCGGGTCAGTCGCCGCCGGCCGGGACCGGCATGAGCACCCCCTCGATCCGTCGCGCGAGGCGGTCGATCAGCTCCGCGTAGGACTCGATCGGGTCACCGTCGGCGCGTTCGGCCCAGCCCGTCACGTACGGCACCGCGCTGCCCGCCGAGTCGAGGCCGACGCTCGCACAGACCGAGTAGGCGACCGACTCGACGACGACCTCCTCCGTGGCGTAGTCGAGAATCGGATCCTCCTCGCGCCGATCGAGGCGGACGAGTGCGTGCGCGAGCTCGTGGACCAGGACGGAGACCTGCGCGTTGGCGGAGAAGTCGGGCCCGGTCTCTTCGACGACGACGCGGCCCGTCGCCGGTTCGTGGTAGCCGGACGCGGCGCCCGGGATCCTCTCGATCGAGACCTCGAGCCCGAGCGTCGCGGCGAACGCGAGGAGCGAATCGAGCCGGCCCATCAGGTCGTCGCCGACGATCGGTTCGCGCGGCGGATGAAGTGGCATCCGCTCTCCCGGGAACTCGGGCAGCGGATCCACCTGGGAGGCGTCGAAGACCGGGACGAGCCGGAAGGAGGTGCGCGGCTTCTTGTCCGGGTCGGAGCCTTCGGTCCGCCAGCGGGCGAGCGCCTTCTTCGACGGAGGGCAGGGCGCCCAGATGCGGATCGACGATTGACCCTTGCGGACGGCGTAGCCGATCGCGAGCCAGCGCCGGAACCCGGCGACCCTGGTCGCCTCGGGACATTGCATCGCGATCAGCAGCTGGTTGTGGAACGAATAGGAATGGAAGCTGCGCCGCACCGTCAGCCATCGCTTCCATCCCTCGCTGGTGCGTAGTGCCTCGACCGCCTCCCGCATCTGCTCGCGGTCGGCGGCGCGGCGCTCGGCGCGACGCTTCTCGTCGGTGGGGCGCTTTCGCTGTTTCGTGGTCATGATCGGCTCGGCCTGTGGAGTCCGGTGGGCGACCGCCTCAATCCTTGACCAACCGGTAGCCGATGCCCCAGCAGTTGATGACGTACTTATTTCCGCCGGTCGGGTCGAGTTTGCGACGTAGGCGCGAGGCGTGGCTTTCGAGCGTCCGGGTCTTCCCGGCGGGGGCCTTCAGCCCCCAGACGTCGCGAAGCAGTTCGTCCTTGCTGAAGACTCGGGTGGGGTCCGAGGCAAGCGCACGGAGAAGGGTGAACTCCTTCTTGGAGAGATGTACCTCCCGGTCGCCGACCGTCACCTTGTGTCGAGCGGGGTCGATGACGATCTCGGTCACCCTGACCGGCTGGTCGTGGCGGCTGTGGCGGCGGCGCAGGACCGCCCGGATCCGGGAGCGCAGCTCCTCGTAGCTGAACGGCTTCTGGACGTAGTCGTCGGCGCCGATGTCCAGGCCGCGCACGCGTTCCGACTCGTCCGCACGACCCGCGAGGACGATTATCGGGAGGTTCGGGTCGTAGTGAGCCTCGACCCCGTCCGTCTCACGGATGTCGCGGATGACGTCGAGCCCCGAGGCGTTGGGCAGGGCCAGGTCGAGCAACATGAGGTCGGGCCGGTTGTAGCGGCAGAAGCGCAGGCCATCTGCGGCACTCGACGCAGGCAGAACCTCGTAGCGATCCGCCGTCAGGTGATCGCAGAGCAGATGGAGGGTCGCCTCGTCGCTCTCACAGACCACGATCGTGGCGAGGACCGGTTCGTTCTGAGACATGGGAACTCCCTTCTCCGGCCCACCCCGGATGGGCGGGCGATCCCCGTCCCGGGCACGGCGGAGCCGTGCGAACATCAAGGGGATCCGCCCGCCCATCCGACGGGCCGGCGAGACTTCCGTCACCGCCTTGGAGATCGGTGATCCACGGCGTCCGGTCGGGGAACCCTAAGTCGAGCCTCGACGGTCTTCTCACCTCTCCTGGGCGAGTTGCTCGGCCGGTGATTTACAGAAGGTCGAGGGTTCAAATCCTTTTAGCCGCTTCCCCGAGAGCGAGCTTTTTGTCGTTTCGGGGTTGGGCAGGGTTCGGCTCGGTTGGGCTCCGTTCGGGCCTTGGATCAGCCCAGCGGCGATGATTGATCCCGGCCGGAGGGCCTGGTGCCGGATATCTTCGCCGGATGGAAGCCGAGAACCTGAAGCTATTCCTCGCCAGTCCCTCGGGGCTTGACGAGTACCGGCTCGCCGCCCGCGAGTGCGCCGAGCAGATCCGCAGGCACCTGGCTGCGCCAGCGGGGTTCGCCTTCGAGTTGGTCGGCTGGGAGGACGCGCTGCCCGACTTCGGCCGGCCGCAGGGAGTGATCAATCCGCTCCTCGACGAGTGCAACGTACTCGTCGGAGTCCTCGGCAACCGGCTAGGCACCCCGACGGGCGAGGCTGAGTCGGGGTTCGTCGAGGAGCTCGAGCGGATGGCCGAGCGCTCCCGCGGAGGTGAGGACGTGCAGATCCTGATCTACACGTTGATGCTCGCCGAGGTGGAGCTCGACGACCCGGGGGAGAAGGTTCAGCGGGTACTGGCCTTCCGGGAGCGACTGCGCGGGGAAGCGCTGCTGCGTACGGACGTAGAGAGCGTGGCCGAGTTTCGCAGCGCGCTCACCTTTGACCTCATGCGGCTGGTCGGTGAGGCGATGCGCAAGCGTCCGCCTGTGGCCGCTGAGGCCCCGGCCCCCGTCGCTGGTGGGGAGGACGGCCTCCCTCCCGAGCGGGTCTTCGACGGGCAGGGCGACGACGTCGCCGAGGCCCAGCTGCGCGAGCTCTTCACCGAGGTCGCGGGCGCCGCCCCCGAGGTGCCGCCAAGGTTCCGCGCCGACCGACTGCCCTTGGCGCGGATCGCCCTCTGGCTCTCGGGTTGGCAGACCTGGCTGGTGGAAAGCCGCTTCGTCTCGGTCCATGACCTGAACCAGATCTACAAGGGGCGTGGCGAGGTGACGCTCTCGACCCTCGAACGCCGTCAGGTCCTGCGCACGCTCTGCGCCGAGCCAGAGACCGCTCCGGGTTGGGCGTTGATCGAAGACGAGCCACGGGAGATGGTCCGCCGGCTCCTCGCCCTGACCTGGGAGGACTCCGATGCCGCCGTCAAGAGCGGCGCCTTTGGGGCGCTCGACGGCCCGGAGCTCGGCGGGTGGCTCGAGGCGGGGGAGATCACCCGGCCCCGCGAGGCCTTCTTCGGCGATCTCGCCACCAGGGCTGCCGCGGCCGGGGGAGGAGCGGTTCCGGCACTGATCGACCTCGCGGTGCGGCTCGGCGGTGAGCCCGGCCGCGCCCTCCTCGGGGTCATCGGAAAGGACCACGAGGAACCGCGGGAGCTGCTCGAAGGTCGGATCAGGCTGGAGGCATCGCTCGATCCTGCAGCGGCGCTCGCCAGCGGTGCCGAGGCGGAATCGGAGCTTGGCGACCAGGCCCTGCGGGCGCTCGGTGTGGCCGCCGAGGCCGCGGAACTGAGCGAGGTGGAGCCCCTGTCTGCCGCACCGACGATTGGTGCGCGGGTGGTTGCGGCGGAAGCGCTGGCCACCAAGGGCGAGGCGGCGGTCGACGTCCTCCGGCGGCTGCTTGACGACGTCGAGCCGTCGGTCGTCTTGGTAGCGCTCGAGTCGCTGCTCGGCGTCGGTGCGCCAGGCGTCGATCTCGACCTGCTCGGCGTCGAGCTGAGTGAGCGAGATGGTCTCCGCCACGAGAGCGCGCTGCGACGGCTGCTCGGCACCGGGCGTAGCGCCGAGGAGCTGGTCGGTGAGATCAGTTGGATCAGCCCGCAGAGCGCAGGCTATTACGAAGCGCTCGCCGAGGAGCACTTCGAGGAGTTCTCCGCCCGCCTGCGGCGCGACCTCGCCGAGGACTTCGAGACCTTCAGGGCCGAGTCGCGCGAGCGCGAGCTCTCGGGGCTGGAACCGGCGCTGCGCGAGACGATCGAGTCGTCGTCGGCAAAATTCGGCGACGAGAAGACCGCCGAGGTCATCGAAAGCTTTCGCGGTTACTTGGAGGGCGGCGAGTGGAACGAGCGTTCCTTCACCCTCGCGGCGCTGCGCGGCATCGCCCTCCACGGCGAGGAGGCAGACGCCGAGCTGGTGCGACCGCGGCTGGCCGCCGAGCAGGCCGAGGTGCGAGAGGCGGCGGCCGCGGCGCTCGGTCGGGTCGGCGGGCCAGAGGATGTTGAAGCGTTGGTGGGCCTGGCGCAGCGGCGCGGCGGCGAGGCCTTCGCCCGGGCTGCGCTGGCAATCTCGCCGGGACCTGCCGAGGCTGCCGGCGAGCTGCTTGACGGCGCGCGGAGCGAGGTGGCGATCGTCGCCGCTCGCCACCTTTACACCTACGCAGCCGAGCTACGCGAGGAGACGGTCGAGCGGCTGCTTGCCCACGGCCAGGCGGAGGTCCGGCGGATCGGGGTAGCGATCGCCGTGGCCCGTGCGGGGTCCGATGAGGCGGCGCTCGAGGCGCTGACCGACCGCGTGCTCGGCGGTGAGACCTTCTATTACAGCGTCATCGCGCTGCTCGATCGGGTGCTCCACGCGCCGGCCGACCTGCGGACGCGTACGCGGGCTGAGCTCGCCGCCTTCGCCGCCGAGGAGCGCCCGGCGCCGCTCCGCGGCGGCCCGTCGGAGACGTTCCTAACGCGCCTCCTGCGCTCCAATCTCGAATCCGACTGAAGGCTGCGCGTGCGATCCGGTAACGCCCGTGATTTGTTAGCCCAACAGCCCCCGCGGCTGCCGCTCGACATCGGACCCGGGCTCGAGTTCGTCCGCCTGTTCGCCGACGCTGTGGGCTTCGGCTTCGAAGGCTGAGCACCGTCGCCGTCGGTTGTACATCGGCGTGGGATAGGTTGGGAACAGCGATGGTGGGGGAGCGATCCAGCGGGGCGCCCGGCGGGCGGTCGGACGTCGGCAGTCGGGGAGGCATGCCAGCGGTAGGCGGAGGTCGGAGTCCGGTGACCGAGCACGCGCGCTTCCTCACCGACGAGCCCGACCAGCTCGGCACCGATGCCTTCGGCCACTCCGACTACGCCGAGGCGCTCCACTCGATCGTTACCGACGAGCGCCCTCCGCTGACGGTCGGGCTCTTCGGGCCTTGGGGGGTGGGCAAGTCCTCGATCATCGGCGCCCTGCAGAAGAAGCTGACGGGCGACACGAAGACCGCCTTCGTCTACTTCGACGCCTGGCGTTATGAGGAGGATCCGCTCCGCCGCCAGTTCCTCCTCGACGTCGCGACCGATCTCTCCAAGGACGATCGACTAAAGGACTACGACCTCGAGGAGGAGCTATGGGAGCTCGAGTTCGACACCCAGGGGGTCCGTGAGTCGCTCGGCTTCAGTCGGGCGCGGGTCCTGCGGATGCTCCTTGTCGGCCTACTCTTCGGCGCGGTTGCCGCCGCGGTCCTTCTTTTGGTCGGCCTGCAGCCGCTGACCGAAGGCCAGGTCGGGAAAAAGGTGCTCGCCGGCCTGATCGTGGCGGCGGCAGGGGTCCTCGGGGGCGCGCTCTCTCAGGCGATCTCGATCGACGCCAAAACGATGACGCGGAAGAGCCTCGCCGACCCCGACCGCTTCGCCCGCAAGTTCGCCGAGCTCTTGAAGGCCCTCAAACCCCCGCGCCTGGTGATCGCGATCGACAACCTCGACCGCAGCTCGCCGGAGAAGGCGGTCGAGATCCTCGCCACGATCAAGACCTACCTGGAGCCGACTGTCTCACCGGAGGCCTTCCCGCGCCCGAGCGGCAGGCCGACCGTCGACAAGAAGATCGTCTTCGTGATCGCGGTCGACGACGAGGCCCTGCGCCGCCACCTGATCGCCAAGGAGGAGGAGCGGCGGGCGGGGAGCGACGGAGAGGCGGCGAGCCGATATGTCGAGGAATATCTGGCGAAGTTCTTCGGTGCCCGGCTGCCGATTCGCGAGATCCTTGGCGACGACATGCGCGACTACGTCGCCGGCTACATGGAGCCCTTGGCCGAGGCGCGCGGACTCGAGGAGCCGGAGACCCGCGACCTGGTCACCGTGGTGAACGCTGGCCTGCGCGGCAACCCACGGGCGGTGAAGCAGTTCCACAACGATCTGGAGGTCCGCCTGCGGCTCTTCGAAGAGCGCGAGAGCGAGCGCGAGAACGGGCGGCCCGGGATCTCCCCGCCGGTCAGCGGCGAAGTGGCGATGGTGGCGAAGCTGGCCCTGATCGAGCGCGAGTGGCCTGCCGCCTTCGCCCGGTTGCAGGCCGACCCGCTGCTGCTCGACAGCTGGCTGATCTGGGCCCGCGAGAGCGGCCTCGTCGACTGGAACCGAGACCGGGTGCAGGGCGCGCCGCCCCCGGGGCTTGGGCCACCCACGCCCGGCCAAGGGGAACAGCGTCGGCTCGCCACCTTCCTGCGGGTCAGCTCCCGGGTCCAGTCGGCACGGCTTCGCACCATGCTGAGCTTGAGGCAGGCGCGCTTCGAGATCGAGCTGCCGAGCTACCCCGACTTCCGCGAGGCGCTGATCGCGGACGACCGCGAGCGCACCGCGGAGCTCCTCGAGGCGGCGCCGGCCGAAGAACGCGACCGGCTCGCCACACGCGTCTCCGGCATCCTCGAAGAGGAGCTCTCCCGCGGTTACCTCGACGCCGGTCGTTCGATCCTCGACGTGGTCTGTGCCAGCGAGGCGTTCGCCGACGATGACAAGGTCAGGCGGGAGACGATCAGGGTGGCGGCCGAAGAACCCCTTCTACGGGCCGAAGTCGCCGATCTCGACCCGGTCGCCGTGCTGCGGGCCGGCGAGCTGCTCGAGCCGGACGCGCGGCGCGAACTCTTCGCCCCCTACCTCGAGCGCTACCACGATGGTGAGCGGATCGACGAGGAGCGGATCGCGGTCGGCCGGGCACTCGCCCCTTACGTCGCGGAGCTTTCGGTAAAGCAGCGGAGTGAGCTGCAGTCTGCGATCCAGGGCGATCTGCACGATCAGTTCGATCTCTACCTCCCTTTCCTAGAGGCCGCCCCGACCCTTCTCGCCGCCACCGGCTTCGACTCCGCCCTGGAGGCGCTCGCTGCCCAGCGCCAGGAAGGTCCTCGCCCCGAGTTGCCGGGGCCGCTCCACCGGCGACTTCCCGCAGCCACCGTGGTCGAGATCGGCCTCGGAACTCCGCTGGGCGAGTCGCGCGCCGAACGGGTCCTCGGCATCGCCGAGGGGATTTTTGAAGGCTCGGTGGCCGCGCCCGAGGACCTCGCGCGCGACCTCGTCCCGCTGCGCGACCTGGTCGGCTCCGTCGAGGGCGATCACCCCGATCATCTCGCTGCGCTCGCCCGCTCCTTCGCCGAGAACTTTGGCGCGATCCAGGAAGAGCAGCGCACGCCGATGATCGAATTCGCGGGTGAGGTCCTCGGCCGGTGTCCGGACCAGGTCGCCGACGAGGTGGCGCCGCTGATCACGAGTGCTCTCTTCGACCCGCCTGGCAGCGGCGTCTCGGCGATCGGCTCGCTGGAGGTGGTGCCCGCCGCGTTCCGCGCGCCCTTCCTGGAGCGGCTCGGGACCTTGGTCGTCTCGGTCGAGTTCTGGGAGGCGGCGCTCGAGCTGTTCGCCCGGATCGATCCCGACGGCTTCGCCTCGCGGGTCCTGTTCGCCCTCGACCAACATCTTCGTGGCGGGCAGCTCGAGATCGTCGATCAACTGCTCGACCGCTACTCGAAGGTGCTGGCGGGGGTCGAGTCGCTCGGGGAGACGATCGTCGCCGCCCTCGCCGCCCGGCTGGCGCAGGGCAACCCGGGCCCGTCCGGGATCCTCGAGCGACTGGCGCCGATGCTCGGCGCCGACGAAATCGACGAGCTGGGGCGGCTCTACGCCGCCGAGCTGGTGGGGCCCCACGCGCCAGTGATCAGGGAGGCGCTCGAAGGGCTCTCGGGGAAGGCTGAGGCATTGGGCCTCGCCGCCGCCCACCAAGCCGTTCGCCGGATCGATGCCGATGCGGGCAGGCCGCCCGACCCCCTGCTCGGGATCGTCGCAAGGCGCATCGGTCGCCTCCCCGGCGAAGACCAGGAGTACTTCGCCGAACAGCTCGCTGCGCGGATCGGGGGGTTCCCGGGCCAGTCGCCCGAGCTCGCGCCGGCCCTGATGGAGGTTGAGGGCCTGCCGGCAGAGTGGAACCTGATGTTGGCCGAAGCGTTGCTCGTTGCCGAACCGAACCTGCCCGACGTCGAGTCGCGGGCCGAGCTGCTGCGGGCGGCGTGGCACCTGCGAAAACAGAGGAACAGCAAAGTCCGGAAGCTCCTTGTCGCCAGGGCAGCCGAACTGGAGGCTGGCAACGGTAACGTCGAACGCGAGCTGGCGCGGCGGCTGCGGGATTGGATCGCGGCCTCACCAGCCTGAAGATCAAGGATCCTGGCGCCGAACCGGTGCGCCGCTAACCGGAGGGTCGGAGGTCCTCGGACCGATCCCCCAAGGCACGCCGAGGGAACGTCGAGGGAACGAAAGGGGTCAAAAAGGGCCTTTTGCTGACTTTCGTTGACCTTCGTTGACCCGCCCCGTCTTCGATGGGTGGACAGCCGCAAAGCCACCTGTGGAGCCGGATTCCGCATGCTCATGCGGTATGGGGAAGACGGGGCAGCCAGGACTCGAACCTGGAATCGCCGGTTTTGGAGACCGGTGCCTTAGCCAGTTGGGCCACTGCCCCAGAGGGATCTGGATCGTAACGAGGCTAGGGCCGGGACGACCACTCGGTGGCG
>Ga0268266_10000171_pt1 | contig 118317 bp, 132 predicted proteins | sample KBSS13metaG_FD_190356 | JGI IMG/M metagenome (GOLD analysis project Ga0268266, IMG submission 190356) | Switchgrass rhizosphere microbial communities from Kellogg Biological Station, Michigan, USA - KBS S1-3 metaG (SPAdes) (version 2) | ecosystem: Host-associated > Plants > Roots >...
GGTCGGCGAAGCCGCATTCCTGGGCGATCGCGGCAAGTCTCATCCGGCAGTCCCCGATCATCCCGAGTGCCCGGCGCGCGCGAGCCTCGAGCCGGTAGCGGCGCGGCGTCACGCCATAAGCGCGGCGGAAGCCGCGGCTCACGCTTTCGGCGGCGAGCCCCATCTCCTCCGCCCAGACGCCAATGGCCAGGCTTTCGTCAACGGCCAGGCGGCGCGCGAGCAGGTCGGGCCAGTCGGTTAGCGGCGCCACCGCCTGGCGCGGCTGGGCGAACAGGCAGGCAAGCGCCGCCGGCACGTCCGTCTCGGCGAGCCGGGCCACGGCATCGGGATCGTCGATGCGGAACAGCCCGGCTATCGGCGCGCCCGCGGGCAGGGCGACATTGACCAGGGTGCAGCCTTTCACCCCGATCCGATCCTGATGCGCCTCGAGCCGGTCGTGGATCAGCACGTGACCGGGGGCCACGAGCCAGCGGCCGCCATCGCCCGCTTCCTCATAGCCGCCGGCCAGGACGATCGCCGCATAGGCATCGCGATGGCGGTGGCGCGGCACGTGGCCGCGCGCGTCGAGCCGCTCGGTGCCGGCGCGGGCGTCGCGAAACCGTGCGTCCATGGCCCCTTCGCGCCTTTGCGCCTAGCGCGCCGCGGCGAGCCGGCCGGCGATCCAGTCGTCGATCTTGCGCTCGAGCACCGGCATCGGCAGCGCGCCGCTCATCAGCACCTGGGCGTGGAAGGCGCGCAGGTCGAAGCGCGGGCCGAGCCGTTCTTCGGCATGGGCGCGCAGCCGCAATATGGTGAGCTGGCCGATCTTGTAGGCGAGCGCCTGGCCGGGAATGGCGATGTAGCGCTCGACCTCTGCGGTGACCTCGGTCTCGCTCATGCCGCTATTGTCGAGCATGTAGCGGATCGCCTGCTCGCGGGTCCAGCCTTTGGCGTGGATGCCGCTGTCGACGACCAGCCGCATCGCGCGCAGCATCTCGTCGTTGAGGCCGCCGAAGCGCTGGATCGGGTCGCTCTCCATGCCGAGCTCGTCCCACAGGGTTTCGGCGTAGAGCGCCCAGCCCTCGACGAAGGCGGTGTTGCCGCCGAAGCGCATGAAATTGGGCAGATCGGCGTTTTCCTGGGCGATGCTGATCTGGAAATGGTGGCCCGGAATGCCCTCGTGCAAATAAAGCGTCTCCATCCCCGAGACGCGGCGCGACGGCAGGTCATAGGCATTGAAATAAAAGGTGCCCGGCCGCGATCCGTCCGGCGTGCCCTGATTGTAGGAGCCGCCGGCCTCGTTGCGCTCGCGGAAAGGCTCGACCGGGCGGATCTCCATCGGCGTGCGCGGGATGGTCGAGAAGAAATCGCGGACATGGGCGTCGACCCGCCGGCCGATCTCCAGATATTGGCGCTGCAGCCATTCCGCGCTCTGCGGCTCGAAGCGGCGGTCGGTCCGGATATAGTTGAAGAATTCGGCGAGCGTGCCCCCGAAGCCGGCCCGTTGCTTGACCGCCTCCATCTCGCCGCGGATGCGGGCGACCTCGCTCAGGCCGAGATTGTGGACGTAATCCGCGGTCAGCGGCAGCGTCGTGTTCGATTCGATCAGCCGCTGGTACATGCGGTCGCCGCCGCGCATCGAAGCGAGGCCGACGCCGTCGCGGGCATGCGGCAGATATTCGTTCTGGAGGAAATCCTTGAGGCGGCGATAGGCCGGGAAGATCTGGTCCCGAACGACCGCTGCATAAGCGGTGCGCAGCCGGCCGCGCTGCGCCTCCGGCACCGCCTCGGGAAAGCTCAGCACCGGCGCATAATAAGGCGATGCCTCCGGCGCCTCGCGGAGCTGGGTGTCGAGCTGGGCGATCACGTTGCGGATGGTGAGCTTGGTCTCGACCACGCCCGAGGCAAGTCCCTGGCGGAAGCGGCCGATGGCGAGGTCGATCGCCGCGGCGAACTCGCGGTGGCGGGTGAGGTTGTTGTCGAAATCCTCGACATTGCGGAACGGCGCCGCGCCGTGGCCCGATGCGAAGACCGGGTAGAAGGTATGGAAGCCGGAGAAATGGTTGATCGGGCGGACCGCGGTCAGCGCCAGCAAGGCCGGCTGCAGATCGGCGAGGTCGTTCTCGCGCTGCCATTTGAAGACGTCATAGGCGATGCGGTCGGTGGCGTTCAGCGCATTGCGGTCGATCGTGCCGAGGGCGGCAAGCTCCCGTTCCGCGGCGCTGCGCTCGGCGGCGAAATAAGCGTCGGATATATAGTCGCCGAGATGGGCGGCGTAGCGATAGTCGCCGCGGAACATGCCCTGGATCGGGTTGCGGCGCAGATTGTCCTCGTCGCTGTCATGGAAAAGCCCGCGCAGCCGCGCGTCCGGGGTTTGCGACGCGGCATCGGCGGCCGGGGCTGGGGCTGGGGCCGGTTCGGTCTGGGCAGTGGCGGCGGTGGAGGCAAGCAGGAGGCTGGCGAAAAGCAGTGCGGATCTGGCGGCCATCGGAATCTTTCGAAGAGCTGGGAGGAGGCTGTATTGCTCCCCTATGACAGCGCATTCATGGCCGCAACAGATTAGTCGAGCCGCACCAGCAGATCTTCGAAGACCTTGAGCGAGCGCAATTCTCCGTCCATGCGATAGGCCTGGCGCAGGGCGTCGCCGACGCCAGCGTGGACGGTGGGCGGCGCCACCTTCACGAACCGACGAGTCGAGGTACTTGCCATGGCTTTCATGTTCGAATTCCGTTCCTTCACAACATGACTAACGTATGTTCACCGCTTCCAGTTGCAAATATTGCGCAACCTGAACGAACGATTGCCGGCCTGTTGCAGGAATGAGACGATTGATTTCATGAAGTTTAACGCTGCGATCAAGCGCGCCAGGGCGCATTCGCCATTCCTCGCCATGCAGCTCGACCGCCTGCCGCAAGTGACTGAAAAGCTTGAACAAGGGGACCTCGCTGCAGCGCTGGCGGCTGCCGCCGCGACCGGAGATTCGGACGTCATGGCGGCGGTGCGGCGCGAGCGCAGCGGCCATGCCCTGGCGCTCGGAATTGCCGATCTGGCAGGTATAATTACTCTTCAGGACCTGGTCTCGAACCTCTCCGATCTGGCCGATCGGTTGATCGAACGGGCGCTTTCGGCGGCGTTCGCGGAGCGCACGCCAGGCGAGGCGCCGCGCGGATTCGCGATCCTGGGGCTCGGCAAGCTGGGCGGCCGCGAGCTCAATTATTCGTCCGACGTCGATCTCGTCTTCGTCTACGATCCCGCGACCCTGCCGCTGAAACCGCGCGAGGAGCCGGAGCAGGCGGCGCTCAAGATCGGCCAGCGCGTCATCGAGATCCTGCAGAAGCGTACCGAAGAGGGCTATGCCTTCCGCGTCGACATGCGGCTGCGGCCCTCGCCCGAAGTGACACCGGTTGCGCTGCCGGTCGATGCGGCGATCTCATATTACGAATCCGCGGCCCTCCCCTGGGAGCGGGCCGCCTATATCCGCGCACGTCAGGTCGGCGGCGATCCCGCGCTCGGCCGCTATTTCCTCGAGGCGATCCACCCTTTCGTGTGGCGACGCTCGCTCGATTTCGGCGCGGTCGGCGAGATCCGCGCGATCAGCCGGCGCATCCGCGATCATTATGCGCAAGGCCAGGCGTTCGGCCCCGGTTTCGATCTCAAGCGGGGCCGCGGCGGCATTCGCGAGGTGGAGTTCTTCATCCAGCTCCATCAGCTCATCCATGGCGGCCGCGAGCCCGATCTGCGCGTCCCGGCCACGCTCGAGGCGCTGGCGGCGCTTGAGCAGGCCGGCCGGATCGCGCCGGACGACGCTGCCGTGCTGCGCGGCGCCTATCCGCTGCTGCGCACGATCGAGCATCGGCTGCAGATGGTCGACGACCGCCAGACCCAGACCCTCCCCCCGGGCGCGGCCGCGCTCGACAATGTCGCGCAGCTGGATGGGCTGGCCGATGGCGCCGCCTTGCTGGCTCTGCTGCGCCCTCATGTCGAGCAGGTCGGCGCGGTCTACGACGCGCTCGGCGGCGATGTCGGCGAAGCCCAATTGTCCGCCGAGCCGCTGGCGCTGGATGTGCAGCTCGTCGCCGCCGGTTTCACCGAGCCGGCCCAGGCGCGGGCCCGAATCGAGGGCTGGCGCTCGGGCAAGATGCGCTCGCTGCGCACGCCGGCGGCACGGGAGGCGTTCGAAGCGATGCTGCCTGTGCTGATCGACGCGCTTGGCGCCGCGCCCGATCCGATGCGCGCGATCAACCGCTTCGACGACATCGTCGCCGGGCTGCCGGCCGGGGTCAATTTCTACCGGCTGCTCGAAGCGCGGCCCGGCCTCACGCAATGCCTCGCCACCATCCTCAGCCACGCGCCCGCCCTTGCCGAATTGCTCGGGCGGCGGCCGGAGCTGCTGGACGGCCTGATCGACGCAAGCGCGTTCGATCCGGTCGGGCCGGTCGACGCGCTGGCCGCGCGCTTCGCCCGCGCCGACCGCCGCGGCGAGGATTATCAGATGCTGCTCGATCGGGTGCGGCGGCGCGTCAACGAGATCCGCTTCGCACTCGGCGCCCAGGTCGTGCTCGCCCGATCCGATCCGATCGCGGTGGGGGAGGGCTATGGCCGCGTCGCCGAGGCGGCGATCCAGGTGCTCGCCGACGCCACCGTCGCGGAATTCGAGAAGGCGCACGGCAAGGTGCCGGGATCGCGGCTGGTCATCCTCGGGCTGGGCCGGCTCGGCGGCGGGGTGCTCACCCAAGCCTCCGACCTCGATCTCATCTATCTGTTCAGCGGCAGCCACGAGGCCGAATCGGACGGCAACAAGCCGCTGCGCGCCACCGATTATTTCAACCGGCTCGCGCCCCGGGTTACCGCCGCGCTCAGCGTGCCGACCGCGGCCGGGCCGCTCTACGACGTCGACACCAGGCTGCGCCCCTCCGGGATCGACGGCATGCTCGCCATTTCGCTCGACAGCTTCGCCGACTATCAGCGGGAGAAGGCGTGGACCTTCGAGCATATGGCGCTGACCCGGGCGCGGCCGGTCTACGGCGCCGCCGAGGATCGGGCGCAGCTGGCCGGCATCATCGGAGCCGTGCTGAGGTTGGAGCGCGACCCGGTGAAGGTCGCCGCCGACGCCGACCGCATGCGGCTCGAAATCGCCCGCCACAAGCGCCCGAGCGGGCCTTTCGACATCAAGCTCGGCCCGGGCGGCCTGGTCGACCTCGAATTCGCGATCCACACCCTGCAGCTTTCGCACTGCGTCGGCCTCACCCCGCGGCTGTCCGAGGCGATCGAGACGCTGGCGGCGGCCGGGCTGGTGCCGCCGGAAACCGCCGATGCGCATCGCCTGCTGACCAGGATGCTGGTCACCTTGCGGCTGGTCTCGCCCGATTCGGCCGAGCCGCCTCTTGCCTCGCGCGACCTGGTGGCGCGCGCCTGCGGGACGGACGGGTGGGAGGAACTGCTTGCGGCCCACGAAGATGCGCGGCAAACCGTCAGCGAGCTCTGGGGCGCGGTGACGAGGGTAAAGTGATGCTGGTCGAAGGCGACAAGGTGCCGGACGTGACGATGGTCGGCGCGGACGGCACCGCCGTCAGCCCCGCCGACTTCAGCGGCCAGAAGCTCGTCCTCTATTTCTATCCGAAGGACGATACGTCCGGTTGCACCCGCGAGGCGCAGGATTTCACTGCGCTCGCCGCCGAATTCGAAAAGGCCGGCACCTGGATATTGGGCGTATCGAAGGACAGCCCGGAAAAGCACGCCAAGTTCACCAGCAAATACGGCCTCAAGGTCAAGCTTGCCACCGATGCGGACGGCAGCGTCTGCGAGGCGTTCGGCACCTGGGGGCAGAAGAGCCTCTACGGCCGCAAATATATGGGCATCGATCGCGCCACTTTCCTGATCGAGCGCGACGGCACGATCGCCCGCATCTGGCGCAAGGTGAAGGTGGCTGGTCATGCCGAGGCCGTGCTCGCCGCGGCGCGCGAGCTCCCCTGAGCGATGGAGGTCATGCGTCTTCGCCTGAGCCGCGGCCGTCGCCGGCCGGGAACGTCGCGGCGGCCCGGTCGTTTTCGGCGCATGCTGAGCAATCAAATGCTGTGGCCGGGCATGATCGGCGTCGCGCTTTCAGTCGGGCTCGGCGTGCAGATCGGCCAGAGCGCGGTCGGCGACATCAACCCGATCCATTTCCAGGGCGCCGCCGCCCGCCCGCAGGGGATCGATCCCGCCGCGCTGCCGCCGCCGCCCCAATCGGCCTACGCCCAGGCCTATGGCTGGGAGCAGGGCAATGCGGCCCTTCAGGCCGATCGCGCCGGTCATGAGGATTTCGATTATGTGCCGCAGGCCGTGGTGCGGACCGCTTCGGCCCCGGCCTGGCAGGAAGCGACCGCGCCGGTGAATTTGACGCCCTGGCCGCCGGGCCGGGTCTCGTCCCATCCGGAGGTCGAGCGCTACACCGACTATCCGATCGAAGAGAAGATCATCGAGCCCGAGGCTTCCGAGCCCGATGCCGGCCAGGCCGAGACCCAGCCGGACGCCTCGCCACTCTCCCCGACCGGCAAATAGGTCTTGCACTCGATCGCCGAGGCGTGCCGCGCGGTGCTGCTCACCCCGGCGCCGGGCGACAAGGTGCGCGCCGCGCGGGCCGTGGCGCGGGCGTGGCGCAGGGGCGGGCTCGCGCACATTTTCGACGTGACGATGCCGGCGCGTCCGGCGCGGCCACAGACGCCGCTGCTGATGCCGGCCAATCGCATGCCCAAGCGCGGCAAGGCGGGCTCGCATCGCAGCCGGATCGCGATGCTGCACGCGCTCGCCCACATCGAGTTCGGTGCGATCGACCTGGCGTTCGACATGGCCGGCCGCTTCGGCGCCGGGATGCCGCGCGCATTCATCGACGACTGGATCGGAGTCGGCGCCGACGAGGCGATGCATTTCGCCCTGCTCGACCGGCGGCTGCGCACGCTCGCCTCGCATTACGGCGCGCTGCCCGCGCATGACGGCCTGTGGGAAGCGGCGGCCGACACTGCGCACGATCTGCTCGCCCGGCTGGCGGTGGTGCCGATGGTGCTCGAGGCGCGCGGGCTCGATGTCACGCCGTCTCTGGTGGCGGCATTCGAACGGGGCGGCGACGCCCACTCCGCGGCGATCCTCGGCCGCATTTACCGCGACGAGATTCGCCACGTCGCGGCGGGCACGCGCTGGTTTGGAATCGTCTGCGAATCCCGCGAATTCGCGGTCGTTGCGCACTGGCAACAATTGATTCGGACGCACTTCAGGGGGATCGTTAAGCCGCCGTTCAACGACTCGGCGCGGGGCGAAGCCGGTCTGTCCCGCGAATATTATTCAGGGGTTGCCGCGCCCACACATGTTTAACACTGTCCGGCCACGCGTTTCGGGGTGGCACTTTCCGACGCCAGTTAAGGGCCGAACGGTCTTCTTATTTCAAGCGGTCGCCAATGCGTGATCGTGCCGGCCCGCGGGCCGACCGGGGAATGTAATGACGACGACTATGAGAATGAACGCAGGAATCGGGGTCAGGTTCCAGACTTTCTTCAAGCCGCGCGACGTCTTCCTTCATGACGGCAAGAGCCTGCGCCGCTTCACCATCGGCTCGCGCATCCAGATGGCGGTGGTCGCGACCGCCTTCGCAATCCTGGCCTGGTCGACCTTCGCCACCTTCCAGATGATCTCGGCCATGAACGGCGACGTCGCCGTCATGCAGCGCCAGGTCGCGCAGATGCAGGCCGACATCGCCGCGATCCGCACCGCGACCGCCCAGCGCGCCGCCTTGCTCGAGCGGCGCCAGGCCTTCCTCGGCGAGATGCTGTCCGGCCATGCCGATCCCGACCGTCTCGCCCAGTTCATGCCCGCCGCCGCCACCGAGTTCGACAATCCCGCCGCCCAGGCGTTCACCACCGCCTTCGCTCGGGTCGATTCGATGCAGTCCGAGCTCGTCACCCGCGCCCAGGAAGCGGCGCGCCAGACCTATCGCGAGCGCGCCGTTGCGATCCGCCAGCTCGGTTTCGAGCCCGGCCGCTTCCAGGCCGAGCAGGGCGTCGGCGGACCTTATGAGCCGGTGGCCGCGGTCGAGAATGCCGACCCGCGCTTCCGCGAGCTCTTCACCACATGGCGCCAGCTCGATCAGCTCCAGCAGGGCGTCGCCGCCATTCCCTCCGCCTTCCCGCTGCACAATGGCGTGAACTTCACCAGCGGCTACGGCATCCGCTCCGATCCCTTCCGCGGCCGCGCCGCCATGCATGCCGGCATCGACCTGGCCGGCGCGATCGGCACTCCGATCTACGCGACCGCCGACGGCGTCGTCGGCCGCTCCGAATGGAACAATGGCGGCTACGGCAATCTCGTCGAGCTCGATCACGGCCAGGGCATCCAGACGCGCTACGGCCATCTTTCGCAGCGCATCGCCCAGCCCGGCCAGCGCGTCCGCCGCGGCGACCTGATCGGCCTGATGGGCTCCACCGGCCGCTCGACCGGTAGCCACCTCCATTACGAAGTCCGCATCGACGGCCGCGCGGTCAACCCGGTGCCGTTCCTGCAGGCGAGCCCCACTTTCATCGCAATGCAGCGCGGCAACACGGCGGGCCCGGCCGACGCAATCGGCGGCCCGGCCGGCGGCTCGCGCTAAACCATTTCAACTAGGGAGAGGCCAAAAGGCCAATGGCCCCGCCCGCAAAGGGCGGGGCCTTTTTTTTGCCAATATGCTCCCTGAGGAGGCATGTGCTGGAAACGCCCGGTTCATCATCTGACCAGCTTCTCGTTATCTACGACGGCGCGTGCCCATTCTGCTCGCGCTACGCGGATCTCACAGCTCTACGCGCGTGCGGCGTCCCCGTCCTTCTTCGCAACGGCCGTGACGCCGACCTGCACACCGCTTATCCGGAGGCCGCCGACTACGACCTCGACGAAGGTATGCTGGTGCGGTGGCGGGGCCGCTGGTCCCATGGCGCCGCCGCCGTGGCGACAATCTCGGCCGTCGTGCGGGGCGCGCCGATGGCGGCGGGGCTTCGTCACGCAAGGCTGGCAAGGCTGGCATATCCGCTGCTGCGTTTCGGCCGAAATCTCGCATTGCGGGCCAAGGGCGTGGAGCCGATCGCGCGGCATCATCGCAAGGGGCGCGGCGACTGACTCGCCGGTGATGCCGGGTCGTTGCCCGGTTGACGCGCATTCAGGCCGCGAGCGCCGTGGCTACACTTTGCGACAGGGGAGGAAGTTGGCCGAGCGCCGGCCTGGCGAACAGATAGCCCTGGACATAGCGCACGCCGGCGGCGGCGACCACGCCGAGCTCCGCGGCGCTTTCGACGCCCTCTGCCACGACCTTGAGGCCGAGCTCGCGTGCGACCCGCAACATGCCGGCGACGATGATGCGTCGCGACGGGCTGGTGTCGATCCCGCGAATCAGCTCCATGTCGAGCTTGATGATGTCGGTCTGTAGATTGGCGAGCAGGGCAAGCCCGGCATGCCCGGCGCCGAAATCGTCGATCGCGGTGCGAAACCCGATCTCGCGATAGGCATGAATGATGGCGCCGAGATGCTCCGGTTCGATCCGCTCGTTTTCCGTGAACTCGAAGATGATCCGGTCGAGCGGCAGGCCGGTCTCGCGCGCGGTCTGGAGCGTCAGCTGGATGCACGCCATCGGCGAATAGACCGCGTTCGGCAGGAAGTTGATGGAAAGGGAGGCGCCGGTATCGAGGATGCCGGCAGCCACCGAGTCGCGGATCGCGGCGACACGGCAGGCTTGGTCGAACGCATATCTGTTCTGCTCGGTCACCTGCGCAAGCACGCTGGCCGCGCTTTCGCCATTTGGGCCCCTCACCAGGGCCTCATAGGCATAAGGCTCGCCGGTTTTCAAATCGACCACCGGCTGGAACGCCGTTCGGATCGCAAAGGGCAGGGCCTTGCCATCCCTGCACCCGACACATTTTGCCGCCATCTAAAACCTCCGTCGAGATCTGGTTAAAACCAATGTCCAAACAACAGGTTATTGTGGTGGCCGGAAATTGCACGCGCCCGACATGCCTCTCGGCTAGCAGCGCTCCTCGAGCACGCAATCGTCGCCGATCTCCACCTGGAACGTGGCATGCGTGATTCCGAAATGATGTTCGACGTCGTGCGCGCATCGGGCGAGGAATGTGTCGCCCGGAAAGCCGCCCGGGATGACGAGATGCGCGGTCAGTGCGAACTCGGTCGTGCTCATCGGCCAGATGTGGAGATCGTGGATTCGCGCGACGCCGGGCAGGGCGACCAGGTGCGCCTCGACCTTGTCCGGATCGATGCCGCGCGGCACCCCGGCCAGCGCCATCGTGACCGAATCGCGGAGCAGATCGGCGCCCGCCAGGAAGATCAGGCCGGCGACGATCAGGCTGGTCACCGGATCGATCCAGAGCCATCCGGTCACGCCGATGAGCAGGCCGGCGCCGACCACCCCGGCCGAGACCAAAGCGTCGGCGACCATATGCAGATAGGCGCCGCGCACGTTGATGTCGCTGCGCCGGCCGCGCGCGAACATCAGGGCGGTCGCACCATTGATGACGATGCCGATCGCGGCGACGATGGTGACGGTCCCGCCGGCGACGAGGTCGGGAATGATCAGCCGCATCACGGAATGATAGGCGATGAACGAGACCGCGATCAGCAGCACCACCGAATTGGCGAGCGCGGCGAGGATCGAGGCGGCGCGCAGGCCGTAGCTGAACCGTCGGGTCGGCGGCCGTTTGGCGAGGATCGCGCCGCCCCACGCGGTGGCGAGGGCGAGCACGTCGGCGAGATTGTGGCCGGCGTCGGCGAGCAGGGCCATCGAATTGGCGGCGAAGCCGTAGATCGTCTCGACGACGACGAAGCCCAGATTGAGGACGATGCCGGCCGCGAACGCCTTGCCGAAATCGGCGGCATCGACGCCGTGCCCGTGATGATGGTGGCCGCCGTGGGAGTGGTTATGGGCCAAGATGAGCTCCGCGCCGGGCCGGTAAGGGCCTGAGAGTAGCCGGGAAGGGCGGCGGGCCGCAACCGTGGAGGTTTTTCTCCGCCGGCTGCGCCACTCGAAGTTGATCGGAAGTGAGACCCGTCATTCCAGCGAAAGCTGGAATCCCTTTTCCTATTCTCCGGCCAGGTCCTCCCAAAGGTCTCGCCATTGCGGGTTCGAGGCTTCAATCAGCTCGATTTTCCAGGCGCGCTTCCAGGTTTTGAGAATTTTCTCCCTTCGGATCGCGTCCTCGATGGAATCATGGTGTTCCGCCAGAACCAGCCGCCGCAAATTGTATCTATTGCAAAAAGTCGACCCCTCGCCGGCCCGATGTTGCCCGACACGGGCCGCGAGGTTGGCAGTGACGCCGATATAGAGGACGCCACGGACGTGGTTGGTCATTATGTAGGTCCAGCCACCGCGCATGGGCTAGGCTAGCAAAGGGCGAGGGAGATTCCAGCTTTCGCTGGAATGACGGTTCCGCCCCCTATTTCCCGCGCTTGGCGCGGTGAGACTCGAGGTCGAGGACGGCGTTGGTCTCGCCTTCGGGGAGCAGGCCGAGGCGGCGGGCGACTTCCTGATAGGCTTCGGCCTCGCCGCCGAGGTCGCGGCGGAAGCGGTCCTTGTCGAGCTTCTCGCCCGAGGTCATGTCCCACAAGCGGCAGCCGTCGGGGCTGATCTCGTCGGCGAGGATGATCCGCGCGAAATCATTCTCCCACAGCCGGCCGAACTCGAGCTTGAAATCGACCAGGCGGATGCCGATCGCAGCAAACAGGCCGCACAGGAAATCGTTCACGCGGATCGCCATGTCGGCGATCTCGTTCATCTCGTCCTGGCTTGCCCAGCCGAAGGCCGCGATATGCTCGTCGGCGATCATCGGGTCGCCGAGCGCGTCGTCCTTGTAGAAATATTCGATGATCGTACGCGGCAGCGGCGTGCCTTCCTCGATGCCGAGGCGGGTGGAGAGGGTGCCGGCGGCGACGTTGCGCACCACCACCTCGATCGGGACGATCTCGACCTGGCGGATCAATTGCTCGCGCATGTTGAGCCGGCGGATGAAGTGGGTCGGGATGCCGATCGTGCCGAGCAGGGTGTAGATATGCTCGGAGATCCGGTTGTTGAGCACGCCCTTGCCCGAGATCGTGCCCTTCTTCTGGGCATTGAACGCGGTCGCATCATCCTTGAAATACTGGATGAGCGTGCCCGGCTCGGGGCCCTCGTAGAGGATCTTGGCCTTGCCTTCGTAGATCAGTCGGCGGCGGGACATGCGGACGGAGCCTCCGGCTTCTAGGCGCGACGCCCCCATCGGGGGCCTGCGGGAAGGCGGCTCTATAGGGGAGCGCGCCCCCGAGGGCAAACCGGTGTCGCGCCACGCCTGCCGTGCTAGAAGGTGGGTCGACCGCTCCGAGGAGAAGCCGATGCTCGCACGTCTCGCCGTCGCCTATGTCGCCACCGGCCTCGCCTTCGCGGCGCTGGATGCCGTCTGGCTCAAGTCGATGGGGCCGACCTTCTATCGCGCGGCGATCGGGCCCCTGATGGCGGAGCGCCCGGATCTCGCGGCGGCCGCTTCATTCTATCTGATCTATATCGCGGCGATACTGTTCTTCGCGATCACGCCGGCCTTCGCCGCGGAGGGCGGCTGGAAGATCGCCCTTATCCACGGCGCGGCCTTCGGCTTCTGCGCTTACGCCACCTACGATCTGACCAACCAGGCGACGCTCAAGGCATGGCCGCTCAGGCTGACCTTGGTGGACATGACCTGGGGTACGTTGCTGACTGGCGCGGCGGCGACGATCGGCTATTTCGTCTCGCGCGCGCTCATCAAGACCTAGGCGCCCTGGGCGGCAGCGGGAAGAAGGCGCTGACGCGGTCCTGATAGGCGCGGAAGGCGTTGCCGCGCGAACGCAGCATATGCGCCTCCAGCGGCGGGATTCCGGAGGCGTGGACGAGCAGCCAGTACATCATCAGCGGACCGATCAGCGCCAGCCAGCCCCAGCCATAGCCTGGCGTGATCGCGATCGCGGCGTAGCCGAACCAGCCGAGCCATTCGAAGAAGTAATTGGGGTGCCGCGACCAGCCCCAAAGGCCCGTATCCGCAATCGCGCCGCGATGACCTGAAGCCCGGGCGAAGGCGCGCAGCTGCGAGTCCGCCACGGCCTCGCCGAGAACGGCGAAGGCGAGGATTGCAACTCCAAGCGCGTCCTGCCAGCCAAGCGCGGCGCGCGGCGCATGGGCGGCGGCGCCGACGGCGATGGCGAGGCCGACAGCGCAGGCCGCCTGGATGTGCAGGAACAGGAAAAGCCGTCGGCGCCAGGCCCCGCCCCAGGCGGCGACCAGGTCCGCATAGCGCGGATCGTCCTTCCCCGCCCTGGCCGTACGGCGGACGATATGGACGGCGAGCCGAAGCGACCAGACGCCAGCCAATGCCGCGCACAGCCATTGCCGCGGCGACGGAGCGTGGAAAGGCGCGAGCGCCATGAGGATGCAGGAGAGACCGACGCCTCCAGACCAGCAGGCGTCGATCCAGCCCGACTGGCCGGTCCGCAATCGGATCGCCCAGGCAACAGTCATGATCGCCGAGGCCAGGACGTATGTGGCGGCAAGGCTGACCCAGAACTCCATGCATCTCCCGGCGCTGTCCCCTCGCCTACATCATGTGATAGGCGCGCCGTGGCAAGTGGACGGCCATGCGGGAGGGAAGCAGCTTTGAATTCGCCGACGGGGCTCAGGATCGCGGTCATCGGCAGTGGGGTATCCGGCCTGGCCGCGGCTTGGCTGCTGTCCGGCCGGCACCAGATTACCCTGTTCGAGAAGGACTATCGTGCGGGCGGTCACAGCCGCACGATCGACGTCCACCTCCCCGGGCGGGGAATGGTGCCGATAGACACGGGCTTCATCGTCTTCAACGAGCCCGCCTATCCGAATCTGACGGCCTTGTTTGCCCATTTCGAGGTCGCGACTCGCGCCTCGGACATGAGCTTCGCCGTCTCGCTGGACGGCGGCGCGCTCGAATATTCGGGAGGTGCGCGGCTCACCGGGCTGTTTGCGCAAAGACGCAATTTGGTGTCGCCCCGATTCTGGTCGATGCTGCGCGACCTGGTCCGATTCTACCGCGAGGCGCCCGCTCATGCCGGCAAGCTGGGCCTTGCCACCCTGGGCGAGTTCCTCGCCGCGAACCGCTACGGCCCGGCCTTCCGCGACGACCATCTGCTGCCCATGGCGGCCGCGATCTGGTCGGCGTCGACCACGTCCATCCTCGACTATCCGGCCGAGAGCTTTATCCGCTTCTGCGAGAATCACGGGCTGCTCAGGATCGGCGGGCGGCCACGCTGGCGGACGGTCGACGGAGGCGCCCGCACCTACGTCGAGAAATTGCTCGGCGCGATGGATGGCCGCGTCCAGCTGGGACGTGCCGCGGCGTGGATCAGGCGAACTGCGGCCGGGGTCGAGATCGCCGATCGCGACGGGGGAATGGAGGGCTTCGACCGGGTCGTGATCGCGACCCATGCCGATCAGGCACTGGCCCTGCTTTCCGACCCCTCGCCCGCCGAAGCGGCCCTGCTCTCGACCTTCCGCTACAGCCGCAATCTCGCAATCCTCCATGACGATCCGGCGCTGATGCCGCGCCGGCGCAACGCCTGGTCGAGCTGGAACTATATCGGCCGGCCCGGCGGGGCGCGGGGCGCCGACGATCCGTGCGTCAGCTACTGGATGAACCGCCTGCAGGGCATCGATCATCCTCGCCCCCTGATCATGACCCTCAATCCCAATCGCGAGCCCAGGCCGGGCAGCGTGATAGACGACACGATATTCGAGCATCCCTTGTTCGATCGAGCCGCGATGGCGGCGCAACGCGGCGTCTGGCCGATCCAGGGCGAGCGCTTCACTTATTATTGCGGCGCCTGGCTTGGCGCCGGCTTCCACGAAGACGGGCTGCAGGCCGGTCTCGCCGTCGCCGAAATGCTTGGAAGCCGGCGGCCGTGGACGCTCGCCGATCCCAATGGCCGGATCCACCTCGCACCGGCGCTGGCGCGCGCCGCATGAATTCGGCCCTCTATGCCGGGTCGGTCGTCCATCAGCGCCTGCGGCCGGCGCCGCATCGGCTCCGCTATCGGATGGTCCAGGGTCTGTTCGACCTGGACGAGCTGGATGAGGCCGATGCGAAACTGCGTTTCTTCGCCCGCAACCGCTTCTGCCTGTTCGCCTTCCACGACCGTGATTATGGCGACGGCTCGGACACGGGTCTGCGGCAACAGATCGAAACACATCTGCGCGGGGCGGGGCTGACGCCCGATGGCGGCCCGATACGTCTGCTCGCAATGCCGCGTGTCCTGGGCCACGTCTTCAACCCGATCTCGATCTGGTTCTGCCATCGTCGCGACGGCAGCCTGCTGGCCCTGATCTACGAAGTGACCAATACGCAGCGGCAGCGCCATTCCTATCTGATCCCGGTCGATGGTGCCCCGAAAGGCACCGTGCGGCAAAGCTGCGCGAAGACGCTGTACGTATCGCCATTCCTGGGCATGGACATGACCTACGATTTTTCGGTGCGGCCGCCGGGCGAAAGGGTGACTGTCGTGGTCAATGGCGGCGATGCTGCGGGACCACTGATCAGCGCCTGCTTTTCGGCCAGGCGCCGGCCATTGACCGATGCGCATTTGCTGCGCGCGTTCGTCACCTACCCCTTCGTCACGATCAAGACCGTCGCCGGAATCCATTGGGAGGCGTGCAGGCTCTGGCTGAAAGGGATCGCCTTCCGCCGCGCCCCGCCGCCGCCAAAGGCGCCGGTGACGATCGGGCGCTAGGTAACCTTCCCCCGCACCGCGAACTTCGGGTCACGCCAGGTTTCGCCGTCCATGATCGCCGCCATCCGGTCGACCGCCTGCCAGAGATCCTCGAAGCCGAGATAGAGCGGGGTGAGGCCGAAGCGGACGACGTCGGGGGCGCGGAAGTCGCCGATCACCTCGGCGGCGATCAGGGCCTGGCAGATCTCGAAGGCATGGGGGTGGCGGTAGGAGATGTGGCTGCCGCGCTGCTCGGGCAGGCGCGGAGTGATGCAGGCGAGATCGGGGCAGCGCTGCTCGACCAGGGCATGGAAGACGTCGAACAAGGCATTGGCCTTGGACCAGAGCCGGGCAATGGTGACGCCCTCGAACGCCTCCAGCCCACATTCCAGCGCGGCGAGGCTGAGGATCGGCGGGGTGCCGGCGAGCATGCGATCGATGCCGGCGGCGGGGCGGTAATCGTCGGTGAAGGCGAAGGGCTCGGCATGGCCCATCCAGCCGCGCAGGGGCGAGACCAGCCGCTCCTGGAGATGCTCGGCGATGTAGAGGAAGGCCGGCGCGCCCGGGCCGCCGTTCAGATATTTGTATCCGCAGCCGACGGCGAGCTCGGCGCCGGCGCGGTTGAGATCGACCGGCACCGCGCCGGCGCTGTGGCTGAGATCCCAGATCGTCGTCACGCCCGCCTCGCGCGCCCTGGCGGTGACGCGCGCCATGTCGAACCGTTCGGCGGTCTTGTAGTGGACGTGGGTGAGCAGCAGCAAAGCGGTATCGGTCCCGATCCGGGCCTCGATCTCGGCGCGCGGCGCGATGCCGAGGGTGAGGCCGAGCAGGTCGGCGACGCCGCTGGCGATGTGCAGATCGGTGTGGAAATTGCCGGCTTCGCTGAGCAGCACCTTGCGGTCGGACAGGCCCGCGGCGGCGACAAGCAATTTGAACAGGTTCACCGAGGTCGAATCGGTGACGATCACCTCGTGCGGGTTCGCACCGATCAAGGGCGCGATTTTCGCTCCGATCCGTTGCGGCGCGCCGATCCAGTCGCGGCTGTTCCAGCTGCGGATCAGCTCCTCGCCCCATTCCTCCTCGACGACCGTGGCGACCCGCGCGGCGGTGGTTTTCGGCAGGACCCCGAGCGAATTGCCGTCGAGATAGATCAGGCCTTCCGGCAGATGGAATCGCGCGCGCAGCGGCCGCAATTTGTCGGCGGCGTCGGCGGCACGGGCCTCGGCGAGGGTGAAGGTCATCGATCGCCTCCTGAGTCACCCCGGCGAGGGCCGGGGTCCATGCACACTGGCTTCGCAAGCGAGGCGAAAGAGTGGCCGCCTTGTCCGGCGATAGCGGTGTTCATGGGTCCCGGCCTTCGCCGGGATGACTCACGCTGGGATGCAATGCTCGTTCGATCTCCTCGACCGCGGCGGCCCAGGCGGCGGTGTCGGGGGCGATAAGCTCGACATGGCCGGTGCGGTCGAGCATCCGCACCCGGACGTCGTCGCCGGCGGCGCGCATCGGCGCGGCATAGCCTTCGGCATAAGCGATCGGGATGATCCGGTCCTGGCGGCCGTTGATCAGGACCTGCTTCACGCGCAGCGGCGCCAGTCGCGGGACGGAGGTGTCGGCGAAGTGCCCGGAGGTGAGCCGCCCGATCACCTCGCCGCCGCAGCCATTTTCCGAGCGCGCCGCTTCCTCGAGATCGGGAAGGCCGCCGAGGCTGATCACTTCACGGATGGGAAGCGGGCGGGCGCTGCGCAGCGGCGAGCCGCGGGGCAGCCGCGGCCGCCCGGCAAGCCAGAGCGCGAGGTGGCCGCCGGCGCTGTGCCCGATCGCGACCAGCCGCGAGAGGTCGAGGCGATAGCGTGCGGCATGGGTCCGCAACGCATCCGCCGCCGCGGCGGCGTCCTGGAAGGTGCCGGGATAGCCGCCGCCGGGCCGGTCGACGCCGCGATAGTCGATGTTCCACACGGCGAAGCCGCGATGCCGAAGATCCTCGGCGATCCAGTTCATGATGTTGCGGTCGGCGATGTCGGTCTGCCAGCAGCCGCCATGGACCATCAGGGCGGTCGGATGGCGGCCGGCGCCGGACGGGATCCAGACGTCGGCGACCTGCAGCGGGTCGGTGCCGTAGTGGATCGTGGCGGTGGGCTGCGGGCGCGGCCGGCCGAGCAGGTCCGGCCAGGTCATCAACCGCTGGGCGGCGGCGGGCGGGGGCGGGCTCGGCTCGGCCATTGCGCAGGCGGCTAGCGCCAGCGCGGCGGCGAGGGCAAGCGGTTTGACGAACAGGCGCATGACGGTCCCCGCGGCTTTGTCAGCCGCGGATAGACCGCCTGCGCGTCAGTTCAAAGCCCCGCGCCGCCGCAACGGGACCGGGTTGGATTCCAGGGGGCGTTGAACTGGATTTCGTTCAGCTTGCACAAGCCGAGGGCGATGGTCGCGGCGAGGTCGCGAAGCGCGGTGATGATCGCGTTCATGTTCATGTCTCCTGCCGCTCAGGCGGCGCTGCTGGTGAAGGTCATGCTGAGGCTGGTCAGCGCGAACGCCGCGACAAGGGCGAGCAGCTGGTGGGTGCTGCCGTCCCAGCCGCCGAGGCGGTGAAGGCCGGCGCGGATCGTGGCGGCGGCGGCGCCGACCCACTGGCTGAACTGGTCGTGATGGGCGAGCCACATGCGGCTGTCGAGTTCGTCGCGCATTTCGAAAACCTTTCGCTGAATGCCGAAATTGGCGTGCAGGCGAAATGGCAGCGGGCGGCCGTTTCCGCCAACGAAAGTCTCGACAGTAAGCATAAGCTGTGCTTATAGATCAGGCATGGCTCGCCTGCCCCCCTTGAGCGCCATTCGCGTTTTCGAATCGGCCGCGCGCTACCAGAATTTTACCCAGGCCGCGGCCGAGCTCGGCATGACCCAGGCCGCAGTGAGCTATCAAATTCGCTTGTTGGAAGAACGGCTTGGCACATCCCTGTTCGCCCGTATCAAGGGCCGGGTATCGCTGACCGAGGCGGGGCGCCGGATCGCCCCGCTCGTCGCCAATGCCTTCGAGACGCTGGAGGACGCCTTCTCCGGCCTGGTCGCCGAAGATCAGGCGTTGCTGTCGCTGAGCGCCGCGCAGACGCTGGCGACCACCTGGCTGGCGCCGCGCCTCGGCCGGTTCCAGGTCCGCCATCCCAGCCTCGCGGTCAGGCTCAGCACCGACAACAGGCTGGTCGATTTCTCCACCGGCGAATTCCATGCCGCCATCCGCGTCGGGCGCGGCGACTGGCCCGGGCTCAAATGCCATTTCCTGTTCCGCATGGCCTTCAGCCCGATCTGCACCCCGGAATTCATCCGGAAGCACGACCTGACGCGGCCCGAGCAGTTGCTCGATATTCCGCGGCTCAGCCCACGCGACGATTGGTGGGCGGACTGGCTCGCCGATGTCGGCGTCGCCGCGCCCGCCGCCGCCGGGGATCCGGGTCTCGTCCTCGACAATCAGGTGATGGAGGCCAATGCCGCCGTCGCCGGCGCCGGCATCGCGCTGATGACGCCGCTCTTCTGGCGCGACGAGCTTGCGGCTGGGCGGCTGGTCCAGCCCTTCCCGCACATCCACGTCACCAATCGCGGCCACTGGCTCGTCTATCCCGAGGGCCGCCGCAACCAGCCCAAGATCGCCGCCTTCCGCGAATGGCTGCTCGCGGAGATCGAGCCGGAGAAGGCCAGGGAGCCGGCGGCGATCTTCGTCGCGCCGTGACGAATTCCCCTCCCCTTCACAGGGAGGGGAGAGGCCGCGATCAGACCCTGGTCTCGATCTCCACTTCCGGCGCCGCCTTCTTCGGGAACCAGCGGCGGCGGACGAACAGGACGATGGCGGCGATCAGGCCGGCTGCGAGCGCCCAGGGCAGCAAGGCGATCACGATCCTCAGCAGGACATAGGCGCTGTCCAGGAACGTGGCGCCGGTGTCCTGCAGCGACTGGCCGAGCGTCGGCTCACCCGAAGAGTAGCGGAACACCATCGGCGTCGTCGCCAGGCTGGCTTGCGCCTCCTCGCGCTGGGCGGTGCCGGCGCGGATCGTTTCGCGCAATTGCCGCGCTTCCTCCTCGAGCCTCGCTTTCTCGTCGATGTCGATATTGGGCGCGCGCAACTGCGCCTCGATCCGTTGCAAATCGCCCTGCAGTTCGGCGATCGAGCGATTGGCGGCATGGATCTGGGTGCCGACGTCGGTGCCGGTGATCTCGCTTTCGATCAGCATCCCCTCGGCCGCGACCACGCCTGCGGCGCCATCGCGGCCGAACCGGCGTGCGATTGCGGGATCGAGCTTGAAGACGAGCATCGCTTCGACATTGTGGGCATTGTTGACGCGATAGGACATGCCGGTGATCCGGCAGCGGGCGACAGTCAGGTTTTCGCAGGCCAATGCGTGCTGCTCCTGCACCTCGGCGACGCGGGTCGGCGGCAGCTGGAATTCATAACGATAATTGAAGGCGACGCCCGGCGCTGCGGTCACCCCGACGTTCGGGCCGCCGTCGCGGCTGGCCAGGCCGCCGGATGCGCGCGATTCGGAGACGTCCGCCTGGGCCGGGGGGCTGGGGGACTGAGCGGATTCCGAGGGCGCCGACCGGTCGGGGTTCGACCGGCTGCAGGCGGCGGCGGTGGCGAGAAGCAGAACAAGGAAGGGAAGCGAACGGCGCATGGGGCAGTTTCCTCTCTCGGTTTGTCTGTCATTGAAAAGATAGTCTATCAAATTAGTAGAGATTGGCAAGCGTCATTCGTCATTGCCCGTTTCGCGCCTGCGCAGGACCTTGCGAACCAGCAGGAACAGGAGGCCGCCGACGATCGCCCAGGGCATGATGAGGCCGACGATCAGGATCATCGCGCCAAGGCTGCTCGAAGCGGTCGAGGTCACCTGGCGAAGCGCCTCGACGACCGGGTTGGCCGGGACCGGAGCGGCACCGCGCGTGGCATAAGCGATCTCCACCGCCGACATCGCCACCCTTCCGCGCATCTCGGCGAGCGCGGCGCGCGCCGCCTCCAGCTCCTCCTGCGCGGCGTTGATCGCCCGCTCGGCCGCGACCGCCTGTTCGATATTGCCGCTTCGGGTCTGGAGCAGGATGGTGAGCCGCTGGATCAGCACCTCGCGGGTGCGGATCCGCGCCTCGCTGTCGATCATTTGCCTGGAAAGGTCCTCGGCCGCGATCGAGCGGTCGACGGTCTCGCCGCCGCCCTCGCTTGCGATCGCGACCAGGCCGTTCCCGAACCTGTCGGCGAGCGCGGCCGAAACCTGCAGCTTGAGGCTGGCGCCGGCATCGCCGCCGGCGGTCTCGCCGCGCTGCATCGCAGTCACGCGGCAGAGCGCCGCCCCCAGGCGGCGGCACAAGGCGAGGTGCCGCTCCTGCACCGCGGCGATGCGGTCGCGGTCGAGGCGGAAGCTGTAACCGTAAGTGTAGGCAATGCGCGGCGCGGTGACCGCGATTGCCGACGGTTCGGGCCGATCGACCGCCGCGTCCGGCATGTGGGGGACCGACATCGCAAGCGCCGGCTCCGCCTGCACGTCGTAGCTGAGCAGATTCTCGGGCGCGCGCATCATCAATGGGCCGCCCCTGCCGACCGCGAGAAGGAGTGCGGCTGCCAAAGCGAGCAGCAGGCACAGCAGGCCGGCGATCACGCGGGGCCGGGTCAGGTTCATCATCATCCGCGTTCCCCTTTCACAAGAATGATATTTTATATCATCACCGGACGCAATAGACCCTCGCATCGCCGAATCCGCCCTGCTAACGCACCGCCATGAGTGACATTTTCGATGAGGTCGTCGACCATCCGTTCGACGAGGCTCTCTCCCAGCGCTACCTGGTCTACGCATTATCGACGATCACCGCCCGCTCGCTGCCGGACCTGCGCGACGGGCTGAAGCCGGTGCATCGGCGGCTGCTGTGGGCGATGCGGCTGCTCAGGCTCGATCCGGCGTCGGGCTACAAGAAATGCGCGCGCGTCGTCGGCGACGTGATCGGCAAATATCATCCGCACGGCGATCAATCGGTCTACGACGCGATGGTCCGGCTCGCCCAGGATTTCTCGCTGCGCTACCCGCTCGTCGACGGCCAGGGCAATTTCGGCAATGTCGACGGCGATAATGCCGCGGCGATGCGCTACACCGAGGCGCGGCTGACCGCGGCGGCGGGCGAGCTGATGGCCGGGCTCGACGAAGGCACGGTCGGCTTCAAGCCGACCTATAATGGCGAGGAGGAAGAGCCCGAGGTCTTTCCGGGCCTGTTCCCGAATCTGCTGGCCAACGGCGCCGCCGGAATCGCGGTCGGCATGGCGACGTCGATCCCGCCGCACAATGCGGCAGAGATCATCGACGCCGCCGTGCATCTGATCGACGATCCGGCGGCCGGCGACGCGGCCCTGATGGCCCATGTCAAAGGACCGGACTTTCCTACGGGCGGCAAGGTCGTCGACAGCCCCGACGCCATCGCTCTGGCTTATGCGACCGGCCGCGGCAGCTTCCGGGTCAGGGCGACCTGGTCGATCGAAAAGGGACCGCAGGGCTCATGGACCGCAGTGGTCAGCGAAATCCCGTTCCAGGTGGCCAAGGGCAAGTTGATCGAGCAGATCGCCCAGCTCATCGCCGACCGCAAATTGCCGATCCTCGCTGACGTGCGCGACGAATCCGACGCCCAGATCCGAATCGTCATCGAGCCGCGCAGCCGCACGGTCGAGCCGGACATGCTGATGGACAGCCTGTTCCGCCTGACCGATCTCGAAACGCGCGTGCCGCTCAACCTCAACGTGCTCGACGCCAACCGCACGCCCCGGGTGATGGGGCTCAGGCAGGTGCTGACCGAATGGCTCGCCTTCCAGATCGAGGTGCTGGTCAATCGCAGCAACCACCGGCTGGCCAAGATCGCCGACCGGATCGAGCTGCTCGACGGCTATCTGATCGCCTATCTGAACCTCGACCGGGTCATACAGATCATCCGCACCGAGGATGAGCCCAAGCCGGTGATGATCGCCGAGTTCGCGCTGAACGACCGCCAGGCCGAGGCGATCCTCAACATGCGGCTGCGCTCCCTGCGCAAGCTCGAGGAGATGCAGATCCGCGAGGAGCGGGCCGGGCTGGAGAAGGAAAAGGCCGAACTCGAGAAATTGGTCGAATCGCCGGCGCGCCAGCGGACCCGGCTCAAGAAGGACCTTGCCGGCCTGCGCGAGCGCTACGGCCCGGAGACCGCGCTCGGCCGCCGCCGCACCCAAATCGAGGAAGCGGGACCGGCCCGCGAAATCCCGCTGGAGGCGATGATCGAGCGCGAGCCGATCACGGTGATCCTTTCCCGGCGCGGCTGGATCCGGGCGATGAAGGGCCATGTCGAGATCACCAATTCCGAGGCGCTGAAGTTCAAGGAAGGCGACGAGATCGGCTTCCCGCTGCTCCACGCCCACACCACCGACAAATTGCTGCTCGCCTCGTCCGACGGACGTTTCTACACGCTCGCCGCCGACAAGCTTCCGGGCGGCCGCGGCTTCGGCGAGCCGGTCAAGCTGATGGTCGACATCGAAGGCGAGGGCAACGTCGTCGCCCTGCTCCGCGCCGGCGCGGCGGAGAAGCTTCTCCTCGCCTCGTCGGACGGCCGCGGCTTCGTCACGGCGGCGGCCGGCGCCATCGCCGAGACGCGCAAGGGCAAGCAGGTCGTCAACCTGCGACCCGGCGCGAAGCTGCGCGTGGTGCGCCCGATCCGGCCGGGTCAGGATTATGTCGCGGTGCTTGGCGAGAACCGCAAGCTCGCCGTCTACCCGCTCGCCGAGCTGCCCGAAATGGGCCGCGGCCAGGGCGTCCAGCTGCAGCGCTATCGCGACGGCGGGCTTGCCGACGCCACCGCCTTCCCGTTCGCCGAGGGCCTGTCCTGGCCGATGGGCGGGGAGGGCGGCCGGACGCGGACCGAAACCGACCTCAATCCGTGGCGCACGGCGCGCGGCGCCGCCGGCCGCATGCCGCCGCGCGGCTTCCCCCAGAAATTCTGAAATCGGAAGAGGGATTTGCGGGTTCCCCCCGGCTCTTCCTCAACGGCCCGTTAACCCTATTTGCCTATTGCCCCGGCCATGCAGGGCACGAAGACGCGCGCACGCAAGAAAACGCAGACGGTCGCCGCCCTCCTCGAAGGGGTGGCGCCGGAGACTGCGCTTCAGCTGCGCACTCTGCTCGAGTCGGTCCGTCAGGGCTATCTCGATGCGCTGCCGATCGCCGCCGCCATCGTCACCCTCAGCGACGATCCGATCGTCGAATGCGCCAACGAACAGTTCCGTTTCCTCGCCGAATGGGACGAACGGCTCGGCGAGCGCCGCATCACCGAAGTGCCCCTGCTCCGCGGCGGCCCGGTCGGTACCCGTCTTGCCGCCTTCATCGCCGGCGACGACCCCGCCTTCCAGTTCGACACCGCCGACAATCGCAGCATCGGCGGCCGCCACTTCACCGTCCGCTACGCCCGCCTCAGCGTCCTTCCCGGCCAGCCGATCCGCTGCCTGATCTCGCTGATCGACAAGACCGCGCAGATCGAGACCGAGAAGAGCCTGCGCACCGAGATGCTGCGTGACAGCCTGACCGGCCTGCCCAACCGCTTCGCCTTCAACGAGCAGGTCGACGCGGTGCTTACCGACCCGGCCTTCCGCGAAGGCTCTTATGCGGTGCTCGCGGTCGACATGACCCGCTTCAGCCGCGTCAACGAGTGCATGGGTGCGATCGCCGGCGACGAATTGCTGATCACCTTCGCCCGCCGCCTGGTCTCCGCCCTGCGCCCCAGCGACGTGCTGGCGCGGACCTCCGGCGACGAATTCGGCATATTGATGCGGCTCGACCGCGGGCCGACCGATGCATTCCGCGCCGCCGAGCGCATCAAGGCGGTGCTGACCCTCCCGTTCCGCCTCTCCGAGCTCGAGATCAGGGTCGATTGCGCGATCGGCTGCGCCATCCTCAACCAGGGCGTGGTGAGCGCCGACGAGGTGTTCCGCAACGCTCAGTTCGCGCTCAAGAACGCCAAGAGCGTCGGCACCACCCAGATTTACGAGCCGGTCCAGGCGGCGGCCGTGCGCCGCCGCTTCAGCATGGAAACCGAATTGCGCGTGGCGATCGAGACCGATCGCCTGACGCTCGCTTACCAGCCGCTGATCGAGCTCAAGACTGGCAAGGTCGCCGGCTTCGAAGCGCTCGCGCGCTGGACCGACGACGAGGGCCGGGTGATCCCGCCCGACCAGTTCATCCCGGTCGCCGAGGAATCGGGCCTGATCGTGCAGCTCGGGCGATGGGCGCTGGAGACGGCAATGCGGGCCCTGGCCGATTGGGACCGCGCCGCCGGCACCGTCCTGCCGATCGGCATCAGCGTCAACATGTCGCCGATCCAGATCAGCCGCGACGACGTCGCCGCCGCGGTGTCCGCCGCGCTTGGCGCCAGCGGCATTTCGGGGTCGCGCCTCACCGTCGAGCTTACCGAAAGCGCGATCATCCAGGATCCCGAGCGCGCCGCCACCGCGCTGAACGCGCTCAAGCGCCTCGACGCCCGCGTCGCGATGGACGATTTCGGCACCGGCTACACCTCCCTGGCGTCGATGCAGCTGCTCCCGATCGACGCCGTCAAGATCGACCGGCGCTTCGTCACCGCAATGATGGACGACGGCGACAGCGCTGCCATCGTCCACGCCATCCTGTCGCTCGCCAAGGCGCTCGGCATGGAGACGACCGCCGAGGGCATCGAGAATGCCGACCTCGCTCTGGGCCTGGCCGAGCTCGGCTGCACCTATGGCCAGGGCTTCTTTTACGCCGAGGCGCTGCCCGCGGATCAGGCTTTGGCTTATTGGATGGACCAGGATCGTCTCAGGCTGAAATCGGCCTGAACCCGGATCAGGCCCTGCCCAGCGCCCGATCGACATGCCGCACGGCGAGCGCACGCGCCGCCGCCTTGTCCGGCGGGAAGCCCGAAGCCACCCAGTCCCGCTCGATCGCCTGCAGCGTCGCCGCCACCACCGGCCCCGCCTCCAGCCCCATCGCGATCAGGTCGCCGCCGCTCACCGGCAGGCGCGGACGCTGCCAGGTCTGCAGCGCCTGCAGATCGAGGTCCGTCTTCCCGTTGAGCAGAAAGCGGTCGACCGCATGCACGTTGCCGATCCGATAGGCGAGCGGTTCCGGCGGATCGAGCGCTGGATCGGCGGCCGAGACCAGCCGCTTCGCCGCGCGCTTGGAAAGCCGCAGCCGTGCCGCCACCGAGGCAGCGACCTCGACATCGGCGGGAAGCAGGGCCGCCAGCCGCCGGATCGGATCGGCCGCGATGCCGGCCGACGCCTCGGCCGCGACCAAATCGGCGAGCCGCTCGGCCGATTCGATCTCGGGCAGGACCGGCCTCAGGATGCCGCGCGCGATCATCAGCGCCACCGTCGGGGCCGGATCCGGCAGGCCGAGCAGCTTGAGCAATTCGTCGGCGATTCGTTCGCGCGACAGCGCCATCAGATCATTGGCCCGCGCGGTGCAGGCCTCGAGCGCGGCTTCGTCGGGCGCGCCGGTGCCGAAGCGGGCCTGGAATCGGAAGAAGCGCAGGATGCGCAAATGGTCCTCGGCGATACGGCTCAGCGGCGCGCCGATGAAGCGGACCCGGCCCGCCTCGAGATCCTCCTGGCCGCCGAAATAATCGAAGATCTCTCCGGTCTTCGGGTCGGCGAGCATGGCGTTGATGGTGAAGTCGCGCCGCGCCGCATCCTCGCGCCAGTCCTGCGTATAGGCGATGGTTGCGTGGCGGCCGTCCGTCGCGACGTCGCGGCGCAGGGTGGTTACCTCGACCGGTGCGCCGCCGATCACGGCGGTGATCGTGCCGTGCGCGATACCGGTCGGCACCGCCTTGATGCCGGCCTTGCCGAGCCGGTCGCGCACCGTCTCCGGCGTCAGCCTGGTGGCGAGATCGACGTCGCTTACTTCGAGCCCGAGCATGGTGTCGCGCACGCAGCCGCCGACATAGCGGGTCTCGCCCGCGTCGGCGCCAAGCGCGCCGAGCAGCTTCTTCATGCCGGCGCGCGATTGCCAGGGTGCGTCGGGCAGGATCATTGCGGGACCATCATGCGAGCACCAGGCGCCGGCTCAGGTTGACGATCATCGCCGCGGTCGCTCCCCAGATCCGACGCCCCTGATAGTCGATCTCGTAATAATGGCGCTCCTGCCCGCGCCACATGGCGGAGCGCTCATGCTGATGCAGTGGATCGAGCAGATAGTGAAGCGGCGCCTCGAACATCGCCGCGACCTCGCCCGGATGCGGGCTGAGCGGCAGGTCCGGCGGCACGATGCCGACCACGGGCGTGATCTCGAACCCGGTGATCGTGCGGTAGATGTCGGCAATGCCGATGATCTCGACCGCGCTCGGCGGCAGGCCGATCTCCTCCTCGGCCTCGCGCAAGGCGGCGGCGATCGGGCCGTCGTCGCCCGGATCGATCCGCCCGCCGGGAAAGCTGACCTGGCCCGGATGCCTTCGCATCGTCTCCGGCCGCAGGGTCAGGATCACGGTCGGTTCGGGCCGCTCGACGATCGCGACGAGCACGGCGGCGGGCATGATCCCCTCGCCGATCGCTTCCTCGTCGAGCACGTCGCCGGCGAGCAGCTCGGGGCTGCCGCGATGGCCGCGCTCGAGCGCATCGCGCAGACGCGCGGCGAGATTCATGCGCCGGGCTCGAGCGCGAAGAAGACGCCGCCGCTCCACAGGCCGGCCGGCGATGCGCCTTCTGCGAGCGCCAGCTCGGCCAGTTCGTAATAGACCGGGCGGGCGACGAGGGCGTCGAGCCCGGCACGGACCTCGAGATAGGGATGCGGCCCCTCTTCGAAGCGCAGCCGGCGCTGCGGTCCGGCGACGACCAGGTCGCCTGTGTTGAGGCGGAAGGCGAGATTGCGCGCCGGCCCTTCGCCCTCGCTCTTCAGCTCGACCGCGACGAAGGGCGCATCCTCGACGATGATGTCGAGCTTCTCGCCCGGCGTCACCAGCACGAAGCCGCCGTCGGGCTCGCGCCGCAAGATCGTCGAGAACAGCCGCACCATTTCCGGGCGGCCGATCGGGCTGCCCTCGTGATACCAGGTGCCGTCGCGCGCGATCCGCATCGCGCTGTCGCCGCAATGGGTCGGATTCCATCTTTCCACCGGCGGCAGCTTGTCGGCTTCGGCCAGCCGCGCGATGTCGGCAAGGCTGAGGCTGCTCAAATCGTCCATGGCCGCGCATTAGCTGCTTGCTGGCAATGCGCAAAGCGGGCCGCTAATCGCGGTGCATGGAGTTCGAGGGACCAAGGACGGCGATCGTCACCGGCGGCGCCAGGCGGATCGGCGCCGAGATCGTGCGCGCGCTCGCCGCCGACGGCTGGCACGTCCTCATCCATTATCATCGTTCGCGGGCCGAGGCCGAATCATTGGCGGCGGAGGTCGGCAATGCGTCGACGGTCATGGCCGACCTCGTCGATCCGGACGCGGCCGACATCATAGTCGCCGCGGCGGCCGGGCTGCCGCCGCTGCGCATGCTGGTCAACAATGCGTCCCTGTTCGCCCATGACGATATCGCGGATTTCACCGCCGAGGGCTGGGCCGCCCATCTCGACGTGAACCTGCGCGCGCCGGCCCTGCTCTCCCGCGCCTTCGCCGCCCGCGCCGGGCGCGGCCTCATCGTCAACATGCTCGACGCCAAGCTCGCCGGGCTGAATCCCGATTTCTTCAGCTACACGATTTCCAAGATCGGCCTCGGCGGCCTCACCGAATTGTGCGCGCGCGCATTTGCCCCCGGCATCCGCGTCTGCGGCATCGCGCCGTCGGTGACGATGGTCTCCGGCCCGCAGAGCCGGGCCAATTTCGACAAGGTGCGGACGATGAACGCGCTCGGCCGCGGCGTCGACGTCTCGGAGATCGTCGGGGCGCTGCGCTTCATCGTCGCGACCCCGAGCCTCACCGGCCACACGATCCTGCTTGACGGCGGACAGCGTTTCCTCTCCCTGCCGCGCGACGTTCAGTTCCTGGAGCCGCAATGACGCAGAACATCGCCCAGCTCGACGGTCTCGTCCCCGACCGGCTCGCCCCCAAGACGCGCAAGATCGTGCTCGAGGATTACGACCTGCCGGTCGATATCGGCTTCCACGATTTCGAGGTCGGCACGCCGCAGCGGCTGCTGGTCACGGTCGAGGTCTGGGTCGACGAGCGCAGCTTCGCGGCCAGCGACGAGCGCGCCATGGCCTGGGACTATGATTTCCTGCGCACCGAGGTCGGCGCGCTGGCCAGGGGCCGGCGCTTCAACCTTCAGGAGACGTTCGTGCGCGAAATCTACGATCTCGTCGCCGCCCGGCGCGGCGTCACCGCCTTGCGCGTCTCCACCCGCAAGCCCGACATCTATCCGGATTGCGCCGGCGTCGGGGTGGAGCTCTCCAGCTTCTAGACTCGTTCCCGGTTAGATTGAACCGGGAACGAGTCTGGTTTCCTTTGTTTTTCGTGCTTTCCGAGCCGTCAGGTGATTCCACCTGACTTGAAAGCACTCTAGCGCGGCACCCGGGTGCGCGCGCATGCGCCGAGCCCGTCCATCACCACGCGATAATCGGCCTGGATCGCCCGCGCCTCGTCGGCGCCGGCCTCGCTCAGGCTCTGCGGCGGCAGGCGCGGCGGCAGCGTGCAGGCGAGGCGGTACCAGAGCAACGTATCGGGCGCCGGCGGCGCCGCGGCCTCGTCGACGATCTCGGAGAGCGCCACCGACCAGCGCGGCCGCTCGGCGGGGCGGCGCAGGATGCTGAGCGAGATCGGCCGGTTGTCGGCGGTCTGCAGGAAGATCTGGGTCTCGCTTTCGCCGGGCAGCGATCCCGGCACGTGAAAGGCGCGGCCGATACCGGTGATTCGCGGCGCCGCGCCGGCGGCGGAGGAATCGCGCAGGATCGCGCGCAGCCGCTCGGCGGTGGCGGGCGTGTAGGGCAGCTGCGCGTCCGGCGCGGCGAGTCGCAATTCGGCCGGGCGATTCGGCACGCGCCTGGCAAGCACCAGCACCTCGTCGCGCCGCCGCAGCCGCGCCGCGCGGCCGCGCGAATCATTGGCGAGGTCGACCAGATAGCTGACCTGCGGGGCAAGTCCGCCCTCGCCGCGAATCAGGGCGACGACCTCGGCCTCGACCAGCAGCCGGCGATATCCGGGCGCGACATTCGGCGCCTCTTCCGCGTCCAGCGTGTCGGTGCCGCGAATGCGCAGATGCGCCACGACCGGCGCATCGATCGCCAGGTCGGCGAGGTCGGCATAGCTGAGCTGGGGCGGGGCGGGCGCGGGAACGTTTTGCGATTCAACGGGTTGCGCGATGGCCAGGCCCGCGAGGACGATTGCAGCGGAAAAACTCGGACGCATTTCGATCCCTTGAAATCCATTGGCCCGCCGGCAGCTAGGCGCCGGCGCATTAACCAGCGATTGCGGCGGAAATCCGCCGGTGCGTCATCGCCACGTAACAGAGTCACAGAAGGATTGCCTACGTTCAATCGCCGCGATAGAGACCGGCTTGTTACTCCGTTACACGGATGAACCGAAAGCGGGCTACCGCGTTAGAGCCGGTTGATCCGTTACGATAAAAGAGAGGGAGCGTGGCTGGTTAATGTCATACGTTGATCAGGGATCGATGACTCGGGGCCGGATTTACGCGATCATCGCGGTCGCGGTCCTGCACGCCTTGCTCGCCTACGCGGTGGTGACCGGGCTGGCCTACAATTTCGCGAAGAAGATGGCGGAGGATCTCAAGACCTTCGACGTCCAGGAGGAGCCGCCGCCCCCGCCCGAGCCGCCGCCCCCGGAGCAGCCGCAAGTGCAGCCGCCGCCGATCGTGTCGCCGCCGCCGATGGTGCGGATGAACACGCCGTCGCCGCCGGTCTTCTCCGTGCCAACGGCGCCGCCATTCGTGCCGACCCCGACCGCGCCTCCGGCTCCGCCGGCGCCCCCCGCGCCGCCGCCGCCGCCGCGTACGGTCGAACCGGCCCGCGCCCGTGCCAACCTCGCCTCTTACGTCTCGGACGCGGACTATCCCGCTTCCGCGATCCGGGCGGAGCAGCAGGGCACGACCGGCTTCCGCCTCACCGTCGGCACCGACGGGCGGGTCACCGGCTGCGACGTCACCTCTTCGAGCGGCTCACCGGCGCTCGACCAGGCAACATGTCGAATCATGCGTAGCCGAGCCCGTTTCACACCCGCCCGCGACAATCTCGGCAATCCGACGACGGATTCTGTGAGCAGCCGCATCCGGTGGGTGCTCCCGGCGGATTGATCATGGCGGTTCAAGTTTTCACCAAATATTCTTTAGACTGAGAGGGAAATTACAATGGCAGCACCAGCACCCGCCGCTACCGAGAATCCGTATGGCCTTATCCCTGCGCTCGTACAGGGTGGTCTCGTCGCCCAGGTTACCTTCGGCATCATGGTCATCATGTCGGTGGGGTCGTGGTACATCTTCTTCGTGAAGCTGTTCGAGCAGCAGAAGATCATCAAGGAAGGCCGGCGCGCCCGGACCGTCTTCTGGCAGGCCGCCGGCCCCGCCAGCGGCGCGGACGATGCCGCCGCCAAGCTTGCCAGCGCCGCTTCCAAGCTCGAAGCGAACGGCGCCTATCGTCAGATCGTCGATGACGCGCTCCTCGCCAATTCGGAGCATCACAAGCTCACCGATTCGATCGATCAGCACGACTGGATGGTGAACTCGCTGGCACGCAGCCAGGGCGCGATCACGTCCAAGCTGTCCGGCGGCATGGCGTTCCTCGCCACGGTCGGCTCGACCGCGCCGTTCGTCGGCCTGTTCGGAACCGTCATCGGCATCATCCGGGCACTGATCCGCATCGGTTCGAGCGGCCAGGCGTCGATCGACGCCGTCGCCGGCCCGGTCGGCGAGGCGCTGATCATGACTGCCATCGGCCTCGTTGTCGCGGTCCCCGCGGTCATGCAGTACAACTGGCTGATGCGCCGCAACAAGTCGATCGGCGAGGAGCTGGCCCGCTTTGCGAACCACCTCCACGGTTACCTGATCTCGGGCGGTACGGTCCGTCCGGCGGTGGCCGCTCCGCGCGCTCCCGCGGCTCGCCCGGCCGCCGGAACCACGGCCGCTTCGACCGGCGGCGCCGCCAGCACCTCCAAGCCGTAAGGAAAGAGCCGGCGGGGCCTCGACCGCCCCGCCGCCCACTTTCCGGCGCCGCCGAACGGGCGGCGCCGAACCAGAACAGGAAGTCTAATTATGGCAATGCAGGTCGGCGAAGCCGGAGACGCAGAAGACACACCGATGTCCGACATCAACACGACGCCTCTCGTGGACGTCATGTTGGTCATGCTGATCATCTTCCTCATCACCGTGCCCGTCGTGCTGCAGTCGGTGCCGGTGCGGCTGCCCAAGGTGGAATATGAGCCTACCATCACCAAGCCGGAAAACGTGAACCTGACGGTCAAGGCCGGGCCTGGCGGGAGTTGCGAAGTCTATTGGACGCTAACCAGGGTGAATTCCGAGCAATTGCTGCAACGCGCTACCGACGAGCTTCAGCGGCAGGTCGATGCGGTCGGCGGAGCCCAGAACATCAACGAAGACAATATGCCGGAGGCGCATATCCGCGCCGACATCGATACGCCCTATCGCTGCGTCGGCGGGGCCATCTTCACCATGCAGCGCGCGGGCTATTCGCGGATCGGCTTCATTTCCCAGCCCGAGCCGCGCGGCGGCTTCCGGTTCTGATCGGTCGACAGGAGTTTAGGCAATGAGTGCAAGTATCCTCAATCCTGAATCGGCGGAACCGATGATGGAGATCAACACGACGCCGTTGATCGACGTCATGCTGGTGCTTCTGATCATGATCATCATGACCATTCCGGTGCAGAGCCACGCTGTGAAGCTCGATCTGCCGCAGAGTTCGAACCCGAACCCTCCGCCGATCGATCCGGTCAAGAACAAGATCGTGATCACGCCCCAGGGCCAGGTGCTGTGGAACGGCTCGCCGGTCACTCTGACGACGCTGCGCCAGTATCTCGATCTCACCACGACGATGCGGCCGGTGCCCGAGCTGCATCTCCAGCCCGATGCGCAGGCGCGCTATGAGCTGGTCGACGAGGTGCTCGCCGTCACCAAGCGCGCCCAGGTCACCGCGATGGGGTTCGTCGGCAACGAGGCCTACGCCAACTTCTAGAGGCCGTCGCGGCTTCCAGGCGATCGGGGCGGTCCTGCGGGGCCGCCCTTTTCGTTTGGCGCGAGTCTGCTAGATCGCGCGGATGACGATACGCGAAGCCCGGTGCTCCTGTGGCGCGCTCAGCGCGCGAACGAGTGGCGATCCCGTTCGAATCTCGGTCTGCCACTGCCTGGAATGCAAGCGCCGCACCGGAAGCGCCTTCGGCTGGAACGCGACCTTCAATGCCGGCCAGGTCGACGTCCAGGGCGGATATCGCAGCTTCACGCGCTGCTCCGACGACGGCTATTGGGCCCGGCATCATTTCTGCCGCGCGTGCGGGGTCAGCGTCTTCTACGAGATCGAGCGGCGGCCGGGCATGATCTCGATCCCGGCCGGCGCCTTCGCCGACCCGAATTTCCCGCCGCCGCTGGTCGAAGTCTATCGGGACCGCCGCTGTCCGTGGTTGCCCGATCTGGACCTGCCGCACGAATGATCAGGCGGCGATGCCTTCGAACTGGAGCCGGGCCAGCCGTGCATAGAGGCCGCCCTCGGCGCTCAGACTGTCGTGATTGCCTTGTTCGACGATCCGGCCATCGTTCATCACCAGGATCCGGTCGGCGGCGCGGATGGTGGCGAGGCGATGGGCGATGACGATCGTCGTGCGGCCTTCGAACAGCCGCTCCAGCGAGCCCTGGACGAGCCGCTCCGATTCCGCGTCGAGCGCTGACGTCGCTTCGTCGAGCAGCAGCAGGGGCGAATCGCGCAGCAGCGCGCGGGCGATGGCGATGCGCTGGCGCTGGCCGCCGGAGAGGCGCGCGCCACCCTCGCCGAGATAGGTGTCGAGCCCCTCGGGAAGCTTCCTCAGGAATTCGGCGGCATTGGCTGCCTCGGCCGCGTTCCACAATTCGTCGTCGCCGGCCTCCCAGCGGCCGTAGCGCAGATTGTCGCGCGCGGAGGCGGCGAAGATGATCGTTTCCTGCGGCACGACGGCAATGCGCGCGCGGATCTCGGCGAGATTCGCCTCGCGAAGGTCCACGCCGTCGATCCGCACCGCGCCCGCATCCGGATCGTAGAAGCGCTGGGCGAGCTGGAACAGGGTGGTCTTGCCGGCGCCGGACGGCCCGACCACCGCCACGGTCTCGCCGGACGCGACCTTGAGGCTGAAGTCGTCGAGCGCGCTAACGTCCGGCCGGGTCGGATAGAGGAAGGTGACCGAGTCGAATTCCAGTGTGCCCAGCGCAGGACTGGGCAGCGGCACGGGGTGCGGCGGCGACTGGATCTGCGGAATCTCGGCCATCAGCTCGGTGATGCGCCCGGTCGCGCCGGCGCCGCGCAGCAGGTCGCCATAGACTTCGGTCAGCGCGCCGAACGCCCCGGCGACGATCGCACCGGTGACGACGAAGGCGAAGACGGTGCCGCCGCTGACGGCGCCGGTCGAGACGTCGATCGCCGCCTGGCGGACGAGCAGGGTGATCGATCCGAACAGCAGCGACATCACGATCGCGGTCATGATCGCGCGGATCGAGACCCGGCGGCGCGCGGTCAGGAAGGCATTGCGGACCGCCTCGCGGAAGCGGCTGCCCTCGCGCTGCTCCTGCCCGAACGCCTGGACGATCTTCATCGCGCCCAGGGTCTCGGCGACGATGGAGCCGAGATCGGCGATCCGGTCCTGGCTGCTGCGCGAGATGTTGCGGACGCGACGCCCGAGCACGACGATCGGAATCACGATCGGCGGTATGCCGATCACCAGCCAGATGGCGAGGCCCGGGGCGAGCGCGAACAGGTAGATCACGCCGCCGATGCCGAGCACGATGTTGCGCAGAGCGACGGAGACGGTCGAACCGACGACCATCTCGATCACCGCCGTGTCGGAGGTGACGCGCGAGGCGATCTCGGACGGCCTGTTCTCCTCGAAGAAGCGCGGCTCGAGGCGCAGCAGATTTTCGTGCACGGCGACGCGGATATCGGCGATCACCTTCTCGCCGAGCATCGAGACGAAGTAGAAGCGGAAGCCGGTCGCCACCGCGAGCACCGCCACCATGGCGAACAGATAATTGAACTGCTCAGCAATATCGCCGCCGCCGGCGACGAAGCCTCGGTCGATGACCCGTCGGAAGCCGTCCGGTATGGCAAGCGTCGCTCCGGCGGCGAGCAGCAACGCGATGCCGGCGCCGACGATCGTGCCCTTGTAACGGATCGCATAGCGCCAGATCGTCAGCAAATTGCCGATCTTGCCCTTGGGTACGTCCGCCATGATCGCCCGTGCCATGCGCGCGGGACTAGCAGCGGCCCGGGTGCCGCTCAATGGCGGCCGTCCCGTCGGGGAGCTTTCAATGATCCGATCGGTTAATGCCGTATGGACCAATCTGAGCGCTGCCCCCATATAGGGCCCGAACCGGGGGTTGAGATGTGATGCTTTACGACGCCTATGAAATGCAGCGCTCGATGCTCGCAGGGGCCAGCACGCTGGCCAATATCGGCGCAGGCTGGCTCAACAACCCCGCCAATCCCTTCGCCTACTCGCAGATGGGCCCGATTGTCGCCTCGGCGCTCGACGTGTTCGCCCATGCTGCGGCGCCGCGCGGCAAGCCCGAATTCGGAATCGACAGCGTCGTGGTCGCGGGCAAGGCCAGGGAAGTCCACGAAGAGGTCGTGCTCAGGAAGCCGTTCGGCCAGCTGAAGCATTTCCGCAAGGAGGGCGTCGCCGGCGGCCCCAAATTGCTGATCGTCGCCCCGATGTCCGGCCATTTTGCCACCCTGCTGCGCGGCACGGTCGAGCGGATGGTGCCGGGCCACGACGTCTACATCACCGACTGGCGAGACGCGAAGATGGTGCCGCTCGATCAGGGCAGCTTCGATCTCGACGATTATGTCGACTATCTGATCGCGTTCCTCGAGCATATCGGCCCCGGCGCCCACATGCTCGCCGTCTGCCAGCCCTCGGTGCCGGCTTATGCCGCCGCCGCATTGATGAGCGCCGACAAGAATCCCTGCCGGCCGCGGACGCTGACCCTGATGGGCGGGCCGATCGACACGCGCATGGCGCCGACCGAGGTCAACACGGTCGCGACCGAGCGGCCTTTTTCCTGGTTCGAGAACAACGTCATCGCCACCGTGCCCTATCTTTATCCGGGCGCGGGACGGGCGGTCTATCCGGGCTTCCTCCAGCTCGCCGGCTTCATGGCGATGAATCTCGGCGACCATCTCACCAGCCATTGGGAGATGTTCAAGCATCTCGTTCAGGGCGATGGCGACAGCGCCGACGCGAGCAAGGAATTTTACGACGAATATCGCTCGGTCTGCGACATGACCTCTGAATTCTACCTTCAGACCGTAGACGTGGTCTTCCAGCGCCATCTCCTGCCCAAGGGCGAGCTGATGCATCGCGGCCGCCGCGTCGATCCCGCGGCGATCAAGGATGTGGCCCTGCTCGCGATCGAAGGCGAGCGCGACGATATTTCGGGAATCGGCCAGACCAAGGCCGCGCTCGACATCTCCACCGGCCTGCCGGCGAAGCACAAGCACTATCATCTCGCCAAGGGCGCCGGCCATTACGGCATCTTCCACGGCAGCAAGTGGCGCCTCCACATCGCGCCGGTCGTCGAAAACTGGATCGCCACGCACCCCTGAGCTTGCGAAGAGCGCATTGTCGCGACGTACACGGGAGTCATCCCGGCGCAGGCCGGGACCCATCAACACCCAGGTTTCCGAAATAGTCGACGCACCCGGCTGCTATAGCCAAAAAATGCCGTGTGCATGGGTCCCGGCCTGCGCCGGGATGAGTCTGGGTTTACGCGTAAATCAAATACGCGCCGCCTTGTCAGGCCGGCTGGCCGACCGTTTCGAGCAGGCCTTCGAACAGCCGACGCCCGTCGGCGAGGCCGTGCGCCGCTTCGACGGCGCGCTCCGGATGCGGCATCATGCCAAGCACGTTGCCCGCGGGGTTGAGGATGCCGGCAATGCCGCGCGCCGATCCATTGACGTCGCCGACATAGCGAAAGGCGACGCGGCCCTCGCCCTCGAGCCGGTCGAGCGTTTCCGCATCGGCCTGGAAATTGCCGTCATGATGGGCGACCGGAATGACGATCTCCTCGCCGGCCTCGTAGCGCGCGGTGAATGCCGACTGGCTGTTCTCAACCGTCACCGCGACGTCGCGGCCGACGAAGCGGATGCCGGAATTGCGCATCAGCGCGCCGGGCAGCAGCCGCGCCTCGGTCAGCACCTGGAAGCCGTTGCAGACGCCAAGCACCGGCACGCCGCGCGCCGCCGCCTCGCCGACCGCGCGCATCACCGGCGATTGCGCCGCCATCGCGCCTGAACGGAGATAATCGCCGTAGGAAAAGCCGCCGGGAATGGCGATCAGGTCGAGGCCGGCGGGCAGTTCGCTTTCGCGGTGCCAGACCATCTCCGGCGCGCGTCCGCTCACCAGCCGCAGCGCCTCGGCCATGTCGCGATCGCAATTGGAGCCCGGGAAGACGATGACCGCGCTTCTCACGCGGCAGTCTCCGCCCGTTCGATCCGGTAATTTTCGATCACGGTGTTGGCGAGCAGCTTGCGGCACATCTCCTCGACATCGCCGTCGCTGGTGCCGACATCGACATCGAGCTCGATCAGCTTGCCGGCGCGCACGTCGTTGACGCCGGCGAAGCCCAGTCCTTCGAGCGCGTGATGGATCGCCTTGCCCTGCGGGTCGAGGACGCCCTTCTTCAGGGTCACGTAGACGCGGACCTTCATGGCCGCCCTATGACGGCAAGCTGCATGCGCCGCAAGCGTTCACCGCTCCTTTACCGGCCGGTGCGACTCTTCCCGCCTCTGTAGAAGGAGTCGCGCCATGCTTGGTCTCGCATTGGTCTGCTTCATCGGCCTGTTCGCCTTCGGCGGCAATTTCCTGGGATGGACCGATCCCGCCGGAAAGGTCCAGCTCGGGCTGTTCATGTCCTTCCTGTTCGGCATCGTCTGCGGCTACCGGACGAAGGATTGAGCGCTTCGGGATCCGCTCACTGGTAAGAGTGGGCGTTCGACCCTATCTTGTCGCCATGAGCGATATCGCCCTTTCCCCATCGGCCGCTGCCCGCGTCGCGGCGATTGCGGCGCGGCAGGACAAGCCCGCGATCCTGCGCCTCTCGGTCGACGGCGGCGGCTGCGCCGGCTTCCAGTACAAATTCGAGCTCGCGGATGCGGTGGCGGCGGACGATGCGGTCGCCAGCGAGGAGGGGGTGACCCTGATCGTGGATCCGATCTCGCTCGACCTGGTGCGCGGCTCGACCGTCGATTTCGTCGAAAGCCTCGGCGGCGCCGCCTTCCAGGTCACCAATCCCAATGCGGCCTCGGGCTGCGGCTGCGGCACGAGCTTCTCGATCTGATCTTCCCAAGCCCGCCGAGAATTCGCGTGGGACGCAGAGGCGCGGAGATTCCTCACGCATTCCGCAATATTCGTAAGCTTTGCGGCGAGCCTAGCATCCTGACGGGCCCTGGAACGTCGAAATCTCCGCTTCTTTATGTCCCCGGACGCAACATCAAACGCGCTCAAAGGATGGGGTGGGCCGGATCAGCGCTCGGGCCTAATCGCCCGAAAGCCTGAGTCGCCGCGTCCCAGGCCATTATTCTCAACGCTGCCCCGGATGCGGTGGGAACCAGCTTCAGCGGTAAGAAAATTGCGCTTTTAAGCTGGCTTGATCGAAGCTTCGACTCGCGCGATCGCGGCCAGCAAGCCGCCTTTAGCGGCCGGGCCTATAATGAAGGTCTCGTCCTCCGTCGTACGCGACCTGATGAGGCTGTCTCGGTGAAATCTCTCGGCGTTGAAGCGGCTCTCGATGAACTTCAGGCCTAGTTGCCGTGCGGCACGAAAATCCGCATCTGAGTCCCCGATAAAGGCCATGCGGTCGAGCGGAATACCGAGCATGTTCGAGGCGCGAATGAAGGTCGGCGTCTTCCCTTCGATATCCTTCCAGCTGTGAAGGGCCTCCTTGCCGAAAATGTAGGAAAAGAAATTTAGGTCGTGATTTTCGAGCACGTCATGGATGGTATGCTCCGACGTGGCCGAAACGATAACTAATTGATAGGCTTCCTTAAGTTGGCGCAAATGAGAAGTAATCTCCGAAATCGGCGCGGCGTGGGCAACCGTTTCGGCCTCCCGCACCTGCAATCGTACGCTTCTGAGAATCTCGAAACGTTCCCGGTTCAGCGGATGCAAAAAGACACGCTGGGCAATACGCGCCTCTTCCTGTTCATCGAGGAAGATCGTTCGCATAACGGCCTGAAATCGTTCCGGTTCTCTGACCGCGCTGCGAACCTCCGCCTTCAGTTCTTCGATCTTGATCAAGCCGTTACCGATCGTGAATTCTAGAGCCTTCATCCATCCGCAGACCTGCATGTCGGTGGTCTGAAAGAGTGTATCGTCAAAATCGAAGATGAGCGTGTGGATCTTGTGCTTGCCCCAGAACTGCAGAAACCAAGATCGATAGAGCGACAGCATCTTGTCGTCTGCTGAGACGCACTCGCGCAGATAGCACCAAGGAGTAGAAGACTCGCGGCCCGTCATAATGTCGTCAGCCTGCCAATCGTAGTGGGAAAGGTGCGCGCTATAAGTCCCGTTTACGTGGCGGAGGATCACAGCGCGTAGCGGTGACACGCTCGAATAATGGCGAATCTCGTACCGCAGGCCGTTGACCGACTGCCTAACTCGCTCAAGCGCGGCGCGGGTTTGTCCGCGTCTCTGTACGCGGCGTGAATCGGATGAGGAGTCGGCTCTCAGCAGAATCCGCGCTTCTAGTTTGATCGATCGCCGCTCCGTCGCGCGCTCAAGTGTTTCGCATATCTGGCGCACGGTAATCTCACCGGTAATCGCCATGATGTCGATTCCGACCACCGTCTTGAGATCGACCCGTTCGAGAAATGCCGCCGCGCTCAAGTTGCATTCCCGGACTGGCGATTCAATTTCCGCAACGCGGATAGTGGCGCTTTGAAGATCGGAAGGGGAATTAGCGAGATTACCCGTCGCGTGGTCCAAGGGCTTTCTAAACCCCCCCTTGTAGAGCGTCACGATGAGATAGAACAAGATTCCCGCAAGGGCTGTATCCAGCAACGCATGTAAGGAACCGTTTAGTGCCGCCCAGACTGGTGCGAAATCTGAAACATATGGCAACGCGTTTATGAGAATGATTCCCATAAAAACCAAGGCTGCGGCCAGAAAGGCAAGCGGGATGGGGTGTCTGAGGTTATCCTCGCGCTCTGCCATTGCATTGCTCGCCTCGATAATCTTCGGAACGGTTAATGCATTTTGCTCTCCTTACATAGTATCTTTGGTCGCAACTGTGTTGGCCACGTCGTCGCGCCGCCCAATTACCCAGCCCCTCGTTTTCCGCTGGACCGCCGCCAAGGCCGGACTAGGAAAGAGCCCATGAAGATCGTCACCTACAATCTCAACGGCGTTCGCGCCCGGCTGCCGCGGCTGATCGAATATCTGGACGAGCAGAAGCCCGATGCGCTTTGCCTGCAGGAGATCAAGTGCGACGACGACAATTTCCCGATCGGGGATATCCGCGCCGCCGGTTATGACGGGATCTGGCACGGACAGAAGGGGTTCAACGGCGTCGCCATCCTGACCCCGTCCGGCGGTCCGCAGGCGATTCTTCGCCGCATGGGCCTGCCCGGCGATCCGGACGACACCCACAGCCGCTATATCGAAGCGGAAGTGGGCGGCGTCACCATTGCCTCCATCTACCTGCCCAACGGCAATCCGGTCGGCACGGAAAAGTTCGCCTACAAGCTTGCCTGGATGGACCGGCTGCGCGCCCATGCCGAGGAATTGCTCGCGGAGGAGCGGCCGACCGTGCTTGCCGGCGACTGGAACGTCATTCCGACCGACGATCCCGACGACGTCTTCTCCGCCAAGGCGATGGCGCACGACGCCCTGATGCAGCCGGAAACGCGCCAGGCCTTTCGCCGCATCCTCAATCTCGGCTTCACCGACGCGATCCGCGCCCGCTACCCCGAGGGTGCCATCTACACCTTCTGGGATTATACCGCCGGCTGCTGGCAGCGCGACGCGGGCTTCCGCATCGACCACCTCCTGCTCAGCCCCCAGGCCGCCGACCGGCTCCGCGACGCCGGCGTGGGCAAGGAATATCGCGGCCGCGAAAAGGCCAGCGACCATGCGCCCACCTGGGTGGAGATCGAGACCTAGGCGAGGGAGTTCAAAAGCAGCTCGGCGCAGACCCGGGGCCTTTCCGGAGACACCGCACGGCTCTACGCGGCCTGTGCGCCGCACAGGCCGCTCGGCTGGGACTTGCATTCCCACTATGCGTTCGGTCGGCCCGAGGGCCGTACCCGTGCCAGGGCAGCAAGATCCACCGTGTCACGCGCGCCGAGCCGGTCATGGCACATGGACAGCGAGTCGCGAACCGGATGCGCCCCGGTCGCAGCGGCGGCTCGCTGCATCGCCCGTCAGCAGCGCTGGGAGGTGCCGACCGATCCGTCGGGGTTGGTGATGCGGAGCCGGTTGCGGTCGATTAGGCGGACGACCAGCACCATCGATCCCCTGGCGCCGGTCATGGTCAGGCGTTCGCCGGCCAGCCGCCAGCTCCCCTCGCCGCCATCATGGGCGCGGAACGTGCCGTCGCCCCGGAAGACGACGTCCTTGCTGCAATCGCCATTGTCGCCCCATCGGCCGAGCAGGCTGGTCGGCGTAATCGCGAGCGCGGGGGCCGCACCGCCGGTGGGCGGCGCGGCGCTCCCCGCCGTCGCCATGTGCGGCCAGGCAGCGAACAGCGCCGGCAGCGCGACGGCAAGCATGGGGTGCGATCTCTTCACGTCATCCTCGTCCCGACCAAGTGCGCGTGAACCATAGACCATATTCCAGCCGCGCGTAACGCGCCCGGCGGGTGTTGGGCTCATCCCTTCGAGTCGCAGAGTGCGGAAAAAGAGGAATAATCCACGGCAGCGCAGGGCATGATCACTCGACTTACTGTGCGCCGATCATCTTCTGGAAAGACGCCCCGAGCCTGTTGGCGAAAATTCTTTCAGGATTCGAAAAAAAGTTAAGACAAAGTTCTAACCTAAGTATAGAGAGGAGGGAGGGGGCGAGTAGGCGTGATCAATACTTCCACCAAGGTCCTTTACATGTCCTTGATCCTGCTTGTCGCTGCGACTTTATTTACGAGCTGCGCGAGTCGCGCGGCCGTGATGCCTGTCGTGCCGGCGCCGCTGCCAATGCTTGCATCATTCACCCATGAAAACGGGCTTCTCGCGGTCGATACCCTCTGGTCGACCGGCGGCAGGGCGACCGACCCGGCCATCCGCACCCCGGCGGATGGACCGGGCCGGAGTCGTCCTGCGCTGTAGGGTCAACCCGCAAAGGGGACCCCGGCGAGAAACCGGCGCCGGACCTGTCAGGCGGTCCGGCGCCGGCTTTTTTTCTTCAGCGCAAACGCCTTGCTAGCAGCGCGTCGAGCGGCCGAGCGAGCCGTCCGCATTGATGACCGTCATCGTATTCTGGTCGATCGGCACGACCCTGAGCGTTGCGGTCTGGTTGCCGGTCATGGTCAGCCGATCGCCGTCGAGGTTCCACAAGCCGGTGCCGCCATTGGCGGTGACGAAGCCCCCGTCCTGGTTGAACGCAATGACGTTGTTGCAGTCATTGTCGTCGGTCCAGCGGCCGAGCAGGAATGCGCGATCGAGCCGCACGGTGCCCGAGCTCGCTGCCGGAACGGCGCCGCCGCCATCGTTGAGCTTGCCGCCATCGGCGGTCGGGGCGGTGGTGTTGGCGGCGACGTTGGGCGCGGCTGTGTTGCCGGCCGCATTGGCGCTCGTATTGGTGGTGACAGCCCTGTTGCAGCCGGCCAATGTCAGCACTGCCGTCGCCGCGGCCAATATCGCAATCCCCTTCATCCCGTCACCCCTCCGTGCGTGTGAAAGGAGCCAGCATAACCCGGTGCGGTGGCGATAGGAAGATTGGAATGACTGGTCCGCGCGGCGGTGCGGATTGGGGGCTTGTTGTGCCTTGGGGCCCTCCGGCGGAGCCTCTCCAGCGAACCTTCCCCCGGAAGGCCCGTCAGAGAGGCTTCTCGTAGATCCGGTAGCGGCGGTTGATTTTGCTTTCGATCGCGTCGGCGATCGAGATCATCGGCGTGTTGTCGTCGAGGATCCAGCCCACCTCGGCGCGGCTGATGCCGTAATTGCCGTTCCCCGCGCGGCGGATCGATTCGATCATCATGAAGGCGAGCTGGCTGGCGAGGCGGCTGGCATGGAGCTTCTTGACCACGCCCATCAGCGGCACCCGCCCGCCCGTCGGCCGCATCCGCTTCAAACGCCAGAGCAACTTGATCACCCCGAAGGGGAAAAGCTCGCCCTTGAGATCGGCGATGAACTCGTTGATGTCCGGCAGCCCCATCATGAACGCGACCGGCTCCCCATCATATTCGGCGATCAGGATCAAATCCTCGAGCACGATCGGCTTCAGCTTCTTGCCGGCATAGGCGATCTCGGCATCGGTGAGCGGGATGAAGCCCCAATTTTCCGACCACGCCTCGTTGAGGATCGAGAGGATCAAGGTCGCCTCTTCATCGAACCTCTTCTTGTCGACCTTGCGGATTCGAATGCGCGCATTCCTCTCGCCGCTCTCGACGATGCGCCGGATCAGCGGCGGGAAAGGCGTGTCGACGGGCAGGTCGTAGGTGAGCAGATCCTTGACGCCCCGATATCCGGCGCCCTCGATCCAGCCCTCGTAGCGGGCATTGTTATGCCCCATCATCACCATCGGCGGATGATCGAAGCCCTCGACCAGCAGCCCCGGCTCGTCCCAGATGCCGAGCGAGAAGGGCCCCATCGACCGGGTCATGCCCTTTCCGCGCAACCAGTCCTCGGCCGCCGCGAACAGCGGGCCTGCCACCGCCTCGTCCTCCGCATCGAACATCCCCCATTGGCCGAGGCCGGCGCCCATATGTTCGAGCACCAGCCGGTCGACCTGGGCGGAGATCCGCCCGACCACCTTGCCGGCCCGCTCGGCGACGAAGAACTGCGCCTCGGCATGCTCGAACCAGGGATTCTTCCCCGGCGTGATCAGCCCGCGAATCTCATCCTTGAGCGGCGGCACCCAGTTGGGATCGGGCAGGTTCAGCCGATAGGCGAGCTCGATGAAGGCCTTCTTGTCGGCCTTGGAGGCGATGGGGCGGACGGTGATGGCGGCGGCGGAGGGAGCGGGTGCGGCGGTCATGCCGCGCAGATAGGGGAAAGCGGGAGTCTGCGGAACTCAAAAACTCGCGGGATCGCTCGTGGCACTCTCTTCAGACATCCTTGGCCGGAGGCTGGTTTCGTTGGCTGTGCGAGTGAACGTGCGGGTTAGCCGCACCAGGGCTCGCGACGCCCCGACCAGGTTCGCGCCAGTCCTTCCGCAACCATAAGATCGCCGAGCGACTGGCCGCCGCGAGTCACTATGCGCAATTTGCGGCCGTAGCTGTCCTCGTCGCGGCCGTCGGCGAGCTGGTGCATCTCGAACGGGCCGGCGGCGAGCAGGGCGCGCATCCGGCGCGTGGCGCGGGCCGCGAGCTCGGTCTCATAGGCGCAGCGGCCATGCACCTCCGGCGTGTCGATATCGGCGACGCGGATGCGCGCGCCCTGATAGACGAACGTGTCTCCATCGATCATGCGCACCGCCCGGGCGAGGCCAGGCGACTGGATGTTGCTGCTTGCGAGCCTCCTTCGAGGCGCACGTGCCCGCGCACCTGCGATCGCAGGCAGGCGTCGCGCCTCATGGTGGGGCGCGCGCGCCTCAGCCGTCGGCGTCGCGACAATGGGGCGCCCGGGCGGCGCCGCCAGCGACATTGGCTCGGAAACCAGAAGGCCGAGAAGCAGGCCGGCCCAGACAGCCAGCCGCAATTGTGCGGACGACCAGCCTGCATGCCGCAGATATGGAGTCCAGATCGCCGGCAATTGTCGGCGACGAAACGGGACGATCTTTCCCATGGCGCATCTCTAGCGCGTCCACCCTCACCAACTTCCTAACGACAGGCGCTCGCCGGTTTGCGCGAGAGGGTGGGAGTCATGCCCGATCTGATCGGGATCCATGACGGTTCGGGCATCCCCGCCGGACGTCTCGGGCGTGAGGGGCTTTGCCTCAGCCCTTGTCCCGCTGCCGCGGATGCCCCGTCGCCACGCCGCCGCTCAGCTCCGCCACATAAGGATAAACCTCCGCCACCTCCGGCGTGTAGCCGAGGTTGAACACGGTAGGGCTCTTCTCCGGGCGCTCGGGGCGGTCGTAATAGGTGCCGAACACCTTGTCCCAGAAGAAGGTGGTGATGCCGTAATTGCCGTTCTCGTCATGGAAATGATGGGCCATGTGGCGCCGCTTCATGTCCGCCAACATTGGCGATTTGGGCTTGTAAGCGAGATGCTGGATGCAGTGGACGAACTCGTAGAAGCAGGTCGTGAGCAGGCCCGCCGCAAGCGCCGCCGCGGCAGCGCCGAACGGCGCGTGATGGTCGCCGCTGTCCCATGGCATCCCGATGGCCCAGCCGATCGGGATCACGCCGAGCGCGATGGTCGGCAGCGTGGTGTGGAGCGCGCCGAACAGCACTTCGAGATGGTTCGGATCCTGGTGATGATCGTAATGGATGCGCTTCCAGGTGCTGGCGAGCAGCTTCGATTTCCACATCCAGCGGCTGTGCAGGACGTTGCGATGGAGCAGATACCAGATCAGCGGATAAGCAAGGCTCGCGGCCGCGACCGCGAGCAGGGTCGGCAGCACCGGCGCCGGCCGCCACACCCATGCACCGATCGAAACCACGCTCAGGACCAGGTAGGCGATGATCGCCGGATATTGAAAATAGGCGATGACGAGCTCGCGGAAGGTCATCTTGTCGAGATGATGCTCACGGCTCCAGAAGGAGGGGCGCAGGGTCTGTGTGGTTTTCACGTCGGCGGTTCCGTTTGTCCTTGTAGCGCGCCCGCACCCGATTGGGGAGCGGCTTCGCTTTGCCATGTGGGTGGATCCTATGGATTTGCAATGAGGCGGTTTTTGGGCGGGAGCGGTGGACCGCGCCGCAATTCAGGCTGCTTCCCTGGCCGCGACGATCCGGTTCGCGAGGTCCCAATCGACCTGCCGATCGACGTCGATCGGCCCCTCGGCGAAGGGCATCAGGATCGGCGCGGTGCGCACGCCGATCGTCCGCGAAAGGGCGCGGAGGACGGTGCGCAATTTGAACAGCCGGCTCTTGTAGAGCAGGAAGGCGAACAGGCCGAAGGCGCCGATCAGGCGGCGCGGCTTCTTGCCGAACTGGCCGCCGCTGTTGAAGATGCGCGGCGCTTCGAGCGCCTTCGGCGTGAGCAAGGCATAGAGGTTGCATGAGGAGAAGGCGCCGTCGCGGAAGCGATGGAAGGCGCGATTCCCTTCCGGATATTTTTCGAGCACGTAGCTGGCCGGGGTCAGGCCGATGGCGCCGTCCTCGGTGACCGGGTCGAGCGCGTCGCAGAAATAGCGGAGCATCTCGCCCGTATGGAGCGCGTTGTCCCCGGTGGTGATGATCAACGGGAGCATCGCCTCGGTCGCGACGGCGGCAACGCTGGTGCCGATATTCTCGCGGCTGGCGACATAGTCGATCGCCTCCGCGCCGGGCAGAGGGGCGAGGATCTCGCGCGCCTCGGCGATGCTGTCGGGCTCGATCGCGACGATGATGCGGCCGACGCGCCCGCTCTCCATCACCGACTCGACGACGCGCCGGAGCATCGGCTGGCCGGCTATGTCGATGAAGCATTTGTGCGAGACACCGCCGGCCTGCGCGAGCGGATCCAGATTGCCGCGGCTCGCCGCCAGGACGAGGGCCGTGTAGCGGGTGTCGCTCATGGCAATTGGTCGTAGAGCGGTGCCATGAGCGGCGCAATGCTCGGGAGGTCGGGGAGGTGCGCGAGCGCCTCGCGCAGGGCGGCGTCGCGGTCGGGCGAGAGGAGGCCGGCGGTGCAGCCTTCGAACTTGGCCCAGAGCTGGGCGTCGGTGAAGGGCGCGGCAAGGCTGCCGGCGGGCCAGGGCACGGCGATTTCGAACCGTCTTGCATCCTTCAGGACCACTTCGACCTCGGTCGGGAATTCGCCCTCGGCCTTGTCGACCGGATGGCGGCGGATGCGTGGATAGAGCGCGCGGATGTCAGGGCGCATCGCGGCCTCGTCGCTGAAATCGGCAAGCGTGCAATTGCCGGTGACGAGCAGACAGGCGAGCGCATATTCGAGCGAGAATTTGGCCTGCAGCGCGTCCGTCGGATCGACATGCATGAGATTGTTGAGATGGGTGACCGGGGCGCGGACATGCACCGTCTCCACTTCATCCGCCGCGAAGCCATGCGCCTCCATCAGCGCAAGCAGGCCGTCCATGGCGCGGTGGGCGCTGCCGCAATTGGGGAAGCGCTTGAGCTTCAGGCCGCTGGAGAGGAGCAGCAAGGGCGCACCGACCTTCACCGTCTCGAACCGCAAATTCTGGCCGTGCTCGATGTGGGTGAGCGTGTCGCGCAGCTGCTCGTAATCGGGTCCGACCATCAGCCGGTTCATTCCCGTCGGCCCATCGAGCGTGTCGAGGCCGGCGTCGATGCCGTTGCGGGCGAGGCTGGCGGCGAGGACGCCCGATTTGGCGGCGAGGCCGGCATGGAGCGGCTTGGTCATGGTGCCGAACTGACTCATGAAGCCGCCGGCCATGCTGGTTGCGATCGAAATCGCGAAGGCGGCCTTGTCCGCGTCGAGCCCGAGCAGCCGCGCGCAGGCGGCGGCGGCGCCGATCGCGCCGACCGTGGCGGTGGCGTGCCAGCCGCGATTGCGGTGCACGGGATTCACGCCCTGGCCGACCCGGCCGAGGATCTGCAGGCCGGCGACATAAGCGTCGAGACAGGCGCGGCCGTTCGCTTCCTCCTGCTCGGCAAGGGCGAGGATGGCCGGGGCGAGGACCGCGGTGGCGTGGGCCTTTGCCGGATCGAAATTGTCGTCGAAGTCGAGCGCATGCGCGGCCGTGCCGTTGACCAGAGCGGCCCAGGGCGCCGGCAGCCGGGCGCCCTGGCCGATCGCGGTGGACCCGCCTTCGCCCCACGCCCGCACGGTCTCGAACGCCTTGCGCGACACTGGCTCGACGGCGCCGGGGACGGTGACCGCGACGATGTCGATGAAGGCCCGATGCGCGGCCTGCCACGCCGCGTCCGGCCATGCGGCGGGCGTGTCGGCAAGCCAGGCGCCAAAGGCCAGAACGGGATTGTCGCTCATCGCCGGACGATTAGCATTGTCGCCCGCCGCCGAACAGTGAGCCGCCTCGGCACCCGTCGCCGACGGCCGCGAATTGCAGGGGAATCGCGTTGCCGGAGTTGAAGATCATGGCTAGATTTCGAAGCTCGCCGACGATCAGGCGAGGATGAAGGGGGGGAAGAATGAAGGCGATCATCAAGCTCGGCGCCGCTGCGGCGCTTTCGTTCCTCGCGGCAACCGCCGCACCCGCACAGCGCGTCGGCGATTGGGTGCTTGGCCAGTGGCAAGGCGGCAGCGACTGGTATCCCGGCGTCGTCACTGCCCATCACGGCACCCAGGTCACCATCCGCTACGACGACGGCACGCTCGAGACGCGGCCGCAGAACCAGGTCCGGCCTTATGATTGGCGGGTCGGTTCGCGCGTGGTCTGCCGGTTCACCGATGGCCGCTGGTACGATGCGCGGATCACCGCGATGGATCCGGGCGGACTGACGATCAGCGTCCTCTACGACGACGGCGACACGCAGATCACCCAGACGGGGCGCTGCCGCTCGGAATAGCAGGGGCGTGTTTGCGCCTGAGAACTGAACACCCTCCGTTCGCCCCGAGCTGTCGGAGGGCCATTCTTTGGCTGGAGGAGGGAGGGGCAGGGCTTCCATAGGCTCAGCCCGACGGTTCGGTGGAATCAAGCCGATCGAGCCGCTTTAGTGCAACCCCACCTGCCCCCTGAGACTCGCGTAAATCGCCTCGGAATCATAGCCGATCCCGTTCCTGAAGACGGTGACCGGCCGTTCGATCGCCCGGATGTCGCGGGACAGATCGCCGTTCAGCAGCACGATATCGGCGTTCTTGCCGACCTCGAGGCTGCCGATGCGGTCGGCGCGGCCCAGATAGGTCGCGCCGTTCAGGGTCGCGATCCGGATTGCCTCCGGGATCGAGAATCCGGCCTCGTGCAGCAATTCGATATTCCTCTGGTCGCCGAGGCCGGCGATGACATGGCCGTCGCCGGTCGGGTCGCAGCCGGCCATCAATATGCCGCCGGCCGCCGCGAAGGCGCGCTCGAAGGCCATCTCCTTGCGCAGCAAGGTCGCGTAGAACGGGGCGGCGGCATGCTGGGCGGCGTGGCGCCGGACCTGCGCGGCCCAGATGTCTGGGGCGAGCAGGTCGCGCAGGTGCGGGATCTCCTCGAGGTTCGGCCGGTCGCCGCCCTCGAGCACCGCCAAAGTCGAGGTGATCGGCACGCGGCGTTCGACGAGCAGGCGGATGATCCGCTGCAGCGCGGGCGCGTCCGGCTCGACGTTCTGGATGACTTCGCGCATCACCGAGCCGGTGGCCGGCGCGGCGCGGGAGCACAGGCCGGTGGCGCGCGCCGCGTCGAGATCGCCGTCGGGCGCCGCGAACGGGCCGTGCTCGAGATTGTCGATGCCGAGGCGGACGGCCTCCTCATAGCCGACCGAGCAGATATGGCCGGTGATCTTCATGCCGTGGCGGTGCGCCTCGTCGATCGCGGCGGCGAGCTGGGCCGGGCTGATGTTCATATAGGCCTTGGCCGACGTGAAACCGAGCGAGGCCCAGTAGCGGATCATGGCCCGCGCCTCCGCGGCGTCGCGAAGCGGATGGAGCTGGGCGATCGCCGGTGGCGGTCCCTCGAGATAGGGCGTGGTGAGATCGAGGTCTGGGCCGATCATCCGTCCCGCCTCGATCTCGCGCTTGATGCCGAGATCGCCATAGGGATCCATCGACCCCGCGGTGCGCGCGGTGGTGACGCCGCTGGCCAGGTAGAGCTGGGGGAAGGACACGAACATCTGGTTGCCGATGAACGGGCCGTCGGCCGAGGACGGGCGGAACATGTGCTCGTGCATCCCGACCAGGCCCGGGATGATCGTCTTGCCGCTGCCGTCGATCTCCCGCGTGCCGGCCGGGATGGCGACCGATCCGTCCGCGCCCAAGGCGGCGATGCGGCCATGATCGATGAGCAATGTCTGGTTCGCCCGCGCCGGCGCGCCGGTGCCGTCGATGATGGTGACGTGCGTGATCGCGATCAGCGGTCCGCGCTCGCTGATCAGGCCGGCGGCCGGCCGTGGCGGCTGGGCGCTTCCGGGCAAGGCGCAGAGCAGGCCGGCGAAGGCCAGGAGAAAGAAGGCGCGGATGCGGATCATGGGGCTCAATCCTTCAGCAGCAGCACGCCGACCCGATGCTCGCAGCTCTGGCGGTGCTCGGCGTCGGCTGGCGTGTCCGGGTCGGCGAAGGCCGAATGGAAGCAACTCGCGAAACCGGAATCGCCCTCTTTCCAGCATTCGAAGATCTTGAAGGCGAGCAACTCATCGTCCGTCATCAGCGGATAATGATACCAGAGCTGCCCGTCGTTGAAGCGCAGTGAGAGATGCTGGGTTTCCCGCCCATCGGGCGCGATTCCGGTCAGGGTGGTCGGGATGACGTCGTCGGCGGCGACGCTGGTCGGGTCGCACAGCGCCAGGGGCATGTGGCGGAGCGGCCCGGCCATGTTGGTGGTGCGCCAGAAATCGATCGACATGAAGCCGGCGACGTCCTCGCCATGGAAGCGGTTGCGCCACCATTGCTCCGCATTGGGCCCGGCGAAGGCGCCGACATTCCGGGCATAGTCGTCCGGCGTCAGCCCGTGATCCTGGTGCACGCCATTGGCGTAGAAAGGCGTGCCCGTATCGCGACCGCGGCGCAGCAGGAACGGCCCCTGCTGGACTTCCACCCGGCGCCCCGGCAGCAGCCGTTCGCGGATGACCGCCTCGATCTCGGGAAGGTAGAGATCGGCGACGTCCCGGTCCCAGTCGCGCATCCGGGTCGCGTGCGGCATCAGGACGAAGCCGTGCGCATCGAAGAAGGCGGCCTCGGATTCAGCGCCCGCCTGAAGTGCCCGCGCATCGTGGATCTCGACCGGAGGGAAAGTAAGCGCTTCGGGCGGCGGCGCACCGACATGCGCCGTGAAGCGCCCCCGGGGCACGAAATCAGGTGGGAAAAAGCCGTTGAGCTGAGCGGTGGTCATGCCCGAACATCCCGAATTTCCACGTCGGTTCCCGATCTACACCAGCCGCATGCGCCGCGACAGCCCGCCCAAAGCGAGGCGGTCGTCGCGGGTCAGGCCGTAGCGCAAGGTGAGCCAGGAGGTGATCGCCCAGAGTATAAAACAGGCGGCGAAGCGGGCCGGGCCGTGGAGCAGATATTCGGCCAGCGCCATCAGTCCGACGCCGGCGAGGGCAAGCGCGAGCGCCTGGACGAGCTTGCGGTCGAACGGATTGAGGCCGTCGCTGATCTGGAGCTGGATGGTGGCGGCATAGGTCGAGGAGATCGTCGCCACCCCGATCGCGATCGCCATGCCGAGCGGGCCGTATACCGGCACCAGCCACAAGGCGAGCCCGATCCAGAGCGCGACGGCAATGAAGGCGTTGACCAGGGGCAGGATGCGGTGACCGATCATCTCGACGATCGCCGAGGCGGGCCCGACGATTGCCTCGACCGCGCGTGCGCCGACCAGGATGAAGAGCAGCGGCAGGGCGCTCTGCGCTTCCGGCCGGTAGAGGCTCAATATGTCGACGCCGGCGAAGACGAGCAGGCCGGCAAGCGGCACCACCAAAGCGGTCGAGACCCGGCTGGCGAAATGATAGAGCGGCGCGACCAGGGCGCGGTCGACATGGGCCTGGGCCGACGACAATGGGCCAAGCACGTACTGGAAGGCCTGGCGGACGATCAGGGGAACGGTCGAGATCTTGCGCGCGATTTCGAACAGGCCGGCGGCCGAGGCGCCGCGCGCGCCGGGCAGCATCAGGTTGAGCAGGACCGGCGGCGCGTCGATCAGGGCGCGGCGTGCGATGTTCGATGGCAGCAGGCCCAGCCCGGAGACGATCAGGTTGCGGACCAGCCCGCCCGGCAGCGGCGCGCGCAGCAGCAGCTTCAGATCATAATAGCGGCCGAGCAGGCGGATCGAAAGCAAGGCGGTCATCGCCAGCGAGCAGAGATGCGCCGCCATCAGCCCGAGCGAGCCGGCGCCCAGCGCGAAGAAGCCGAGCGCGAACAGGATGCGCGCGATCTGCTCCCAGAAGATGCGCAGGCGGATCTCCGGCCCGAAGGCGCGGCGGGCGCGGGCGGCGGAGGTGGCGACCTCGACGAAGGTCCACAAGGGCAAGGCCCAGACGAACAGGGCGACCGCGTGGGGCAGGCGTGCGGCATCCTCGGGCGCCGCCGAGAAGATCGCGGCGATGGCGGCGGCATAGAAGGTGACGATGAGCGCGATGAACGAGGAGGGGATCAGGGCGATCAGCAAGGCGAGCTTGACCGCGCCATGCGCGCCCTCGTCGTCCTGCCTGGGCACTACGCGCTGCAGCGCGAGCGGCATCGAGAGATGGACGATGTTGGTGGCGAGGTTCACCGCGCCCCACAGGACGACATAGATGCCGTAGCTCGCGAGGCCGAACAGCCAGGTGTAGAGCGGCTGCGCCAGCGCCTCGATCAGCGCCCCCATGCGCGACAGCCCGGCAAGGCCGGCGCCGCGGGCGACGTCGGCGCGGGTGACGGCCGGTGGGGCCGGGGTTGGCGGATCGTCCTGCATGGACGCGTTATGCCGGATTCGCGCCGCGGAAGAACCAGGTTCCGCTATTCCTCGGTTCGGATCAGCACGGCTTCGCCGACGAGCAGGAACAGGAGGAACGGTCCCCAGGCGGCGAGGAAGGGCGGGTAGGCGCCGAGATTGCCCATGGCGATGGCGAAATTGTCGGCGACGAAATAGGCGAAGCCAAGCGCCATCCCGATCACTGCGCGGAGCATGAGCTGTCCGGAGCGGGCGAGGCCGAAGGCCGCCACGGCGGCGAGCAACGGCATCAGCATGGTCGAGAACGGGCCGGCGATCTTGTGCCACAGGCTCGCCTCCAGCGCCGAGGTCGCGCGGTTGGCGGCGCGGAGATCGGCGATCGAGCTTCGCAGCCTGAAGAAATCCTGCTCCTCGGGCACGACCCGGGCGAGGGTGAACTCGTCGGGCGTGATGTCGGCGCCGAGCCGGATCGCGGGCATGCGCTGCAGCGTGCCGGCGTCGACCGAAAACAGGCTCGCGTCGCGCAGGATCCAGCCGCCGCCGGGCGCCGCCGCGCCGGTCCGGGCGGTAAGGATCCGCCGCAGCACGCCGCCATTGCGGTCGTAGACGGTGATGCCGGCAAGGCGCACGCCCTCGCCCTGGCCGCTCACCCGATCGACGAAGATGAGATCGTCGCCATGGATCAGGGAGACGTTGTTCTGAATGCCGGTCTCGCGCGGGACGTCGCCATAATCGGCATTGTCCCAGGCGGTGAGGGCCGCGTTGGCGCGGGTGACGACGCGCTCGGTGAAGGCGAAGTGGATCAGGGCGACGAACGCCGAGGCCAGGACGAGGGGCGCGATGATCTGGTGGGCGGAGATGCCTGCCGCCTTCATCGAGATGATCTCGCTGTTCTGATTGAGGCCGGCAAAGGTGATCAACGTGCCGAGCAACACCGCGAACGGCAGGAAGCGGGAAATGAGCTGCGGCAGGCGCAGCCCGACATAGCGCCACAATTCGGCGTCGCCATTGCCGGGATGACCGAGGATGGCGCCGGTCTTGCCGAGCAGATCGAGCATCATCAATATGCCGACCAGGGCGACCAGGACTGCGGCGCTGCGCAGCACGAACAGCCGCGTCATATAGAAGGCGATCCGCCGCGACGGGAAGAATTGCAGGTTGATCATGAAGCGGCGGCCGCGGGACGGCGGCGGCGGCGGATCAGCCGGCCGAGCAGCTTGGCGACCCTCGCGAAGACGCGCTCGAGCGCGCCGATCGGCTGGCCGCCCGGCTTGTGCGCGAGCGTGTAGTACATCCAGACGATCGACCCGCCGAAGATCAGGAACGGCGTCCAGAGCGCGATCACCGGATCGAACCGGCCCAATGCCCCCATCTGCTCGGCATATTGGTTCACCTTGTGATAGACGACCACGAAGATGATCGCGATGAAGATGCCGAGGCCCGACGTGCTTCGCTTCGGCGGCACCGCCAGCGCCACCGCGAGCAGGGGCACGAGCAGCATCATCGCCACCTCGACCATGCGGAAATGGAAATTGGAGCGGATCGCGTTGCGCCGCGCCTGGGGCAGCGAGCGGTCGCCGCCGAGACCGAGCAATTCGGTGGCTGTGAGCTCCTTGGTGCCGTCGCCGCGGCCGCGGAAATTGGCGATCGCGGGCATGTTGATCGGAAGGTCGTGCTGCTGGAAGCTCAGCACCCGGGGCGTGCGGTAATCGGGCTGATTGTTGATCAGCCGGCCGTTGGTCAGGCGAAACAGGATGACGTCGGGATCGTCGGTGGCGAGGAAGGTGCCGCGATCGGCCGCGGCGGCGATGGTTCGCCCGTTGCGGTTGGCGATGCGCAGGAACACGCCATAAAGATCGGTGCCGTGATTTTCGCTGCGCTCCACGCGCATCGTCATGCCGCGGCCGAGATGGGTGAACTCGCCGACCTTGATCGAAGCGCCGAGCGCCCCCGAGCTCAGCTCGAAGCGAAGCTGCTGATAGGCATATTGGGCCTTGGGCTGGAGGAAGCCGACGATCCAGAAATTGGCGACGAGCATGATCAGCGCATAGGCATAAGGCACGCGCAGCAGCCGTCCGTAGCCGAGCCCGACCGCGCGCAACGTGTCCAGCTCCGAGGAGAGCGCCAGCTTGCGAAAGGCGAGCAGGATGCCGAGCGTCAGGCCGACCGGGACCGCCAGGCCGAGATATTCCGGGATGAGATTGGCCAGCATCCGCCACACCACGGTCACCGGCCCGCCTTCGCTGACCACGAAATCGAACAGGCGCAGCATGCGGTCCATGATCAGCAGCATCGCGGCGAGGCAGAGCGTGCCGACCAGGGGCACGAAGATCAGCTTCGCCAGATAGCGGTCGATCTGCTTCACCAGCATCAGGCGCTCGGCCCCCGTCTGTCCCAATGCCCGTGCATGCAGGTGCGGCTATAGAAGGTGAGAACGGGCCGGTCATCGGGAAATCGGCGCAATCGGCTTCTCATCGGCAGCTTCTCACCGTTTCGACGCGCCGCGACCACATTTTCGCCGCAAGCCTGCACGATCTGGAGCGCCATGGGGGCTTGGTACAACCATGCCGATCCCGCCCCGCGTGGCGGTATCAGCACCCAGGAGTAGAGTGATCATGTCGAAGTTTCTGGCCAGAGCGGGGTTTGTCGCGGTTGCGCTCGCCGCCATACCGGCCGCCGCGCAGGCGCAACTCGGCGCCGATGCCGCGGTCTGCCGCGCCGGCCGCCCGTCCATTCTCGTCAATGTCGAAGGCCTCAGCCAGCGCACCGGCAACATCCGCGTCGCGCTTTACGGCAATCCGGCGACCTTCCTCGATCGCGGCGCGACGATGCGCAAGATCAATGTGCCGGTGACGCCGGGCGGGCCGATGCGGATCTGCATCGCCGTGCCGCGTCCCGGCCGCTATGCGATCGCGGTCCGGCACGACGTCGACGGCGACAATGCCCGCGGCGATTGGAGCGACGGCGGCGGCTTCTCGCGCAATCCGCGCATCTCGCTGCTGCGCCTGCGGCCGAGCTTCGATGCGGTCGCGGTCAATGTCGGCCAGGGCGTGCTTGGCGTGAACGTCGTCCTCAATTATCGGTACGGGCTCTCGATCCGTCCGGCCAACGGATGATCGAATGACGTCGATCGCCCTCCTTTCCAATCCGCATTCGACAGGCAATCAGGCCCTGTTGCCGCAGGTCCGCGCATTCTGCGACCTGCACAAGGACATCTTCCACTACGAAGTGGAGGATGTCGCCCAGATCGCCTGCGCGCTGAAGACGATTGCCCGGGTCCGCCCCAAGGTCCTGGTCATCAACGGCGGCGACGGCACCGTGCAGGCAGCGCTGACCGAGCTTTATCATGGCGGCCATTTCGGGCCGACCCCGCCGCCGGTGGCGGTCCTTCCCAACGGCAAGACCAATCTCATCGCCCACGATCTCGGCGCCGTCGGCGATCCGATCGAGGCGCTGGAGCGAGTGCTTGATCTGGTTCGCACCGACATGGTGCCGCACATCGTGTCGCGCGAGCTGATCTCGCTGACCGGCGGCGGCGGCGGCGGCGCCATCGAGGGCAATGACCGCCCGGTGCTCGGCATGTTCCTGGGCGGAGCCGGGCTTGCCGATACGATCCTTTATTGCCGCCACAAGATCTACCCGCTCGGCCTGCCCAATTGGGCGGCGCACGGCCTCACCTTCCTTCTCGGCCTGGTCTCGGTGATCGTCGGCCGCCGCTCGCGCCTGCTCCCGGCCGAATGGGCGCCGATAAAGGTGACGGTGACGAAGAGCGGCGAGATGCAGGGGCGGTTCGCACTGGTCATGGTGACGACGCTCGAAAGATTGCTGCTCAACAGCTCGCTGAAGGGCGCCGGCCGCAGCGCCGGGGCGATGCAGCTGCTGGTCATCGAGCGCAACCTGTTCTCGATCCTCGGCGCCCTGCTGGCGGCGATCTTCGGCCGGCTCGGCCTGCGCCGGATGCGCGGAGTCCATATCGAGCGCGGCGACGAGATCCGCATCGAGGGCCATCGTTCAAGCGTGATCCTCGACGGCGAGATGTTCGAAGCCCATTCCGGCCGTCCGATCGTGCTGCGACCGACCGCGCCGGTGCCCTTCCTGCGGCTTGCCGCCTGAAGCCCGGGCGGCAGCCGCCGCAACCTAATCGTTGACTGCCCGTGACTGTCGCCTGCTAGAGGCGTGCGATGAAGATCCGGCCCTATCAACCCGAAGATGCGCCGGCTCTGGTCGCCTTGTTCCACGCGGCGGTCCATGAGGTCGCGCGGCTCTATTATTCGCGCGCCCAGGTGAACGCATGGGCGCCGCGCGTGCCCGATCCGGCACAGTTTCGGACGCGCGCCGCGGACGGGCGGACCGTGCTGGTCGCGGTCGACGACGATGACGTGCCGCTTGCCTATGGCGATCTCGAGGAGGACGGCCACATCGATCACCTCTTCTGCCGCCCCGATGTGGCCGGGACGGGCGTGACGGCGGAGCTTTATGCCGCGATCGAGGCGGCGGCGCGGGCGCGGGGGATCGACCTGGTCTATGTCGAGGCGAGCGAGCCGGCGCGGCGCTTCTTCGTCAGACAGGGTTTCGAGCTGATCGGCCGGCGCGATTTCGAGATGGCCGGCGTCGCGATCCATAATTTCGAGATGGAGAAGCAGCTGGGGGCAGGCCCGCCGTCCGCCTGATTCGCGCGCGCCCGATCCTCCTTCCCGTGTGAGTTTCCGGAGAATCGACAGATTTTTCAAGCTCAACCGGCGACGCGTATTGCGCTGGCCGTACACCGCGCTACTGTCCGCACCCTGCTCGACATGGGGATATACATGCGCAAGATCTTCCACGCATTCGCGTTCGCGGCCGGCATCTCGGTTGCTGCTTCGGCCTCCGCCCAGACGACTCCCGCCGCCGACAATCCGGCGCCGCCGCCGGCCGGTCCCGGCGCGGGCGCGACTCCGGCGCAGTTGCTGACGCGGGTCGACATCCCCCATGAATCCTTCACCCTCGCCAACGGCCTTCGCGTCATCGTCCATACCGACCGCAAGGCACCGGTGGTCGCGGTCAGCGTCTGGTACAATGTCGGCTCCAAGGACGAGCCGGCCGGCCGCACCGGCTTCGCGCACCTTTTCGAGCATCTGATGTTCAACGGCTCGGAAAACGCGCCGGGCGATTATTTCAGCTACACGCGCGCGATCGGCGCGACCGACCTCAACGGCACCACCTGGTTCGACCGCACCAATTATTTCGAGACGGTGCCGCGGCCGGCGCTCGAGCAGGCCCTGTTCCTCGAGAGCGACCGGATGGGCCATCTTCTCGGCGCGATCACCCAGGAGGTGCTCGATAACCAGCGCGGCGTCGTCCAGAACGAGAAGCGCCAGGGCGACAACGAGCCATTCGGCATGGTCGAATATGCCCAGCTCGAGACCTTGTTTCCCGAGGGCCATCCCTATCGGCACTCGACGATCGGATCGATGGCCGATCTCGACGCCGCGTCGCTCGACACCGTGCGCGGCTGGTTCCGGGAGCGCTACGGTCCGAACAACGCCGTCCTCGTCCTTGCCGGCGACATCGATGCCGCCGCCGCCCGGCCGCTGGTCGAGCGCTATTTCGGCGACATTGCGCGCGGACCGGTCAACACCCCCGCCGCCGCCCCGGTGCCGACCCTGCCGCAGCGCGTCGACCGGGTGATGCGCGACCGCGTCGCCAACACCCGTCTTTACCGCAACTGGGTGGTGCCCGGGCTCACCGACAACGACCAGGTCCCGCTCCAGGTCGCCGCGGCGGTGCTCGGCGGCCTCTCGAGCTCGCGGCTGGACAATGTCCTCGTCCGCGGCGAGCAGAGCGCCGTCGCCGTCACCGCCTCGCTGCAGCCTTTCCATCGGGTCAGCATCTTCGAAGTCACCGTCGACGTGAAGCCGGGCCAGGATGTGGACGCAGTCTCGCGCCGGCTCGATCAGCTGATCGCCGACCTCGTCCGCACCGGCCCCAGCGCGGATGAAGTCCGCCGCAGCGTGATGCGCACCATGTCGGGCCGGATCCAGGGTCTCGAGCAGGTCGGCGGCTTCGGCGGCAAGGCCGTCGCCCTGGCCGAGGGGCAGCTCTATGCGGGCGATCCCAATTTCTACCGCACCCGGCTCGCCCAGCTTGCCCAGGTGACGCCGGCCCAGGTCCGCGCCTCGATGCAGCGCTGGTTGAGCCGGCCGGTAATGGCCCTCAGGGTCGAACCCGGTCCGCGCGAGGATTATCAGGAGGCAGGCAGCGTCGGCGCTGCCGCCGCCGCGCCGGCGACGCCCGCGGCCACGCCGGCGACCCCTGCAGCTGCGCCGGCAGCCCCCGCGGCCACGCCGGCCCCGGCCACTCCGGCCCGCCGGGCGCCCGGCGTCACCACGGACGCCCGCCTGCCCTTCCCGGCCACCGAGCGTGCGACGCTCTCGAACGGCATCCGCGTGGTCTATGCCCGCCGCACCGCAGTGCCGGTGACCAGGGTCGCGGTCGAGTTCAACGCCGGCGCCGCCGCCGATCCGGCCGACCGGCTCGGCACCCAGGCGCTGATGCTCAACCTGCTCGACGAGGGCACCACCCACCTCAATTCGACCCAGCTTGCCGAGGCGCAGGAGCGACTTGGCGCCAACATCACGGCCAATGCATCGCTCGACCGCAGCGCCGTTTCGCTGGTCGCCTTGACCCCCAATATCGGCCCGTCGCTCGATCTCCTCGCCGACGTGATCCGCAACCCGGCCTTCGCCCCGGGCGAGGTCGAGCGCATCCGCCAGCAGCAGCTCAACACCATTGCCCAGGAGCTGGTCAGCCCGCAGACGATCGCCAGCCGCGCGCTGCCCCGGGTGCTGTACGGACAGGCCCATCCTTATGGTCGCTCCGCGCAGAGCGGCGGCGATCCGGCCGTGGTCAGGGCGCTGACCCGCGACGATCTGGTCGCCTTCCACCAAAGGTGGATCCGGCCGGACAACGCGACGATCTTCGCGGTCGGCGATCTGCCGCTCGCCGATCTGGTGCGCCAGCTGGAATCCCGCTTCGGCAGCTGGGCCGCGCCCTCGACGCCGCGTGGGACCAAGACCTTCCCGGCTCATGCGCCGTCGTCCGGACCGCGCATCGTGCTGATCGATCGGCCGCAATCGCCGCAATCGGTGATCCTCGCCGGCCAGCTCCTCCAGGCCGAGGGAACGCAGGACCTGCTCAACCTGCAGGCCGCCAACGAAGTGCTCGGCGGCAACTTCCTGGCGCGCATCAACATGGATCTGCGCGAGCGGCGCGGCTGGTCCTATGGCGCCGGCGGCGGCCCCAATCTGCGCGAGCACCAGATCCCCTACATCATCCAGGCCCCGGTCCAGGCCGACCGGACCGGCGATTCGATCGCCGCGATCCGCGAGGATGTGAGCGGCTTCCTCGGCGCGAACGGCGTGACCGCGGAAGAGCTGGAGCGGGTGATCCTCGGCAATATCCGCCAGCTGCCCGGCCAGTTCGAGACTTCGCTTGCCGTGCTCGGCGCGCTGCGCAGCAACGCGCTCTACCACCGGCCCGACGATTATTGGACGACGATTGCCGGCCGCTATCGCGGCATGACCGCGCAGACCCTGGATACGACGGCGCGGCGCTACATCGACGCCAACAATTTCCTGTTCGTGGTGGTCGGCGATGCCGGCCGGGTGCGCCCGCAACTCGAGCGGCTCGGCCTGCCGATCGAGGTGATGCAGCCCCAGTAGATCGTCAGGTCATCAACCGGGTGACGTGGCCCATCTTGCGGCCGGGGCGGGCTTCGCCCTTGCCGTAGAGGTGGAGATGGGCGGTCGGGTCGGCGAGGATGTCCTGCCAGCCTTCCGCTTCGGCGCCGATCAGGTTGTGCATCTCGACGCGCGGCGCGGTGAGATCGGTCGCGCCGAGCGGCAGGCCGCAAATCGCTCTGATGTGATTCTCGAATTGCGAGGTGCGCGCGCCCTCGATCGTCCAATGGCCGCTATTGTGGACCCGTGGCGCCATTTCGTTGAAGATCGCCGCGCCGTCGACCGCGAAGAACTCCATCGCCATCACGCCGACATAGTCGAGCGCTCCGGCCACGCGCCGCGCCAGCGCCTCGCCATCGGCGATCGCGGCGGCAAGATCGGCGCCGGCGGGAATGTTCGAAGCGGCGAGGATACCGTCATCATGCCGGTTGCGCGGCACCGGCCAGATCGCGACCTGACCTTCGGCATTGCGGCAGAGCAGGATCGAGAATTCGGCCTCGAAGCGGACGAAGCCTTCGAGCACGCAGGGTGCGCCGCGCATCGCTTCCCAGGCGGCATCGCCGGCACCGGCATCGTCGATCCGGACCTGGCCCTTGCCGTCATAGCCAAACCGTCTGGTCTTGAGGATTGCGGGCGCGCCGATCGCCGCAAGCGCGGCCTCGAGCGTGTCACGATCGCCGACCGGGGCGAATGGCGCGGGCCGGCCGCCGTGGCGCTGGATGGACGTCTTTTCCTCGAGCCGGTCCTGGGCGGTCGTCAGCGATTGGACCGACGGGTGAAGCGGCACCAACTCGGCGAGCGCGGCCAGTGGGGCGGTCGCGATATTCTCGAACTCGTAGGTGGCGACGTCGATTTCCGCGGCGAAGCGGGTGAGCGCGTCTTCGTCGTCGAACGCGCCCCGGGTGAATTGCGCCGCGACCTCGGCGGCGACGCAATCGGGATCGGGCGCGTAGATATGGCAGCGATAGCCCAGCTGGGCCGCCGCCATTGCCAGCATGCGCCCCAATTGGCCGCCGCCGACGATGCCGATGATGGAGCCGGGCGGGACGATCATTCGGGCGTTTCAGCCACGCCGTCGGTCTGCGCCTGCCGCCATGCGTCGAGGCGCTCGGCGAGGGCCGGATCGCCATTCGCCAGGATCGCGGCGGCGAGCAGGCCCGCATTGACCGCGCCAGCCTTGCCGATCGCCAGCGTGCCGACCGGCACGCCGGCCGGCATCTGGGCGATGGAGAGCAGGCTGTCGAGGCCCTGGAGCGTCTTGCTCTCCACCGGCACGCCGAGCACCGGCAGCCGCGTCATCGAGGCGGCCATGCCGGGCAGATGCGCCGCGCCGCCGGCGCCGGCGATGATCACCTTGAGGCCCCGGGCCGCGGCTCCCTTGGCGTAATCGTAAAGGCGGTCCGGCGTGCGATGGGCGGAGACGACGCGCTGCTCGAAGGGCACGCCGAGCGTGGTGAGCATTTCGGCGGCATGCCGCATCGTCTCCCAATCGGAGCGGCTGCCCATGATGATCCCGATGAGGGGTGATGCGTCCGGCATCGAGGATGCTTAGCCCGCCCCTGCATTGCAAGGCAATCGGCGGCCGGAGCATTTTCCGATCCAACGACCCGTCCCGGAGGCTCGGAAAATGCGGCAGGGAGAGGCGGCCGTCATAAGCATAACGTTAACCTTCCCGATTTAAATTCGCCGATCATGACTCGCCGCACCGAATATTCCGAAAAGCCCGACGCGCCCGAGAGCGAGGCGACCGACCAGGGCGCGCGCGAGGCGCTGTCGCGGCTGACCGACGAAAATGCGCTGCTGCGCGCCGCGCTCGCCGAAGCGCGCACCCGCCTTGGCGAGGCCGAGGAAAGCGCCGGGCGCGATCCGCTCACCGCGCTTCACGATCCGCGGCAGTTCCGCATCGAGCTCGATCGCGTGCTCAACCAGGCCGCGCGCCATGGCACGCCGGCCGCCTTGATCTCGGTCGATCTCAGGGATCTGAACGCGATCAACGAAGGCCATGGCCGGGTCACCGGCGATGCGGCCTTGCGCCACGTCGCCCGGCTGCTGAAGAGCCTCATCCGCTCGAGCGATGTCGCCGCGCGCAACGGCGGCGGCGCCTTCTCGCTCCTGCTCGACCATCTCGACGCCGATTCGGCGCTCGATACGGCCGAGCGGATCGCGCGCTACATCTCCGCCCACCCGCTCGACATCGGCCATGCTTTGGTGAAGCTCGAAGCGACGGTGAGCGTCGCCACGATCATGCCTGGCGACACGGTCGAGGAAGTCCTGCGCCGCGCCGCCCGCAACCGCGAGCGCGTCAAGGAATTCTGATCCGCCTCAGGCGGCGCCCGGCGTCCGGTCCCTGATCCACTGCGACAATATCCATTTCTGCCCACGCGTCGGCGGCCTGCCGGCGTGCAGCGTCTTGCGGTCCGGCGCGCCTGCGCCGTCGATATTGGCGAAGAACAAGGCGTCGCCCTTGCCGCCGCGGTGGCTGATGCCGATCGACGGGAAGTCGGTCTCGCCGCCTTCGAAATCGTCGTTCAGATAGAGGAGGAAGGTTGCGATCCGCTGGCCGTAGCGTCGGCGTTGCGCGGCCCAGCCCTCCGCGTCGTCGGTGAGGAAATCGTAATGCGGCCGGAATTCCTCGCCGGGCGAATAATGCATGATCTGCGCCGGCTCGAAGACCGGGAGCGGCAGGTTGGTCGCCGCGGCGATGCGGGCGCGGACGACCTGGATGACGACGTCCATGGCGGTGACGTTCAGTTCGAGCGCCTTGTTGGTGCGATCGGGGTGCGTCGCCTCGCGGCCGGACTGCTTGTCGAGCACCATCGCCGGCCCGAGCCCGCCTTGCGCGCGCGCCATCAGCCAGTCGCATTCCTCCGGACTGGCGAAATTCTCGACGACGCGGATTCGCGGCGAGTCCGAGAGCGAACGCCTGGCCGGCGCGGCGGTCAGCGCCTCGATCCGGCTCTGGCGGCCGAGCAGGTCGAGCTGCGCCCGCGCGCTTTCCGAGCCCAGGGCCTCCGCCCGCGCGAGCCAATCGAACGCACTGGCCCAATCCTGCGGGGCGGCAATCCCCATCGCCGCCATCGTCGCCAGCAAGGCCGTCGCCTCGGCATTGCCGTCATCCGCGGCGGCGGCGAGCAGCCTGGCGGCCTGCGCTGGATCGAGCAATGCGCCGTCGCCGGTCAGCAGGCGCCTCGCCAGCGTCAGGCGGTTGTCCACGCGGCCTCCATGCTTCAGCGCTCGTGCAGGTAATAACGATCGACGGGCCGGAGATCGTCGTCGAGCGCATAGACGATCGGCTGGCCGGTCGGGATTTCGAGGCTGGTGATCTCCGCGTCGGGGATGGCCGAGAGGTGCTTGACCAAGGCGCGCAGCGAATTGCCGTGGGCCGAGATCAGGACCCTCTGGCCTTCGCGCAAGGCGGGCGCGATCCGCCCCTCCCAATAAGGCAGGACGCGGGCGATCGTGTCCTTGAGGCTCTCCTGGGCGGGGATCGGGATGCCGGCATAGCGTCGGTCGGCGGAGAGATCGAAGGGGCCGCCCGGCTCGAGCGGCGGCGGCGGCGTGTCGAATGAGCGGCGCCAGATATGGACTTGCTCCGGTCCGTGCTTCGCCGCGGTCTCGGCCTTGTCGAGCCCGGTGAGCCCGCCATAATGGCGCTCGTTGAGGCGCCAGTCCTTCTCTTCGGGCAGCCACAGCCGGCCCATTGCTTCGAGCGCGATGTGCAGGGTCTTGATCGCCCGGGTCTGCAGGCTGGTGAAGCAGATGTCGAAGTCGAACCCCTTGGCGGCGAGCATCTCCCCGGCCGCCTTCGCCTCCGCCTCGCCCTTCGGCGTCAGCTCGACATCCCACCAGCCGGTGAAGCGATTTTCGAGATTCCAGGCCGACTGGCCGTGGCGGATCAGGACGAGCTGCGGCAAGATACGTCTCCTCGCGCCAGCGCCTAGCCTAAAGCGCCAGCGACATGAAGCGGCTGAACGGATCGCCGGCGGGATAATCGGCGAAGGGGCCGCGGTCGGTGAAGCCGAAGCGGCGGTACAGGGCATGAGCGGGCGCGAATGCGGGATCGGTGCCAGTCTCCAGATTCAGCCGGCGATAGCCTCGCGCGCGGGCCTCGGAGATGATCTGCTCCAGCAGCGCCGCCGCGACGCCCCGGCGCAAATGCGCGGGCGCGGTCCGCATCGACTTGATCTCACCCTCGCCGCCGCCCAGCGCCTTGAGCGCGCCGCATCCGAGCAAGGCCGCGCCCTCCCAGGCGGTCCAGAAGCTGATCTCCGGCACCGCGAGGCCGGCAAGATCGAGCGCATGGACGCTTTCAGGCGGCGAATATTGCGCCGTGTCGGCAAGGTGCAGCCGCAGCAGGTCGGCGACCGCCGGGTGATCCAGGCCGCCCTCCTCTATTTGCATCAGGCGCGGTAGGCCGCGATCCGGTCAATGATCGCGTGAAGCGCGTCGAGTCCGGCCCGGGCAAGCAGCCGGCAGCGGTCGGGCGACCAGCCGTAGGTCGAATCGGGCAGATCCTCATTGTCCTTGAACGGCATTTCCAGCGTCATCGAGACGGCGCCGTAGCGCTCGGCCAATTGGGCGGTGGACATGGAAAGATTTGCCTGGCCGGGGCCGGCGATCTCATAGCCCTTGTCGGTCTGGAAATCGGGTGTCGCCGCGACGAAGGCGGCAGCGAAGGCGTCGTACAGCTCCTGCTGGGACGCCTTCCAGCTCGGTATGCCTTCGAAGCCGGCGAGGAAATTGGCGGCGATCGCCTCGTCGCCATGGACGTCCATCGCGAAATCGACGCCGGTCCGGTCCATCTCGGCGCGGACGTGGTAGACCTCGGGGCTCTTGTCGAGGCTCGGCGCGTGCCATTCGCGATTGAGGTTGGTGCCGACGGCGTTGGTGCGCAGATGGCCCCGGAAGGAGCCGTCCGGATTCATGTTGGGGACGACGTGGAAGGTCGCCTTCTCGCGCAGCCGGCGAGTCACCGGATCGGCTTCGTCGAGCAGGCGCTCGAGCGCGCCTTCCATCCAATATTCGGCCATGGTTTCGCCCGGATGCTGGCGGGCATAGAGCCAGACCTGCAGCGGGCCGCCGTCGAAGCGGAAATAGTCGATCTCGCGGCCGTCGAGGGTCTGGCCGAGCGACCGGTATTCCGCGCCGGACGCTGCCGCGACCGAGGCGACCAGATCGTGGTGCCGCTCCATCGTGTAAGGTGCGAAATAGGCGATCCAGATGCTGTCCGAAGCGGGCGTCACGTCGATCGCAAGCGCGCCGTCCTCAAGCGAAGTGTCGACCCGGAGCCATTCCTCGCGATCCTCGGAAACGCAGGCGCGATAGTCGCGCCAGCCGTTCGGATAGGCCGCGCCGGCGCTGTTGAGGATGCGGAGCTGGAGCTGCCGGCCGCCGCCGCCGGTCAGGCGGAAATAGAACCATTGGTAGAAATCGGACTGGTGATCCTTGACGATCTCGAGGTCGACGCGGTCGCCGTCGATCGCGACCAAGCGAATGTTGCCGCCATCGAAGGCGCTGGAAATTGAAAGTGTCATCATATCCCTGGGAAGTGTGGGGGGGCCTTATCGGACCCTGATAGTGCGGCCCGACTCTCCCGGGAAGTCCCGAAACATGGCTTCGGCAAGGCGGTCCGCAGCGCCGGCGCGCGACGCCAGCGGGGTGCCGGCGCGCGCCTCGGTCTGGGCGCGTCCCTCCCAGGCGACGGTCGCATCGGAGCGCCGCTGGATGCGAATGCTGAGCTGGGAGCCGACGACCAGATTGCTGCCGCCGCCGCCGACCGGGATGGCGACTCCGCCGCCGACGGCGACTCCGCCACCGCGCCCGTAGCCGCCGGTGCCGCCGCCAATGCCGATGCTTACGCCCGAGCGCCGCTGCGCCTCGCGCGATTGCTGGGTGAGGCTGACCGTCGCGACCTGTTCGGACGCATTGTTCGGCACCACCGTCCAGCCGAGCCGGGTCAGCTCGCGTGCCACCGAGGCGGAGATCTGCGCGAATTCGAGGCTGCGCGCATCGCCGGGATCGACGGATTCGACCGCGATCGGGCCGCGCGCGATCGGCTGGCCGAGATGGAAGCGGGTGATGGAGGCGCCGGTGACCAGATCGTCGGTCGCGCAGCCGGCGACGACGGTGAGCGCGGAAAGCGCAGCCAGGCCCGATACGAATTTGTTCATGACTTTTCCTCGTTCTTGGCCTCGTCCCCGGCAATGGAGACTGTATAGGACGTGTAACGAGTTTAGGCTGATTTTGCTGCATCGGACAGCCGGAGAGTTTGCATGGCGGGCAACAAGCCATCGGTGTTGGTGACGGGCGGTGCGGGCTACATAGGCAGCCATGCCGTGCTCGCCTTGCTCGATGCCGGCTGGCCGGTCGTGGTGATCGACAATCTTTCGACCGGATTCGACTGGGCCGTGCCCGAAGGCGCGATGTTCGCGCGCGGCGACATCGCCGACATGGCGCTGGTCGCTGATCTGATCGGCGCCCACCGGATCGGCGCGATCATGCATTTCGCGGGATCGGTCGTGGTGCCGGATTCGGTCGCGGACCCGCTCCTTTATTATGAGAACAATACGGTGAAGAGCCGCGCCCTGCTCGAGGCGGCGGTCAAGGGCGGCGTCGGCCATTTCATCTTCTCCTCGACCGCCGCGACCTACGGCATCCCCGACGACGCTCCGGTCGCCGAGGATGCGCGGACCGAGCCGATCAACCCTTATGGCTGGTCCAAGCTGATGACCGAGCGGATGCTGATCGATGCCGCCGCGGCGCATCCGCTCAACGCCGGCATATTGCGCTATTTCAACGTCGCCGGAGCCGATCCGAAGGGGCGGGCCGGCCTTTCCACCAAAGGCGCGACCCACCTGATCAAGGTCGCGGTCGAGGCGGCGACGGGGATGCGTGGCCATGTCGATATCTATGGCAGCGATTTCGACACGCCCGACGGCACCGGCGTGCGCGATTATATCCACGTCGCCGATCTCGCCGCCGCCCATGTCCGGGCGCTGGAGCGGCTGATCGCCGCGCCGCAGGAGAGCCTGCTGCTCAATTGCGGCTACGGCCACGGTTATTCGGTGCTCGAAGTGCTCGACAGCGTCGATCGCGTCACCAATTTGCGCATCGAGCGGCGGCCGGCGCCGCGCCGCGCCGGCGATCCGCCCGCCGTGATCGCCGACAATCGCCGAATCCTGGCGACCCTTGACTGGCGGCCGGAGCGCGACGATCTCGATACGATCGTCGCCGACGCGCTTGCCTGGGAGCGCAAGCTCGCCGAGCGGCCCTCCAGCCAGCGCTAGCTAAGCACGGTTTTGGCTGGGTCAAAGGGAAGAAACGCCTCGCGACGGCGCTCCCCAGAGCGCAAGCGTGCAAATTTTTGCTCATGCGCGTTTCCGCCATTGCCGCGCGCGCGCGCTTCTGGTCTGTTGCGCCGCCAACAAAGCGAAACAAAGGGGAATGAAATGAAGCGCCTTTCCACGGTCCTCGCCGTCACCGCACTGCTGGCGCTCGCCGCCTGCGGCAGCCGCCCGGCCAACAATGTCACCGCCATCGACACCAGCAACGACGTCTACAACGTCTCGCCGGACGATCTCACCATCAACGATCTCGGCAATGCCGGCAGCAACGCCTCGTCGAGCAGCAACAGCTCGACCGGAAGCAATGCGTCGTCGAGCAGCAACACCAGCAGCTCGACCTCGAACACCTCCGGCAATTCGCACTAGGCCCAGGCGGCTTCAGGCAGGTTCGTCTCCCGGAGCATGCGCTCCGGGAGCGATCACGGCCAGGCCTAGGGTTCGAGCCGCAGCGGGTAGGCGGTCGTGCTTTTCACCCGCTCCATGGCAAAGCGCGAGGTGACGTTCTTCAGCGGCACTCCGGCGATCAGCCGCCGGTAGAAATCGTCATATTCGGCCATCGATCCGACCGCGACGCGCAGCAGATAATCGACGTCGCCGGCCATACGGTAGACCTCCATCACCTCGGGCATGGCCTGCACCGATTCGGCGAAACGGGCGAGCCATTCGCCACTATGGTCGCCAGTTTCGATCTCGACGAAGACCGAAATGCCGAGGCCGACCGATTCGGGATCGAGGATGGCGACGCGGCGCGCGATCACGCCCTGCGCCTCGAGCTTCTGGATGCGCCGCCAGCAGGGCGTCTGCGACAGGTTGACCCGGCTCGCCACCTCGGCGACGGGCAGCGACGAATCCTCCTGGAGGATGGCGAGAATCTTGAGATCGGTGCGGTCCATGATGCGGTCATGCCCGAATTGGCAGGATCTTCCAAGAGCGGCCGGATATCTGCACCTGCGGAGTAGAATCTGCTCAGACGCGCGAATGGCCCCGGCTTGACTTGGCAGGTGCCTCCCACTAGGTGAGCGCCTCGCATTTTCCGCAAATCCATCGCAATAAGCAGGCAGGCGTTTCAGGCCATGAAGATCCGCAACTCGCTCAAGTCCCTCAAGTCGCGCCACCGCGACTGCCGCGTGATCCGCCGCCGGGGCCGCACCTACGTCATCAACAAGACCAACCGCCGCTTCAAGGCGCGCCAGGGCTGACGATCCACGCCGAGGCGGGATCGTCATCCTGAACCGGTTTCAGGAACCATCTTGAAGACTGCGCCGCGGCCCGTCGGCGAACGCCCTGCCGCGTCCGCCCGGATGCTGGAGCAGGCTCAGCGTGACGGGATGAGTGAATGACCACTGCCTCCTCATCTTCCCCCACCGCGATCGTCTTCGACGTCGGCAACGTCCTCTACGGCTGGGACCCCGATGCCTTCCTCGTGCGGCAGATCGCCGACGATGAGGCCCGGCTGCGCTTCATCGAGGACGTCGACCTCTATGGCTGGCACGAGACGCTGGACGGCGGCCGGCCCTTCGCGGAGGCCGAGGCCGAGCTCAGCGAGAAATTCCCGCACTATGCCGAATTGATCGCCGCCTGGAGCGACCGCTTCGGCGAAACGATCAGCGGGCCGGTGCCGGGCGTCCATGCCATTGTCGAGGCGCTCGACGCGCGCAGCGTGCCCTTGTTCGCGATCACCAATTTCTCGGCCGATTTCTGGCCGCCCTTCTTCGAGAAGGAGCGCGCCTTCCTCGGCCGGTTCAGGGACATCGTGGTGTCGGGCGAGGTCAGGATGCTCAAGCCCGATCCCGCCATCTATTATCTGGCCCTGGACCGCTTCCGCCTCAGGCCGGCCGACGCCTTGTTCGTCGACGACCGCGAAATCAACGTCGAGGGCGCGCTCGCGGTGGGGATGAAGGCGCATCTGTTCACCGATGCTGCCGGCCTGCGCGCGCGGCTCGAAGCCGAAGGGCTGCTCTAGACTGTCCCAGCCATCTGGCCGGACTCCGGCTGCGTTGCCGGACGCGCGGCGTGCAGGATCGCCTCGCCCCGATCTTCGATGTCGGCCGGCCCGACATGAGCGCGCGCGGGCAGGCGGAGGTCGCCGCCTTGTTCTCCATCGCGATACGCTGACGCTCCCGCATCCACCGGGAGTCTGAACCAAAAGGCCGCTCGGGCTTTGTTTCGGGCATGAGACAAAGATGGCCTGAGAGATTGTGGATCGTGCGCCACGGGCAAAGCGCCGGCAATGTCGCGCGCGACGCCGCCGACGCGGCCGGGCTCGCCGCGATCGACATCGACATACGCGACGTCGACGTGCCGCTGAGCGATCTCGGCAAGGACCAGGCCGCGGCGCTCGGCCGCTGGTTCGCCGCATTGCCGGAAGGCGAGCGGCCGGAGGTGGTCCTGGCCTCGCCTTATGTCCGCGCCCGCCAGACCGCCAAGGCGATCTGCGAAGCGGGCGGCGTGACTGCGGCGGCGCGCCAGCCGATCGTCGACGAACGGCTGCGCGAGCGCGAATTCGGCCTGTGGGACCGGCTGACCACGGCCGGCGTCCGCGCGAAATTCCCCGATCAGGCCGAGCAGCGCGCCATCCTCGGCAAATTCTACCACCGGCCGCCGGGCGGCGAGAGCTGGGCGGACGTGATCCTGCGGCTGCGCAGCGCGCTGGACACGATCAGCCTCCATCACGCCGATCGCCGCGTCCTCATCGTCTGCCACCAGGTGGTTGTGCTGTGCCTGCGCTACATCCTCGAGGAGCTTGACGAGGCGGCGATCCTTGCGATCGACAAGGAGGGCGACGTCGTCAATTGCGGCCTGTGCGAATATGAATTCGAGCCGGACGATTCGAAGGAATGCGTGCCGAACCTGGTCCGCTACAATTTCGCCGCGCCCCTGATCGAGGAGTCTGCGCCGGTTACCTCGGCACCGGACAAGATGGTCGCCGCCCGATGAGCGGCCCGGCGCAGCTGGATGCCGCGCTGCTCCGATCCTACCCGATGCCGCTCCTGCCCGAGGATGGCGACAAGGAGGAAAGGGGGCGCCTGCTGATCGTCGGCGGAAGCCGGCAGGTGCCGGGCGCGGCCCTGCTGGCCGGCCTCGCCGGGCTTCGCGCCGGTGCCGGCAAGCTGCAGATCGCGACCGGCGCGAGCGTAGCGATCGCGCTCGGCGTCGCCGTACCCGAGGCGATGGTGGTAGGGCTCGTCGAATGTGAAGACGGGTGCCTTGCCGAAGACGCGGCCGGTCCGCTGCTCGATCTGGCGCGCGAGGCGCACACGATCGTGCTCGGCTGCGGCCTCCAGCACGGGCCGGCGATGGACGGACTGCTCGACAGCCTGCTCGCCGCCCGGCTGGACTGCCCCCTGGTGCTCGACGCGACCGTGCTTGGCTCGCTCGCCTCCCGCGCCGGGGCCGTCCGCGCCTGGCCGGGCGGCGTCACCCTGCTCCCCCATTCGCGCGAAATGGCGCGGCTGCTCGATTGCGACGCGGAGGAGGTGGAGATCGATCCCCTGCTCGCCGTTCGCCGCGCCGCCGAAACCTACAAGGCGACCGCGCTGGTGAAGGGGCAGTTCAGCTTCATCGCCGCGCCGGACGGGCGGGCCTTCCGTTTCGAGGGCGGCGGCATCGGCCTCGCCACGTCGGGCTCGGGCGACGTGCTGGCCGGGATCGTCGGCGGCCTCGCCGCGCGCGGCGCCGATCCGCTGACCGCGACCTTGCGCGGTGTGTGGTTGCACGGCGAGGCGGGGCGGATCTTGACCGAACGGATCGGCCGGGTCGGCTTCCTGGCGCGGGAGATTCCGGACGAGATTCCGGAGTTGCTTGGCGCGATCTAGAGTGATTTCAAGTCAGATGGAATCATCTGACGACTCGGAAAACACGGAAAACAAAAGGAACTAGGCTCGTTTCCGGTTCAATCTAACCGGGAACGAGTCTAGCCTTCCTTGTGCCGCTCCAGCTCGTCGCCGATCAGGCGGGCAACGTGGACGACGTTGGTCGAACCCGGCACGCCGAACGGCACGCCCGCGGTGACGATGATTCGGTCACCGGCCTTGGCGAGGCCGTGGCGTAGCGCCATCCGCTTCGATTTGCCGACCATCTCCTCGAAGCTGTGAACGTCCTTGGTCCGCACCGCATGCGCGCCCCACAATATGCCGAGACGGCGGGCGGTCTTCAGCGAAGGGGTCAGCACCAGCAACGGAACGGTCGGCCGCTCGCGCGCGACCCGCCGCGCGGTCGAGCCCGAGCTGGTGAAGCAGACGATCGCGGCGGCGCCGACGGTGCGCACGATCTCGCTCGCGGCGCGGGCGATGGCGTCGTTGGTGGTGGCGTCGGGCAGGGTCTCGGTGAAATGGACGCGGGCATAATGGGTCGGGTCGGATTCCGCGCTGGTCGCGATCCGGTTCATCATCTCGACCGCCTCGACCGGATATTGGCCGGACGCGCTCTCCGCTGAAAGCATGATCGCATCGGCGCCGTCATAGACCGCGGTGGCGACGTCGGAGACTTCGGCCCGGGTCGGCGACGGCGAGCTGATCATCGATTCGAGCATCTGGGTCGCGACCACCACCGGCCGGCCCATCCGCCGCGCGCCCTCGACGATCCGCTTCTGCAGCGGCGGCACTTCCTCGGGCGGCATTTCGACGCCGAGGTCGCCGCGCGCGACCATCACCGCGTCGGCCAGCTCCAATATGCCTTCGAGTCGGTCGATCGCGGCCGGCTTCTCGATCTTGGCGAGCAGATTGGCCTTGCCGCCGATCAGCCGCCGCGCCTCGGCGACGTCCTCGGGCCGCTGCACGAAGGAGAGCGCGATCCAGTCGACATTCTGCTCGAGCGCGAAGGCAAGGTCGGCCCGGTCCTTGTCGGTCAAGGCGGCCAGCGGCAGCACCACGTCGGGGACGTTGAGGCCCTTGTTGTTGGAGATGGTGCCGCCGACCTCGACGATGGTCTCGATCCGGTCGGCATCGACGCCGGTGACCCGGAAGACGAGCTTGCCGTCGTCGACCAGCAGCCGGGTCTGGGGATGGACCGCGTCGAATATCTCGCGGTGGGGAAGGTTGGCGCGGGTCGCGTCGCCCAGCGCCTTGGCGCGGTCGAAGATGAAGGCCTGGCCGGTCTTCAGCTCGACCTTGTCGCCGGCGAATCGGCCGACCCGCAGCTTGGGGCCCTGCAGGTCGGCGAGGATGGTCGTTGGCCGCTGCAGCTCGGCCTCGATCGTCCGGATCGCCGCGATCCGCTTGGCGTGATCGGCATGGGTGCCGTGGCTCATGTTGATGCGGAAGGCATCCGCCCCGGCCTCGGCCAGGCGGCGGATCATCGCCGGGCTGTCGGAGGCGGGGCCAAGGGTCGCGAGGATGCGGACCTTGCGGCTGCGCGGCATATACCGGCTGGTGGTGCTCTCCTTCGACATCGCAAATCCAATAGCCGCTCGACATGACAGTGCAAGGCGCTTGAGCGGCGGAGCGCGACCTCCTAGAGCCGGCCCTCAACCGAACCTGATGGAGCGTGAATTGGCGGAAGGAAGCATTGCGGCCGACGAATTGAGGCTGCTGATCGAGCGGATCGAGCGGCTCGAAGAGGAAAAGAAGGCGATCGCCGACGATGTCCGCGACGTCTATTCCGAGGCCAAGTCGCGCGGCTATGACGCGAAAACCATGCGCGCCATCGTCCGCCTCAGGAAGATGGAAACGCACGACCGCCAGGAAGCGGAAGCCCTGCTCGACACATACAAGGCCGCTTTGGGCCTGTCCTGATCGATCCGGTTATGAAAGGGTGAGCGGCAATGGCCGGCCACAGCAAATATAAGAACATCATGTATCGCAAGGGCGCGCAGGACAAGAAGCGCTCGGCGATGTTCTCCAAGCTCGCTCGCGAGATCACGGTGGCGGCCAAGATGGGCGCGCCCGATCCCGACATGAACGCGCGCCTGCGCGCCGCGGTCAACGCGGCCAAGGCGCAGTCCATGCCCAAGGACAATATCCAGCGCTCGATCGACAAGGCGTCGGTGGCCGATTCCGAGAATTACGAGGAGATCCGCTATGAGGGCTTCGGCCCGGGCGGCGTATCGCTCGTGGTCGAGGCGCTGACCGACAATCGCAACCGCACCGCGACCAACGTGCGCACCGCCTTCTCCAAGAATGGCGGCAATCTGGGCGCCTCCGGCGCGGTGACGCATGGCTTCGCGCGGCTCGGCCTGATCGAATATCCGGCCAAGGCCGGCGACGCCGACAAGGTCTTCGAGGCGGCGATCGAGGCCGGCGCCGAGGATGTCGAATCGGACGAGGAGGGCCATCAGGTCTGGACCTCTCTCGACGATCTCCACGACGTCGCCCGCGCGCTCGAAACCGCCCTTGGCGAGGCGGAGAACGTCAAGCTCGCCTGGCGCCCGCAGACCATGGTCGATGTCGGCGAAGGCGACGCCCTGTTGTTGATGCGCCTCGTCGAGACGCTCGAGGAGGATGACGACGTCCAGACCGTCTGGGGCAATTACGAAATGTCCGACGAGGTCCTGGAGAAGCTGGGCTAGGGTTCGGCCTCGTTCGGGGTGGGAGAGAAGACTTGCGGACGCGCTATCGGATCGGGGGGCTGATTGCGCTGGCTTTGGCCGCCGCGCCGCCGTCGCCCGGCCTTGCCGCCGCGCCCGGTGCCCGCACCTTATGCCTGGCGAACGAAACCGTCCTTTATTCCGGCCGGTTCGCCCGCGCGCTGGGCAGCGTCTGCCTTGCCGGCGAGCGGCTCCACTATCGCTACGGGCCGCCGGGCCATCCGGAAATCGACATCGCCAGCAATGACGATTGGAGCAACGTGCATTTCGGGCAGGTCAGGGGCGGCGGCGGTGGTTACCAATATCACGTCCGCTTCACCGCCGGCGCCTGGAATTACGTCATATTCGAAGGCGCGCAGGGCAATCTGACCGCCGCTCCCGGCCGGAGATGGTCGGGCATCTATGTCGGCCGCGACGCGCGCCAGGGCACCACGCTCGCTCCCCGCGGCCGGGCGATCATCGCTGAGGGCTGGGCCGACAGGCTGCGCGAGCATGCGCCTCGCTCCCGGCTCGAGGACGAATCCCTGGAGGAGGTCCGGGACGGGCCGTGGGACGCATGGTTCTGATCGGCGTATCGCAATGGTGATCATCCTCGGCCTCGACCCCGGGCTCGGCACGACCGGCTGGGGACTGATCTCCGCCGAGGGCAACAGGCTGAGCCACATCGCCAACGGCCAGGTCCGGACCGACCCGAAGCAGGCGCTCGCCGCCCGATTGTTGAAGCTGGACGAAGAGCTGGGGCGGGTGATCGAGGCGCACCGGCCGGACGAGGCCGCGGTCGAGGAAGTGTTCCTCAACGAAAACCCGCAATCCTCGCTCAAGCTCGGCCAGGCCCGCGGCGTGGTGCTGGTCGCCGCCGCCCGGCGCGGGGTCGCGGTCGGCGAATATGCGGCGCGGCTGGTCAAGAAGGCGGTGGTCGGCACCGGCGGCGCCGACAAGGCGCAGATCCACTTCATGGTCCAGCGGCTGCTGCCCGGCGTGAAGATCGCCGGCGCCGACGCGGCCGACGCGCTCGCCGTCGCCATCACCCACGCCCACCACCTCGCCAGCGCCCGGCGGGTGGCGTGAACCTCTGTTCCAGGCACCGTTCGCCCTGAGCTTCGTCGAAGGGCCTTCCTCCATTCCTCCTTTCTGCAGGCAAGGAAAAGGAGAGGGCTTCGACAAGCTCAGCCCGAACGGTTAGGGTTTCCCGATGATCGCAAAATTGCGTGGTATCCTTGACGGCTTCGGCGCCGATTTTGCCGTGATCGACGTCGGCGGCGTCGGCTATCTCGTCTCCGCGTCGAGCCGGACCCTGTCGGCGCTCGGCGCGATCGGCGAGGAGGTCGTGCTCCACACCGAGATGCTGGTCGCCGAGGATTTCATCCGCCTTGTCGGCTTCACCACCGCCGCCGAGCGCGACTGGTTCCGGTTGTTGACTTCGGTCCAGGGCGTCGGCGCCCGCGTCGCCTTGGCCATCCTGTCGGCGCTGACGATCGACGAGATCCATCGCGCGGTGGCGAGCGGCGACAATGCGATGATCGCCCGCTCCCAGGGCGTCGGCCCCAAGCTCGCCCAGCGCATCGTCCACGAGCTCAAGGACAAGACCGGCGGCATCGCGCTCGGCCCCGGCGGCCCGGCCGCGCCGACCGGCGGCAATGCCCAGGACGCTCTCTCCGCATTGGCCAATCTCGGCTTCCGGCCGAGCGAGGCAGCGGTGGCGGTCGCCAAGGCCGAGGCCGAGCTTGGCCCGGACGCTACCCTGGACCTGCTCGTCCGCACCGCGCTCAAGAAGGCGGCGAAGTGAATCGCGCACCCGACAAATTACACAGGATCGTGCGGTGGAGCGTGCTCGCCGCCTATGTGGCGGGCGTCGGGTCGATCGTCTTCAGGGCGGGCAATCCGACCGAATCGTTCTGGCGGCTCTCCGCGCTTCCCTTTTCTTTATGGATGATCGCGCCGATCGCCGTGCCGCTGCTGCTGCGCATCAGGCATTGGCTGCTCACCGGCGGCGTCGCCGCGATGGCCGTGTACGGCCTCTATGTCTACGAGCGCGACATGTTCGGGCCGGACGTCCGCTCGACGTCGGGGCTCATCCTCATCTTTCTCCCGATCTACCAATGGGTCGGCACGGCGGTTCTGATTGTGGTAGCCGCGGTCATGAGCCGCAGGAAATCGCATTGAGCACCGATCCCGCCCGCATCACCACGCCCGAGCGCCGCACCGAGGATCTCGACGCGGCGCTGCGCCCCAAGACGCTCGACGAATTCGTCGGGCAGAAGGCGGCGCGGGAGAATCTGCGGGTGTTCATCGACGCCGCCAAGGGGCGGGGCGATGCGCTCGACCATGTCCTGTTCTTCGGCCCGCCGGGGCTCGGCAAGACCACGCTGGCGCAGATCGTCGCGCGCGAGCTCGGCGTCGGCTTCCGCGCCACGTCCGGGCCGGTGATCGCCAAATCGGGCGATCTCGCCGCCTTGCTGACCAATCTCGAGGATGGCGACGTCCTGTTCATCGACGAGATCCACCGGCTCGCGCCCGCGGTCGAGGAGATCCTCTATCCGGCGATGGAGGATCGGATGCTCGATCTGATGATCGGCGAGGGGCCGTCGGCGCGCTCGGTGCGGATCGACCTGCCCAAATTCACCCTGGTCGGCGCGACAACGCGGCAGGGTCTGATCACCACGCCATTGCGCGATCGCTTCGGCATCCCGGTGCGGCTCAGCTTCTATTCGGTCGCCGAGCTCGAGCAGGTGGTGCGCCGCGCCGCGCGGCTGCTCGGCCTGGATCTCACCGAGGACGGCGCCCAGGAAGTGGCGCGGCGCTCGCGCGGCACGCCGCGCATCGCCGGCCGGCTGCTGCGCCGGGTCCGCGATTTCGCCCAGGCGGCCGGCGATGCCGTCGTCGACGCCCGGGTCGCGGATGCGGCGCTGACCCGGATGGAGGTCGATCATCTCGGCCTCGATGCGATGGACCGGCGATATCTGATGATGATCGCCGACATCTATCGCGGCGGCCCGGTGGGCGTCGAAACGCTCGCCGCCGGCCTTTCCGAGCCGCGCGACACGATCGAGGAAGTGATCGAGCCCTATCTGATCCAGCTCGGCCTGATCGCGCGGACCGCGCGCGGCCGCTGCCTCAACGGGCCCGGCTGGACCCACCTCGGCCTGCCCCAACCCAAAGGGGGGCAGTCCGGCCTGTTTGACGGAAAATGAGGGAGAGATTGATGAAGCGGATCGTCCTGGCCGCCCTGGCGCTCGCTGCCGCGCCCGCCTTCGCGCAAACGCCGCCACCGGCCGCTCCGGCGCCGACAGCGCCGCCGCCCGTCGATTATGCCGCCGCGGCAAGCTGGATCTGCCTGCCCGGGCGCGAGGATCCATGCTCCCGGCCGCTGCCGACGGCCGATCTCAATCCCGCCGGCTACGGCCCGGTCACGCCGAGCACGCCCGCCGCCGATCCGCCGATCGACTGTTTCTACGTCTACCCAACCGTCTCGCGCGATCCCGGTCTCAACAGCGACCTCACCCCAACCGAGGAATCGGGCGTGGCGGCGATCCAGTTCGGCCGCTTCGCCTCCCTGTGCAAGACTTACGCGCCGCTCTACCGCTCGGCGACCTTGAGCGCGATCCCGCGCGCGCTTGCCGGCGAGGATGTGAGCACTGCCTTCAACCTCGCTTATGGCGACGTCGCTGCCGCCTGGCGTTACTATCTCGACCATTATAATCATGGCCGGCCCTATGTGCTGGTCGGCCACAGCCAGGGGACCATCCACCTCACCCATCTGCTCGCGGCCGAGATCGAGAACAGCCCGGCGGCGGCACGCCTGCTTTCGGCCCTGCTGATCGGCTATGCGGTCGAGGTGCCCGAGGGACGGGTCGTCGGCGGCAGCCTGCAGCGCACCCCGCTCTGCACCAGCGCCGGCCAGACCGGCTGCGTCGTCACCTATATGTCGTTCCGCGCCGCCAGCCCGCCGGCGCCCGGCGCCCTGCTGGGTCGCGCGACACGGGCCGGAATGACCGCGGGCTGCACCAACCCGGCGGCTCTGGGCGGCGGCAGCGCGCCGCTCGATTCGATCTGGTTCGCGGCGTTCAGCCAGTTCGGCGGCCCGGTGATCACCTGGTCCTCGGCCGGCCCGCCGCCGGCGCCTTTCCTGCACAGTTCCGGCCTGGTCAGCGGCGAATGCCGGCACGACGGCCAGGCCGGCTATCTCGCTATCACCGTCAACGCCGATCCCGCCGACGCCCGCACCGACGTCATCCCCGGCGACATCTATTTCGGGACCCAACTCGTCGCGGGCTGGGGCCTCCATCTCGGCGATTACAGCTATGCGATGGGCGACCTGCTCCGCGTGATCGCGGCGCAGCGGGACGCCTGGCAGCGGGCGCATCATTGAGGCGGAAGCGGCTTCGTCTCGTGATCACAACCCGACGGCGGTGATGACCCAGACCGCCAGCGCCGCGATGCCGCCGAAGAAGGCCGTCGCGAATATGGTCAGGATGCCGGCGACGAGCGAGCCGGAGCGCCGCCGCCTGAAAGTCTTGCGCGGCGCCGGCTTCTGCCATTTGATCTCGATGAGACCCGCGGCCGCACCGCCCGCCGCGGTCATCGCCAGGGTGACCAGCGCGCCGAGCGGCGATGTGAGGGCGAGCGCGAGCGGCAGGATCAGGCCGAACGGCGCCGCCATCGCCATCGCCGAGGCGAGCTTGGCGCGATTGACCTGCTTTCGCGCGATCGGCGCGACATTGAGCAGATCGGGCGCGTCCTCGGCGGAGACGGCGAGCCAGGCGAAGCTGCCGACCAGCTGGCCGGCAATGATCACGCTGGCGAAGGCAAGCGCCGGCAGCAAAGGCGGGCCCCGGCCATGGCCGAAGGCGGCGAGCGCGAGCGGCGCCAGGTAGATCAGCCGCAGCACGATCTGGAAGGCCAGTGCCGGATCGCGAACGAGCAGCCGCCATTCCTTGGCGAACATCGAAGCGAACAAGCCGGTCCGGAAATGCCTGGCCACCGCTCCGGTCGCGGCGCGGTGGCGGGTGAGGCGCATCCGCGCCTTCTGGTAGCTCGACAGGAACGATCGCCCGAACAGATAGCCGGTGGCCGCGAAGATCAGGATGGCGCCGCCGAACAGCAGGAGTGCGGCGATCGGGTCGCCGAGCGCGGCGCGGCCGGGCAGCGCGCCGACGCCGCCGGCGCCGATCTGGTGCTCTCTCAGCCAGTTGAACAGGCTCATCGCACCCGAGTTGCGACCGTGGCCGGCGTTGGACAGAAGCTGCGAGATGAGGAACACCGATCCGGCGAGAAGCGCGCCGATGACCTGGCCGAAGGTGCGCGCGGCCCGAGGGCCGGCAAGCGCCACCACGCCGATCATGATCGCCAGGCCAAGGCAGGCGCTGGCCAGCGACAAGGCGGCGAGCAGCGCGGGAATGCCGAACAGCCCGGGATGGCCGAGCGCCGCCACCGGCACCGCGATCGGCAGCACCAGCAGGGTGAAGGAGATGACGACGCTGCCCGCGATCCCGCACAATTTGGCAAGCAATATGGTCCGCGGCTCCAGCGGCGCCGACAGCAGGAGATCGAGATCGCCCGATTCGTAGAGCGTGTGCTGGCTGCGCAGCAGCGCCTGGGTGGTCATGAAGCTCACCAGCAGGATCGAGATGGCGAGCGCGCCGGTATAGACGGCTGGTCCGCCCTCGATCGGAACGTCGCGCAGGCCCAGCCCGGCCATGATTCCAACGCAGGTGAAGACCGCGAGGAGGGCGACGCCGATCCAGAGGCCCCGCCGGCTCCGTCGCCGGCTGCGCATCGCGAGCCGAAGCTCGTGGACGACGAGCCAGGCGAAGCCGCCCGGCCGCAACCTGCGCATGAGCGCGGTCACCGCGGGGCCTGGGTCAGCTTGATGAAGGCGTCCTCGAGCGTCATCTGGTCCGGTCCCGCCTGCGTGCGGAGCTCGTCGAGCGTGCCCTCGGCCAGCAACTTGCCCCCGCCGATGATGCCGATCCGGTCGGCGAGGCGCTCGGCGACTTCGAGGATGTGGGTGGTGACGACGATCGTCGCGCCCTTGTCGACCGCTTCGCGCAGCGCATCCTTGACCGCGCGCGCCATGGTCGCGTCGAGCCCGGTCAGCGGCTCGTCGAGGATGAGCAGCCGCGGGCGGTGGATCAGGGCGCCGGCGAGCGCGACCTTCTGCTTCATGCCGCGCGAGAAGGTTTCGCAGCGCGTATCCCGCGAATCCCAGAGCTCGAGCCATTTGAGCAGCCGCTCCGCCTCCGGCGCGGCGTCGGCCGGCGGAATGCGCCACAGGCCGGCGACGAAGCCGAGATATTCCGACGGGGTCAGCTTGTCGTACAGCATCGGTTCGTCCGGCAGCCATGCGGTCACCGCCTTGGCGGCGAGCGGGTCGGCGAGCGCATCGATGCCGAAGATATGGATCGACCCCGAATCCGGGCGGGTCAGCCCGGTGACCATCCGCAAGGTCGTCGTCTTGCCGGCGCCGTTCGGGCCGAGCAAGGCGTAAAGCTCCCCGGCCGCAACCTCGAGATCGAGATCGGCGATGACCGGCTTGTCGAAGCTTTTGGAAAGTCCGCTGATCTTGAGGGCTGCTTCGGTCATGGTGACAGGCCTAGCGCGTTTCGAGCCATGCGTAACGGATCAAAGCGGCGGCGATGCTCAGATCGGTGACGATGCGCAGACCCTCGCGCACGGAGATCGTCGTGTAGAGGCTCGCGAAATAGACGATCAGGCCGACCAGCATCGCCGCCCAGAAGCCGGTCTGCAAGGCGAGGCTGCGGTTCGCGAACGAGACTTCGTCGTTGATCAGGCTGCGAAGGTTGCGCCCGAGCCGCAGTCCGCCGCCGGTGGCGAGGATGATCAGCCAGAACAGGATCATCACGCCCCAGGTCGCGTTGCGCAGCACCGGGGTCATGCTGCTTGCCTCGTCGCCGACGCCAAGCACGGCCTGGATCAGCAGGACCAAAGCCGCGATGGCCATGATCAGCGCGCGGGCCCTGGCAATGCGCTCCGCCTTGTCGATGTCGGACGCAGTCATTTCATTCTCCTATTCGTCGGGTTCGAGTGAGAAGATCTCTTCGACCGGCCGGCCCAGCGCGCGCGACAGCTTGAGCGCGAGCAGGGTCGAGGGGATGAAGATGCCATTCTCCACGGTGTTGATCGTCTTGCGGCTGACTCCGACCAGCTCGGCGAGACCGGCCTGGGTCAGCCCGCGCTCGGTGCGGATCGCGAGCAGCCTGTTGTAGAGCCGCTCAGCCATCCCTGAGCGCGCGCCGTTCGAGCATGCCGAAGCGGATCAGGGCGCTGGCCACGGTCGCGGTCAGGATGATGTGGATCGCCTCGCGGCCGCCGACCGGCTCGAACATGGTGAGGACGTAGAGCGCGATCGCGGCGATGCATCCGCCCCAGAAGCCCGCCGCATAACCGCGCGCCCGGTTGGCGCGGCTCACCTCGTCCTCGACCAGGGCCCGTATCTTCGCGCCGCGAAACTGGCCGCCGGCGAAGGCAAGCGCGAGCAGCAGCACCACCGCCCAGACCAGCCACGCGGAAATCTTGAAGCTCGCGATCCGCTCGGGCTCGCCGACGTGCCGGAAGAAGACGGCCTGGCCGGCGAGGAAATAGACACCGAGAACGGGAAGCATCCGCGCGCGGCGCCGGCTGATGCGGTCGGCGATCTCGAAGTCGGTTTCATTTGCCATTGCCCTGCCCCTGCTGTAACCTGTAGGTGACATGTAACCTACGCGTTACATCGGAGTCAATTCCGGAAATATAAAAGCGCCCGTCGTGAAATCGGCTCGGCTCATCCCTCGGTGAATCCACGGGGTTCCCGCCACCGCCCGCCGCCGGTAGACGCCGCCCGTGAGCGACATCGACCAACCTTATCAGGGCGCGTTTGTGGGCGGCACGCACCATTTCGCGCTGCGCGTCTATTTCGAGGATACCGACGTCGCCGGCATCGTCTATTATGCTAATTATCTCAAATATATGGAGCGTGCGCGCTCGGACATGCTGCGCTGCGCCGGCATCGACCAGCGGGCCGCGCTCGAGGCCGGCGAGGGCGTCTATGTCGTCGCGGAGGCCCACATCAAATATCGAAGCTCGGCCCGGCTCGACGACGATCTCGTCGTGCTGAGCGGGCTCAAGGACGTGCGCGCCGCCTCCTGCGTCATTCATCAGCGAGTCATGCGCGGGCATGACATTCTCGCGGACGCAGTGATAACGGCCGCCTTCCTGCGCGATGGACGGCCGGCGCGGCAGCCGCGTTCATGGGTCGAGACGTTCGAGCGGCTGAAGAAGGAAGACTAGGTGGCAATAACGACAAATGGCTCCACGATGTCCCCGATCGCCCTGTTCCTGCAGGCCGATATCGTCGTGCAGTGCGTGATGGCGGGGCTGATCCTCGCCAGCATCTGGACCTGGACGATCATCGTCGCCCAATGGCTGCGGATGCGCCGGGTCAATCGCGACAATGACCGGTTCGAGCGCGAATTCTGGAAATCCGAGGATATCGACAGCTTCTACGAGGCGCGCGGGCGTGGCGAGCTGCCGTCCGCCAAGGTGCTCGCCGCCGGCATCGCCGAATGGCGCCGATCGACCACCGGCCGCAACGTCGACCGCGAAGGGACCCGCGCCCGCCTGGCCATCGCCATGACCTCGGCGGTGGAGGCGGAGACCGACAAGCTCGCCACCCGGCTCAACATCCTCGCCACAGTCGGGTCGGTTGCGCCGTTCGTCGGCCTGTTCGGCACGGTCTGGGGAATCATGCGCAGCTTCAGCGACATCGCCGGCGCGAACAACACCTCGCTTGCCGTGGTCGCGCCCGGAATCGCCGAGGCACTGTTCGCGACGGCGCTCGGCCTGTTCGCGGCGATCCCGGCGGTGATCGCCTACAATCGCTTCAGCTACGGCATCAACCGCATCGAATCCCGCCTCCAGCGCTTCGCCAACGGATTCCACGGCACCCTGTCGCGGGAACTGGAGATGGAGGGATGAAGGTGCTGCACCCTTATCATCCCTGTGAGCGAAGCTCATGGGGAGGGGGACCGGCTGAAAGCCGGTGGAGGGGCCTTCGGAGTCAGTCAGCCCCACCACCATCCTTCGGATGGTCCCCCTCTCCATCGCTTCGCGACAGGGAGGATTTCTAATGGCCATGGGCCCGATCCTCGGCAGCGGCCGGCGCGGACGCAGGACGCCGATGGCGGAGATCAACGTCACGCCGATGGTCGACGTGATGCTCGTGCTCCTGATCATCTTCATGGTCACCGCGCCATTGCTCGCCACCGGCGTCCAGGTCGATCTGCCCGAGACCAAGGCGGCGTCGCTCGACCAGAATCAGGAGCCGGTGTCGATTTCGATGGACCGCACCGGCGCCGTCTTCGTCGACGACACGCCGGTGCCGCTCGAGGCCCTCGGGGCGCGCCTGCAGCAGGTCGCCGCCGCGAGCCGCGAGCCGGGCGGGCCGCGCATCTTCCTGCGCGCCGACCAGGGCCTCGATTATGGCCGCGTCATGCAGGTGATGGGCGAGATCAATCGCGCCGGGCTGCGCAAGGTCGCCCTGGTCAGCACCGCCCAAAGCGAGGGCCGCTGATGGACCGGGTGGAGGCAGCCGGCCTTGGCATATCGGTGGTGGGCCACGTCGCCTTGCTCGCTCTCCTGTCGCTTGCCCTGGTCACTGCCACCAACAATCCGGTCACGCCGGCGGCGATGGAGGTCTCGTTCGTGGACGAGGTCGGCCTGGCCTCGGCATCGCCGCAGCCTTCGCCCGAGCCCGCGGCCCAGGCGCGGGCGCCGGAGATCGGCCCGGTCGAGGATGCCGCGCCGGCGCCGCCTTCGCCCGCGCCGCCGGTGCAGCGCGACGCGGTGCCCGCGCCGTCGCCGATCCCCGCGCCGCGCCCGCCGAGCCGCGTCCAGGCCCCGCCGGCGCCGCCCGCCACCGCCGGCACCGGCCGCACCACCCGCCGCCCCGGGCTCGGCGATCTCGATCCGCGCGCCTTCGGCCGCGACCCGGCATCGCAAAGCAACAATCCGCCGGCGGCCACGATGAGCGCGCAGGCCAGGGCCGACATCGGCCAGGCGATCGCCCGCCAGGTCCAGCCCTGCGCGGACCGGCAGGCCGTCCCCTATGGCGCCGGCCAGATCGTCACCCAGATCAATCTGCGCCTCAATCGCGACGGCTCGCTGGCCGGGCGGCCGCGCGTCATCCGCCAGCTCAACGCCGACGGCGACAATGCCCGCTACGCCCAGCGCGCCGCCGACATCGCCATCGCCGCCTTTTCCGAATGCTCCCCGCTGCGCGGCCTGCCGCAGGAATTGTACGACGTCCCGCGCGGCTGGAGCAATTTCACCCTGAACTATCGCCTGCCGACATGAGGATGAAGACCATGCGCCTAGCCATGATCGCCGCCGCCTTCTGGGGCAGCGCCGCCGTCGCCCAGACCGACCCGCCAACGGTCCCGGCGCCTCCGCCGGCGCAGGCCCAGTCGGGCGACGACGATCAGCTGGTCGTCGACGTCACCGGCGGCCGCCGCGCGGCGCTTCCGATCGCGGTGCCCTATATGCCGACGCCGCAGGCGGCCGACACGGCGGCGGGCAATACCGGCGCGCTCGGCCGCCAGGTCGCAGAGATCGTCTCCACCGATCTGCGCAATTCGGAATTGTTCGCGCCGATCGGACCAAGCGGCCTGCCGAACGTGTCCTTCCCCGAGGTCACCGCGCCCAATTACGGCGCCTTCGCCCCCACCGGCGCGCAGCATCTCGTCCAGGGCTTCGTCCAGGCCAACGGCAATGGCTCGATCACCGTCGGCTGCTACGTCTATGACGTCGCCTCCCACACCGAGCTTGCCCGCCAGGGCTATGTCGTCCAGCCACGCGACTGGCGCCGCGCCGCCCATCGCTGCGCCGACACCATCTTCGCCCGGCTGACCGGGGAGGGCGGCTATTTCGATACCCGCGTCGTCTATGTCTCCGAAACCGGCCCGGCCCGGCGCCGGGTCAAGCGGCTCGCCATCATGGATTATGACGGCGCCAACCACCGCTTCCTGACCAACGGCCAGTGGACCGTGCTGACGCCGCGCTTCGCGCCGAACCAGCAGACCATTACCTTCATGACCTATCAGGACGAACGGCCGCGGGTGATGGTCTACGAGCTCGATTCGGGGCGCACCCGTCCGCTCGTCACCGGCAATTACATGACCTTCGCGCCGCGTTACTCTCCCGACAGCCGCTACATCATCTTCTCGATGGCGATGAACGGCAATACCGACGTCTATCGAATCCCGGTCGCGGGCGGCACGCCGCAGCGGCTGACCAATTCGCCCGGCATCGACACTGGCGGCTCCTATTCGCCCGACGGCAGCCGGATCGTATTCGAGAGCGACCGCGGCGGCACCCAGCAGATCTACATGATGAACGCGGACGGCTCCAACCAGCGCCGGATCAGCTTCGGCGGCGGCGGCTATGCGACGCCGGTGTGGAGCCCGCGCGGCGACCTCGTCGCCTTCACCAAGACCGGCGGCTTCCGCATCGGCGTGATGACGCCGGACGGCACCGGCGAGCGCATCCTGACCAGCGGCGGCGGCGCCGAGGGGCCGAGCTGGGCGCCGAACGGCCGCGCGATCATGTTCACCCGCGGCCTCAGCTCGGGCCAGCTCTGGTATGTCGACGTCGCCAGCGGCGCGACCCGGCGCGTGCCGACGCCGCTCGACGGATCCGATCCCGCCTGGTCGCCGTTGCGGCCCAATTGACCATCGTAAGATTTGAGAAGGAGCCTGACATGAAAAGAACGACGAGCCTGATCGCCATCGTCGCGGCGCTGTCGCTGTCGCTGACCGCCGGCTGCGCCCCGCGCCGGACCGCCGCCCAGCTGCCGCCGCCGCCGCCCGGCTCGAACGAGACCGCGGACAATACGGGCGACCAGTCGGGTATCAGCGGCACGCCCTTGCCCGGATCGCGCGGCGATTTCCTGCAGAGCGTGCCTTCGGACCGGGTCTTTTTCGAGACCGATTCCTATTCGCTGGACTCGCAGTCGCGCGCCACGCTCGATGCCCAGGCCGCCTGGCTGGCGCGCAATGCGGCCGTCCGCGTGACCATCGAAGGCCATGCCGACGAGCGTGGCACCCGCGAATATAATCTCGCGCTCGGCGACCGCCGCGCCAATTCTGCGCGCGACTATCTCCAGTCGCGCGGCGTCTCGGCGGCGCGGATGCAGACGATCAGCTGGGGCAAGGAGCGTCCCGGCGTCGAAGGTCATGACGAAAGCGCCTGGGCCCAGAACCGCCGCGCCGTGACGGTGGTGCCGGAGTAACTGAATTATCCTCCCTGTGAGCGTAGCTCATGGGGAGGGGGACCGCCTGAAAGGCGGTGGAGGGGGCCTACGGAGTCCGAAAGCCCCACCACCATCCTACGGATGGTCCCCCTCCCCATCGCCTCCGGCGACAGGGAGGATTAGGTTCACGCCCCGCCGCCGCGCACCGGCGGCCTCAACCAGGGCGAATCCGGCGCGAACACCTCATCCAGCAGCCTTCCCAGCCGCAACCCGCCGCGCGCCACCTGCTGCCGGATCACCGGCACCAGACGCCGCGTGATCTCCTCGGTGATCACCGGGCGCACCGTCGGCACCGGGCCGCAGGGGTCGGGATAGATCGTCGCGTAGGCATAATCATGGGCAACCTGCCAGCTTTCGCGCGCCCAGTCGGTGACGTTGCCCTGGCGGTAGGCGTCGCGGTCGGCCGTGCTCACTTGCGCCAGGATGCCGCGCGGCCCGCCCGGCGGGTCGGAGATGCCGCGGTCGGCAAGGTAGCCGTCCCAGATCGAATGGAGGTTGGTCCGGCCGGCGATGATTCCGTAGGACGCGCTGACCCTGTTGCCGCCGAGATCGGCGCGGTCACCGGCGTGGAGCGGCTGGTGGAGGTCGCCCATCAGGTGGACGACGAAGGCCAAGGCGAACAGCCGTTCGCGCACCGGCAGGCTGCGATTGGCGAGCAGGCGCAGATTGCGCTCGATCTGCGCCGACACGCAATTGCCGTCGCGGCAGGCGGAAACCTGGTCGAACGGATTGCAGACGTTGACGTTCTGATAGTGCCACGGCGCGGCATAATTGAACCGCTCGCCGAGCGTCTTGATGCAATCGGGCCAGACACTCGCCTGCTCGATCGTGCGCGCCGGGCAGGTCGGCGTGTCGAGCAGCCGCGACTGGCGCAGCAGCCGGTCGATCTCGGCGCGGGTGCGCGGCGAGACGTTGAGATAGGCGATCGTCGCCACCGTCTCGTGGCCATATTCCCACCAGGCCAGGGCGGGCGAAGGCGAAAGGGCGATCAGCAAGGCGAGGATGAGACGGCGGATCATGGGCTTTCGTCTCCGTAGAGGGCGACCATGCGGCCGGCCGGCGAGGCGGTGCCGCGATACATTCCGGGCGTGTTGAAGCTGAACACCCCGTCGCCCGACGGCGTCGCCACGATGACGCCGCCGCTGCCGCCGAGCGCGGCGACATCGGCCATCGCCGCGTCCGCCGCTGCCTGCGCGCCCTCATGGCCGATCCGGACCGCGTCGCTGATCGCGTGGGCGACGCCGACCCGGATGAAAAACTCCCCGGCACCGGTCCCCGAGACGGCGCAGCCGCGGTCGTCGGCATAGGTCCCGGCGCCGATGATCGGCGAATCGCCGATCCGGCCCCAGCGCTTGCCGGTCAGGCCGCCGGTCGAGGTCGCGGCGGCGACGTGGCCTTGCGCGTCGAGCGCGACCGCGCCGACCGTGCCATATTTGAGATGGACGTCGAAATGCTCGGCCTCGGGGCGGGCGCGCAGTTCCTCGAGCTGGCGGCGGCGTTCTTCGGTCTCGAACCAGTCGGTCGGCGCCTGCTCGAGCCCCTGCTCCAGCGAGAACTGGTCGGCGCCCTCGCGGCTGAGGAAGACGTGCGGGCTCTTTTCCATCACCGCGCGGGCGAGGCCGATCGGGCTGCGGGTCGCGGTCACGCCCGAGACCGCGCCGGCATTGCGGTCGCGCCCGTCCATGATCGAGGCGTCCATCTCGATCCGCCCTTCATACGTGAAGACCGAGCCGCGGCCGGCGTTGAAATGGGGATCGTCCTCGAGCACGCGCACCGCCGCCTCGACCGCGTCGAGCGCGTCGCCGCCGTCGGTGAGGATCGCAGTGCCGGCGTCGAGCGCACGGTTCAGCGCGTCGCGGATCGCGGCCTCTTCGTCTTCAGGGATGCGGCCCCGCTCGATCACGCCGGCGCCGCCATGGATGACGAGTCGCCAGTTCATCTCGTTCGGGCCGGCGCTCTCCATCGCCGCTGCCTTTAGCAGAAGCGGCGGGTCCGGACAGTCCCGCTCTGGCGGTATTTCGCCTGCGCAACGATTCCGCTTGCGACGCATCTCCGATATAAATATGATATCATCATTACTCGGAGGGAAAATGCCATGTCCACCAACGTTGATTCGGCCGGCGCGATCACCCTGAGCCTCTCGCGCGAGCGGCCGGCCGCGACGCAGAACGGCTTTGCGATGCTCTTCCTGCTGCTTGTCCTGATCGTCCTTATGGTCGCGGATTTCGCCTGGCTCGCCAGTTCGGCAAGCAAGGGCGGCGCGCCGATCGTCCAGGTGATCCTACTCATCGTCCTCGCGATCACGTTCCTGTTCGTGGCGGTCGGATTCTACCTGCTCCAGCCCAACCAGGCCGCGGCGATCCTCCTGTTCGGCGATTACAAGGGCACGGACCGCGTCAACGGGCTCAGGTGGCGCCTGCCCTGGCTGTCGCGGACCAAGATCTCGACCCGGATCCACAACATCACCTCGGAGAAGATCAAGGTGAACGATCTGCGCGGCAACCCGATCGAGATCGCGACCAACGTCGTCTGGCGGGTGACCGACACGGCCCAGGCCCTGTTCGACGTCGCCAATTATATGGAGTTCGTCGGCATCCAGATCGAAAGCGCGGTCCGCGCCATCGCCGGCCGATATCCCTATGACGATATCGAGCATAAGGAGGTCACCCTGCGCGGCGACGCCGAAGTGGTCAGCGAGGAGCTGGAGCGCGAGCTTCAGGAGCGGGTCACCCGCGCCGGCATCACCATCGACGAATGCCGCCTCACCCACCTCGCTTATGCGGCCGAGATCGCCCAGGCGATGCTGCGCAGGCAGCAGGCCGAAGCGGTGATCGCCGCCCGCCAGAAGATCGTGATCGGCGCCGTCTCGATGGTCGAAAGCGCGCTGCAATTGCTGTCGGAGAAGGGCGTCGTCGAGCTCGACGACGAGCGCAGGGCGGCCATGGTGTCGAACCTGATGGTGGTGCTCTGCTCGGAGCGCGACACGCAGCCGATCGTCAATACGGGCTCGCTGTACCAATAGGGGTTGGCGCGTGCCCCAACCCCCCAAGAAGGCGTACCCATTGCGCATCGAGCCCGCGCTCTGGGGCGCGCTCGAGCGCTGCGCGGCCGCCGACTTCCGCAGCGTGAATGCCCAGATCGAGGTGCTGCTTCGCGAAGCGCTGGGGCGGCGCGGCATCAAGGTCGCCCGCCCCGAGCAGCGCAAGCGCGGCCGCCCGGCGAAGGAGGAATGAGATGGCTGAGAGCGAGGAAGATTATTGGTGGGCGCCGAAGCGCTACGGCATCGGCACTGGCATGCCGCTCGCCTGGCAGGCCTGGGCCATCGCCGCGGCCTACACGCTGGTGGTGGTCGGCGGCGTCTGGGCAATCCTGCCGCTGAGCCCGCTGGCCTTCGCCGCGATCGTGCTGGCGGCAACCGCGGCGCTACTGGTCGTCTGCGCGCGCAAGACCAGGGGCGGCTGGCGCTGGCGCTGGGGGGAGCGGGACTGATGTTCATGATGTTCCATGTGAGTGACCGGCGGTTGGCCTGGCTGCTTGGCGCCTCGGCGCTGCTGGCAGCAGGCGGACTGGTTCTTTTAGCCGTCGCGTGAGTTCCCTTCTCCCGCTTGCGGGAGAAGGAGGGGCCCGACGCGAAGCGGCGGGAGGATGAGGGCCTTCTTCCTGTTCTCGGCGTCGCCACCGTCCCTAACAAGAAGAAGGCCCTCACCTTCCCATCTCCGCTTCGCTCCGATGGGCCCCTTCCTCTCCCGCAAGGAGAGGGGTCTGATGCGAGGGGCTACCATTTGCCGATCTTGCCAACCCGCCCTCCCCAGTCCAACCTCGCCCCATGTTCACCACCCGCCGCAACTTCCTGGCAATGAGCGGCGCCGCCGCCTTGCTCACTGGCCCCGCCCGCCTCCTCGCCCAGGAGCCCGCACCCTCACTCCGCCCGATGACCGGCGATGTCGTCCCCATTTCCCGCGACGAGCATCTCGCCCGCATCGCCAAAGCGCAGCGCCTGATGGGCGAGGCCGGTCTCTCGGCCCTGCTGATCGAGCCCGGCGCCTCGATGACCTATTTCACCGGCGTGCAGTGGCGCCGCAGCGAGCGCCTTACCGCCGCCATCATCCCGCGCGAGGGTGAAGCCTGCATCGTCACTCCGCATTTCGAGGAGCCCTCGGTCCGCGAGAGCCTCAGGGTGCCCGCCGACGTGCGCGCCTGGAACGAGGACGAGGATCCGCTGCGCACCGTCGCCGGCTTCCTGCGAGACCGCAGGCTGTCCGGGCCGGTCGGGATCGAGGAGACGGTGCGCTTCTTCGCCGTCGAGGGGTTGCGGCGCGCGATGCCGCATGTCGATGTCCGGCCCGGGGCCCCGGTCGTGCGCGGCTGCCGGATGATCAAGTCGGCGCACGAGCTGGCGCTGATGCAGAAGGCGAGCGACATCACCATCGCCGCCTATCGCCACTCCCACGGCCGGATCGAGCGCGGCATGACACCGGCCCGGATCGGCGCGATCATGAACGGCGCCACCGAGGCGCTCGGCGGATCGCCCGAATTCGCCTTGATCCTGCTCGGCGAGGCCAGCGCCTATCCGCACGGCTCCGGCCGGCCGCAGGCGGTCCGCGACGGCGAGGTCGTGCTGATGGACTGCGGCTGCACGGTCGAAGGCTATCAGTCCGACATCTCGCGCACGTTCGTGTTCGGCGAGGCGAGTCCCGAGCAGCGCCGGGTCTGGGACCAGATGCACCAGGGCCAGCAGATCGCCTTCGAGGCGGCGCGAATCGGCCGGCCGGCGGGCAGCGTCGACGATGCAGTGCGCGCGCAATATGAACGCTGGGGCTACGGCCCGGGATACCGCCTGCCCGGCCTCTCCCACCGCACCGGCCACGGCATCGGCCTCGATGGCCACGAGCCGGTCAACCTCGTCCATGGCGAGACGACCTTGCTTGCGCCCGGCATGTGCTTCTCCAACGAACCCGGCCTCTATCTGCCCGGCAAGTTCGGCATCCGGCTCGAGGATTGCTTCCACATGACCGAGGCCGGCCCGCGTTACTTCTCGACGCCGCCGCCCTCGCTGGACGATCCGTTCGGGTGATCTACGAAGCGCGCCAGTCGCCGAGGCTGAACTACATGCTCGCCGGCGCCTGCCTGCTGCTTTCGATCCTCGGCTTCGCCGCCGCCGGCGTGATCCCGACGAAGAGCGGCGCTTATCCGCTGGTCGGCTGGACGATCGTCGCCGCCTGCTTCGCCGCGGCGTTCGAGTTCATGCGCCGCGCGCTGGGCAGGAAGGTCGAGGCGCGGATCGACGGCCGCGGCGTCTATGCGCGCGCCTTCTCGCCCGATCCGGTGCCGTGGGCCCGGATCCGCAGCCTGCTGCCGCTGCGCATCGGCGTCCAGCGGATCGTCCGTTTCGAGTTGACCGAGGACGCGCCGAACGCGGCGGATAACCCGGTGATGCGCGCCGCTGGCGCGGTCGACCGCGGGCTTGGCTTCGGCGACTTCGGGATCAACACGACTTATTACGATCACGGCCTGGAGGAACTTCTGGCGGCGGTGCGCCACTATCGGCCGGATCTGGTCGAGAATAAGGGACGACTCTAGCGCAAAAGGTCCTCCCGCCCCGGGGAGGATCTTCTAGCGCGCATCCCAAACCCCCCGCCACTCCTCTTCACCTAAACTTCAAACTTCGCTGCCAAGCAGGTGGCGGAGGTGAGGAATGGCCGAACGCAATGAATTCAGCCCGCTGCGGAATTTCCTCGCGGCGGCGCCGGACGGTGCGGAGGGCTCGCCCGATTCCGCCGTCGACTCCATCCTCGACGCGGTCCGTCTCCATCTCGGCATGGACATCGCCTTTGCGTCGCGCTTCATCCACGGCCGCCGCGAGTTCACCCACATCCGGTCCGCCTTCCCCGTGCCGGCGGCGCCCGGCGATTCCGAGCCGCTCGAAGACAGCTTCTGCCAGCGCATCCTCGAAGGGCGGCTTCCCGAGCTGATCCTTGATGCCTCGACCTATCCCGCGGCGCGCGAAGTCCCGCTCACCGCCGCGCTGCCGATCGGCTCGCACCTCAACGTGCCCCTGCGGCTCAGCGACGGCGAGATTTACGGGACCTTCTGCTGCATCAGCCGCGTGCCCGATCTGAGCCTGACCGAGCGCGATCTCAGCACCTTGCGCGCCTTCGCCGATCTCGCCGCCGGCCAGATCGAGCGCGGCCTGGACCGCCGGCGCCGCAGCGACGAGACGCTCGCCCAAATCTGTTCGGCGTTCGAGCCGAACGGCATGAACATCGTCCATCAGCCGATTCACCGGCTTGCCGACGGCAGGCCGGTCGGCGTCGAATGCCTGGCGCGCTTTCCGGCAAGCCAGGGCCGTCCGCCGAGCGACTGGTTCGAAGCCGCCGCCGACATCGGCCGCGGCACCGAGCTCGAGCTGTGCGCCGTCCGCCTGGCGCTCCAAGGCCTGCCTTACGTGCCGACCGAACTCTACATGGCCGTCAACGTTTCGCCCGAAGCGATCATGTCCGGCGCGCTGCTGCCGATCCTGAGCGAAGCGCCGCCGGGGCGAATCGTCGTCGAGGTCACCGAACATGCCCGTGTGCCGGATTATGGCGCGCTCCGCGCGGCGCTCGACGCGCTGCGCGGCCATGCCCGGATCGCGATCGACGATGTCGGCGCGGGCTATTCGGGCCTGCGCCACATCGTCGACCTTCGGCCCGACATCCTGAAGCTCGACATGAGCCTGACCCGCGACGTCGACCGCGATCCGGCGCGCCGCGCGCTGACCCAGGCGATGGTCGCGCTCGCTGCGGAGATCGGCAGCGCGATCGTCGCGGAGGGGGTCGAGACCGAAAGCGAGCGCGCCACGCTCGCGGCGATCGGCGTCGGCTACGCACAGGGCTATCATTTCAGCCGGCCGATGCCGGCGGTGGCCGCCCAGCAATTCCTGCTCGGCAGCCACGGCCTTTCCGCCTCGGCTTTGCGCCCGGGCCGCACGCAGGGGCCGTCGCGCTTGGCGCTGTCCGCTTAGCAGCCTATATCCGCCCCATGTCGATAAGGCCCTGGCGAGACATAGAGCGGCGCAAGTCGCGGCAGATCATGGTCGGCAACGTGCCGGTCGGCGGCGACGCGCCGATCACCGTCCAGACCATGACCAACACGCCGACCTCCGACCCCCGGGCGACGATCGACCAGATCCGCCGCTGCGAGGAAGTCGGCGTCGACATCATCCGCGTCTCCTGCCCCGACACGGAGTCGACCGCGGCGCTGAAGCAGATCGTCCGCGCCTCGCGCGTGCCGATCGTCGCCGACATCCATTTCCACTACAAGCGGGCGCTCGAGGCCGCCGATGCCGGCGCTGCCTGCCTGCGCATCAATCCCGGCAATATCGGATCGTCCGAGCGCGTCGCCGAAGTGGTCCGCGCCGCCAAGGCCAATGGCTGCTCGATGCGGATCGGCGTCAATGCCGGCAGCCTCGAACGCGACCTGCTCGAAAAATATGGCGAACCCTGTCCCGAAGCCCTGGTCGAAAGCGCGCTCGACCATATCCGCCTGCTGCAGGACCATGACTTCCACGAATATAAGGTGGCGGTGAAGGCCTCGGACCATTTCCTCGCCGTCGCCGCTTATCAGCAGCTCGCCGAAGCGGTCGATTGCCCGCTGCACCTCGGCATCACCGAGGCCGGCGGCCAGCGCGGCGGCACCGTCAAATCGGCGATCGGCATCGGTACCCTGCTCTGGTTCGGCATCGGCGACACGATCCGCGTCTCGCTCTCGGCCGAGCCCGAGGAAGAGGTCAGGGTCGGCTACGAGATCCTGAAGTCGCTCGGCATCCGCAACCGCGGCGTCCGCGTCGTCTCCTGCCCGAGCTGCGCGCGCCAGGGCTTCGACGTCATCCGCACCGTCGAGAAGCTGGAGGAAAGGCTGCAGCATATCCGCACCCCGATGTCGCTGTCGGTGCTCGGCTGCGTCGTCAACGGCCCGGGCGAAGCGCGCGAGACCGACATCGGCATCACCGGCGGCGGCCAGGGCAAGCACATGGTCTACCTCTCCGGCGTCACCGACCACCACGTCCAGGACGCCGACATGATCGACCATATCGTGAAGCTGGTCGAAGCCAAGGCGGCGGAGATCGAAGCGGCGTCGGACATGGTCGCGCACGCGGCGGAATAGGCGAAGGGCATCACCAGCCCGTCATCCCAGCGCAAGCTGGAATCTCATTTCATTTGTCCGACCGCCAAAAAGGCAGTGAGATTCCGGCCTCCGACGGAATGACGGAAGCTCAGAAATAGATGTCGACATAATCCGTCAGCCCGTCGCACTGCTCCATTTCCTGCAGCCGCCAGTAGCGCCGCCGCCCGGTGATGCGGAATTCATAAGTGCCATCTCGCAGGCAGTCGCGGCCCGCATCCGGCGTATCGGTGATGGCGATGCGGCCGCGGAAGGTGAAGCCGTCGCGGCCGATCTCGACGACGTCGCCGTCCAGCTGCAGCCGACCGGCGCCGCCGCGCGCGCGCTGCCCGCCGCTGAGATGGACGCGGCCGGCCGCTTCGCTGACCCGGACGCGGCCGCGATAATCCCAGCTGATCCACTGCAGGCTGATCCCGCTATTGGCGCGCAGCCGGGCGAGCGCCGCCGTATCGCCGACGATCGTGCGCGGCGCCGGTTCGGGCGCGGGCTGGGCCGCAGCGGTTGCGAGCAGAAGGAAAAGACAGGCGATCACGCGCATCATCGGCTCCTGCAGATGCAATCGGCAATGGCTCATCTTAGCCGCGTGGGCCGCAAGGTCCAGCACGGCGGGCGGTTAACCATGAGGTTTAAGCGCTTCGAAGCGGCTGGCGTCTAGAGGCGCATGATGTCCAAGTCGCTGATCGGTTTCGTCATCTTCGGCACGGTCGTCGGGCTGATGATGCCCAGCGGCCGATCGTCGCGGTCGGACGCGCCCGAGGCGACCAGCACGACCTACAGCGCCGTTCCGGTCGAAACCCGCGTCCGGCGCAGCCAGGGTGGCCATTTCTACGTCCACGCTCTGGTCAACGGGCAGCTCGTCCGCTTCGTCGTCGATACCGGCGCGACCACGGTCGCCTTGACTCCCGAGGATGCCGAGCGGGTCGGTCTCAAGGTGGATCCCTCGTCCTTCCAGGTGATCGGCGAAGGCGCGGCCGGGCCGATCCGCGGCCAGTTCGTCGAGCTCGACAGCGTCAACCTCGACGGCAAGAGCGTGAACCATATCCGCGCCGCGGTGCTCGACGGCGCCGGCATCTCGCTGCTCGGGCAGAATTATCTGTCCCGGATCCGCTCGGTCCAGATGGCCGGCGACGAGATGATCCTGCGCTGATCCGAGCGAAGCGCCCCTCCGTTCGCGCGGTCGGCCCTCTCAGTGAAGATCAAGGTTTATTTCGCGCGAAGACGCGAAGAAAAGAAACTGAAGACGCGAAGATAGATAGCGCCCTTCGGGCGATTTGCTCCGCGCTTGGGTCTTGCACCCTTCGCGTCTTATTTTCCTTTCGCGAGCTTGGCGCGAGATAGCTTTCCTTCTTTCAAACTGCGGAAAGGCCCCGCTCGAGCGTAGCGTGACGGGCAAGGTTACCCGCTCTATGGGCGGCCAATGTCCACGCCTCCCGCCCAATCCTCGATCGCGATGCCCTTCGCCGTGGCCACGCTCGGCATCGCGCTCTTTTCCGGCATGGACGCGGTGATGAAGCATCTCGCGCTCGGGCTCGGCGCCTATAACGCCCTGCTCTGGCGGACGATGGCGGGCGCGGTCTTCGGCGGCCTGATCTTCGTCGCCACCCGCACGCCATGGCCGGCCCGCGCGGTGCTGCGCATCCATCTGGTCCGCGGCGGCGTGTCGACCTTGATGGCGATCCTCTTCTTCTGGGGGCTGGCGCGGGTGCCGCTGGCGCAGGGCGTCGCGCTCGCGTTCGTCGCGCCCTTGATCGCGCTCTATCTCGCCGCCTTGATCCTCAAGGAGCAGATCGAGCGCCGCGCGATCCTCGCCTCCCTGCTCGGCTTCGCCGGCGTGATCGTGATCCTCGCCGGCCAGGCCGAGGCGCGGCTGGGCCCGGACGCTTTGCGCGGCTCGATCGCGATCCTGCTCTCGGCCTGCCTCTATGCCTATAACATCATCCTGATGCGCCAGCAGGCGCAGGTCGCGCGGCCGATCGAGATCGCCTTCTTCATGAGCCTGATCATGACCAGCGGCTTCCTCCTCTTCGCACCCTGGCTTGCGGTGCCGCCGCCGGTTTCGGAGCTCCCCGCCGTCGCCGGCGCCGCGATCCTCGCCTTCGTCTCGCTGATATTATTGTCCTGGGCCTATGCCCGTGCCGAGGCGCAATATCTGGCGCCGGTCGAATATAGCGCCTTCATCTGGGCGAGCCTGCTCGGCTGGCTGGTCTTCTCCGAGCCGGTCCAGCGGCTCACCCTCGTCGGCGCCGCGATGATCGTCGCCGCCTGCCTGCTCGCCGCGCGGCGGACGCGGGTGGCGGATGCTTCGACCGGGGTCTAACGGGGTTTGGAAGCGCCGGGCCGCGATGGTGCGGCCCCCGGCAGCGGCAATCGCGGGTCGACGAAGAAAGAAGCAGGATATGGAGCTCGAAGGCCTCGATGTCGTGAAATTCCTGAATGGACCCGAAACAGCGCGGGATGGATCGCTCGTCAGCTTGTCGGTCGAGCGCCTTGCCACCGAGCCGGTTATAGAGCTTACTTTCGAGGTTCGACGCCAGTCAGCCGTGCAATTTGTCAAGATCGAGCTGCAAGATGTGCGGGAATTTGACTACGCTTACAGCAAGGAAGATTCGCCCCTCGTCATCGAGTTTTTGAAATGCATCATGACCGACGATGGGGAGTTCTATCTTTCGCTCGACCCATATGATGAGCGCGAAGACTTTGTATCCGAAGATGACAACGACTTCTTTCGCTCTGGGCGCGTGAAGCTCACCAGGCGCGACTCTGCTCAACCTTTGAGCTTTTAGACTCGGCGGCCTGGGAGACGCCTGCCTCCTCGCCGCGCTGCGGACGCGGGTGGCGGGTGCTTCGACCGGGGTCTAACGCAGGCAATGATGAGAATCGTATCGATCCCCTTGATCACGTGCCTCTTCGTCCTGGCGCCCGCCGCGGCCCATTCGAATGCCATCCCGCCGATGCCGCTGGACGTGCAGCTCGCCCGTGCCGACCTGGTCGTGGTGGCAAGGCTTGGCGAGCGCACGAATTGTGCGATTGGCGGTGCCTGCGCGGAGATCTTGCCGGAGGTCATCGTCAAGGGCGCTGCGGCGTCGCCCGGCGTCCGCCGATATTTGATCCTGTCTTCCAACATCAGCGAACTGAGCATCGACCACATAACCGTACCGGCCAGCACGTTGCTGTTCATGAACCGCTGGCACCGGGAACGCACAACGTCGCTCGACAATGATGATGAATTCTACAGGCCCGTCCTGGGCTTTCGCTCGGTCGTCGCGCTCAATTTTACCAACGTGACGGATGTCCAACGCGCGATGTGTCCGCTCCGGCCCGTGGCTGCGCCCTTGCGGTCGGCAGCTGAAATATCGGCCTGCTGACGAAAGTGGCCATGCGCCTTGAAGAAATTGCCGAGCGGCTTCCAAAAGGAGGCGCTTATTCCGCCCAACTGGAGGACGGCCTCCTGAGGATAAGACACCTGGAAACTGCCTCCGAATTCATTCTCGAAGCGTTCGGCCAATCCGCGCAGATCCGGCAGGCAATATGGTTTGATTGCCATGAATTCTCCGAAGAGGATTCTGGCAGGATCTATGAGCTTTGTTCGATGATGAACGCGCGATTCAGCGGATGTAAGTGCTACATCGATCAATGGGGCGTGCTGACGACGGGGGCGGATGTCCTGGGCGAGGCCATCGCGATGGATATGATCGAAATCACTCTCGGCCAGATTGAATTCGTCTCGTTGGCCATGCTGGATCTCGTGGAGATTTTGCGCACCGAGCGCCGTCCCGTCACACCGCAAGAAATCGATACAGCCCTGGCGGTGCCGTCTCTGCAATAGCGGGAAGATATGCCGTCGCCTGCCTCCTCGCCGCGCGGCGAACGCTTCGGCGGATGTCTAGCCGCCAAGCACGTTGATCGTGAAGGCGAGGATGCCGAGGTTGAAGACGAAGGCGGCGAGGCAGTGGAGCGTCACGACGTTGCGGATGTGCCGATCGGCGATGTCGACGTCGGACGTCTGAAAGGTCATCCCCAGCGTGAAGGCGAAATAGACGAAATCCGCATAGCCGGGCAGCACCTTCTGCTTGAAGTCTAGGCCGCCGTCCGGCGCGACATAATAGAGATGGGCGTAGTGCAGCGCGTAGATGCTGTTGCCGAACAGCCAGGCCATGCCCAGCGTCGCGATGATCAGCAGCTTGGTCTTCGCCCCGGGGACGCCGCTGCCGCCGACCGTCTCCATCGCCACCGCGCCGAGGATGACGGCGCTGATCGCGACCGTGATGAGCAGCAACAGGGCCCGGTTCGCATCGTTGCTCGCGGCATGGTCGCGCATCACCTTGGGATCGACGATATGGAGCAGATGCGCGCTCAGCAGCAGGAAGAGCAGGGCGGCGAGGTCGAAGCCGATCATGAAGCCCTTGAAGGCGGCATCGCGCAGCGGGTCGTGGGCCAGCCGCATGACGGCTGGAGTCGCGAGAGCAGCGCCGACGATCAGGATCGCGACAAAGAGGGCGAACTTGTTTCGAAGCGTCCGCAACATGTGCCGAAGCTAGCGCCCGCGCGAGGCCAGCGCTAATCCTTTCCTCATGGCCTGGGCGCTCCTCATCCTCGGCGGCCTGTTCGAGGTCGGCTTCACCACCGCGTTGCGCTTCGTCGATTCCTTCCGCAACCTGCCCTGGACCGCCGCTTTCCTGGTCGCGGTCGCGACCTCCATGGGCCTGCTCGAGCATGCCGCGCGGACGATCCCGATGGGCACGGCTTATGCGGTCTGGGGCGGGATCGGCGCGATCGGCACGGTGATCGTCGGCATCTGGTTCTTCGACGAGCCGGCGACGACGATCCGCCTGCTGCTGATCCTCGCTTTGGTCGGCTGCATTGCCGGCCTGCGGCTGACGGCCTGAACAGGAAGGAGATCGCCATGGCCATCGACGAAGGTCTCTACGCCTGGGTTGGCGAGGCGCTCGAGCCGATGGGCAGCGTCACCCTGCGCAAGATGATGGGCGGCGCGACGCTCTATCTCGACGGCACCATCTTCGGGATCATGGTCGACGGCGAGCTCTGGCTGAAATCGGACGCCGAAGCGGATCCGATCTGGGATGCCGAAAGCCGCGACCGATTCACGGTCACCTTCAAGGACGGCAGCGTCGATTCGATGAACTACCGCCGCGCGCCGAGCGACGTCTACGACGATGCCGAGGCAATGCAGCGCTGGGTCAGCGTCTCGGTCGAGGCCGGGCGCCGGCGCGTGGTGAAGAAGCGGCCGGCGCGCGGTGCGGCCGCAAATGCGGCGCGACCTCGGGGCTCTCCTCGATCGAACTGAGGAAGCGCGGCTCCACACGCCGGTTGCTGGCCTGCTCGAAGGCATAGCCCAAAGCCAGGATACGCGCGTCGTCCCAGCGGGCGCCCAGGAAGGACAGCCCGACCGGAAGCCCGTGCACGCTGCCCATCGGCACCGTCAGATGCGGATAGCCGGCGATGGCGGCGAGGTTGCCGGCGCCGCCGCCGCTGATCTGGTCGCCATTGACCGCGTCGATCGGCCAGGCCGGCGGCATGGTCGGGCCGACCAGGGCGACGACATTGTTGTCGCGGAGCAATTTGTCGATGCCCTCGCGGCCGGCGAGACGCAGGCTGGTCTCGCGCGCCCGGCGATAGGCGGCGTCATAGCCTGGCGTGGCTTCGGCCTGCTCGAACAATTCCTGGCCGAACAGGGCGAGCTCGTCGCCGGCATGGGCGCGGTTGAAGGCGATCAGGTCGGCGAGCGTGCGGGTGCGGATATTGGCCGGCAGGGTCGCCAGATAGGCGTTCAGATCCTGCTTCAATTCGGCGAGCAGCACCGGCAGCTCGTTGCGGCCCATCTCCTGGCGGCCCTGCAATTCGGAGATGTTGACCAGGGTCGCGCCCTGCGCGCGCAGGGTCGCCAGCGCCGCCTCGAGCACTTCATTGGTGCCGAAGCCCGTCGCGAAGCGCATCACGCCGATGCGCACGCCGCGCAGCGCGTCGGGCCGCAGCCCCGCCGCATAATCCGCGCGGTGCGCATCGGCCTCGGCCGTCGCCACGTCGGCCGGATCGGAGCCGGCGATCGCGTTCAGCACCAGGGCCGCGTCGCGGACGGTCCGGGTCATCGGCCCCGGCGTGTCCTGGCTGTGGCTGATCGGCACGACATGGGTGCGGCTGACCAGGCCGACCGTTGGCTTGAAGCCGACGATGCCGTTGATCGCCGCGGGGCAGGTGATCGATCCGTCGGTCTCGGTGCCGATCGCCGCCGGCACCATGCCCGCCGCCACCGCCGCGCCGCTGCCCGAGGAGGAGCCGCACGGATTGCGGTTGAGCGCGTGCGGGTTGCGGGTCTGGCCGCCGACCGCGCTCCAGCCCGAGATCGAATTGTTGGAGCGGATATTGGCCCATTCGCTGAGATTGGCCTTGCCGACGATCACCGCGCCGGCCGTCCTGAGCCGCGCCACCAGCGGCGCGTCGCGATTGGTGACATTGTCGGCCAGCGCGAGGCTGCCCGCCGTGGTCGGCAGCGGACCCAAGGTCTCGATATTGTCCTTGATCAGGATCGGCATGCCGAACAATGGCCCGCGGGCGCGGCGGATGCGGTCGAGCGCCCGCGCCTGGTCGATCGCGGTCGGATCCACCGCGATCACCGCGTTGACGCGCGGGTTGAGCGCCGCGATCCGCTGCAGCGCCTGGCGGGTCTGCGTTTCGGCGGAGGGATGGGCTTCTGCAGTCATGGCTGCGGCTCCTGCGGCGAGCGCGGCGGTCAGCAGCGCGATGCGCTTCATATCATCCCCCCCCCCGATTTTCAGAGCGGGGCCAGCAAGGCGTCGAGCCTCGACGGCCCGCGGCCGACCCGCTCGAGCGCGGGATAGCGCAGGCCGTCATGATAATCGAGGCTGGCCTCCCGGTAGCGGTCGCCGCGCTTGATCAGCAGGCGGATCGGCTCGCGCGACCCTTGCGCCTCCCTGATCGCCTGGCGCAGCCGCTCGTTCGAATATTGCTGCCCGTTGACCGCGACGATGGTCGCGCCGGCGGTCGCACCGGCGTTGAACATCGGCGAATCCCAGGCGACGCCGGAAATCCGCCCGCCTTCGCCGAGCAATGCCCCGATCGAATAAGTGAGGTCGAAGACCTTCCGGTCGCGCTCGCGCGACGTGAAATAGGGCGTCGGCGTGTCGCGATAGACGAGCCGGTAGCCGCCGGCCTCGATCCAGGCGAGCGGCGCCCGGCCGACGGTGTAGACGCGATCGTGGAGATAGGTCGCCCAGTCGTAAGGCTGGATCGCGTTCAGGGTGCGCACGACGTCGTCGAAATTATAGGTGGCGAGCCCCTCGTCGCCCGGATTCACGCCGAAGAAGGCCCGCGCGAAATCGTCGATCGATCGTCGGCCGTTGCTCATCTGGCGCAATTTCGAATCGACCTCGAGCCAGATGAGCATCCCTTCGGAATAATAATCCTCGCTGCGCATCCAGCTGGTCCAGGCATGCGGCCGCCGGCCCTGGACGGCCGGATCGTTGGTCGTGTCGATCAGCGGGCGCCAGGCGCGGCCGGGCAGGGTGTCGTAGAATGCGGCGGACCGCGCCAGCTCGCCGAGCACGTCCTCGGCCGGCATCAGGCCCGAGCGGGCGGACAGGACCAAGCCCCAGAACTGGGTCTGCCCTTCATAGACCCACAGCAGGCTGTCGCGCATCGGCATGTTGTAGGTCGGCTGCCATTCGTCGGCGCCGCGGCGATATTTGCCGTTCCAGCTGTGGTTCGCTTCGTGGGCGAGCAGGTCGCGCCCGGCCGAGCCGCTGTTCCAGCCGGTGAAATAGTCGCGGCCCTGGGCGTTCTCGGACGAGCGCAGATGCTCGAGCCCGATCCCGCCGAGCTCGTCGGTCAGCGCGAGCAGGAATTCGTAACGGCTGAAATGCCGGGTGCCATAGAGGCGCTGCAATTGCTCGGCGAGGCGGCGGTGGACGGCGATCTGCTCCGGGGTCGCGGCGAGGTCGCCGGGCTCATCGGCGAAGATGTTGAGGTTCATATTGTTGCCCAGCTCTTCGCGCCGGTAATGGCGGCCGGCGAAGACCGGCGAGTCGACCAGGGTCTCGTAAGGAACCGGGCGGTAGGCGACGCGGCTGCCGCTGCGGCTGGCGACGTCGAGCGAGCTCGCGGCCGTCCAGCCGGTGGGATAGGTCACGTTGGCCTGGACCGTAATGCCGCGGGTGAAATAGCCGGCCGGATAGAGCGACATCTTCTCCCACTGCAGGTTGAGCATGGCCGGCGTCATGGTGACGCGGCCCTGGGTGCTGTCGACCGGCGAGAGATGCTGGAACTCGACCCTGATCTCGCGCACGCCTGCCGGCACGTCGAGATGGAAGGCGTAGACATAGCCGGAATCGCGCAGCCAGGGGATGGAGCGGCCGCCGGCGGTGACGCGAATGCCGGCCAGCGTCGCGATCGGCCCGCTGGGCCCGTGATTGCCGGGCAGCCATTGCGGATAGAGCAAAGTCAGCCGCCCCGCATGCGCGACCGGAATCGTCTCGACGACGCGATAGATGCCGCGGCTGGTGTCGCTGGCGTCCACGTCGAGCCGGATCGTGCCCGGATAGGCGATGTCGCGCGGCACCGGCATCGCTTCGGTCATCGGCACCGGTTCGGGGCGGGCCGTGCCGATCTGGGCGATGGCGGGGACTGCGAGGAGGGAAAAGGCGGCGGCGAGGAACAGGCGCATCGAACGGGGCTCCGTGCGGGGAGGGTGTAAAGTACGGTTTCCTTAGGGGTTTGGCGGGAGCGTCGTCCAGAGGCCCGAAGAAGAAGGAAGACCCTCACCCTGGCCTCTCCCGCAAGCGGGAGAGGGGAAGAAGAAGGAAGATGCCCGCGCGGTGCACTCCTTCTCCCGCTCGCGGGAGTATCGGACCGATTGTGCCCCCGGCACAATCTGAACATCGCGGGGCGATGTTCACCCGATACTGGCTGGGATGAGGGTCTTCTTCTACTTCTCTTTCTATTTGCCCCTACTTCCCCTCGCCAGCCCGAACGATCGCCTCCTCGATCACCCGATGCGCATCTTCCTTACCGCCCCAGCGTCCGACCCGCACCCATTTCTCGGGCTCCAGATCCTTGTAGTGGGTGAAGAAATGCTCGATCTGCTGGCGCACGATCGGCGGCAGGTCGTCGGCTTCCTCGACCTTCTCGTAATAAGGGAAGGTCGTGTCGACCGGCACCGAGAGGATCTTCTCGTCGCCGCCCGCTTCGTCCTCGAGCCACAAGACCGCGATCGGCCTGACCCGCACCACGCAGCCCGGAATGAAGGGAGACCTCGCCACCACCAGGCAATCGAGCGGGTCGCCGTCGGCCGAAAGCGTGTGCGGGATGAAGCCGTAATTGGTCGGGTAGCGCATCGGCGTGTGCAGGATGCGGTCGACGAAGATCGCGCCCGATTTCTTGTCGAACTCGTACTTCACCGGTTCGCCGCCGACCGGCACTTCGATGATGACGTTGACGCGCGCGGGCGGATCGTCGCCGAGCGGGATGAGGTCGATATTCATGATGGCGAGGCCCCTAGGCGCTGCGCCGGCCGGAGTCACGCCAGCTATTCTTCTTCGTCATTCCGGACTTGATCCGGAATCCACCTTTCCCTTGCCCGGCCAAGGGAAAGGAAGATGGATGCTGAATCAAGTTCAGCATGACGAGAGGGGGGACGGGCCGCAGCCCTTTCTCTACCCGCCAAAACTTCCTACAGGCCCGCGCATGAGCAAGGGCCCGCAGCGGATCCGGGGGACCCAGGACATCTGGGGCGAGGAGGCCGACCGCTTCGACGCGGTCGTCGCCGCCTTCGATCGCGTGCGCCGGCTCTATGCCTTCCAGCACGTCCACATGCCCGTCTTCGAAGCGACCGAAGTGTTCGCCCGCTCGATCGGCGAGACCACCGACGTGGTGTCGAAGGAGATGTACACGTTCGAGGATCGCGGCGGGGATTCCATCACCCTGCGGCCCGAATTCACCGCCGGCATCTGCCGCGCCTATCTTTCCGAAGGCTGGCAGCAGCATGCGCCGCTGAAGCTCGCCACGCACGGCCCGGTGTTCCGCTACGAGCGGCCGCAAAAGGGCCGTTTCCGCCAGTTCCACCAGCTCGACGCCGAGATCATCGGCACCGACGCACCGGCGGCGGACGTCGAATTGCTCGTCCTTGCCGACCAGCTGCTGCACGAGCTCGGCATATTCGACGGCATCACGCTGCAGCTTAACACGCTTGGTGACGCGGCGACCCGCGACGCCTGGCGCGCCGCGCTGGTCGCGCATTTCGAGGGGCATCGCGGCGACCTTTCCGAGGACAGCCTGGCGCGGCTCGACAAGAACCCGCTGCGCATCCTGGACAGCAAGGACCCGCGCGACCGGCCGATCGCCGACGCGGCGCCTGGCATCGACGATTTCCTCACCCCGGAGGCCGCCGATTTCTTCGCCGCGGTGACGGCGGGCCTGGACGCCGCCGGCGTGGCGTGGACCCGCAACGACCGCCTGGTCCGCGGCCTCGATTATTACCGCCACACCGCCTTCGAATTCGTCACCGATCGCTTGGGCGCGCAGGGCACGGTGCTTGCCGGTGGCCGCTATGACGGCCTCGTCGAAAGCCTCGGCGGCCCGCACACGCCGGCGGTCGGCTGGGCGGCCGGGATCGAGCGGCTTGGCATGATGATCGAGGCGCCGCAGGCGGAGAATCCGGAATTCGTTTTCATTCCCGTCGGCCCGGCCGCGGAAACATTCTGCCAGGCGCTCATCGCGGATTTCAGGCGGAAGGGGGCCTGTTGCGACATGGCCTTCCGCGGCAATCTCAAAAAGCGGATGCAGAAGGCGGATGCCGCCAACGCCAGCTATGTGATCATCTGCGGTGACGATGAGATTGCCGCAGGAGAAATCACCATCCGCAGCCTCAAGTCGGGCGATCAGATTAAGCGCAAGCTCTCGGACGTGGAACGGGATCCGCGCGTCGGCAGAAACCATTTCCTTGCCACGGTTCTGGCCGGAATCGACGGTATTAAGGCCCCTGAATGACCCGCATCCCGGCCGAACGGATCGCCGCCATCGAGGCGCGCAAGCAGGAGCTGCAGCAGGCGATGTCGGCGCGCGATCTTGCGCCTGAAACCTTCGTCCAGCTTTCCAAGGATTATGCCGAGATCCTTCCCGTGGCCGATGCCGCGGCCGAGCTCAGGCGGCTGCGCGACGAGCGCGAGGCGATCGAGGCGATGCTCGCCGACCCAAGCCCCGAAATGCGCGAGATGGCGCAGGAGGAGAAAGCGAATCTCGACGTCAGGCTCCCCGCGGCCGAGCGCGATCTCGCGCTGAAATTGCTGCCGCGCGACGCGGCGGACGATCGCGCGGCGATGCTCGAAATCCGCGCCGGCACCGGCGGCGACGAAGCCGGCCTGTTCGCCGGGGACCTGCTGCGCATGTACCAGCGTCATGCCGAGACCAAGGGCTGGAAGTTCGAATTGATCTCGGCGAGCCAGTCCGAGGCCGGCGGCTACAAGGAGGCGATCGCCTCCGTCTCCGGCCAGGGCGTCTTCGCCAGGCTCAAGTTCGAAAGCGGCGTCCATCGCGTTCAGCGCGTGCCGGTGACCGAAAGCGGCGGCCGCATCCACACCTCGGCCGCGACGGTCGCGGTGTTGCCCGAGGCGGAGGAGGTCGACGTCCAGATCAACGATGCCGATCTGCGCATCGATGTCTATCGCTCGTCCGGCCCCGGCGGCCAGTCGGTCAACACCACCGACAGCGCGGTCCGCATCACCCATTTGCCCACCGGCCTGGTCGTCATCCAGCAGGACGAGAAATCGCAGCACAAGAACAAGGCCAAGGCGCTGAAGGTGTTGCGCACCCGGCTCTACGAGCTGGAGCGCGAGCGGCTCGCCTCGGAGCGCGCCGGCACGCGCAAGTCGATGGTCGGCTCGGGTGACCGCTCGGAGCGCATCCGCACCTACAATTTCCCGCAGGGGCGGGTCACCGACCACCGCATCAACCTGACCCTCCACCGCCTCCCCGAAATCCTCGAAGGCCAGCTCGACGAGCTGATCGACGCGCTCATCTCCGAGGACGAGGCGGAGCGGCTGGCGACCCTGGATGAATAAAGCCCCTCCTCATCAAGGGGAGGGATTTGGCGTCCGTGCCGCGCTTGCCGCCGCAGCTCAACGTCTGGCCACGGTCAGCGATACGCCGCGCCTGGACGCTGAATTGCTGATGGCCGATGCGCTCGGCGTCGAACGCGAAGACCTCCTGCTCGGCCGAATGGACGGGCCGGCCCCCGCAGCCTTCCCAGCCCTGCTCGAGCGCCGCCTCGCCTGCGAGCCCATCGCCCATATCATCGGCCGCCGCGCCTTCTGGACGATCGAGCTCGCGGTCGGTCCGGGCGTGCTCATCCCCCGCCCCGACAGCGAGACCCTGATCGAGGCGGCTGCCGCGCATTTCGGCAAGGACGGGCCGGCAAGGATCCTCGATCTCGGCACCGGGCCGGGGACGCTCCTGCTCGCCGCGCTCGATCAATGGCCGGACGCGACCGGGCTCGGCATCGATGCCTCGGCCGATGCGCTCGCCTATGCGCGCCGCAATGGCGGGGAACGCGCCGCGTTCAGGCTCGGCAATTGGGGTGAAGGGATCGCGGAGAGATTCGACCTGATCCTGTGCAATCCGCCTTATGTCGAAGCGGGCGCCGAGCTTCCCGCCGACGTCGCCCGCTACGAGCCGGCCGCCGCCCTTTATGCCGGCGCCGACGGCCTCGACGCTTATCGCGCGCTCGCCCCCCAATTCGGGCGGCTGCTTGGGCCAGGCGGCATCGTCTGCCTCGAGATCGGCGCTGGCCAGCAGGCCGAAGTATCGGCGCTGATGGCGGCGCAGGGATTCACCGTGGAGTCACGAAGGGACCTTAACGGGATCGTCCGGTGCCTCATTCTCTCTGTTGATATAGAGTAACGCTTTTTCCCTTGGTTTTCCGCGCCGCACTGGCTACATAGGGGGCAGGGACGAGGCCAAACACAGCAGAGGATGCGTGAGGGCCTGACGTGCCGACCCCCGATGGCTTGGTCGCTTGCGAAGAGGCGGTTTCGGAGTGGTGGCTGGGCGCTGCTGTGCGGCGCTTCGCCTCCCGGGTCGAGCGGGACAATGAGGCCGGGACGTGCCCGGCGGTTTGAGGGCAGAGCAATACCACCCTTGGTAAGGAACATCGTTTGATCAACAATCGTCAGGGTGGCCGCAGGCGCGGCCGCGGCGGCAGCGGTGGTGGGCCGCCGCGCAGCAACAATCCGGGGCCGGGCAACCGCCAGGACAATCGGCAGCGCGGCAACGCCGCCCAGTTGCTCGAAAAATATAAAGGGCTCGCGCGCGACGCCCAGATGCAGGGCGACCGCGTCCTCACCGAAAATTATTTGCAGTTCGCGGACCATTATTTCCGCGTGCTCAACGAGAGCCGGGCCCGCTTCGAGGAGCAGAGGCCGCGCCAGCGCGACGATTATCAGGACGATTACGAAGGCGAGGAGAGTGACGGCGGGCGCGACGCGAACGACCGTTACAACAATGATCGCGACGACGACGGCGAGTCCGAGCCCCGCCGTGAGCCCGAGCCCCGCCACGAGCGCGAAACGCGCCCGGAGCGCGCCGAGCGGCCCGAGCGTGAAGCACGGCCGGAGCGGAGCGAGCGTGACGCGCGTCCCGAGCGGGCCGAGCGTGAAGCGCGTCCGGAACGAGCCGAGCGCCCGGATCGCGAGACGCGTCCGGAGCGTGCCGAGCGCCCCGAGCGCAACGGCGAATATCGCGCCAATCGCCGCCCGCCGGCCCGTCGGACCGAGCGCCAGGAAGAGCCGGACGAGCAGCGGATCGCGCTCGACGTCCTGCCCCCGGCCATCTCCGCGGCCAATGAAGTCGCCGAGCCCGAAGCGCCGGTGCGCGCGCCGCGTGCCCGCCGCCCGCGCCGCCCGCGCGAGGATGACGATATCGCTCCAGCCGCCTAGCGGGTGCTCCGGCCGCCTGATTGGCGCCATTCGATCAAGTGACGGCGGTCCTTCGGGCCGCCGTTTTCTTTTGCGCCGTCGACGCCGAACATAGCGGCGTCGCAAAATACAAAGGTGGCATTAGCCGACTTTGTTCATTGACCGGACAGGCCGGGTGTACGACTCTTCGCCAAATCATAAGGGGGCGTCTGATGCGCGCGATAATCCTGTCTTCCGCACTTCTTGCCGGCTCGGCGCTCGCGCAACCGGCGGCCAATACGATCCCGCCCCCCTCGCAAAGCGCGCAGGGCGAGGTCGCCGTCACCATCTACAACGGGGATCTGGCGCTGGTGCAGGACACGCGCCAGCTCAATGTCCCGGCCGGCCGCTCGCGCCAGGAATTTCCGGATGTCTCCGCCCAGATCCGTCCCGAAACCGTCACCCTGTCGGGCGCGGGCGTCGGCATCGTCGAGCAGAATTTCGATTTCGACCTGCTTTCGCCCCAGGCGCTGATGGAGAAAGCGGTTGGCGAGACCATCACCCTGGTCCGCACCAACCCGGCCACCGGCGCCGAAGTGCGCGAGCGCGCCCGCGTGCTCGCCGCCAATGGCGGCGTCGTCCTGCAGATCGGCGAGCGGATCGAGGTGCTGCGCGACGACGGCCTGCCGGTCCGGGTCATCTTCGATCGGGTCCCGGAGAATCTGCGCGCCCGCCCGACCCTTTCGGTCACCGTCCAGAGCGAGCGCGCCGGCCGCCGGCCGGTGACGCTCACCTATCTCAGCGCCGGCCTCGGCTGGTCGGCCGATTATGTCGCCTTGTTCGACGAGACCAACGGCCGGCTGGACGTCCAGGGCTGGATCACGCTGACCAACAATAGCGGCACGCCCTACGTCAACGCCAACACCCTGCTCGTCGCCGGCGCGGTCGGCGCCGGCAATCAGCAGCAGAACAATTATCCCCGCCGCCAGGCTGGCCCGATCCGCAATGCCGGCACCGAAACCTCGAATCGCGAGCGGATCGGCGATTTCTATCTTTACCCGCTGCCGGAGCGGACCACGATCGCGAACCGGCAGACCAAGCAGGTGAGCTTCCTCGACGTCCACAACACGCCGGCAGCGCGCGCCTACGAATTCCGCAACGCCTGGCTGGCCACGTCCGAGGAGGCGATCAGTGCCAACACGGTGCTGCGCTTCTCCTCGTCGCGCGAGCAGGGGCTGGGCGATGCGCTCCCCGCCGGCACCGTCCGCGTCTATCAGCGCGACGCGCGCGGCAATCCCCAGTTCGTCGGCGAGAGCGCGATCAGCCACACGCCGATGGGCTCCGATCTCGGCCTGGTCACCGGCCAGGCGTTCGACGTGAAGGTCAGGCCCGTGGTCGAGGCGCGGGAACGGATCACCGAGGAGCAATGGCGCCTGACCGACCGATTCCGCATCCGCGCCTCCGACGGGCGGACGCTGACCGGCGAGCGCGAGACCCTCACCCAGACGGTCTATTGGCAGACGCGGATGCGCTACACGCTGACCAATGCCCGGCCGAACCCGGTCACGGTCGACGTCTTCCAGTCCGGCATCGACGATTACTGGCACGACGCCCGGATCACTTCGGAAAGCGTGGTCAGCGAAAGGCTGTCGTCCGATCAGGTGGTCTGGCACGTCCAGGTTCCGGCCAACGGCACCGTCGATCTCAACGTTACCTTCCAGACGAGGCACTAGGCTTGCGGCAGGCGCGGGCCCTGACCGCGGCGCTGGCCATCCTGAGCCCCGTCCCGGGGGCCTCCGCGCACGCCCAGACCATGGTGAGCTCGCCTGCGCCCGATCGGGTCGCGGTGACCGTCTATCGGGACCCGCAACGGCCCCCTGGACGGGCCCTGAACCTCGAATGGCTGGACGGCTACGCGCTGATCACCGAAACCCGCCGGATCGCGATTCCCGCCGGCGAGGCCGAGATACGCTTCGAAGGCGTCGCCGGCGGCATCATCCCGCAAAGCGCGATCGTGACCGGCATTCCCGACGGCGTTGTCGAGCGGAACCGCGACGCCTATCTGCTTTCGCCCGGCACGCTCTACGACCGCTCGCTGGGGCGCCGCGTCCTCATCCGCCGCACCTCGCGCGCTACCGGGGCGGTGCGCGAGCAGGAGGCGGTGATCCGCAGCGGCGCCGGCGGCGCCATGGTCGTGCAGACCGCCGAGGGGGTTGAGGCGCTGCGCTGCACCGGGCTCGATGAAACGCTCGTCTATCCTTCGGTCCCGGCCGGCCTCTCCGCGCGGCCGACGCTGTCGGTGCGGACCAGGGCGAACGCACCGGCCACCGCGAACGTGACCCTCTCCTATCTCGCCAGCGGCTTCGACTGGCAGGCCAATTATGTCGTGAATCTCACTGCCGACGGCCGCCATGCCGATGTCTTCGCCTGGCTGACCCTTGCCAATAGCGATGAGACCGGATTCGCCGATGCGGACACGCAGGCGGTGGCCGGCCGCCTCAACCGCGAGCGGGTCGATCGCACGCCGTCGCAGGGGGACGGAATCGATCTGCGATGCTGGCCGGCCGGCCGCAGCAACGACGCGCTGGTACTGCTGAACGACCGGGTTGAGTATGCGCGCCGTGGGGTCGTGGCGGATGATGAGGACAGCAGCATCGTCGTGACCGGCTCGATGATCGCCCGGCGCGAAGAGCTGGGCGATCTCAAGCTCTACCGGATTCCCGAGCCGGTCACCGTTGCCGCCAACAGCCAGAAACAGGTGGCGATGATCGAGCAGCACGATGTTCGCGTCGGCTTCCTCTACCGGCAGCAGATCGATGCCCAGTCCGATGATGACGAGCCGCAGGCGACCCGCCGCCTGCTCGTCACCCGCAACCGCACCGCCGAGGGCCTCGGCCTGCCCCTGCCGGGCGGGCGCGTCGTGGCCTTCGCAAATGCCGGCGCCCGCCCGATCCTGCTTGGCGAGGGATGGATCGACGATCGGGCGGTGGGCGAGGATGTCGAGATTCCGATGGGCGAATCGAGCGGCGTCACCACGCGAACCGAGCGGCTTTCGCGCGCGAGTGATGAAGCGAATCGCCCCGAGGAATATCAGCTCGTCGTCGCCAACCACCAGCCGGCGCCGGTCCGCTTCGAAGCCTCGTTCAGCGTCGACGAGGAGCGGGTGTTCGCGCCGCGGCGGCGGCTGGCGCGGCGGGCCGGCAGGCCGCTGTGGACTGTCATGGTGCCGGCCAACGGCACCGTCGTGCTGCGCTACCGCCTCACCCAGACTGCCGGCTGATCCCGATGCGGCGTGTCGTCCTCCTTGCCATGGTCCTGTTCGCGGGCAACGCCGCCGGAGCCCGGAATGTCGCGACCTCCCCAGGCCCCGACCGTGTCGCCGTCACCGTCTATCGCGCGCCCGGCAGGGCCCCGGCCGAAGCCTTCAATCGCGAATGGCTGGAAGGCTACGCGCTGATCAGCGAGACCCGGACGGTGACCTTGCCGGCCGGCGAGAGCGAGCTGCGTTTCGAGGGCGTCGCCGGCGGCATGGTGCCGCAAAGCGCGATCGTCACTGGCTTCCCGCAGGGGATCGTCGAGCGCAACCGCGACGCCTTCCTGCTGTCGCCTGGCACGCTCGTCGACCGCTCATTGGGCAATCGCGTCCACATTCGCCGCACCTCGCGGGCGACCGGCCAGGTCCGCGAAAGCGACGCGGTGATTCGCGGCGCCGGGCAGGGCGTGGTGCTGCAGACGCCCGACGGGATCGAGGCGCTGCGCTGCACCGGCCTTGCCGAGGGCCTGATCTTCGATTCGGTGCCGCCCGGCCTGTCGGCGCGTCCCACCCTGTCGGTCCGCACCCGGGCCGCGGAACCGATCACCGCGAGCATCACCCTCTCCTATCTCGCCAACGGCTTCGATTGGCAGGCCAATTACATCGCCGAGCTGTCCGACGACGGCGCCCATCTCGATCTGTTCGCCTGGCTGACGCTCGGCAGCAGCGACGAAACCAGCTTTCCCAATGCCGACACCCAGGCGGTGGCCGGCCGCCTCAATCGCGAGGAAACGCCGGTGCAGCCGCGTGAGGGCGGGCCGCTCACCTTGCGCTGCTGGCCGCAGGCGACGACCAGCGACGTTGCGGGTGATCAATTGGATCGGCTGCCCCAGGCTTTCTCATCCAACGAGGAGGCAATCGTCGTCACCGGTTCGCGTATCCTCTTGGGCACTCTGGCAAGCAACACGCCGCTCACCGTCATCACCGCGCAGCAGGAGGCGCTCGGCGATCTCAAGCTCTATCGCATTCCCGAGCCGGTCACCGTCGCCGCCCATGCGCAGAAGCAGGTCGCCCTGCTGCACCAGCCACGGGTCGACGTCCGGCTCGTCTACCGCAGCCGGCTGGATGCGGCCGCCCTGTCGGCGCCGCGGCCGGTCGCCCGGCTGCTGATCACGCGCAATCGCGAACGTGAGGGCCTTGGCCTGCCGCTGCCGGGTGGGCCCGTCGCCCTGTTCGGCATGTCGAACGGACGCCGCCTGCTGCTCGGCCAGGGGTCGCTCGACGACCGCGCCGTCGGCGAGGATGTCGAGATCGGCATCGGTGAGGCCCCGGGCGTGACCGCAAGCCTGACCAGCCCGACCAAGCATGACGATTATCTGCTGACGATCACCAACGACCAGTCCGCCCCGGTCCGGTTCGAGGCCGAGTTCGACGTGCCCGCGGACCGCGCCTTTCGGCCGCAGGGCCGCCTCTCCCGCCGCGACGGCCGGCCGCTGTGGACGGTGACCGTGCCCGCCAACGGCACGGCCACGCTCCGCTACCGGCTGATCGCCTCGTGAGGGGCGCTGCGGGCCTGCTGACGGCGCTCATCCTGGCCGGAGCATCGGCCGACGCGCAGACGATCGCCACCTCGCCCAGGCCCGACAGGGTCGCCGTCACCGTCTATCGCGACCCGAACCGGGGGCCCGAGCAGCAGCCGAACCTGCGCTGGCTGAACGGCTATGCGCTGATCAGCGAGACGCGCCGGGTCGCGCTTCCCGCCGGCGAGACCGAGATCCGATTCGAGGGCGTCGCCGGCGGGATCATTCCGCAAAGCGCGATCGTCACCGGCCTTCCCGAAGGCGTGATCGAGCGCAATCGCGACGCCTATCTGCTTTCGCCCGCGACCCTGCTCGATCGCAGTCTCGGCCAGCGGGTGCACCTTCGCCGCACGTCGCGCGCGACCGGCGCGGTTCGCGAGCAGGAAGCGGTCGTGCGCAGCGGCGCCGCCGGCGCGGTCGTGCTCCAGACCGCGGACGGCTACGAAGCCTTGCGCTGTACCGGCCTTCGCGAGACGGTCGTCCATGACGGCGTTCCCCAGGGCCTTGCCGCGCGGCCGACCTTGTCGGTGCGCGCGCGCAGCGCCGCACCGGTCACCGCCACGGTGACTTTGTCCTATCTCGCCTCCGGGCTCGACTGGCAGGCCAATTATGTCGCGACCCTCTCGCCGGACGGCGCCCGCCTCGGCCTGTTCGCCTGGCTGACCCTGGTCAATGGCGACGAGACCAGCTTCGTCGATGCCGACACCCAGGCCGTCGCCGGCCATCTCAATCGGCGCTACGTACCGCGCCAGCCGAGGGAAGGCGGGCCGCTCACCCTGCGCTGCTGGCCGCAGGGCACGACAAGCGACATCGCGGAGGCCGCGACGGAGCAAATCGTGGTGACCGGGCGCCGCCTCGGATTTATGGGTGGTGCGATCGCGCCGCCGCCGCCGTCTCCCCCACCGCCTCCGCCGCCCCCGGCGATGATGGCGCAGCAGGAGGAATTGGGCGATCTCAAGCTCTATCGCATTCCCGAACCCGTCACCGTCGCGGCGCGCAGCCAGAAGCAGGTCGCCTTGCTGCAGCGCGCCGGCGTCCGGGTAAGCCTCATCTATCGCCAGCGCCTCTTCCCGACCGATTCGCCGGTGATCAGCGCGACGCAGCGCATCCTCGTCACCCGCAACCGCACGGTCGAGGGGCTCGGCCTGCCGCTGCCCGCCGGCCGGCTGATGCTCTTTTCGGAGGGCGCGCGGCCGATCCTGCTTGGCCAGGGGATCGTGACCGACAATGCCGTGGGCGAGGATATCGAGATCGGGCTCGGGGCCGCGCCGGGCATCCAGACCCGACAGTCGTTGACGTCCAGGACAAAGGCCCGCGACGAATATGAGCTCGTCGTCACCAACGACCAAGCCGGTGCGGTCCGCTTCGAGGCCGAGATCGTGCCGGGCAACTGGACGTTTGCGTCGCGCACCCGGCTCGGCGTCCGCAACGGGATGAGGCTCTGGACGGTGACCGTGCCGGCCAATGGCCGCGCGATCCTGCGCTATACGCTCAGCTGGCCGGCAATTCCCCGCCCTTCACCGGCCGCGGCTGGTGGTTCTCGTCCAGCGCAACGAAGGTGAACAGGCCTTCGGTCACCTTGACCTGAGTCGTGCCGCGGTCGCGCGTCGCGACGACCTCGATGCGGATCGCGATCGACGTCCGGCCGACCCGCTCCACCTTCGCATAGACCGAGACGAGGTCGCGCAGCAGGATCGGCGCGATGAACTCCATCGCCTCGATCGCCACGGTCGCGACCGAACCCTGCGCCTCGCGGGTCGCGACGATGCCGGCGGCGATATCCATCTGGGAGAGGACCCAGCCGCCGAAGATATGGCCGTTGGCGTTGATGTCGCCGGGCCCCGGGACGACGCGCAGGATCGGCTCGCGCCCGGGCTCAGCGGCGGTCATCGCGGCCTCCGCGGTCGGCTTCGTCGTCATGGCCGGAGCGGTTGCTGACGAACAGCAGCCCCATCAGTCCGGCGGCGCACAATATTGTCAGGCCGACGCCTGCGGCGGTGGCGATCATCATGTGGATCGAGACGGGCCGGCCCGCGCTCTTGAGATAGATGAGCGAAAGCAGGATCGCGACGATCGCGAGCAGGCCCATCCAGCGCATGATCGTCCAATAGCGTTTCCATGCGGCCTCGGCGCGCCCATGGTCGGGCCCGCCCTTGCGGGGAATTGGGTCATGTGTGGGCATGGCTTCCATTTGGTCTCGCCCCATGGGATCATCAAGGCCCGAGTCGCGTTGATCTCCGAAGGAGAGGCACTATGACCATCGCCGCCATCCTCCACTCAAAGGGGAACGAGGTGCTGACCGTGTCGTGCGACACGATCGTGCGTGACGCCGTCGCCCTGCTCGCCGACCGCAAGATCGGCGCCGTGCCGGTGGTGCGCGCCGGCAGCGTCGCCGGCATCATGTCGGAGCGCGACGTCATCTACCGGCTGCGCAGCCATGGCGCGGAGATCCTCGACTGGACGGTCGAGCAGATCATGACCGCGCCGGCGATCACGGTCGAGCCGGCCAACGAGATCCTGTCCGCTTTGTCGCTGATGACCCGCCGCCGCATCCGCCATCTGCCGGTGGTCGAGGGCGAGGCGCTGATCGGCCTCGTCTCGATCGGCGATCTGGTCAAGCATCGCATGGACAAGATCGAAGCCGAAGCCGCGGCGATGCTGACCTACATTCAGAGCGTTTAGACCTCATCAATTCAGCAGCGGGCTTTGTGTTTCAAGCCGCCAAGGACCCGGTTTCGCTCAACTGCGCCGCGAGTCAGGCGGCAGCCGCCTTCCGCGGCCGAATCAGCCCCACCACCTCGTCGACGATCGGACGGGCGAAGGCGAACAGCATGGCGGCATAAGCGGCGATGCCGGTGGCCACGAGCACGGCCAGCCGCAGGCCGGCGTCCATGCCGGGCAGCACCGAATCGACCGCCTCGACCAGCCCGGCCATTGCCAGTGAGGCGGCAAGGCCGGGGGCGATCGCCAGGAACAAGGCGCGCCGGGTGATGCCGAGCAGCGGCAGCGACATCTCCACGGTCGCGGCGAGCAGCATTGCCATGCCGCCCAGCCACGCCCAGGCGAGACCCTCGGCGCCCCAGTTGATGCCGACGGCGAAGGCGCAAGGCAGCAGGACCGCGCCGACCAGGCCGGTGCGCACCGCCATGCCCGGCCGGCCGAGCGCGTTGGAGGCGGGGGCGAACAATATCTGCAGCGTCATCAGCGGCATCGCCATGGCGAGAATCGGCACCAGCGGCCCGGTCTGGGTCCATTTCCAGCCGAGGAAGGTCGCGACCAGTGGCTCGGCGGTCACCGCCAGCCCGAAATAGAAGGGCATGGCGGCAAGCATGATCAGCCGCACCGATTTGAGGAACGCGGTCTGGATCATGTCGGGCCGCGCCTGGATTCGCGAATAAGCGGCGAAGGCGACCTCGTTCAGCGGCGGCACGAACTTGGCGGCAAGGATCTGGGTGAGGAAGAGCGCGGTGGTGTAGATGCCGAGCCGGTGCGGCTCGAGGCTGCGGCCGCCGATGAAGATGTCGGCCTGGCTCTGCACGAACCAGCAGGCCTGCACGCCGATCATCGCCGCGCCGTAGCGCAGCATCACGCCGGCGCCTTCGAATCGGAAGCGCGGCGGGATCTGCCACAGCCTGGCGGTGAAGATGTAGCCGATCGCGCGCGCGTACCAGAGCACCGCCGGCGCGATCACCAGGGTCCACACGCCAAGCCCCGCAAAGGCGCAGCCGATCGCCGTCACCGCGCTGAGCATGGCGGCGATCAGGGTGATTCGGGCCTGCCGCTTGAACTCGAGCCGGCGCATCAGCAAGGCGTGGCCGAGCGCGTTGAACGGGTTGGCGAGGTAGAAGATCGCCTGCACCCGCAGCAGATCGGCGACCATCGGCTGGTGGAAATATTCGGCGGCATAGGGCGCGGCGATCCACTGCGCGATGCCGAGTCCGCCGTTCATAAGGATCAGCATGCCGAAAGCCTGGCCGATCTTGTGCCTGTCGGTCTTTTCGTCGCGGACCAGCGAGCTTGCGAATCCCCAGCCGTTGAACAGATCGAGGAAGGTGAGGATCACGCCGGTCATCGCCACCAGCCCGTAATCGCTCGGGTTAAGGAGGCGAATCACCAGGAAGGTCGAGACCCATGCGACGACCTGGCCGACGATCTGGCTGCCCGATTTCCAGATCACGCCGGACTTCACCTGCTCGGCGAAAGTCGGGTCGCCCCCCGCGGGGGAGGGGCCCGTCCCGAGCGCAGCCGAGGGGGCGGGATCGGCCTCGGCGGCCGTCTGGGGAGGAAGCGCTTCCATCTGGGCTGCCTCCTAGCGCATAGGGGTTAAGCCCGTGTTGAGGATCTGCGAGGCACATCGGAACCACGGAATGAAGCCCGCGTAAATTTTTCACAAAAAGGCGGTTGACGGGTGAGGGCGACCCCCATATATGCCCCCTTCACCGACGGGGCAGGGCGACTTGCCTAGCCCCGTTGTGCCTCTCTTAACCGACTACCGGTTTCCCGGATAAAAACGGGAAGGGAAGCGCGTCGGCTCTTTGACATTGTTGGTTTAGATGAAGGGACATGTGGGCGGCGGCTCCGGTCACCGGCGAGTTTAAGGCGCTGGAGGATCGGTTAAAGCTAAGTCGTTCCATGTCTCGTTACATATCCACAGTATATGTGAAGTGCAGGAACGGCTCCTTGAAGCCGGCCCTAATGCTCCGGGTTTTCCCTCGGGGCGCCTGGGTCGGACATAAACTTGAGAGTTTGATTCTGGCTCAGAACGAACGCTGGCGGCATGCCTAACACATGCAAGTCGAACGGGACCTTCGGGTCTAGTGGCGCACGGGTGCGTAACGCGTGGGAATCTGCCCTTAGGTACGGAATAACTCAGGGAAACTTGAGCTAATACCGTATAATGACTTCGGTCCAAAGATTTATCGCCTA
>Ga0268266_10000174_pt1 | contig 115953 bp, 104 predicted proteins | sample KBSS13metaG_FD_190356 | JGI IMG/M metagenome (GOLD analysis project Ga0268266, IMG submission 190356) | Switchgrass rhizosphere microbial communities from Kellogg Biological Station, Michigan, USA - KBS S1-3 metaG (SPAdes) (version 2) | ecosystem: Host-associated > Plants > Roots >...
CAGTTCATCGCTCAGCTCCTTGCCTGCTAAAGATGCTGCCCCCACAACTCCGATTCGATAGACTTTGCTCGTCATTTCCACCTGCGATCGCTGAAATTTCAGTTCGGTCCCAAGCGAGGCGTACTCGCCTGTCGTCTTTTCTGCCCCCACGAATATGCAAGCCGCGCAAGAACTCCTGATACAAGATATCCCAGCGCAACAACGATCAAGACGTGTTCAGAATAGAGCGCAATCAACGCACCTATTGCCACAATCACCGCCACGAGTTGGAAGGGATGCCGCTGACCCAGGCTTATTTCTTTCCCACTCCAGAATCGCCAAGTGCTCACCATCAAAAAGCCTGTAAAGAAGATCAAACCGAGCCATACGATCGACCATCTAGGATCGGCAATGGGGGATCCATTTTCAAAGTGCACCACCGATGCAATGACACCCGCTCCGGCGGGAATCGGCATTCCGACAAAGTATTTCTTTCCGGGTCTACCTGGATTTCGTGGCTGCGGGTTCACGCTGATGTTAAATCTCGCCAACCGGCTTGCTCCGCAGATCAGAAAAAGAAAACAGACAAAAACACCAACGTGGGTAATACGGTCTCGCAGGAACGGATGTTCCGTGAGCGGCAGCATTCGGAACCCCCAACTGTAAGCAAGCAGGCTTGGAGCTACTCCGAAAGTAATCACATCTGCCAGCGAATCCAGCTCGCGACCGAAATCGCTGGCAGTATTCGTAAGACGTGCAATCATTCCGTCAACGCCATCGAAGAGCACGGCAAAGCCAATTGCCAAGGCAGCTCGATCGAAGAACGCGGGTTCTGCAGATGAGCCCTGAATGCTCTGAATGATTGCGTAATAGCCAGCAGCGATGTTGCCGGCAGTAAATAAAGAGGGCAGCACGTACATACCCCGACTCGGCCGGCGTCGCTCTCTTTGATCTACCTCTGCTCCCATTCAGGCCACCGTAGCCGTGGCCGATCTGGCCGAGGGATTTCCGGGGTCTCCAATCTCAGCAAGCACCGAACTGCCTCCGCGGACGCGTGAGCCAGTCTTCACCTTGAGGTTGGCCTCCTGAGGCAGTAGAACATCGACGCGTGAGCCAAACTTGATCAAGCCCACTCGCTGTCCCCGCTCCACCTTGTCGCCCACCTTCAGATTGCAGACGATTCGCCTCGCGAGAAGACCCGCGATTTGTTTGAAGCTTACCTCATAGGCTCCTGCGTCGATGACAATCAGCGTCTGCTCATTATTCAAGACCGATTCGGCCTTCATTGCATTGAGAAACTCTCCCTTGCGGAATTCGACGTGCTTGACGGTCCCAGACACAGGCGACCGATTGACGTGCACGTCGAAGACATTCAGAAAGATGCTGATCCTCAGCTTGCTACCTTCAGTAGTTTCTATCCATTCCGCATCGGTTATAAGGCCATCTCCCGGCGAGACAATCTGTCCCGGACCCGTCGGGATCGTTCGTTGCGGATCACGGAAGAACCAGAGAAAAAAAGCCGCGAGTAATAACGGTAGCGCCAGAAGGAGGTAGGAGTGGGTAAGCAGCCAGATCATCGCTGCTACCACCGCTAGCCCGAGCGCGTAAAAGTATCCATCTCGAACCATAAAGGACGATTATACGGCCACCGACACACTCTGCCTCCTAGTATCCATGTATGAAGACTGGGAGGCGTGGTCGCCCTCAAATTTCAGTGTGATTCCGACATTTCCATACGCCGAAGTCTCTCCATCTCATCCTTCAGGCTGAGCTTCAGCTTCTTTAGGCGTACTTCTTCGAGCTTCTCCGGTTCGGTCAAAAACAGTTTCGAGCGCAATGTATCCAGCCTCCGCTCATAAAGGCTGTGTTCCTGTGCTAGCTGCTGAATTGTGGGATGCGGTGTGGCATTCGGGAGCTCCGTGTATTTCGCAGTCTGCATCAGACAGATACCTCCAGCGCAATTGATTTCCCAACACTGGCTCAACACGCTACCACAGGCTACTGAAGAGAGGCAAAATAGGTTATCCACCGTTTTATTTCGCCGGTGCGACTCCATTCAAACTCCATTTCCTCCTTACTGAAAAACAGTGATTTGCATGAGGACAGCGTCTTCTTCCGGGTCTCGATAATACCCCCTTCGCACGCCAATCGGAGCGAATCCCAGGCCGGTATAAAGGGTTACAGCGCCATGATTTGAAGAGCGAACTTCCAAATCAACCTTCGGTATGTCCAGTTCGCGACACCACTGGATGATTGCGGCGCAAAGAGCCCGACCCACTCCCGACCTCCGAGCCTGTTCCACGACGACGACACTTTCCAGTTCTGCCGTGGCTTCAACTCCCGATCCGATTGCCTTTCCTACCGCAAACCCGATCAGATCAATCCGGTGATCCCCACCTTCTTGCTCCGCCAATAGTAGACATCGCTGCAGTGCTGTACTTGGGGCACCTTCGATAGCGCTCCTGTAATCGGATTCTGCCCAGTGTGGAGCATTTGTGGTTTTCCGTTCCAACGCGATGACAGCCTCAAGATCTTCCTTGTGAGCCCTTCGTATTTGGAATTTCGAGCTCATCCAGCAACTCTAGCAATCTTTGCAAAGATCTCATGATCAGTGCGACGAAGGTAATTGGCATCGATTGTGGCAACATCCTCAAACGTTTTCTCGACAATCCTGCCCATGACAAAGGGAAGAGCATCTGCCGCCTTTGGCTCATTCACTCGCAGGGGATTCAGTTCTCTCAGAGCCTCTCTTACGCTCTCTTCGCAGACGATCAGTGCATTTGTTTGTCCGCTTACGCCTACGACTTCTTCGATTGTTAGGAGAGCCTCGCTTACTCTTTGCCGCTTTGCATAGACGCCAGCATAGAACTCGCCTCTGCCGGCATCGAGCGCAGAGCAAATGCTTCCCTCAATTTCTCCTCCGACGTTGGCCAGGATCGCCAGCCGCGAAATCGCAATTAGTGGGACTTGCCCTGCCTCACTGAGTCCTTTCGCTGCGCTCAACCCCACTCGCACTCCGGTAAAGGATCCCGGCCCGTTCACCACGCCTATCGCCGCCAGTTCATTTAGCTTCCAGCCGGCAGCTTCCATTCGCTCACGGATAACAGGAAGGAGCCTCTCTGACGCGCTTCTTCCCGGCAACATCTCGGATGCAACAATTCGGGGGAGCACATCACCTTCTGCCAGTGCGATACCCCCTTCGTTTCCGCATGTATCGATCAGCAGCAACCTCATTCTTTTTCCCCTACGATTTCTATGAGCACGCCTCCAGCGCTTGAAGGATGGACAAAGAAGTATCTGTGTCCACCGGCTCCCACGCGAACCTTGTCGCTTACGAGCCGCACCCCTTTCGCCTGCAAGGTAGCAAACATTCTGTCTATATCTGTCACCTTCATTGCTATGTGATGTAGGCCTTCTCCGCGTTTCTGGAGAAAACGTCCGATTGCGGAGTCTTCTTTCAAAGGCTGCAGCAATTCCAGTCGGCTTTCTCCTATTGGGAGCATGGCAGTATGCACCTGCTCATGCTCAACAGTCTCTTCATGCAGGACTGCGAGCCCAAGCACCTCGTAAAGTTTTCGCGAATCGGCGATGTTCTTTACTGCAATTCCCAGATGATCGAGTTTCAGATCTTTCGCCCAACTGATATGCGAAGAATCTTTGGGTGCATGCTGTCTCTGACGCACAATCTCCCCCATCAGATCAGCTATACCGGTACCGGTCGTGGCAACAGTTTGAAGTACAGGTACGATCGGTCCTCTCTTCGCTCCTGATAGTTCCTGTAGTGCTAGAATCTCGGCGACCACCCTGGCGGCTCCATCGCAGTCACTTTTATTGACCACGAATAGATCCGCGATCTCCATTAGTCCTGCCTTCAAGCTCTGGATATCATCTCCCAACCCCGGAACCAGCACGACCACTGTAAGGTCAGCCAAACTTGCTATCTTCACCTCATCCTGTCCCACGCCAACGGTCTCGATCAAAATCCACTCTCGTCCCGAGGCTGCAATCACATCGCAGACGTCTTGCACTGCTGGGGTGATGCCACCGACCGCGCCCCGGGAGGCCATGCTTCGTATGTAGACACCGGAATCTGCCGTTAGCTCTTGCATGCGAATCCGGTCTCCCAGCAGTGCACCCCCTGTATAAGGACTCGACGGATCGATCGCGATGATGCCTACCTTCTCCCCCTGCCGATGCAGCCAGCGGGCCATCTGGTCTACCAATGTGCTTTTTCCGGCTCCGGGAGGCCCGGTGACGCCGATTTTCACCGCTTTCCCCGCAGACCGCTTGCATTCAGCCAGCAGCTCCTGCGCTCCTGATGCTCTGTTTTCCACAATGGAGATCGCCCTGGCCAAGGCGCGCAAGTCTCCATTGCGCAAACGCTCGATCATCGCCCGCAAGCTTGCCGAATCTGTTTCTTCTGCACTCACCAGTGCGATAATAACCCCGCCTGAAGAGGCTGCGAAGCTTGCGTTGGCATATTTGCGCCTGTGAAGACAAGCTTTCACCTATAATTCCTGTGCGTCAAATCCATATAAAGGAAATCTCGTGAATCTCCTGCACCGCAGCATCGCAACTGGACTTCTGTTCGCATCGGCATCGCTCAGCTACGCCCAGCTCGAAGGCAGCAAGGCGGATAGCACGCCCACTCACCATCCGATTCCTGCTATTCAGGATACCGAGACTCCAGCCCAGCGCGATGCTCGGATGGGCTGGTGGCGTGACGCCCGTTTCGGTATGTTCATTCATTGGGGTCTCTACTCGATTCCCGCGGGAGAGTGGAAGGGGCAGCGAACCACCCATATCGGCGAGTGGATCATGAATGATCTTTCTATCCCGGTAGCGGACTATAAGGCTCTGGCAAAACAGTTCAACCCGACGGGCTTCTCCGCGCACGACATCGTCGCGCTCGCCAAATCTGCCGGCATGAAGTACATCGTCATTACTTCGAAACACCACGATGGCTTCGCCATGTTTGATTCCAAGGTGGATCCATTCAATATCGTCGCTGCTACTCCCTTTAAGCGTGATCCCTTGAAGGAACTCGCAGAGGAATGTCGCAAGCAGGGAATCAAGCTAGGGTTTTACTACTCCCAGGCGCAGGACTGGACCGCTCCTGGAGGTGCCGCGGCGGTTCGCGGCGATCACAACAAAGAAACCGGACATTGGGACAAGGCGCAGGATGGTTCCTTCGATGACTATCTCCATAAGAAAGCCATTCCGCAGATCAAAGAGTTGCTGACCAACTATAAGGACTACCCCGTCGTCGTCTGGTTCGACACACCGACCAAGATGATGACGCCCGAACGCGCTGCAGAGGTTGTCAAGCTGCTCAATCAGCACCCAAATCTTATCTGGAACAACCGTCTGGGTGGGACCTACAAGGGAGATACCGAAACGCCAGAACAATATATCCCTGCACAAGGGTTTCCCGGTAGAGACTGGGAGTCGTGCATGACGATGAACGACACTTGGGGCTTCAAGTCCTACGATACCAACTTCAAATCGACGGAGACACTGCTGCGTAATCTGATCGATATAGCTTCGAAGGGGGGCAACTATCTGCTCAACATTGGACCTGATTCAAAGGGTATTGTTCCACAACCCGAAGTTGAGCGTCTGCAGCAGGTGGGGAAGTGGCTTAAGGTAAATGGAGAGGCTATCTACGGAACTTCGGCTACCATCTTCGATGTGCCGACTGGAACCTTTTCGGCGACCGAAAAAGGACGCAACGGGCAGCCGAAGTTCACCCCGACATGGAACTGGCGCTCAACTACGAAAGGGAACAGGGTTTACATCGAGATCTTCGATTGGACCGGAAGTTTCCACGTAGACAAAATGCCACGCAAGGTTACAGGAGCGTACCTTCTGGGAGATTCCACTCATAAGCCGTTGAAATTCACCCAGAATGGAACAGCACTCGATGTCCAGTTATCTGCGAAGGCTCTGGATCCTATCGCGACGGTGCTCGTTCTCAACACCACAAAATAACTGCATGACTGCCAGTACGGGTCGCTCCGTCTGGAGTTTGCAGCTTCAAATGCCCCATCCCGGGTTTTCCCGAAGGTGGGGCATTTGAATATAGAAGTGGCGGTTTGTCGATCCGGACAAGATGATCTTCCTCGCGGCTTCCAACTTCGATATAAAGTTTGGAGCCTCTACCGATACGGAAGTCTAACTATTTGAAGATTCAGATTGCGCTCGAAGGCGCGTTGCATATCGAAGAAAAGCAGGGGAGCACATGGAAGAACGCATTGGAATCATTATGAACGGCGTCACCGGCCGTATGGGGTTGAACCAGCATTTGATTCGGTCGATCCTTCGTATTCGTGAGGAGGGAGGGGTCAGATTGTCGGACGGGCGAGCGCTGCTACCCGATCCGATTCTGCTGGGGCGTGATGGACAGAAACTTCAAGAGATCAGTCGAAGATTTGGAGGGCTACGATGGAGTACAGATCTCAATGCGTGCCTTGCAGATGAAAAGGATTCGATCTACTTCGATTCCGGAGTGACAGGTCTGCGCGAAAAGAATATCCTGCTTGCGGTCGCAAAGGGCAAGCATGTGTATTGCGAAAAGCCTTTGTCTACTTCCACAGAGAGTGCCGTTCGTTTGGCCAAAGCTGCTGACGCAGCAGGTATATGCCACGGCGTTGTGCAGGACAAGTTGTTTCTTCCTGGGATTCGTAAGCTCCGGAGATTGATAGACGCCGGCTACTTCGGGAAAATTCTTTCTATTCGCGGCGAATTTGGTTATTGGGTCTTTGAAGGCGATTGGGGATTGCCTTCGCAGCGTCCTTCGTGGAATTACCGCAAAGAAGAAGATGGCGGCATCATTCTCGACATGTTTGCTCACTGGCGCTATCTGCTTGATCACACATTTGGCAAGGTGGAAGCCGTTTCCTGTCTCGGTGCAACCCATGTTCCTAAGCGAGTCGATGAACGAGGCCAAACATATGAGTGCACCGCTGATGATGCGGCTTACGGGACCTTTCTTTTGGAAGGAGGGGCTGTAGCGCAGTTCAACTCGTCGTGGACTACTCGTGTCTATCGAGATGAACTCTTTACGATGCAAGTGGATGGAACAGAGGGAAGTGCAGTCGCCGGGCTTAGGGAGTGTCGAGTACAGCACCGCGTGAATACTCCGCGTCCAGTATGGAATCCTGATGTACCCAATCCGATTTGTTTTCGTGATGGTTGGACAGAGGTTCCGGACAATATGGAATTCGATAATGCGTTCAAGGTGCAGTGGGAGCGCTATCTCAAAGCCGTTGCTGAAAAGAGCACGTTTCCTTATGACTTTTGGGACGGTGCACGTGGAGTGCAGCTCGCAGACCTAGCAATGCAGTCTTGGAACCAAAGACGCTGGATAGAGATCCCAGAACTCGGTAAAGAAACAGCGTAACAACGATTTTCTTCCGCCAGTCCGATCCCTAAGAAACTTAAGCATGGAAATTGTCTTGGCGAAGAGGCAAGCCTAAAAATTTTCATACCGCAGAACGATCCCGCCACGGGTTAGCGGGATCGTCAATCTCTTTCTTCTTCCGTAAAGGGTTGAGAGCCGAGATCTTGCACCGGTTTCGGTTGCATGAAAGCTTTGCGCCAAAACAGACAGGAAATTGGTTCTTGACAGTCCTGATGCAGCGTGGATAGGATGCTCGCGGAAAAAATTGAGACGTCTCATGTGGTGCTAACTTTCCTGTTGCGGGAAAACAGTCGGCATCTCAATGCGCTTACCGTCCAGGTTTTTGGAGGCTTCACCCATGTTTAAGTTAGGTATTCAAAATAGCCAAGAGTCTAAACGCAGGAGTAAAGCTGATAAGAAGACGGCCGCCCTCCACGTTTTGTTTCAGGGTGCACAATTCACATTGATTGCCTTTTTATTGGCGACGACATCGATCGTCGCAATTCACTCTTTTGGAACAAACGTCTACGGGCAGGCGAGCTCCAGTTCTGACGCCGTTGGCAGAGTCACTGACTCCACTGGTGCGAATGTTCCTGGGGCGACGATTCACCTGATCAACAATGCCACCGGTGCGGAACGTACAGCGACGAGCAATGATGGTGGTGACTGGTCTATTCCTAACCTTCCACCTGCGAATTACCGTTTGCGGATTGAGAAGGAAGGCTTCAAGACCAGCACAATTCCATCGCTCGACGTAGAGATTGGAAAGACTGCAAATGGCTCTGTAACCCTGAGCGTCGGTGAAAGAACCGAGACGGTGGAAGTGAGCACGCTCGCTCCTCAACTCCAGACCAGCGAAGCGACTGTCGGGCAGGTTATCGATCAGAAACAGATCACAGACCTTCCGTTGAACGGTCGTAACGTTCTTCAGCTTGCGACTTTGGCGCCGGGAGTCTCTCCACCGCAGACCAATCAGACCGGTAGCCCGGGACGTTTCGGTACGCGCAGTCTCTTCATCACTGTCGATGGTGGCCGCGGAAGTTCCACCAACTATGTGCTCGACGGAACCTACATCCGTTCCGTTCGCTTCAACAACATGTCGATCCAGCCCAACGTCGACACCTTGCAGGAGTTCAACCTGCTGCGCAACTCGTTCTCGACTGAGTACGGTCAGGGCCAGGCAGTTGTCTCCATGATCACGAAGTCTGGATCAAATCAGATTCACGGTACAGCCTATGAGTTTGCTCGCAACAGCGTGTTCGATGCCCGCAACTACTTTTCGACTACTGGAGCCAAACCGGACTTCACTCGTCATCAGTTCGGCGGAACGGTAGGCTTTCCTATTATCAAAGACAAATTGTTTGTGTTTGGCGGTTACGAGGGTCTGCGAACCAATCGTTCCACGCCCCAGTTTGGTAATTACCCAACGCCAGCGCAGCTCGGAACGCCGGATCCGTCCAATACCCTTGCGAAAGTTATCAACCCCACGATTCCAGTACCTCTCGTAGGAGTGGTTTTGCCCGGTGGAAACAACTTCGTCTCTTACCAGACAACGACGGACAACTACGATCAGTACACGATTCGCGCGGACCAGACATTGTCCTCTCGAAACTCGTTCTTCGAGCGATATGTTAACTATTCATCTAACCAGTTTCTTCCTTCGGTTCAGGGCGGAATCAACAACACTCTCAACGGCCGCAACGGCGTGATTGGTCACACCTTCCTCATCACACCGAACATCGTGAACGAGGTGCGCGCTGGCTACAACATGTACTTCAACTTCGAAAATGGAGTTGGATATCAGCCTGGTACCAACTATGCTTCGCAGGAAGGCTTGAAGTTTGTAACCGGTCTTACCGATCCCACCCAGTTCGGCCGCGCCAACGTCACGATTACGGGCTTTACGAACACATTCGACAATGTCACGAATCAGGGCGGCAACGAAAATATCATCAGCCTCGGCGATTCGCTCAGCATGGTGAAGGGACGTCACACGCTGAAGTTTGGCTTCCAGTATCAGAACCGTCGGGTCATCCTCCTCGCCGACAACAATGCAACGGGGGCTTTCACCTTCGGTCCTTGTACGGCGGCGACCGCAACCAGCAATGGTGCCTGTGATCCGGCGAACAAAATCAATCCGACGACTAAGGTCCTTTACACTGCTCTTGAAAACTATCGTCGTGGATATTGCACTGCCAGCTGCAACGGTAACTTTGGCTCGACTCGCGGTCATTATCGTGACAACACCTACGGAGCCTTCATCAGTGACGTATGGCAGCTTGGCCATGGCCTAACCGTCAATGCCGGTCTGCGTTGGGAGTACAACTCTCCTTTCGTAGAGCAAAATGGTTTGGAAGGCACTCTGGATCCTACTATTGGCAAGATTAAATACAGCAAGGTCCCAGCGTTCATTCCTACCGCATTTCTACCTTTTGTCGTCACCGACTCTACTTATAAACCCGGCATTCTCCAGCCTAGAAGGAAAGGATTCGGCCCACGTCTTGGTGTGGCGTATGAGGCATTTCCTGGAACTGTTTTCCGCGTCGGCGGCGGCATTTTCTTCGACAACATCAATACCAACGAGCTGCAATTCACCCGCTACGCTGCGCCGCTCTACTATCAGCAATCTCTGAGCAATATCTTCGTGCAGAATGCATTCCCCGATCCAACGCTCGGTTCGGCAGGTCTGCCTGCACCCTTCTCCATCAACCCCAACAACTCCATGCCTTACACCTATGAGTGGACGGCAAGCGTGCAGCAGGATCTCGGCCATGGCATGATCCTCGAGATCGCCTATACTGCCAGCGCGACTCGCAAACTCTGGAAGCGTTACGACCAAAACATGGACTTGCTCTTCCCTGGTTATACTGCGTCAGGTGGAAGCAATCCGACTAATGCGGGAGTCCGTCCGTATCCGGCCTTTCAACACGGCATCCTTACTAGCAGAAACGCCGCGACGGCGAACTTCAACGGTGGCTCTGTCAAAGTGGAAAAGCGAGCCAAGAACGGTCTCTACTTCCTCGGGGCCTATCAGTGGTCGAAGAATCTGGACAACAACTCAGGCGAAGTGGAAGCGAACGATACCTCTTACTCAAACGACTTCGGCTTCGATTACTCCTACGCTCGTTTTGACGTCCGGAATCGCGCGGTCATGAGCGGAGGTTATGAACTTCCATTCGGCAAGGGCCACTCCATGCTGCAGAAAGGTGTCGGCAATGTGCTTGCTGGGGGATGGTCAATACAGCCTGCCATTCAGCTCCGCGGAGGATATCCCTTCTCGCCATCGCGTTCGGGTGCGACGTTCGGGACGTACACTCCCGGACGTGTCAACCTAGCGCCTGGGCGCACCCTTCAAAGTGCTTTCAAGAGCAATCCTTCTCCCAATAGCTGGTTTGACCCGACAGCTTTCGTGGATCCGGGACCAACCTTGCAGGGCAACGTAACGCGTAACACACTTCGTGGACCAGGCACCGCGCAGGTCGACTTCTCCGCAATCAAGACCTTTCGGCTCTTCGAGCGGATCAATACGCAGTTCCGTGCGGAGGCCTACAACATCATCAACCACCCGATCTTCTCGCAGCCGGCGTCGAACATTTCTACCGCCAGCACAGTGGGAAAGATCTCGACGACCTCGGGGGACAACCGTAGCATTCAACTTGCAGTAAAGGTCATCTTCTAGGAATTCAGCCTTAAAAGCAGTGGGACCTCATCATGAGGTCCCACTGCTTTTTATTGCTTCAAAGTGAGAGTGATCTTGAGAGGTTCTGGAAATCAGATTCGTACCGACATGGAATGATGAAAGATGTTGTTCGGATCGTACTTCCGCTTCACATTCTGCAGAAACGGATAGAGGTCACCAGTTCCGTAATAGAGTTGTGGCCAATAAGCATGCTGCACCATGTCGACATCCGGGTAGTTGATGTAGCAGCCCTCATATCGATCTCCCCAGAAGGGTGTGCCTGTATATTTCGCCATCGCGCCGGATGTGGCGTAGAGGTCCTTATAGAAATCCCTCATCCAACGAATCTGCCCTTCATCTTCAGAGGAATTCTCCCAAGTGGCGATAAATTGGAGTTTCATGCAGGAATTTCGCTGTGCCGAAGCAGTTTCTTCCAGCATTTGTCTTCGATTTGCGGCGCCACCGAACGAGTCTGCGAGGACGGTGTTGCCAGAAAGATCGATGCCGTCAATTTCTCTGGTGAGGTGTTTATAGAAGCATGCTATTTCCTGCTGGCTGAATCCTCTTTTCATAAAGCTTGATTTATATTTATGGCGACGATTCGTCATGCGTCTACCTGCATTACGACGACCTTGTGAGTCTATCCAGCTCCCTTTATTGAGAGTATGTTTGGCCAGGCAGACGTTAACCCCATTACTCTCCGGTTCAGGATGATGTTCGGCCATGGCTGGATGGACTGATACCTGTGCGACCGGCTTACATTCATCGAAAACCGCTAGATATTCATCGATGACGCGAGTGTCCGTTACCGTTCCATCCGGATTTGTGAAGCTGACAGACATACCAAGATGGCCAGAACTGCGATGAGACAGATTAAATATAGAGAAAAGTCCCCACGTGGCTGGATCTTTGCCACGGGTCTCCCAATAATTGCCGAAGAGATAGAGGATCCTAGCGAAACGTTCCTCGGTCATTCCATCCCAACCAAAGCTGATATTTCCACGTAAAACCTCACTCGGAGCTTTGGGGAGAGTGTCGAAGTAGAAATTCGTGACTATGCCGAAATTCCCTCCACCTCCGCCTCGGCAGGCTCGCAGAAGATCGGGATCATGATTTCGAGCTGCCCGTCGAATGCGAGCATTGCCCGAGTGATCTACTGTAACGATGTCGATGGCGGTGACCCAATCTGGAGTGATGCCGTGGAGACGTGACAGTAAACCATAGCCACCACCCGAGATATGGCCGCCTGCTCCAACGGGTGGGCAAGTTCCACCTGGAATAGTTACTCCATCCAGTTCGTGCAGATCCGCATAGGCTTGTCCTAAAGTTGTTCCCGCACCCAGTCGATATTTTGGAGAGTTTGCAATTGGCTTGGTTCCAGAGAGTCGGCTTAGATCGAGGATCGCTCCCCCGGGATTATTGTCCACAAAGTCTTCATAGCAGTGCCCTCCGGAACGCACTGTGGGACGAAGCCCTTTGTGTACGAAACGCTGAAGAGCTTCGGCGACATCCTCGCTGGTTTCGCAAAGTGCAACGACACTCGCCTCCTCAGCCTTCGTCTCTGGAAAACGGGCGTTTTGCCCATGGCAGAGCTGATCAAATCGGGTATCGTTGGCAGTTACAAGCTCAATGGACATGCTGAATCCTCTGGAGGCACGATATCAACAGATTCTCATGCCGTGAATAAGGCATTCGCCCTAAACAGAAGCCATCAAACTGAGCAAGATGTGATTGCTTCTAGCGTGGACGCCGAAGTGGGTTCCCAAGGTACTTATCGATCTTGGATTGTGAGATCTAACCTTTTTGTGTAGGGGAGGGCAGACACCAATAGGAAATATTCTGCTACACTTTAACAAGTCGGTGAGGGTGTTCACTCTGAACACAATTTTCATTGACATCCCTTCTTCTAGTAAGGGAGTTTCTCAATGAGAAACTGCGTTTTTGGGGACGTAGCTCAGTTGGTTAGAGCGCTGCCCTGTCACGGCAGAGGTCGCGGGTTCGAGCCCCGTCGTCCCCGCCATAAACGAAAGAAAATACAAGGTTTATGGCATTGTGACAAGATCAGTTGTGACCCGCGAGGGTGCTGAAGGGTGCTGAGAGTTTCCGGCACCTTTTTTGCTGCCCTCAAGACGCAAGGGCTCCCGTTGCGAGGGTGCTGGCGAGGGTGCTGAAATACGGCCTTTGCCGGCCTCAATCACCATCTCCATGACTTTATTGTTGGCCTCACGCTTAGTTGCGGAGATCGCTCGCGTGTAGATGTCGAGAGTGATCCGCGAGTTTGCGTGACGCAGGAGTTCCTGGGCTGTCTTCAGGTCAGCTCCAGCCGCTCTCAGGTTGGTCGCCAGAGAGTGACGGAAGCTGTGCCATCCAATTCTCTTCCCAGTGATCTTCGCCCGGACGAGTGCAGGGCGAATGATCTTCTTCAGGATCATGTCGGGCGTCACAGGGGTTTTGCCCTCATTCCGAACTGATGGAAAGAGGAAGTCGTCTTCCCCGTTGTACGGTGACTCCATCCTCCACGCATCAAGGCATTCGATGACGGAAGGATGAAGCGGAACGGGTTTCCGGCTGGCTTCGGTCTTGGTATCGCCGAAGCGGCCCCGTACACAGGAACGGAGAACATTCACCTGCATCAGCAGTGGATCGATGTCCCGCCATGTGAGCGCAACCAGTTCCGAACGCCGCAAGCCTGTACTCCCAGCCAAGACCACCATTGCCTTCACGCGAAGAGGCAGTTCCTCGACCAATGCCGCAAATTCGGCAGGTGTCAGAACATCCGGTTCCCGCAAACGCTTTGACGAAGCTCGGACTTTACTGATGGGATTGCGATGCATCCACTCATACCGGATGGCATGATTGAAGATCGCCGACATGATGTTCCGAATTTTGCTTTTCGTTGCCGGAGCGTATGACAACGAATGCAGCCACTCCTCAACCTGCACGGTTCGAACGTCTGACAACCACTTCTCACCCCAAGCGGGAGCGATGTGATTTGTCAGATAAATCGACGTTGACTCGATCGTGGCAAATGCCTTCTTGTCGGCAGTCAACTCGTGTTTGCGGTAGTGGGCGATGAGCTCAGAGACCGTGACAGGCACTCTAACCTCGACGTTGATGTTGGCGCGAAAATCGGCCACGGCTTGTTCCGCATCCCGACGTGACGGAAGTTCATTCACCGTGCCGAGATTGCGTTTCTTGTACGTGCGCTTTCCGCTGGTCTCGTCATACCAGCGGAAGACCCATACATCCGGACCGCTTTTGCGCTTCTGTTTCAAGAGACTTCCTTGTTGAAAGCGGCTCATGCTGTTCTCCTGGCATGAGCGCTGATGGCTGTCTCCATGGTACTCGCGGGCGGTCGCCGTTCCGGGCTGATTCTGCGAGCTTCGACCCACTGAAGTAGCTCATGCTCAACGAAGCGCCAGAGCTTCCGTTTGCCCTCTCCCATAGGATGGGCCGGGACTTGGCCAAGCCGTGCCCATCTCACCAGCGTTCTCCTATCCATCCGCAGGATCTGTGCAGCTTCGTGTGCATCGAGAAGGTAGTGCGTCTCTGCCATTGGGTCACTCCAAGTCAGGCGCGTGGTTCGTCACCACCAAGGCTTTCAGCCCAGCAGACTGACGCCTGAATTGAGCCCATCATCCTGACAAATATGGCAAGCCGTCCAATGAAAACTAGGGCTAGCGTTATTCCAGTTGGGAATAACGAAGACATTTGGATGGACGCCGCGTTGGCAAAACCAAACGCGGAAGGAATAAAATCTTCTTGTCGAAATTGACGATTGCCAGCTGTACGTTTGCTAGCCGTCTCCTAATGCTGAGTTCGGAGGATGGTTATGGCTCTTCCGGAAGTTCGGTTGCTTCAAGCTGCTATCGCAGTTGCGAGAGACCTCAATTTTTCGCGTGCCGCTGATCGTCTGCATATTGGCCAGTCCACACTGAGCAAACAAATTTATGAGTTAGAGAACCAATTGGGTTTTCGGCTCTTTGATCGGAATCATCAAACCGTCGCTATAACCGATGCGGGCCGTGCCTTTGTTGAAGAGGCTATCGAAGCGGTGTCTCACACTGAACGAGCCGTGGCAGCGGCAACAGCTGTTTTCAATGGCGCTGATGAGGTCTTGAATCTCGGAAAGTCAGCGTATACCGATCCTTTTCTCGTATCCACTCTGTTATCGATCCGCTTGCCCCTGTTTCCCGGCATGAGGATCAAACAGTGGAGCAACTATTCAAACGAACTCGCGCACCAAGTAATTTCAGGCGATCTCGACGCTGCCATGACGACCGGCGTTCCAGAGACACCGAAGCTGAGCCTGCTCCGCTTGGCGGACAATCCGTTCTACATTGTGATGGCAGCCAGCGACCCAATTGGGCAGCACCGGGAAGTACTCTTGGGACAGATGCACGACAGAAACTGGGTCTTGCTCAGTCGACACGCGAATTCCTACCTCTACGACATGATCCTGTTTGTTGGGTCAGGTAAGAATGTTCGCCCGAAGGACATCTTTCACGTAATGAGTCCAGAAGAGGTCCCTGAAATCATTCTGGAGCATCAAGCGTTGGCTTTTCTTCCTCGGAGTGCCGCTTGGCGTATTTCACGTGACGGGATCACAATGAGGCCGTTGTCAGAATCACAGCTTCGGTTGGTGACAAACCTGGCAGTTCGTTCCGATACGAAGTCACGTCTCGTGAAGGAGTTTGTCCGGGCCACGTCGAGAAAGATGGACAGTTTCGCACGCAAATCGCAGGGACGACTGCCTCTTACAGGATCATGAGATTCGCTAAGTCGCTTGTGCTTCAGAAGCAGGCCTGATCTCTACGTTGAGCGGACCGTCTTCACCGCACTTGGGGCAAGTGAAGATCCCAGAAGTGATTGCCCTTCCTTCAAAGGCCTCCCGTCTGGAAATCGTGCCACAGTGGATGCATACATGAACAGGAATCAATGTAGGTTGCGGTTGGGAAGGGCCGGATGCCATAAGCGAATCTCTTCAACGTATTGGTTGCGACCTGCTTCAACATTCAATGCGGGGCTGATCCGGGTCGAAATGGAATCCATCAGCCAATCTCTGAGGCAAGTGTCCCTTCGCTCACGTATTCCTCTGCAAATCGCCGTCAGCGCCTAGTGGTGGGCCAGCGTGGTGCGAGCTAAGCTCGGCCGCATTCACGATGGGCTTCGCTATCAAATCAACGTAGCGGCCTAGTCATCATCCAGATGTCAAGCTCTTCAGAGCCGATTTGCAGGCTCCCTGGTAATAAACCGCACAAGCGAAATCCGAAGCGTTCAAACAAACGAACCGTGTTTTCATACTTGAGCGGGACCTGTACCTCTAGTTTCCTCATCTCGCTTGTCGCGAAGCGAAGCAGTTCCTGTAAAAGGAGACTCGCGACACCCATGTGCCGAAATTTCTCTCGCACGTAGAGGTTTCTCACGGTTCCGCAATGCCGGCGTTTGAAGTTGTCGCAACGAACGGCCGATGCGATCCCGCCCAATACATCACCAAACCAGACCCCTATTGTCGTCCCTCGTTCCAATTCAGTCTCAACCTCGGACAGAGGCCTCGTGATTTCAGAGTTGTAATCCCCGGCGAAACAATCGGGATGTACGATGAGCGCCTCGATCAGTAGCGCTCGATAGCAACGTGCATCTGCAGCCCTCATTCTTCGAATCTCAGGAAGCTTCTTTGCGGAACCCATGCGTGTTCTCCTTCGCTCACTCCATAGGAAAAGGCTCTCGCTTATGCGAGAACCTTGGTGACCGTTGCGTCGATCGCTTCTTTTGGCACATAACCGACGATCTGATCTGCGATCTTCCCATCCTTAAAGAAGAGAAGAGCCGGGATCCCGCGGATCCCATAACGAGCAGCCGTTTGATTGTTTTGATCAACATCCATTTTCATGACCTTCAGCTTGCCTTCGTAGCTGGTCGCTACTTGTTCCACGATCGGTGACACCGCCCTACATGGACCGCACCAAGCTGCCCAAAAATCCACTAGAACCGGTTGTGTTGACTTGAGAACTTCGTTGTCGAACGTTGCGTTGCTTACTTCCACTATGCTTGCCATCGTTCCTCCTTTGTTGCTCGTGCGTTGAAGCAGTTCTTCGAGATCTAACGTCCTGTATGCGCTCGCCGACATCCTGGGTGAGGGGCCATCCCGCCGAGGTCGGGATGGCTGTCCGTCAGATTGGAGCCCGCCATCCACCACCAAAGGCGCGGAACACCACAACTGCTGCCCTAGCTACGTCAGCTCGGTTTGCGTCGAGCTGATCTTGAGCGACTAGAAGCTGCCGATCTGCATCAAGTACATCTGTGAGAGTGATCGAGCCTGCACGATAGGCTTGCTGTGAAAGGTCTCGCGCCTTTGTCAGAGCCTGCACCTCAGTTTTCAGCTGTGCGACGTACTCTTCCGTCTCGGACAGAGAAGCCAAGGCATTCTCGACATCTTCAGCTGCGTGAAGTACAGACTGACGGTAGTTCAGCAAGGCTTGAGCATTAGCACCCTTAGCTTGTTTGACCTCTGCATCCACTCGGCCGAAATCGAACAGACGCCAGCGTAAACCGGCAACAGCCGCGGGCTGAAAGCCGGATGCTGAAAACAGGCTACCGGAGTTCAGACTGTCGAATCCCAGGACCCCGGCTAGTGAGATCTTCGGATAGTAATTGGCTACTGCCACACCGATCCGCTCATTAGAGGCTGCGAGCCGACGCTCTGCCGCAATGATGTCGGGGCGACGGCGTAGTACATTCGTAGGCTCCTGTGCCGAGATCTTTGGAATCGACGGGATCGCGACGACCTCTTGCAGCTCGTGTGCGTAGGTCCCCGGCTGCGCGCCCATCAACACGTCGAGACGATTAAGTTGTTTCTCAAGAGAGAGCCTCAGGAGCGGAACAGTCGAACGAGCCTGCGAGAGCAATGCTTCAGCTTGAGCGGTCTCTCTTCCTGTGGCCGCGCCTGCAGCGACTCGATTCTTTACGAGCTGCAATAGGTGCTGATCCGTCTCAATCTGGGCCTTCGCGATCACCAGCCTTGCTTGATAACCGCGAATCTGCAGATATGCATCTGCAGCGTCGGCAGCGACAATGATCCGGGTACCCAAACTTTCTGCCTCGGCGGCTTGTGCCTCGTCACGCGCTCCGGCAGCGTTGTGCCTTAGACCTCCGGCAAGATCGATCTCCCAGCTGGCTGCCGGGCCTATTGTGTACTCATGGATGTTGCGTCTGAACGTGGGAACGGTGCTCGCGATCGTACCCAAATTTCCTTGGAGACTCTGACGTTCAGCAGTCGCCGATGCGTCGAGTTCTCCCGTCGGGTAGAGTCTGGTACCTGCTCCGGCTGCCGCTGCCCGAGCCTGATTGACGCGGGCGAGTGTGGCAGCCAAGTCCAAATTCTGATCCAAAGCCCGCCGAACAATTGTTGTGAGCATCGGATCGTTGAAGCCTGTCCACCACTGATCAAGAGGTACGGGTGCCGCTACGTTGTTCGTGGAAGCACTGACCTGATTGTGAAATGGTGCCAGAGCAGGCGTGGGCGCCCTGTACTTTGGACCAACACTGCACCCTTCAAAAAGCAAGGTCACGAGGAGACCTGTCATCCTGGCTGCTGCGGTAAATGTTTTGGTCTGGCTCATGCTTTCCTCCTGCCGAATTTACGAACGATGGTGTAGAAGGCCGGCGTGAAGAAGAGCCCAAAGATGGTCACTCCGATCATTCCGAAGAGAACCGCCGTTCCCAAGGATTGGCGCATTTCTGCTCCAGCGCCGTGTGCTACCGCCAGCGGTGCCACTCCGAAGATGAATGCGAATGACGTCATCAAGATAGGGCGGAGTCGCGTATGAGCAGCACTTACGGCGGCTTCAGCTACGGGGAGGCCAGCATGGACCTCCTGCTGTTTTGCGAATTCCACGATCAAGATCGCATTCTTGGCGGCTAATCCGACCAGCACCACGAATCCGATCTGAGCGAGGATGTCGATAGGCATGCCTCGGACGTGGAGACCAGTCGAAGCGGCTAACAGACACATCGGCACGATCAGCACGATAGCCAACGGCAACGTCCAGCTCTCGTACTGAGCAGTGAGGACGAGAAATACGAATAGGGCGGAAGCTGCAAAAATTAACAGCGCGGGTGTACCCGGCAATTTCTGCTGATATGCGAGATCGGTCCACTCGTAGGTAATGCCTGGTGGGAGAGTGCGTGCGGCAATGGCTTCCATATGTTGAAGAGCTTCGCCCGAAGAAACGCCGGGCGCGCCAGATCCCTGCACCTCCGCTGAAGGGTAAAGGTTGTAGCGTGGGATCCGGTACGGAGCGGTACGTTCCTTCATCGTGGCCACGGTGCCGATGGGTACCATCTGCCCGCTCGCGTTCCGAACCTTGAGTCGAGAGACATCTTCTCTGCTCTGACGAGAGGCTTGATCACTTTGCGCGTATACGGGCCAAGTGCGGCCTAGATAATTGAAGTCGTTCACATATTGCGGGCCAACGTAGAGCTGCAGCGTTGAGAATATGGACTCAGGCGATACACCGACTTTTTCCGCCTTCTCGCGGTCGATATCGGCATAGATGCTTGGAGATCCCGAATTGAAGAAGGAGTAGGTGCCGCCCAAAGCGGGGTCCCTATTCGCTTCTGCAATGAGTGCGTTAGTCGCTTTGCTCAATGCTTCCGAACCCAAGTTGTTCCGGTCCTCGACCATTAACTTGAATCCCCCGGCTGAACCGAGACCTTGAACCGGTGGAGGTGATATCACCGCAACCTGTGCTTCCGTGATACCAGCAAGTCTCTGCCTCACCGTCTGTAGCATCGTCGCTGCGTCGCCACCGGGTATCTCGACGTCATAAAGCGATGGCAGGGAGAAATAGATGCTTCCTGTATCGGAAGAGAACGTGAATGTTGAGACATCAAATCCCGCATTCGCTGAGGTATGCTGCACACCTGGCGTCTTGAGAATGATGTCATTTACTTTCCGCACCACCGCATCGGTACGTTCGAGGCTTGATCCTGGCGGCAGTTTCACCAAAGCGGCGAGGTATCCGATATCCTGCTGCGGAATGAAGCCAGTGTTCATCTTCGAGAATTGGTAGCCAGTGAGGCAGATCAAGCCAACATATACAACGCCCACGACCGCCGTGGCCCGAACGAGGCGGCCGGTCAGGTTTCCATAGCCCGATGAAAGCCAGTCGAACGCTCCATTGAATCGACTGAACACGGGACGCAGGAGCCGCGTCGGCGTGAACCATTTCTCAGAAGACTCTCTGACGTGATGAGGTTTCAGCAGGACCGCGCACAGAGCGGGACTCAGCGTAAGAGAGACAAAGCAAGAGATGATCGTTGACGCCGCAATGGTGGTTGCGAACTGCTTGAAGAAGAGCCCAGAGATTCCCGAGATGAACGCGGAAGGCACAAACACCGCACATAGAGTCAGAGCGATTGCAATCAGTGCGCCAGACACCTCGTCCATGGTCTTGTGAGCAGCATCGGTTGCCGACATACCCAAGGCCATGTTGCGTTCAACGTTCTCCACGACGACGATTGCGTCGTCGACAACAATTCCGACGGCCAGCACGAGACCGAACAAGGAAAGATTGTTGACGGAAATTCCAAACAAAGCGAGGATAACGAAACTGCCAAGGAGTGACACTGGAATGGCCACGACCGGGATGAGCGTCGCTCGCCAGTTTTGTAGAAAGACGTAGACGACGAAGACAACCAGCACGACCGCAATCACGATGGTAACCGCGACCTCTTTGATCGATCTGCTTACGAATTCAGTGGGATCGTAGATCTTGATATCGCTGATGTCAGATGGAAAGTGTTTCTTCAGCTCGCGGAACTTGTCCAATACCTCATGCTCAACCGTGACCACATTCGATCCAGGCACGGCAAAGAACCAAAATGGATTTGACGGATAACGGTCCGAGTAAGAGATGCTGTTGTAGTCGGCGGATCCCAAATCGACGTGGCCTATATCACGGATACGCGTGACGTGTCCGTCCTTATCGGTCTTGATGATTACCGCTGCAAATTGTTCAGGTGTCGTCAGTCTTCCTAAGGCTTCAACGTTGATGCGATAAGCGGCCGTGGTCGAAATTGGTGGTTGGTTCAAGACGCCTGCAGAAACCTGGGCATTCTGAGCGCGCAGAGCCGCCACGATATCGTCAGCACTGATATCGTGTACCGCGGCCTTGTCAGGATCGATCCAGATACGCATCGCGAACTGTCGTTCCCCGAGGGCAAAGATCCCCCCGACTCCCGGGAGACGAGATATCTCATCTCTCACGTGAAGCGTCATGTAATTCGAGATGTACGACACGTCGCGTGTCTGATGGGGGGAATATGGAAAAATGCCTAGCAGGTATGCGGGAATGACTTTCTGAGTCTTCACGCCTATCCGCTGAACAGGGTCAGGGAGCCGCGACAGCGTATCCTGCACTCGATTGTTCGTGAACTGTTGAGCAAGGTTCACATCACTGCCGATTTTGAAAGTCGCGGTAATCGTGAGGTTTCCATCGCCAGTCGATTGGCTACTGATGTAGTCCATCGATTCGACACCGTTAATGGCTTGCTCAAGTGGAGTCGCCACAGTACGTGCGATCGTGTCAGCCGAAGCCCCTGGATACGCTGTTGTGACTTGTATAGTCGGTGGGACAATGTCGGGATATTGCGCAATCGGCAACGCAACTAGAGTCGCCAATCCGAATAACGTGATGAAGACGCTTGTTACCGTTGCGAAACGTGGATGATCGATGAAGAAATGAGTGAGCTTCATGGCTGGACAGCACTCCGATCCTGGGCGGTTCTGAAGGTGATGGTTCCGGTGTGTGGCGTTACCTTTGATCCCGGAGCAGCAATCGCGACCCCGCCGATGATCACTCTGTCGTTTGGTAGAAGTCCGGTGCGAATCACTCTGAGGCCACCACGCAGGTCGCCTAGTTGTACTTTCTTCGGCGTCACAACGCTGTCCGGTCCAACGGTCAACACAACGTGTTCGGACTGGTCAGGGAGAACCGCATCATCAGGAACGAGGAACACGGATGTAGGCTTCGTAGTCGGAAGCAGAACCCTGCCAAAAACACCGGGCGTAAGCAAAAGGTCACCGTTGGGGATTATGGCGCGTGCGTGGATGGTTCCACTCGAACGATCAAGGCTGTTGTCGATGAAGTTGAGAGTACCTGCGTGCCTGAATTCGCTCTCATCACTCAACGCGGCGTCTACCCTTTGGGCGAGGCCACCTTTCTGCTTGGCTCGCTCACGCTCGAACGTCAGGTAGTCCGACTCGCTCATGTCGAAATCAAGATAGATCGGATTCAAAGAAACTATCGTCGCAAGAAGCGTCGTCGCTCCAGCTCCCGCCCGGCTGCCGGAAACGAGATTACCCATCGAGACAAGGTGAGTTCCCATACGTCCCGTAAACGGGGCGGTGATGCGGCAGTGATTCAGATCAAACTGAGCGTCACGGATGCGCGCCTGTGCTGCGTTGATGGCAGCTTGTGCTGTTCGTTGTTCTCCTGCACGCTGTTCTACGTTCTCGATTGTTCCAGCTTCCGTCTGTTGCAACGTCTGCGCGCGGGTCATTTCCTTCGTCGCAAGATCGTACCTGGCTTGAGCACTTTCGAGCTGCGCCGTGGCCTCACTCAACTTGATCTGGTACTGCGTCGGATCAATTTCAAACAGGAGATCGCCTTTTCGCACAACGTCTCCATCCTTGAAGCCAATTCTCGTCAGCGTTCCGCCGACTTGTGCTCGCAACTCGACGCGCTCTACCGGCGAGAACTGACCTAAGAATTGAAGCCGTGAGTCGAGGTCACGTTTAAGCGGCTCGCTGACAGTTACAACGGGAGGGTTCGGTGGAGCAGCTTGGACGGTGCCTCGACCGAAGAAACGCACTCCAACAACGATTGTGATTGTGATTACAGCCACGATAGCCACGGTGCCGATCCAGAACTTAGGGCCGCGCCGGTTTATAGGTGGGCCGCTTAGCGCCCCAGGTTCAGGTTGATCAATTCTGTTTGTCATTGTTCCTCACTCAAGTGGCCTCTCGGCCATCAATGCTCGTTGTGTTGTCCCGTTGCAATACGACCCATACGGCTCTCAGCCGATCTGGGACAACCAGTGAGCGGAGGTTCCGGCAAAACACGTCGGGACCTCCGCATCGCTTGTTCTTATGCGGACGCTTTGCTTACTGCGGAGCGAACAGAGTCTTCAAACTTACCCATCAGTTCGGCATAAGGAGTTCCGCCATAGCTCACACGCGCGACACCGACTTCGGCCAATGACGAGATAGAGGGGCCTGAACCGCCGATCAAGATGTTGATCGGCAGAGTTGACGCCTCTGTCAACTTGCTAATGAGGGTGAGATCGATGAGCCCTGGAACAAACAGTCCATCTGCGCCGGCCTTCTTATAAGCTTCAGCGCGCTTGAGCGCTTCGGTCAGCATTGCGATGCTGTGCTCACTGGACGGCGTGTTGATAAAGACATCAGTTCTTGCATTGATAAAGAACGCAAGTCCCTGTTTGTCGGCGGCATGACGGGCACTAGCGATACGCGCGGTCTGATCCTCGATCTCTCGCAACGTGCCGTCTGATGGGAAGCTGTCTTCGAGATTGCAGCCGATAGCACCTGCATTAATTGCGAGTCCGATAGTTTCGCCAACGTCCCCAGGTGTGGCGCCGTAGCCACTCTCTAGATCAACGGTCACAGGCAGATCTGTGCTGCTAACAATGCGTCGCAGATTTTCAATAGCTAGGCCGATCGGAGTTTCCTCGCCGTCCGAAAACCCGTTCGCCTCAGCAACTGCCCAACTGCTAGTCGCAATCGCCTTTACCCCGGCTCCAATTGCAGCCTTTGCGCTGCCAGGATCCCATATGTTGTAAATGACAAGCGGATTGCCCGCGATGTGCAGCTTACGGAACTCTTCGCTCTTGCTCTGTTGCGTCGCCATTGCTTCTCCTTCTCCCTGCAGATTTCCACCGAATCAAAACGGCATCTCGTCTTGCGCAGTGTTATAGATGTGAACTGGCTCCGGCAGACTTGACATAAAACAGTCATATTCTGCCAACCAGACAATGGGCACATCCTCCGTACAGCGCTGTCTCGGAAGCATCAGCACTGTTGTTACACTTCAAACCTTGTCGATTCGCATCGATGCTCAGCGGTCTGCGGAATACAGCCGACTGACCTATGGCCGCCCCCGACGTGGCTGCCATAGGTGGCGCAGTCGGTCTGTCCCACGCAACTGTGCAGGCGATTCCAGCCAAGCGCGACGATCGCGGAGGATAGCCAAGGCTGATCTTTAGACACTAAACATGACGAAATACAGTCAAATCCTGACACAACCAACAGTGGCAGAACTGACAGAATTAGGGCATAAACTGCCATAGTAAAATCTGCTTATGGCAACCCGCTCACGAGTCATCGCTTTTCTGGTGGCCTCTCCGTTTGAGCTTCTTAATCTGATGGGGCCAGCGTCGGTGTTTTCCAACCCAAAAGTTAATGGCAAGCAACAGTACACACTCAAGATTTTGTCGATGCAGCCGACCTCCGAGGTACAGAGTGTAGGAGGCTTCACTCTCGGGAATGCTTGCTTCTACGCAGATTATGTCGGACCAATCGACACGCTGATCGCAATTGGTGGAGAAGGGGCAATGATCGAATTTCATCCCCCCGAACTCATCCGCTGGTTGCGCAGACGTTCTGCTCACGTGCGTCGTCTCGCTTCTGTATGTACCGGCGCGTTCATGCTGGCGGCCGCAGGTTTGCTCGACGGCAAGCGAGCAACAACCCATTGGAGCTATATCGACCAGCTGGCAGATCGTTACGCCAGTCTGACGATCGAACGCGATCCGATCTTCATCAAAGATGGGAAGACCTACACCACTGCAGGCATCAGCGCGGGCATCGATTTGGCGCTTGCACTAGTCGAGGAGGACTTCGGTCATGATGTAGCGGCAGCCTGTGCTCGTCACATGGTTCTGTTTTTGAGAAGGCCTGGAACACAAGCGCAGTACAGCACCTTGCTCGCACAACAGGCAGATGTCAGTGGCACGCCGATGCGTGATCTTCCGGCGTGGGCAAAAACGCGGCTCACCCAGACACTCGACGTAAATACGCTGGCAAAGGTGGTTGCGATGACTCCCCGTACGTTTGCTCGTCAGTTCGAAATCCACTTTCGAACCACGCCGGCGCGTTGGGTGCAATCGCTTCGTGTCGAAGCTGCTCGACAACATCTGGAGGCAAAAGAGTTGCCTTTGAAAGCGATAGCGCGCAACACCGGGTTCCGGGATGAACAGTCTCTCCGGAGAGCGTTTCTTCAGCAGCTATCGATGACGCCTAAGGAATACCGCGAACGCTTCGGCACTATTTAGCACCGATGCAATACCCTCGTCGGACCTCAATGTTGTGAGAACCGGACTCAAACGATCTGCCCTGATGGAGAACCTGCCTTGCTGGAAATGAAGAAGAAGTGTGAGCGGTGTGATGCCGAGTTACCCATGGATGCCAGGGACGCGATGATCTGTTCCTACGAATGCACCTTTTGTGAGCGGTGCGCCTGCGGTCCGCTTGGAGGCAGGCGTCCAAATTGCAAAGGCGAGCTACTGCGTCGCCCCGCGCGCGAGCCAAAGTAGGAGCTTTGGACGGAATTCCTTCAGTCCGCACACACGTAGGTCCCGCTCACCGCACACCTCAGATGACACATAGGTCAGAGACCACTTCCAGCCCATCCATTCGAAGGATGCTTCGATACTGGCCGCCCTACGATTGGGCAAGTGTCTTGGGATATTTTCGAGCTCATCAGATTCCGTACCTTGAATCGGTTGACGATGACGGATTCGAACGCATCGTTTCGACTGGACGAGGGTTGGGATGGTTTAGGGTCACGCACTCTCCAAGGTCTCGGTGCCTGCGGCTGGTCATTTGGAATGCGACCACGGAAGACATCGTCCAGATCGAAGCAAGGGTTAGGAAAATGTTCGATGTGGAGGTGAAGCCAGAGGATCTGGATGCAGCGATGAAGACGGATCGCTATCTTTCGAGAGTTTGGACGCAATACCCTGGGCTCCGTGTTGCACGCTCTTGGAATGGCTTTGAGGCTCTGGTGACCACGATTCTGGGCCAACTCGTTTCGGTGAGTTTTGGACGCGTATTGACTGGCGAGTTGATGAGGGCTGCAGGAACAGTGATGAGGCATCCGGAAACTTCCGAGGATATCTTTCTTTTTCCGACAGCTCAACAATTGCTGCTCGCGGACCTATCGAGCGTTCGTACCTCTATCGCAAGAAGAGCAACTATCCGAGCTCTCGCCACAGTCGTTGCGGATGGAACACTCGACAGCAAAAAAGCGCCTTCCGTAGTCGCATTGAGAAAGACCCTTCATTCTGTCCCCGGTGTAGGAAAATGGACCGCCGAGTATGCAGCGATGCGGGGGTTCGACGACGATGACGCTTTTCCGGCCTCCGACTACGGTCTGAAGCAGGAGCTGAAGCGCCACCCTGGCATTCAAATTCATTCTGTTCGCCCGAGGCGCGCTTACGCCGCCGTTGCGTTGTGGGCGAGCTTCGCTGAAGAGAGGAATAGATCCCGTGAGTCTGTTGTATAGATATTTCGATTCGCCAGTTGGCAAGCTCACACTTGTGGCGAGCGACCTCGGCATAGTCGCTCTTCTATGGGAAAACGACAATCCGGCACGTGTTCCGCTGGGCCCGCTCGCACCGGGGGATCATCCAACGCTGGACTTGGCCGAAAGGCAGCTCGCTGAATACTTCACGGGAGAGCGAACTGCTTTTTCAGTTCCGCTCGATATGAGGGGAACCTTCTTTCAGAAAGAAGTCTGGAAAGCTCTCTTGAATATTCCCGCTGGCGAGACCAGAACCTATGGTCAGATCGCGAATGGGTTGGGAAGGCCGAATCACTCCAGAGCCGTTGGAGCAGCGAATGCGCGGAATCCCGTGAGCATCATCGTCCCTTGTCACAGGGTGATCGGGCATTCAGGAAAGCTCACAGGATTTGCGGGGGGCCTTGAGGCGAAGGCACGTCTACTGAACCTGGAGAGGGCGAGTTTCGTCGCCGACGAGAAGGTCGCTTGGTCTGACAAAAAGCAGGCAGTTTCTGCCACCTATGCTCGACGCTGACGTGACTTTGTATTGGTCTGAATTAGTCGCCAGGATTTCCAGGCACCCACGCTAGAAGTGGCGTCAATGGCAGCGTCTTACGACTTATCGATCTCGATTGGAAGCCGGTAATCTGCGGCGAATCGGCCGCTTTTATCCGCAAAATCGGATGAACGAGCAAGCCCCTGAGCAACAGGCTCCCTTATAAATATCTGGCGTATACTCGACCTCCAGATGAGGCCCCTGTCTATGAACAAGAGATAGGCAGTGTTTATGTTCTCTGGGAATCTCTAACCCCCTCACGCCAAGCTTGTTGAATGAAAGGAACCCAAAATGTTGTTCGAACACAAGGTCGATATGGAGATCAACAAAGATCGGACGGCGCTCGTTCTGGTTGATATCCAGAATGACTTCCTCACCGAAGGTGGCAAGTATTACGTCATGATCGAAGAGCTCATGAAGCGTAACAACGTCAATGGCAACCTGGAAACCCTGCTCCAGGCCGCCAAGGATCATGATTTCCCCGTGTTCATGTCACCCCATTACTTCTTCCCACACGATCACAAGGGGAAGACGGGCCTCAGTCCGATGGAAGATCTCGCATTAAAGGGAGGAGTAGTGGCGCGCCAGAGCCCGCTGCATTTCGACGGCGTGGCCGGCAGTGGCGCGGATATCCCCGATCGTTTCCGCAAGTACATGGAGGATGCTGGGACAACCATCGTATCGCGCCATGTCACCTACGCGCCGACCAGCGACCTGGTCTACATGCTGCGCCGTCACAAGATCGAAAAGGTCATAATGGCCGGTCCGGTAGCGAATCTCTGTCTAGAAGACCACATGCGCAACCTCATTCAGAACAGCCTGGAAGTCGTGATGGTTCGCGATGCGGTTGCGGCTGCTTCGAATGAAGAAGGTGCCGGATACGACGCGGCGATGATCAATTGGCGGTTCATGGCAAACGCGGTTTGGACTACTCAAGAAACCGTCCGCCGCATGATTGAAGCCGCGAAGGCATAGCGGCTGCTCGCCAACGCTGCTTTGGACCTCTATTGAGTGCCCACATGCAGGGTTCGGTCAATAGCCACATTTCCTAGCTTTTCTTCCCACTCAATGGAAAGTCCAAGGCTTTCCGTTTTAAGACAGGAGCATGTTATGAGTAAAGGAACAATTCTCGTCATTGGTTCGAACGGCACTCAGCTTGAGGCGCAGGGCGGCGGCACGATTACCATCGGCCAGTTTCTGAACGAAACCGCCGTTCCATTGATGACGCTCGTCGCCGCAGGATACGATTTCGTTCTCACCACCCCAACCGGCGAGAAGCCGCACATGGATCAGGACTCCGATGCTCTGATCTATTTCGCGAATGACGACGCCGCCCGCACCCGAGCACGCGATTTCTTCAACAACAATCCTGCCATGAACGACGTCCGAACCATCCGATCCGAAATCGAGGCCGGTCTGGATCGCTTCGCGGGCGTTTTCTTTCCCGGTGGCCATGCGCCGATCGTCGACGTTATGCAGGATCCTGACGCGGGCGAAGCGTTGCGCTACTTCCATAAGGCGAACAAGCCGACCGCCGCCATCTGTCACGGTCCAATCAGCATCCTCGCTGCGCTCGACAATGCGCGTGAGTTCCGGGCGGCGCTAATCGAAGGCGACAAGGTAAAGGCGCACGCCCTGGTCAAGGACTGGCAGTATGCGGGCTACCAAATGACCGTCTTCTCGCGCAGTGAAGAAGAGTATGCCGAGCAGAATGTCTTCCACAAGAAGCTGATCTTCAACATGCCCGATGCGCTCGAAGCCGCTGGCGCCAAAGTCATCAACGCGGATAATTTCACCTCATACGTCGTGGTCGATCGCGAATTGATCACCGCCCAAAACCCCATGTCAGACCACGAGCTGGCCGCCAAGTTCATCGAGGCGCTAGCCGCCGCGCACTGATCTCACAAGAGACTCAAAGTAGGGCCAGATGTAGACGGGTATCCCGGATAGTGCGACGGGAATAGAACCCAGCACAATATCGCACCTCTTTCTAAGGAGGAGAAATCAACATGAACTTCAAATTGGGCTTAGCCCTTGTGGCCGCCACTTCTGTGTTCGCCACTGCCTCGCCTGCTCAGGTTCCGGCCTATCCACCGTTGAATGACGGGCAGTCGGTGTCATTGCCGTCGACGCACTACAAATTCCAGGACAGCGGAGCGAAAGGAGCTACTCCGAACAAGGGAATTCAATATTCAAATGTCTGGGGTGACGTGACGAAGGGCACCCATGGAGCGTTCTTCCGATTTGATCCCGGTTTCACGAGTTACGTTCACACCCACACTTACGACTATTACGCCGTCGTGATCAAAGGTGAGATGGAGAACTACAAGCGGGGCGAAACGCCAGCCAAGCTAGGTCCCGGCTCCTACTGGTATCAGCGCGGCAAGGAGAAACACATCACCGCGTGCGTGTCCAAAACACCTTGCGAAATTTACATCGTTCAAAGCGACAAGTTTGACGCGCAGAATTTCCCCGGCGAGTAAGCCGACCACAACCGTCGAACCGGGCTCTCTCACGTGCATTCCCCAATGCTCGCAGAGAGAGCCCGGAGACGATTTAGCGCTGGCCGCGCTCTCAGGCTGCCGTTCGCTCCGGCCACGACGGCCCGGCGACAATCCGACTGGAGATCATCATGAAGATCGAAACCATTGCAGAGCAGAACAAGAAAACCGTCCTCGCCTTCTACAAGGAAGCGCACTTTGACGGCGACGTCGACGGTGCGATCTCGAGATACGTGGGCGACACCTATGTACAACACACCCCTGCTAGCGAGGATGGCGTAGAAGGCCTGCGGAAATACATCAACGCCTTTCTTGCGAACTTTCCCAACGCCAAGGGAGACATCAGGCATGTGCTGGCCGACGGTGATCTCGTCGCAGTGCATGCCAGCTGGACTGGCCTCATCAGTAGGAATGGTGACGTCACTGTTGATCTCTTCCGGGTGAAGGATGGAAAGCTTGTAGAACACTGGGACGTAGTTCAAGGCATCCCTGACGCTTCCAAGAACACCAACCCGATGTTCTAGCGCCTGCAGCCGAACAATGATCCATGCGGGATAAGGAGCTGTTTGGTGCCGAACCCGAAGTGTGCTTTTCGCGACTGCCAAGCAGTTCTTTTCCATGCTCGGCAGTCGTGCTTTGCTAGATGGCGATGTCAATCGTTCTTGCTGAAGATGTCCGACAATTGTTTCGCAACGGTCTTGAGAATCTGATCGGAAAGGTCAGCGTCCGACACGGCGCGCGAAAGTCCGATTGCGCCCACACAAGCGCTGCAGATCAAAATCGCCTTTGCGTGCCTCTGTCTGCGACCCTCATCAGGAAGCTGTTCAGCAATGCCGGCAAAACGACGCTCAACTCCGTCCGTATAGGTCTTGCGTGCCCCATCGGAGCTCCTCGAAACATCGCCCACAAGAGCCGCGACAGGACAGCTGTCTTCTAGGTTGTCGCGATGGTTCTTCGAAAGATAGGCTCCAATGCTCTTCTTAAGAGTTCGCTGCTTTGTGAGTAGCGAACCGTCCATCTCGAAGCTCGCGGCAGCAAGCGCCTCCACGACCAGGTCATCGCGCGAGGCAAAATGTTTGTAGAAGCCACCAACCGCTACATCGGCTTCGTCCATCAAGTCCGCGATGCTGATTCCTTCTAGACCGTATTCGCGGAATCGTTTCGCAGCCAAATTCACGATCCGCTGATGGGTCTCGGCTTTTTCTGCCTGCGAATGCCCCATGGATGCTCGCCCCCTAAGTAGATGAGTTTATTTCAGCGCAGCTGACTGCGACAGTGGATCGAGAGTGACAGTTCAATCGTCTTTCAGATAGGAACCCGACAGTTGCCTCAACGCCGACGTCGAAACTGCTGGGATTGAGGCTCTTCACTCTCTGGCTTGTACTGACAAAAATGGCGCAGTAACTGCCACAGATCGAATGGGTGCTGCGGCATGTTTCCAGCCGACGTGTTGGCGCGATCACCTTTCGTTCCGACTGCGACCCCACACAATTCGGCCACGCTACCGCGTAAATAAAGAGATTGCCAAGCGCGTGTTTGCGAACCGTGGCTGCTGCTAGATATCACGAATCTGGTAAACGTGGTGTCTTTAACAAAAGACTGGCATAGCTACTGAGCCATGCAGTCTGCCGACGAAGACGGCTATTCTGATTTGATGAGCGATGCAGACATTTTCAGCGGCCATGATGAAACGCAGGAGACTGTGTTTCTCAATTCAGTCGGCACACGGTTTCGCCCGGATCTCGCTTTCCCGAAACTATCGGAGGACATGCTTGAACGACTTCGATCTTATGGCGAAGAAGAAGATGTAGATTCTGACGTTTGTCTGTACAGTCATGGCGATCGGAACATCGATCTGTTCATCGTGCTGGAAGGCGGTATAGACGTAATCCTGCCGGACGCTCAAGGCGGAAGTAGGGTCTATAACCAGATCCGTGCACTAAATTTCAGTGGAGAACTCAACCTCTTCAATTCTCAAGGCGCTGTTGTCGAGGCCCGGACTATCGAGCGGAGTCGACTATTACGTATTCCGCGAAACAAGTTGAGGGAGTTGATGCGTGCCGAAGGAGATATCGCCAACCTTCTTGTTCAGGCTTCTGTCTGGCGTCGGCTACGGATCATTGAGGCGGCCGTGAGTGGGGTCACGTTGAAAGGATTTCCTGACGACCCTCAAATGATCCTTCTTCGGCGATTCTTTCTTCGCAACACCTATCCCCATCACGTAACCGAACTGACACCGGACGATCTCGACGCGAGCGATGCTTCGAGGTCCTATCCGATTGTTCTCTTGCCCGACGGTCGGCGCTTGGAACGCCCCGCAATCCCCGCCTTGGCAGACGAATTAGGCATCACGGAAATCCCTGATGCCTCGAACGTTTTCGATGTCGCGGTAGTCGGCGCGGGGCCTGGAGGACTGGCTGCCGCCGTTTACGCAGCATCCGAAGGGCTTTCGACGGTAGTCATTGAGGCGGTCGCTCCAGGAGGTCAAGCTGGAACAAGCTCGAAGATCGAAAATTACTTGGGGTTCCCGACAGGAATTAGCGGGCAGCAGCTTGCGACCCGCGCTCAGATGCAAGCTCTCAAATTCGGGGTAGACTTCGCAATCGCACGCGAGGTGATAACCATTGAGGCCACAGATGGCATTCACAAGTTGACTTTGGCCGGCGGTTACGCGATTCGCACGCGATCCGTCGTCGTGGCGACCGGTGCGCAGTATCGTACGCTTGAGGTCAAGAACTATAGGGCCTATGAGAATCGGGGCTTGTATTATGCCGCTACGCCTATGGAAGGCGTGTTTTGCAAAGACCGAGAGGTGATCGTTGTGGGCGGCGGAAACTCCGCAGGACAGGCTTCGCTGTTCCTCTCCGGCATTGCCAAGCATGTGCACCACATCGTGCGGGGAGCCTCCCTCGCCAGCACAATGTCCCAGTATCTGATCTCGCGGATTGAGAAGTCTCGACACATCACGCTTTATCCGAATTCCGAAATCGTGGGGCTTGAAGGAGATCCATCTTTGAGTCGGGTCATTTGGCGCAATAGCCTAACCGGCAACGACATCGCGCGCGAGGCCGGGGTCGTTTTCGTCATGATCGGCGCTGAACCAAACACAGGCTGGCTGTATGGCACGGTCATACTGGACAACAAAGGCTTTGTGATGACAAACCTCGCAGACGGACCGGCAGGCGGTCCATATGCAACTAGTGCCCCCGGCATTTTCGCAATTGGAGACGTACGTGCGAACTCGGTTAAGCGAATTGCCTCCGCTGTAGGAGAAGGTTCGGTGGTCATCTCGGATGTCCACCGTTACCTCTCAACTTCTCCAGACCAACCTTGAAAACTGTGAGCGGCATTTGGATCAATTCATTCCCCTTAGCCGGTCTTCCCGAGTCGCGCTCCTCGCGACAACGTCTGACTGACTAGGGTGTCATTTGACGTTGTCGCTTGATCGTAAGGCTCTCCTCAAGCGGCGCTGTCCAGATTGTGCCGAGCCGCTTGCACGGTCCTCTCCAATTCATCAAGCCCAACGCGCGCAGGGTCGTCTGCAGTGCTGGAATGTGAAGGCGGGGCCTGCCCTGGAGTTAAAACTGCGGAACCCACTGGCGCCGCGTGCAGATACTTTTCAAGTTCAACGAAACCCGCTCGAACTGCATCCTGGGAACTGTCGCGAACTACGTCCAAACTATTAGCAGAAGATGTCATCATTGCCTCCCGGTCGAGTCACTCAACCGCCACCTAGTGGATGCGTCGGCAGTACCGCAAGAAATGTCAATAAAGGCGCATATTCTGCCACCCTGCAATTCGTTGAACAATGAATTTGGTTTCTGTACGACGCGATAGATCTGATTCCATGGACTCCCACCGACGCGCATCCGCTTCAGTGAATCGCTAAGGACTTGTTCTCGGTAAGCGGCCCGCCTACTCTCGCTTTCGTTCTATTCCGTCCGGCGAGATATGCCGCGATTGCTGCCCCCTGAACCACGGCAGCGGCGAGAAAGATTATCCGATCCGAGCCGACCTGTCGGAGTACGCCGAAGAGTGCGGGAGCCACCGCATACGCTCCCTGAGAGATGGCTACGATCAGCGCAACCACGCGGGCTGTATCCTTCGGAGAAAACTCCAGGTTGGCAATGACAGGTGGCACCGAGATCGCATTCCCGACGCCGAAACCAAACAGTACAACGCCCGAGACCATGAGCGCGATGTGAGACCCTCCGGTGAGAGCCAAGACCACACAACCTCCACCCTGGAAAGCGAGACTTACAGAAGCAATCACACGCCAGTCAGAAGTGCCTGTGGCACGCCAGCCAACGAGAAGCCGCCCGATGACAGCTGCGAGACCGGATAGGCCCGCTGCCCAGCCTGCCCCTTGGGTGCCGAGCGCTGGTACGAGCACCGAGACAAGATGAGCAACGACGCCGGTTTGCGCAAACAGTGCCAACGTCATGCCGCTGCACAACGTTAGAAAGGCGCGGTCCCGTGACAGAGATTCTCGAACCGCAATAGATCCAGTTGCAGGTATCGGATTGATCAATCCAGACGCGGTTTCCTCGGGCTCACCGTCCGGCTGTTGCCCCAAGTTCTGAGGGCTCCGTCCCAGGACGAATACTGCCAAGGCACCTAGGACAATGACCATGATCGTTCCAACCGTTAGTGCTGAAGGAATGAAACCGATCCTGTGAATCAGAATGACCCACAGGGGCGAGAAGATGACTCCGCCGACGCTGCCGCCGTTGAACGCTACACCCAGGGCCAAAGGACGCTTGGTGACGAACCAAGGCGCAACGATGTCGGTAATAGCGACGGCTCCAAGGGCTGACCATCCTGCGCCGGTGAGGAGCGCCGCTGCGTAAAGCTGTAGCAGCGTGCTCGCGAGAGCCCATCCCAGAACGCCGGATGCCATACAAAGTGCGGCGATAAAGGTGACGACTGGTAGTCCAAAGCGCCGATGTAAAAACGGAAGTCCAGGAATGATTAGGAGGCCGACCAGAAAATGCAGGGTAACGGCGCCCGAGACGAGTGCAACTGGCCAGCCGTGGGTTTGCCGCACCACTTCCAAATAAATCGGTGGGCCATAGAACCCTAGCCCCCAGCCAAACACGGCCACAACGAATGCGGCCGTGACAACGTGCCAGCCGTAGAAGCGGTTATCTCTCTCCACGCGTCTGCAACCTCCAGATACCCAGACACGCGACCCTGTTCGGTTGGATGTTGCGACGCAACGATCTGCGAGCCTACCGCCCTTGCCACTTAGTCGATTGCGTCTACGGCAGATGCGATTATCGAGTTTTTGAATGGGCGAGAAACGACATAAAAGCTTCCATTTCCGCCATGGGAAGCCATCGGCATAGCAGTGGGCGCGACCTCCTTTCACAGATTCGTAGTCCTGAGGAGCTGAATTGATGACGACAAGCCGACTTCCCGAGACTATTCCTGTAAGATTTTGCTGCAGGCAGAAGGATGCTAGTTTGACGTCGAATCGAGCATCGCCGTAAATGCAAATCCATGTCTCAGCGCCTCCTGAACTGATTGAGGATGTCAATGCGGCTTTTTCCACTCACACTCCTGCTACTGCCTTTCGCGTGTGTTGCTGTGTCCGCACAGTCGCCTTCCGCATACATAAAGACCGATGTTGTTCCGGGTTCAGAATGGCACATAGAAAAGCCAGAGTCGCTGGGTTATTCCAGCCGGAAACTCGAAATACTTCGTGCGTGGGTCGAAGCAGACGAGACCTCGTCCATGATGGTGCTGGTCCACGGACATCCCATATTTGCATACGGAGATTTGAGTCATTCCAGCCACGTCTACTCCGTTCGAAAGAGCATCCTGGCAATGCTCTACGGGAACTATGTAGCAAATGGAACGATCAATCTGAACAAGACGGTGAAACAGCTTGGCATCACAGACAAACAGCCGCTGCTCCCCGCTGAAGAAACCGCCACGCTTCGGCAACTGCTTGCGTCCCGATCAGGGGTCTACCACCCGTCTGGAAGTTCCGGCCAGGCGGACTACATGCCGAAGCGTGGCTCCCATCCTGCCGGGTCGTACTACGTCTACAACAACTGGGATTTCAATGCCGCAGGAGTAGCCTTCGAAAAGGTCACCGGCCATGGCATCTACCAAGCGGTTCAAACTGACCTTGCCGGGCCGATAGGCATGCAGGATTACAGTGCCTCCGACCAGAAGAAGGAGTTCATGCCAGAGAGCAGCTTGGGCGAGTACGCCATGAGCTTGTCTACCCGAGACATGGCGAGACTCGGACTACTAATGCTCGACAATGGTCGTTGGAACGGCAAACAAGTAATCCCCTCCAACTGGATTCGAGAAACCACTTCCATCATCACTCATTCTGCTGACATCCACCCTGACTCTTTAAGGAGAGCAGAGGATCCAGCGCGATGGGGGTATGGCTATTTGTGGTGGGTATGGGATGATCCCGCTCCTCCCAACGCACACGACGGAGATTACAACGGCTACTTCCAAGGGGCATATTCGGCAATGGGCACTGGAGGCAACTTCATCACCGTAATACCTGCCTTCTCACTCGTCGTTGTTCATCAGGTTGACCGCGACAAGAACCCTCAGGCCTCGGTCTCGTTTCCTAGCTACATGGCCATGCTTTCAATGATCCTGAACTCGTCTTGCGGTGATGATTGTGGTGCATCCACGCAGCCATCTAAGTCACGATAAACGCCGTTCTTGGAAGTTGAGGATTAATTCTCAGAAGCCAGATCCCTGAGACCTAACCCAAATATGTGGAGCAGGGCTCGTTCTCTTTAGGGTTGTGCAAGTGGCGTCCGACGCGACTTCCGTGCAACATCGCATACGACCTTTCACCCCAACGTTTGTGGCGAGGGGGCGCGTTCAAGATGCTCTGAATATAAATGTTGTATTGAGAGCCGACCTAAGTTCCCTGACAAATGAAGCCTCGTAATCACTACATCAGCCGCATCTCGTTGACATAGATGCTTCTCGCGCAGGCCATCCTACTGAATCTCGACAACAGCCTTCCCGAGGCCACTGGATTCGACGTACGCGTAAGCGGCGGCGATATCTCTCGTCGTAAAGTGCCGCTCGCTTACAAGCGGCCTTAGCTTTCCTTCGTCAGCAATTTCAGTGGTCCTTGCCATGATCTCGCCGTGATGGATGCGTCCTCTTCCCGTTTGAAGCGGAATCAAAGTGAAAACTCCGGAGTACGTGGCGCCCCGGAAGGAGAGCGGCGCGAGTGCATGCGTCCCCCAACCAAGGCAACTCGTTACATGACCGGTGTAGTATTTGGCTGCCTTGAACGACGCGTCAAGTGTTGCGCCCCCGAGGGTGTCGTAGATGATGTCGAAACCTTCTCCGTGTGTGTATTCGGAGACATATTGGTCTACGCTCTTCTCTTTGTAGTCGATCGCCGTTGCGCCGTAGGATTCAACAATTGTGAACTTTTCCTTGGAGACAGTCGCAAAGACCTCGGCTCCGAGAGCCTTGGCGATCTGGACCGCCAAATGTCCGACACCGCCAGCGCCAGCCTGCACCAAGACTCTCTTGCCGGACGAAACGTTGGCTCTATCGACCAGTCCCTCCCACACAGTAATCGTGTTCAGAGGGAGGGCCGCGGCCTCTCGCATACTCAGGTTTTGAGGTTTCAATGCCAGCAGTTCTGCATCGGCTGCTATGTACTCCGCAAGGGTGCCCTGTAAACCGCCGACTCCGCCGACCATCCCATAGACTTCGTCGCCTGGCTTGAACTTCGTCACACCATGTCCAACCTCGACCACCGTGCCCGCCATATCGAGTCCCAAGACCGCAGGGAGTGGCTGCTTAGCGTGATCGGCTTTGGCAGCCCTGATCTTCGTGTCGAGCAAGCAAACGCCACTAGCGGCGATCTTTACCAATACCTCGCCAGTCTTGGGCTCCGGACGGGGAACCTCCAACTCAATAAAATCGCCACCCTCTTGCTGTACGACCCACACGCGATGATTCATCGGCTCTCCTTCTAAGGTGGCTCACTCGCGAGCAGTCGATAGATCTGACTGACTGGAGGTTGTGATATCAAAAGCTCGTATTGAATTTGAAAAATGCCTGTCACATATGCCTGATGCCATGTGACGCGTTGCGGCAGTAGCCCGCCTTACAACTATGCCTCGCAGAGTTGCGCAAGCGCTATTACAGGTTTCTATACGAGGCGAAGGGATAACTCGCAGCATTGCATAGGGGAAGGACTGATCTCTCAGGGCAGCATTTCCCCGGTCGATGGGCTCATTGCGAGCGTGTAGGCATAGTCGGAATATTGAAGCTGAGGGTCGTTCCAGCGTCAGGATTGGGCGTGACCTGCAGATGGCCGCCATGCGATTCGATAATTGTTTTACAGATGGTGAGGCCCATCCCCATCCCGTTCTTCTTCGTCGTAAAGAACGCTTCGAATGCCCGGTCTAAAGCAGCAAAGCCTGCTCCACGATCGCTCACGGAGACGGAAACCTCCGATGGTCGATAGGACTGTATTTTGACTTGGATGATGCGGTCTGACTCGACTCCATCCATCGCATCGACAGCATTGTGAATAAGGTTCCACATCACTTGTTGAATTTGGAGTCGGTCGGCATAGACCGGCGGGATCTGATCGTGCTCACTAATCTGGACGGAAATGCGCTTCCGAAGAAGTTCATCCCGCATCAGTCGAACGACTTCATTGAGAGCAAGGTGGATGTCCATCGACTCTTTCGATGGCTCGGACTTTCGGAAGAGCGCCCGGACCTTCTGAATCACCTTGGCAGCGTCCTTTCCATCTTCGATGGCAATCAAGGCAGACTCTTTCGCTCGGTCGATGTTTGGTGGGTCGGCGGAAAGCCACGATAAACATGCCTCTACGTTCATGTTCGCTCCGAACAATGGCTGAGCGACTTCATGGGCAATAGCTGCGGCAAACTCAGCTACAGTTGCAAACTGCGCAGAGCGCGATAGCCGCGCCTGCGTTTCTCCAAGTGTCTCTTCAGCTCGCTTTTGCGCGTCAATGTTGAAGTCGATCCCATACCACCGCAATGGGGCGCCAGACTCATCGCGTAACAGTTGCGCCAGGACCAGGAACCACTCATAGACCCCGTCGGCACGGCGCATGCGGTAAGACCACTCATACGGGCCGCCGGTTTCGAGGGCCTTCTTCCATGCCATGTTCGTATGAGCCACATCGTCTGGATGAAGGAAGTTGGCCCAACCCTCCCCCGTGAATTGTTCTGCAGTCGCTCCGGAGTAATTGAGAAGCCTCTGGTTCACGTAAAAGTTTTCGCCGTTCGGCCCCGCGCACCAGACGAATGCAGGAATAGTCTCGACGATCAGCCGGAGATCATGTTCCGCTCGACGAAGTTCGTCCTCAACCCGCTTTTGCTCGTCCATGCAGACAAGAGCACCGAACCATCGAACGTTTTTACCGTTCTCGTCGCGCATCGACTCGCCAACAGCCTTGAACCAATGGAAAACTCCGTCTCGGTTTCTCATCCGGAATTCGTCTTCGTACGACTGCTCGGACCGCATCGCCTCGTACCACTTGCTTGCAATGCGGTCTCGATCATTGGGGTCGAGATACTCTTGTCTCTTCTGTTGTTCGGCATACGCCCCGCTCCGATCCTCGAAGACGCCTCGCTCAACTCCGGTGTAGTCGAGAAGCCATTGGTTGACAGAAAAAGTACTCCCGTCTGCTGATCCAGCCCAAGCGCCGACCGGGATTCGATCAAGTTTTAGGCGTGCTTCATGAAGCTTCTTAGTAGCGGCATCTTTTACGCGCTCCGAATGCCGGAATCGCGAGACAGACCAAGCCATGAGAGCGCACGTAATCACGATCTCAAAGAGACCACTGGGCCGTAATGCAACGTAACCGGGAAGGTAAAGCCCAATAAGCATGGCCAAGGAAGCCAACAGACCTGGCCAAAGACCGCTCGCATACGAAGCGAGAAATACGACCGCGATACAAGGTAAGAGCGGATGATTCAGTTGCAATCCCAAAGCCATTCCCGCAAATCCAAGCACGATGGCAAGAAGATACTGAGCCTTCGTCGGCGCGTCTCCGGGCTTGAGCGACCACCCCTTGGCCAGTGGGATTGAAGGCACAACGTCCTCCTGATGAGATACAGAGAAACTGGCTGCGGACCCTCGGGACCTGATTCGAACTCGCCCGGTACGCCTGGCCACTCAGGGTACATCCACTGCCGCCCCCCACAGACAACGCGGGGATGGATCTGCGGGTGCACTGAACCCTCAGTATACGGCTTTCCTATCTATGCCTTGAAGTGGAAGGCCGCGGACTGGAGGTCGCCCTTGTCGGTGTGAATCGAGCTCACACAGATGCGAGTCTGCTCTGGCACAAATGGGTTTTCCAGGAAATACTCGACGGGATTGTCAGAGGGGGCATGCGTTGGATGGGCTGGTGCTGGAGACATTAAGCCTGTGGCAGTGCGCTTACACGTCCTTCACTATGACCCTGTCAGCGCGGAGTACCTGACTCCCGTCAGCTTCTCTGAGAGAAGCCAGAGTTCGGAAGCGAGTGCTTCATCGAGAGCCCTGCGTGGGACTGGCACCTCAGTCGGAAGGCCTTTTGCTTGAAGAAAGCCATCTGGGCCGTAATAGCGTCCTGCCTCTGCTTCGTTGGAAGTTGCAGCGTACAGAGTGGGCAGCGCTCCATGTGCTGCATCGTGAGATGCGATCGGTTTTAGAATCGCCGCGATCAGCTTGATTCCAAGGCTGAGTTCAGCGCTTTGCAGATTAGTGATCGCATAACCGGGATGACAAGCGATGCTCATCAAATGCGTGCGACTTTGCTGAATCTTCCTCTGGAGTTCAACCGCAAAGATCAGATCGGCAAGCTTGGAACGGGCGTAGGCGGGATTCAGGGCGTATCTCTTTTCCATTCCGATATCCTTGAGGTCCAACTTTCCCTGGCTGGCAGCCGCACTTGCCACAGTCACGATCCGAGGCGATTGCGTCATCAGAAGCGTTGGCAAGAGAAGTCCGGTCAAAGCGAACGGACCCAAGAAATTAGTGCCCAGAGTACGCTCGAACCCATCGACTGTCGTCCTGCGTTGCATTGTCGCCATCGCGCCGGCATTGTTGATCAGGATGTCGAGAGGCTGGTTTGCTTCCCTGGACGCGAAGTCTCTCACCGACTCAAGACTGGACAGATCAAGCTTTGCGTGTCTGACGCGCGCTGTGGGAACCACCTCCCGAATCCGACGGACTGCGTCTTGCCGCTTCGCATCATCTCGTGCTGCCACTACGACGTCAGCGCCAACCTGGGCCAAGACGCGAGCGGTCTCCCAACCAATGCCACTAGTCGCGCCAGTAACGATGACTCTCTTTCCTGATTGCTCAGGCACATGCGCGGTGATCCAGGATTCAATCGTCATTTCTTCACTCATAGTTGCGACATCCGAAATCAATGATTCGTCACACGCATTTTGTAAATTCGGATCGGATAGACGACCTGAGATTTGCCGCCTTGGAAAGGCGCGATCTTGTCCAATTGGGCCACCGGCATCCACAGATACCCGTCACCATCTATCCACATGGCATCCGGCCAATCAAGCCGTGTGTCTTCAAGAATTACCTTTATCTGACCGACGGGATCTATCGACAAAATCCGACGTTTCTCCACGTCGCTCAGATAGATTGTTCCGGAAGAGTCGATCGCCGTGCCGCCAGTCGAGGGCGTGTTCGCCCAGTGACTCACCTTTCCGCCGAGTGCCGTCTTCGAAATGTGAGGGTCTTGGAGATACTGGGTTTCAACCCGATACATCGGTCCAGTGAGTGCCTGATAGTACAGATACTTGCCGTCGGGAGAGACTTCAATTTGATCGGCGTGGATCATGACGTCTTTTCCGTCTACGGTGCGTAAAACATTCCCACTGGCGACGACAGGACGCCGCGCCGTGGTAGAGTCATGATTCTCAAGAACGCGGCGTGCCTTACCTGTAGTTAGATCGAGCACAATGAGCGCAGGCCTACCGGCGTCTGTAAGAAACGCATACTGTCCGTTAAAGCGAACATCATCGACAAAACTATCTTCGTGCGTGCACTCGTCGAGCGGGAAAATCCGCGCGACCTCATTGTGCGTGAGATCGAGCGCTACCAGCTTCACTCCGCCGTGGATAATCCTTGCGCCAAACTTTGGCGTCCCTGTATCGACGACCCAAAGTAAGCCATCAGGACCGATGCGCATCGAGTTGGTTCTGACGAAGGAATGCTCAGTAGGGCGTCCTGGCGCCCATCCGTTCCAAGCGTCATCGGGAAACGATGTGACTTTGCCGTCTTTTCCCAGCTCTCCGATCCGCATGCCGGAGGAACCGTCCATATGCGGGTATTCGAAGAAGACGCGGCCGCCGGCAGTTGTTGTGACGCCAGTGATGATCTGTTGCGAAGAATACACCTCAATCAGCGGATCTTTGTCCTTACCCTGTGCGGTCACGCAAACGATCTCCGGGAAAAGAAATATGGAAAGAGTGAACGCCTTGGACAATGCGGCCCTCGACGCAGATGCCAAGTTTCTGAACATCGGAGCTCTCCGTTTCTGGATAGTGTCTTACGCTTGCTCGCGGGACGCCGTTTGGGCGTCCCGCGAAGAGATCTGTATTCTGCGGAGACAAGAGCGGGAGTTATTTGAGCGCAACGGGCCCGCCGTCGATCTTGATGCGGAACAAGGTGTAGGGCTTTTCGCGAAGGTCGACTCCTTCATGGAAGCCGGCCTGCCGATTCAGCTGATTGGCCGTGAAGTAAAGGTAACCGTCCGACGCCACCGACATGGTGTCCGGCCATAGCACCCGCGGGTCATGGACGATCGTCTTCCACTCACCATTGGCTTGCCGCTGACGGATGCCGTTGTGCTCGTAATCACCGGCGTAGACTCGGCCCTTGTCGTCAGACTCAAGCCCGTCCGACGCGCCCTTCTCTCCCAGGTCGACTACTGCCTTCGATACAGCCTCATCATTGGCGGAGCGGTCAAGGAGCAGCGACGTGGGAATCGAATACAGGTGGCGGCTCGAAAGCGGGCAGTAGTACAAGGTCTTTCCTTCGGGGGAGAGAGCGATGCCATCAGAGGCTACGTTGAACGGTGCGGGAGCCTTACCGCGCTCGCGGTTGGCGAGACGTTCTCCTTCCACAATCGGAATGAACGTGGGGTCTGGTGACGTCGAAGGATGACCGGTAAGCTTGCGCCAGCTCTCCCCACTCGCCAGATCGACCACAATGATGCCGCCTGGCCCGCTGACAGAAGAGTCAGTAATATATGCGACACCTTCCTTGCCTTCGCGAAGATCAAAGCGCACATCGTTGATGTAGGTCGTCGAAAGAACGGTCGAACGAGGAAAGACGATGGTCTTCACAACTTTGTTGGTTGAGAGATCCACCGCAACCAGCTTCGCTGCCCCTTCGATGGGTGTGGAGAACTTGGGCGCGGCGGTATCCAGAATCCATAGCCGGTTGCGGGCGTCCACGACAACGCTCTGGACGCTGCCAAGCGTCTCCGCCTGGCGTGCTGGATCAAACTTGTTGATCTCTTTATTAGGATAGGCGATGACCTGCCCATCCTTGATCAGACCCACCGTGAATGGAACGTCGTCTCCCCATCGGGGGAAGTTGATGAAAATCCGGCCGTCATTTGCGACAGTGACACCTGTGGGCATCGCGTCATGGAATTGGAATACCGGTTCAATTTCGCCAATTGTCTTATCCGTGGCAAATTTCGTATACATAACGCCTGCTTTCTTCTGACGATCCGACCCATCCGTCTGAACAGATTTTGGAGCGGCGGCTATCAGGGATTGTGTTGGTCTCAAAGAACTCTGGGCGTGTGCTCCGGCTGCGGCCACGGAGCACAGCACCATCAGTGATCTCACCACTGGTGACATCTTGAGGATCATTGCTATGCGCCAAGGGCCGCTAGAACGGCGTCGCGTCCGGCTTCAGCCACTTGAACATCCTGCTCGGTGGTGCCTGAACCTACTCCAATCGCACCGAGCACCTCACCGCCGTGAATGATTGGGAAGCCTCCACCGAGATTGGTGATACCTCCCTTGCTTGCGGTCGCGAGATTTGCGCCAAACTCAAAGGGGATGCCGCCAGTGGGGATCCCGAGTGAAGCGGAAGTTTGTGCTTTGGCGATGGCAGGTTCAAATGCGAGAACTGCGGCGCCCTCCACACGCGCAAATGCCAGGACATTCCCACCTGCATCAACCACCGCGATGCACTCGGGGGCAGAGATCTGGCGCGACTTCGCAACGGAAGCCTCAATGGCAATCGCTGCGGCTGCATACGTGAGCTGTTTCCGGTCTTGTACAAGCGTGTTCTTCGACATGAAATCTCCTTGATGGATGTGACGTTGTGGCTCGTGCAGTCCAAATTGATTAGAAGCCGGTGAGAACGATCTTTCCGTGGGAACGGCCGGTCTCCAACAGCGCATGAGCCTTCCTGAGATTGGCGGCATTGATCGTTCCGTAGTCGTGCGCGGAAGTGGTCCGAATTGTGCCCTTGTCTACCAAGTCCGCAAGTTGGTCCAAAATGTGGTGCTGCTCGACCATATCGGGCGTCTGGAACATGGAACGAGTGAACATAAGTTCCCAGGAGATGGTCGCGGCTTTTCGCTTGAGTGGCTTTGAGTCGAGGGACTTGGGATCGTCGATTACACCGATACGACCTTGTGGGGCGAGCAGTTCCACAAGCGCGGGGTAATGCTCCTCGGTGGCGTTGAGACTCGCAACATAGTTCACCGGTGGAACTCCGAGGTCAATAATCTGCTCCGGCATCGACTTCGTGTGATCGATGATCGAGTGTGCGCCCAGCGCTAGACACCAATCCTTGGTCTCCGGCCGCGATGCGGTTGCGATGATGTGCAACTTGGTCAGATGTCGGGCGATCTGTAGGAGGATGGAACCCACGCCTCCGGCCGCGCCGGTGACGAGGAGGCTACCCTCACCACCGTCGCGCGGAACGAGAAGCCGATCAAAGAGTAGTTCCCATGCCGTCAAGGTCGTTAGGGGGAGAGCGGCAGCTTGGCTGAAATCGAGAGACTTCGGCTTCTTGCCAACAATTCGCTCATCCACGAGATGAAATTCGGAATTAGTACCCGGACGAGTAATAGATCCGGCATAGAAGACCTCGTCTCCCGGCTTGAACATAGCCACCCCAGTCCCGACAGCCTTGACGATCCCCGAAGCATCCCAGCCAAGGATCTTGTATTGTCCTTCCTCGGGTTTGCTGGTCGCGCGCAATTTCACATCCGCCGGATTCACGGAAATTGCCTTTACTTCGACGAGCAGATCGTGGCCTGTTGCAGTAGGAGTTTCGATCTCGATATCCATCAGTGAGTTCGGGTCGGAAATGGGAAGTGGTGTCTTGTACCCAATCGCTTTCATTGCATCTCCGTGTACTAAAGGTGTCCGCCGTTTGCTGTTGATCACGCAATTCAACGTCAACACTATTGCCTTGTTTACGTAGGCGTCTATTCGAGATTTCTCGTATAACAGCCGCCGAGAGGAAGGCGTTATGATCACTGCGTCGCTCAGCCGGGATCTCCTTCTCGGACACCGTCGGTTGAGGTCGAGTCGTATACTTGATGACGAATCGCTCACCTTTCACCAATCGCTGAGCTGTTGATTGGCGCAAGGCCCAACGGAGAAGCACGCATGAATATGGTGGATGCGGTCGTCTATGTTGTCGACGATGACAGTCGGGTAACCCGAGGACTCTCGAACCTACTTGCGGCGGAAGGTTATAAGGTTGTCACCTTTGCCACTGCTGAGCAGTACATTTCTTTCGAGCGCAGCGATTCCGTTTCTTGCCTCGTACTGGACCTTGAACTTCCCGACATCAATGGGTTGGAGCTGCAGCAAAAACTTGCTGAGACTCAAGGTCCCCCCATCATCTTCATAACGGGTCACGGTGATATCCCTTCCGGCGTAAAGGCCATGAAGAATGGCGCGATTGAGTTCCTCACCAAGCCGATAGAGTCCGCGCAATTGCTCGAAGCGATACGTTTAGGCGTTACAGTTGACCAAAAGAGACGGCGTGAACTTCTTGATTCTGCTTCTCTCCGAACACGTCTGGCTTCGCTGACACCTCGAGAGGTCGAGGTCTTTCGACTTGTAGTTGCTGGTTTCCTTAACAAGCAAGCAGCAGCGGAACTCGGTATTACGGAGACGACAATCGACGTTCATAGAGGCCGAGTGATGCGCAAGATGAAAGCCAGTTCTCTCCCGGATCTGGTAAGGATGTCGACCCGGCTAGGCATTCTGGCTGATGCCTGAACCACTCCTTGGTATTGGAGAGCTGGCATGTTGAAGATCGAGCGCGAGCCGATACGTTGAACCACGTGAGTTGAGGATGAATCTACATGGATCGTAGGAAGGCGTTCGTAGTTGCTGTGGTCGATGATGACAGACGAATCCTGCGATCACTCAAAAGCCTCCTGGAGTCAGTCGGGTATGCCCCTCAGTTGTTCAAATCTGCGGAGGCTTTTCTGGCTGCCAACGGGATCTTCGAATGTGATTGCTTAATCTCAGACATTGGTCTTCCCGGCATGAGTGGAATCGATCTCAGGGATCTTGTGATTGATTCTCGTCCATCTCTTCCGGTCTTTCTTCTTACCGGAAGGGCTGAGTTGCAGCCGCAGGCCGAAAAGTCCCGGCACCGCGGAGAACTCTTTCTCAAGCCGCTCGACGGGCACCATCTCCTGGAAACTCTCAATGGCGCGCTAAACGGACCGGCTCTGTAGCAGCTCGGTTCTCCTTCCCCATTCAGCGCCTCACCAGAAGACAGTCCACTCGAACTCTCACTCACATAACCAGCTCCCAGGTTAGGGAAAGCTGTAATAGCGCGCGCGCGTCGCGACTGTGCATAGTTGTGGAGCGACAACACAGGCCGGGTCCACCCCCCAGCTTCGAAGGGGAGCGACGCTTCGACCGCATTACAAAGCGGGATCAAGCAGAGTCGTCGTGGGAACCTCAGCTGCGATGCTGCGCGCACTTATCTCGTGAAGCTCAAAGGACAGATGATGCTGACACTCGGTGGAATTAAGAATGCAACCGTTCGCACGGTCATTGTGCCTCTGCGTAGGCCTGTGATTGCAGACATTGGTGAGTTTCGGACATGGCCTTTGATCCTCACTGACATCGAAATGGATAACGGCGTGATTGGTTCAAGCTATATCGCGCCCTATCGATCTCACGCGGTTCCATCCGTTGTTGCGGAGATCCGAGACATCGTTGACCAACTGACGAGACGTTCTGCTCCTTTCGAAGGATTTCAGACAGCACAAAAAGCACTCAACGTCATTGGCGTAAGTGGAGTATCGACGCTTGCCACCGCCGCCGTGGACATGGCCCTCTGGGACGCTCTTGCGAAACAGGCAGAACTCCCGCTTGCTTGTCTTCTAGGCGGCACAGTCGGCCCTGTCCGCACCTACAACAGCAATGGTCTCTGGCGTCACAGTGTGGATACTCTGGGCCAAGAAGCGAAGGACCTGCTGACTGAAGGAGGTTTCACTGCCCTTAAGTTGCGTCTCGGCAATGAACACCTCTATCAGGATCTCGCGGCTATCAACGCGGTGCGAGATGCGATCGGTACGCACGTTGACATCATGGTGGACTTCAACCAGGCGCTCGGTCTGGGCGATGCGATTCGTCGCTGCTGTGACCTCGATGAGCAAGGACTGTATTGGATCGAAGAGCCAATCATCTACAACAACATCTCTGGCTATGCCGAGATTGCAAAGCGGATCACGACCCCACTTCAGATGGGCGAGAACCTATATGGTGAGCGCGATCTCATGAACTTCGTCCTCGCTAAGGCAGCTCATTATGTGATGCCTGACCTAATGAGAATCGGAGGAATCAGTGGCTGGCTGAGGACTTCTGGTGTCGCTGCTGCAGCCGGCATACAAATGTCAAACCACCTTTATCCGGAGATCTGTGCCCATCTGTTGCGTGTAACTCCCACGGCTCATTGGTTGGAATTTGTCGATTGGGCAAGCCCGATCCTTGCCGAGCCACTTAGCCCGGCAAATGGGCAAATCACCGCAGTGAACAAGCCCGGTATCGGTATTTCTTGGGACGAGACCGCAGTGGCAAAGTACGCAATCTCCATATGAACGAGTCATCGCCGCATATGCCTTACGCGGCGATTTGTTTTGAATTGATAAAGAAAAGAGGTTGGAAGATGGCGACAGTTCGGGAAGTCTTGTTTGATCTAATGCGTCAGTTGGGTATGACGAAAATCTTTGGGAATGTTGGCTCTACGGAAGAGCCAATGTTGAAAGACTTCCCATCTGATTTCGAATACATCCTCGCACTCCAGGAATCTGTGGCAGTCGCGATGGCTGACGCGTACGCGCAAGCTTCGGGCAAATGTGCCCACGTCAATCTGCATACCGCCGCCGGCAGTGGCAACGGTATGGGGAATATCGAGTCGGCGTTTTACAACCGCACGCCCTTGATCATTACCGCCGGCCAGCATATGCGCGAGATGTTGATCCACGAGCCCTACCTGACCAACAAGAACCCGTGGGTCCAGGCGGAGCCCTGGGTCAAATGGAGCTATGAACCGGCGCGCGCTGAAGATGTTCCCGCGGCCTTTCTGCGTGCCTATGCCACGGCAATCCAGGCACCCGCGGGTCCTGTCTATCTCTCGTTGCCTATGGATGACATGGACCGCGAGTGCCCTGGTCTGCCTTACCCACGGAAGATCGAGGCGAGACTGTCTGCGGGTAAAGACGTTTTGGCGCCTGTCGCTGAGGCATTGGCCGAATCAAAGACGCCTGTGCTGGTCATGGGTGGCGCAGTGGATCAGTGTGACGGGTGGTATGACGCAATCGCACTCGCCGAAAAGTTGAATGCTCCAGTGTTTTCCGCTCCTTTCGAAGGACGTCCCGGCTTTCCTGAAAACCATCCCTTGTTCCATGGCGGTCTTCTAAGCGGAATGAGTTCTGTGTGCAAGCAGCTGGAAGGGTATGACCTGGTGATCGTGATTGGCGCACCTGTCTTTCGCTACTATCCCTATGCACCGGGCGAGCCTCTGCCCAAGGGCACCCGTTTGATCCAGTTGACTGACAGTGCAGAGGAAGCTGCACGAGCGGTTGTCGGCGAGAGTATCCTCTGCGATCCGGGTCGAGCCTGTGCCACCCTTGTTGAACTGCTGCCGACGACGACACGCAAAGCGCCAGCGCCGGTCGCTCCGTCTCCGGAACCGAAGGTGGACAAGATCATCACGGCCGACTATGTCTACTACACCATCGAGAGGCTCCGCCCCAAGGATTCCGTGATCACGCAGGAGTCCCTTTCGACATTGGGGCAGTTGAGGGATCGAATTCGCACAACTGAGCCTCGCTCGTTCTTTTCGATGTTCAGCGGCGTACTGGGATACGGCCTGCCCGCAGCGGGAGGCGTTGCGATAGCGGAGCGCGAGATCGGCTCCAATCGCAAAGTGATCTGCATCGTCGGTGATGGCGCTGCCCAGTATGTCATCCAATCGCTTTGGACCGCGGCTCAGCACAAGCTCCCTGTGTTCTACATCGTGATGCGAAACCATGCATACAACATCCTGAAATCGTTCAGCGAGTATCTCGTTGCTCCAGAGGTGCCAGGCTTTGATCTTCCCGGCATCGACTCCGTGCTGCTAGCGAAGGGCTACGGCTGTGATGGGGCGTATGTCTCTGATCCATCGGAACTCGATGCGGCCATTCGCAAGGGATTGGAATGCACAGCCCCATACGTCTTGCAGATCGAGGTTGACGGCACTGTTCCCCCTCTCCTAGGAAGCATTGGACCAAGGACGCAGTATGAGCTGCTTGAAGTGGAGTAACGACCGAGACGAAGTGATCGCCATATGGGTTCCACCGATTTCACTCACATGGAGAAAGCATGACCAAGCCAAGCACTACTGATCTGGTAGCACGGCGCGATCAAGCGTTGATGTCGCACACCGATGTCCCAGCCGAATCGGTGAAAGAGATTTCCGGTTCTCTTACCGCCTTGTTGGCTGATGTATTTGCCCTCTACATCAAGACCAAGAACTTTCACTGGCATATGAGCGGGCCCCACTTCCGCGACTATCACCTTTTGCTTGATGAACAGGGTGAGCAACTGTTTGCGATCACGGACGATATTGCCGAGCGTGTTCGAAAGATAGGCGGAACGACACTTCGTTCGATTGGACACATCGCTCGCGTGCAGCGAATCGCCGACAATGATGCTGATTTTGTGACAGCTCAAGACATGCTGGCCGAGCTTTGGGAAGACCACAAGGCGCTGATCCTGAGCATGCGTGCCGCACACACACTTTGCGACGACGCCTGCGATGTCGCTACGACGAGCCTGCTTGAGAATTGGATCGACGAGGCGCAACGCCGTGCATGGTTCCTCTTCGAAGCCACCCGTATCCAGCAAGCATGACGTGGTCACTGCCTTTAGCGAAGGCTTTATAGAAGCACGTAATAGCCCACGAGTAGAGCTACCTGACATGCAGTGACGGTGCTCATCATCCGACTGTTTAGCAGAAATCAACCCCATCCGTACGCGGAATACAGGAGCACACGTGGCATACCAGACGATAAATCCAGCAACCGGAGAAACTCTCAAGACATTTCCCGGAATTACCGATAGCGAACTAGAGAAAGCAGTGAGCCTTGCACAAACGGTGTTCGAGACGGATTGGCGTCAACGCTCAATTGCTGACCGGGCAAAGATTATCTCTGCTGTCGCGGCGAAACTGCGCGAGAAGTCTGAGGAATATGCCCAGTATCTAACCCTTGAAATGGGTAAGCTGATCGCTGAGGCGCGTGGAGAAGTCGCCCTGTCAGCAGATATTTTGGATTACTACGCAGGCCGCGCCGAGAACTATCTCAAGCCACAAGAGATCGACGGCGCGCCAGAAAATCTCGTGGAGACTCGTCCCTTGGGGATCATCCTCGGTGTCGAGCCATGGAATTTCCCCTACTACCAGCTGGCTCGCGTCGCAGGACCGCAGCTAATGGTTGGAAATGTGGTGATGATCAAACACGCTGGCAGCGTCCCTCAGTCAGCGCTCGCCTTCGCTCGGCTCTTTGAGGAGGTTGGCGCACCGGCGGGTATTTATACGAATATCTTCGCTAGCTTCGACCAGGTCGCCCACCTGATTGACGACAAGCGAGTACGCGGTGCTACGGTCACGGGCAGTGAGCGCGCTGGAGCTGCGGTCGCAGAGCGGGCAGGAAAGAATCTGAAAAAATCCGTTATGGAACTCGGAGGAAGTGATCCTTTTATCGTCCTCGAAGACGCTCCTTTGGAACCGACACTCGATAACGCCCTTTGGGGTCGCATGAACAACACCGGACAAAGCTGCGTCGCCGCCAAGCGCTTCATCGTTGTCGGCAAAGAGCGGGGTAAAGCATTTCTCGACGGGATCGTGAAACGTATGGGCGGCCTTGTAGCCGGGGATCCAACCGATCCGGGTACGACCCTAGGACCTGTCTCTTCAGAGAACGCAATGAAGACCCTCTTGCACCAGATTGAGGTTGCCGAAAAGAACGGCGCTCGCGTGGTCCTCGGTGGCAAGCGCGTTGATCGCCCCGGCTTTTACGTCGAGGCCACAATCCTCGCAGACATTGGCAAAGAGAACCCAATTTATGTGCAGGAACTCTTCGGGCCGGTAGCTTCCTTCTACGTGGTCGAAACAGAAGATGAAGCCATTGAATTGGCAAATGCAACACCATTTGGTCTAGGTGGCTCCGTCTTCACGGGAGATCTCGATCATGGTCGCCGCGTCGCTGAGCGCGTGGAGAGTGGGATGGTGTTCGTGAATCATCCGACCTGGACGGCTCCCAATTTGCCTTTTGGCGGCATCAAGAACTCAGGCTATGGGCGGGAGCTTTCGGAACTTGGGTTCGGAGAGTTCGTCAATCGCCGCCTGGTAAGTGTTTCCCCTGTCGGTGCACCTCCTCCTGGGGTGAACCAAGGGGGCTGATGGTAGTCATAGCCGTTGCCAAGGTGAAAGCGCAGCGTGGGCAACGAGTCCGATACGAACTCGTTGCCCACGCTTCCAGAACTTCCGACGGATGACTTCCGAGAAGCCGACTTCCCATTACCAATTCAAAGCGGAGCATGCCTGTGCTCCGTCGGAGACGGCTATGGTTCAATCTCACGGAAGGCATACTTACGGACACTCCTCAGTATGTGCTGAGCGGTTGCTTCGTGCGGAGCAATGCTCGCCAATGTAACCGCACCGACAAGAGCACTACTGATCGCGATGGCAAGCTCCTTAGGTTGCGGCTTATTCATTTTGGCGAGATGGGTCTCAAGAAGACTGGCGAACCTCTCATAACCCAGAAGGGCTACGCTTCGTACCTCTTCGCTCGTCCGTTTCAACTCCGATCCGAGCATCGCAAGAGGGCATAGCTCCACATCGCTGACAGTGGGCGATTGGCTAAGGTACAGCGTGATGATTGTCTTTAGCGCATTACGAGACGACATTCCGGCGGTGCGCTCTTCAAACATCTCGAAGAGGTCTGTCAAGACCTTCTGGTATGCCGCCTCCAGCAACTGTTCTTTGGAATCGAAGTGGCGATAAAACCCACCCTGCGCAATCCCAGACGCCGACATGATCTCTCTCGTGCCCACAGAAGAAATCCCGTCTGTGAGAAACAGTCGAGACGCATTCGATACGATCCGCGATTTTGATTCAGCAGTGTCCAATCTCGATTTCCGCATGAACCACCTCGTAAGAATATTGTCGCATCTTTTAGAGTTCGACAGACCTCTAAAAGATGCACGCTATCGAACCGAGCGGCGTAAAGGAAAGGAACACTCTATGAAAAACCGCGAATCACCTCAAAAAAGCGCCGACGACAGGCGCTTCCTTGTAACAGGGGCGACCGGCGACACGGGCCGACCCACGGTCAAACTGCTGCGTGAGAAGGGATACCGGGTCCGAGCGTTGGCCAGGAGAGAAGACCAGCGTGCGCAAGACCTGCGCGAACTGGGTGCGGAAGTTGTGATCGGCGACATGTTGAATCTCAACGATATGCGACAGGTTCTCAAAGGAGTGACGGGCGCTTACTTCGTCTTTCCTCTGGCTGAAGGTCTGGTTGAAGCGTCCGTCATCTTCGCCCAGGCAGCAAAGGAAGAGAAACTCGGGCTCATCGTCAACATGTCACAAAAGCAATCGCGTCCCGTTGCTCACAGTCCCGCGACCACGAAGCATTGGCTCACCGAGCAGGTGTTTACTTGGTCCGGTGTTCCCACCGTCCATCTGCGAGTGACGTTCTTTGCGGAGTGGCTGCTCTATATTGCCCATCTCATTCGTCAGGGTCGCTACGTAACTCCGTTCGATGCAGAGAGCCGGTTCGCCCCAATCCCTGCGAGCGATATTGCGCGCGTGATCGTCGGAACACTCGAACACCCGGAACGGCATGGGGGGGCCACGTATCAGATCCACGGTCCCGTCGAGTACAGCCATAAGGAGATTGCTGATGTGCTGTCGAAGACACTCAACAAGCCTATCCACTTCGAACAGGTGACGGTACCGGACTTCCTTAAACTCTTGGGTATGGAAGGCGATAAAGCGAAACAGGCACACTTTGAAGCAGTTCAAATCGACCAGCAGGAAGGCCTTTTGGTCGGGACCGATAGCACAGGCACTGAGATCATCGGCCAGCCACTCATGACTCTGGAAGAGTTTATCCTCGATAACAAAAACGCCTTGAACTAGCTGAAAGCGCGGAGACGGCAATCGAGTGTCCGCGCTCTTTAGCTCTTTGTGTGAATTGAGCCGGTCAATACCTATAAACGCGGTTCTCGGAAGTAAGCGCTGCAGAGAGGAGAGGGGAAAAGTGCAGGAAGGGGGAACGTCGTCCTGCCGAGCAGCCGGCGAGCCGGAAGCCCGCGGGAACGTGGGTGCAGGGAGAAACCGAAGCGGTGTCTTCCTGCCCGATTTTAGGCAGCAAAACAATTGAGAGGCGGCAGGTTCGCCGCCCCTCGAAGGATGTGGCGCTAGGCTGCTTTCTTGGACTTGGGTACCGGTTTGGCGACGAGCTTAGGTTCCTTCTTCGCTTTGGCCTTCGCAGCAAACTCCTGCTTCACCGTCTGGCCGATGGCCTCGGTGTCTACCTTGTACAAGGTAGCGGCATCCTTGAGGACACTCGTTCCGTTGTGACGGGATGCAGCGAGAAGGATGGTCGCCTCGACCATAAGCCTGGACAACGTACCTTCATCGGCGCGGCGCATGAAGGCTATCAGCGTTCTTGCAACGCTTCCTTCATCGCGCTTCTGGCGGATGCCGTGCTGTCGGGCTAGCGTCTCGATGCGCGATTCATCCAAGATGCCGACCAACTTCTCCAGTACGAAGAACAGGTCGCGTTTGAGCAATCGCACTGGGACGGCGGCACCGATGGCAGAGAGGACACGCAACCCGGTTGCATTGGCGATAGCTTGGTCACGGCGCTGCTTTTCCTGCTCGGCCTTCCACTTCGCCTCATCCCGTCCGCTGGTTTGCTTGGGATGATGCACCGGGCAGTTCAGGTTCGCGCACACCTTGTGGATGGTGCCGACATCACTGCCCTCGGTGATGATGGCCTCCGTGGTGTACTTGCATTCTTTGTACTCAGGACGCTTCGCCTCATCCTTCGATGCGGGGCGTTCGTCTCGAATGACGGTGTACTTGTTGCGTGGCAGGACGGAACTGCCTTCCTGCTGCGCACCATAGGCAGTGCTGATCTGTATTAGTTCCGGTTTCGCGGCGATGGTCTTGGCAACGTGTGCGTCTACCTTGGCCTGATAGCAGGTTGGGTCGGTGCATTGGTCACCCTGCTTGCCGAGGTCATCTCCGAAGAGCAGCTTGTTGTGGCCTGTGCGCTTGGGGCAGTCGGCGCAACTGCCAGCGGTCGGCAGAAGCTGCGTATCGCGCTTATTGAACGGCGCATCCTTGAGAATGAGCAAGACGTTGGTCGCAATCCAGAACTGAAGATTGCGGACAGGTAGCAGGACACGGGTAGGCTTGTCGCCGCCGTTGTATACCTCCTTGAAGCACGCCCGAAGCGCGGGTTTCTGTTGTTCGGGTGGCAGCTTCGCCAGCAAAAGCGCATGTCCGACGCCGACATGATCTTGATAGAACGCGGCAGCGGCCTCATCGCACAGATCGGTGAGTTTCAGGCGGGTGGTGATATAGGCGGGAGTCTTGCCAACTTTCGCGGCGATCTGCTCGACGGTGTAGGTCGGCTCTGCGAGGGACAAGAGGCGCTTGTATCCCTCGGCTTCCTCCATTGGGTGCACATCGCGGCGTTGCAAGTTCTCAACGAGTTGCGCCTCCAACACTTCGGCATCGCTCATCTCGCGCACAAGGGCAGGAATGGTTTCTTTCCCGGCCAGTAACGAGGCACGATAGCGTCGTTCTCCAAAGACGATCTCCAAGCCTTGTTCCTTGGGACGAGCGAGGATGGCTTGATAGACGCCGGACTTGCGAATGGTTTCCGCAAGCTCGTTGAGGTCGTCTTCATTGAAGTGTTGGCGCGGGTTGGTGTTCGATGGCGTCAGCAGCGAGAGTGGAACTTCCTGCGGGACTGCATTGGGTGTGATGACTTGGGTCTGCATGATGAATGGCTCCTTTTGTATGGTTAGGGCTGAGGTCACAGAGCGGTAGGGTCGTGCGGCTTCCGCTCCAAGATGAGCGGGCTAGCCGACGATGCACTTGTCCGTGAACACGTCCGCAAAGCCTTGCTGTCGCAGGTTGATGTCCCACGTCTTCGCGAAACTCTCGTGCTGTGCGTGTAGCTGCGGGTGAAAGCAATAATTGCCCTCGCGGATGAACCGGCTCGACTGCTCGATGGCTACATAGTCATTTCGCCAATAGAACGGATTGAGGTGAGCGCCGCCCGCGAGGCCAAGCTCAAAGCACATCTCCGGGTCGCGCATTTGGTCGCCGTTCTGTTCGCCGTAGTGAGCGACGGAGATAGAGGGCAGACCACAAGGGCCGGACTCGTCCACGGCTTCAATGACAAGCTCCATGTACGGCGTGTTTTCGATTTTGAGATACAGGCCGGGTCGCCAACCTCCGGCCTTCTGCAAGATGGTAAGGATGGTTTTCATGCCGCCACCTCTTCCGGCTGTACTGCGATGGAGGGTTCGCTGTCCTCGGCTTCGACGGGGGGCTCCAACGCGGACAGGATGACATTGGCGGTCTGCTGGATGACTTCCAAGCTCTCGGCCAGTAGCGAAGCGTTGCCTTGATACAGGTGGATGTAATCAGCCGAGGCACTTTCGTTCTTGAGTCCCACGGCCTTGCCTACAACGAAGGCCACGGCCTCGGCTTCAAGCTCTCGCATGGTCTTGGTGGTCGCGGTGCGGCGTTCTGCCTTGTGTAGAAGTTCGTGCGCCGTCTCGTGCACGAGGGTTGAAAACTCTTCGGCCTTGGACTGACCGGGCAGGATGGCGATGCGTCCGCCGTAGCTCATGCCAAGGGCGGGCGCAATGTTGGGGTTGTAGACAAGCTGAATGCCTTTGCTCGTGAGAAATCCGGCCAGACGGTCGATGTTGTCGCCGGGGTCGCCGCTCACTTCGTGCATGGAAGGAAGATCGACTCCGTTGGTTTGCGAGATATCGAAGACATAGGCATTGCGGAAGCCAAGCAAGACGCGGCTGTTCTGTTTGGTGATGTCCTTCTCCGCCTCCTCGTCCTTCTTGCGGCGAATGCCGACGATGGGAGCAAGGATGCGGATGCCTTTTGCGCCAGCATTGACGCTGCGGCCCATGTTCTTCCACGTCCAGAAGCCAGCCACGCGGGTAGCGGTGGGCATCTGTCGGGCAATTTCCAGCACGTTGCCGAAACTGTAGTTGTGAAAGCGGCTCATCGCCGTGAGGTAGTTGGTGAGAGCGTCTGACTTGCCACCTTCCAACTGTTCAATCAAGAGCTTGATGTTGGCGGCGATGAGTTCCTGTTTGGTGAGGGGCTTTTTGCTGTCGATGGCGGTGACGTTGGTGTCGGCTTTGCTGCTCATGGTGTCTTCTCCTTGGTGTTTGGCTTTTGCACGTCCGCGTTGAAACGCGGCATGTACATGCCGAACGCCACCTGGCGAAGGCGGGGGTAGCAAACGGAAAGGTCTTCGAGCGCAGCTTTTTGGGGGGACCGCTTGCGGGGGAGCCAAAACCCGCAGGGCGAATGGCCTTGCAGAGCGCGGGGGGCAGAGCGCCCCTAGCGAAGGCTTGGTTTCGCTATTTGCGTGCGTCCGCACGCATGATTTCAGGGTCGCGTTGCGGCAGGAACAGGCCGCTGTGGTGGGTGGCGGAAGACGCGGAACGCGGCTGGAGACAGGCGAGGAGCGTAGCTTCTCCCTGAAACACGGGGTTGCATGTAAGAGGCAGGGATTGTTTTTCCTGCAGTAGATTGCGTTTCGGCACGCAAACAAGCAACGATAGCTGTGTTGAGAGTTTTCCTATGCCTGACAACAGTTCCCCCACGCCCGTGATCGCCCGGCTTGTGTTGCTGGCAACCATCCTCGGTTCGAGCATGGCGTTTCTTGACGGGACGGTCGTGAACCTCGCGCTGCCGGCGCTGCAACAAACGTTCCGGGCCAATATGTCTGGTGTGCAATGGGTCGTGGAAGCCTACGCGCTCACGCTCGCTTCACTGTTGCTGGTAGGCGGTTCGATGGGAGACCGCTATGGGCGAAGGAAGATCTACCTCTACGGCATCCTTCTCTTCGCTGCTTCGTCCATTGCCTGCGGCTTGGCAGCGAACATTCCTTGGCTGATCGGCGCACGTGCGATCCAAGGAATAGGGGCCGCCCTGTTAGTTCCCGGCAGTCTCGCGCTCATCACAGCCACTTTCCCCGAAAGCGAACGCGGTCGGGCCATAGGCACCTGGTCGGGATTCTCGGCCGTCACGGCGGCGCTGGGGCCGGTTGCGGGTGGATGGTTGATCCAGCATTTCAGTTGGCGCTGGGTCTTTTTCCTCAACATCCCGTTTGCGTTGGCGGTGTTGGCGCTTTGCGTGAAAATTCGCGAAACTCGAAACGAGGAAGTAACGGGCAGTCTCGATTGGTTGGGTGCTCTCCTGACTACGGTGGGACTCGGCAGCATCACCTATGCACTGATCGAGTGGCCGTCCGGGACGGGTCATATTCTCTTGGGAACGATTGCAGTGCTCGGAGTGCTTGCCCTCGCGAGCCTCGGCTACCTGGAAAAGCACACACCGGCGCCGATGCTTTCTTTCGCCCTGTTTCGATCACGCAATTTTAGTGGCTCAAACTTGCTCACGTTCTTTGTCTACGCTCCACTGGGCGCACTGCTGTTCTTTACTCCCTTGGATCTGATTCAGATTCAGCACTACTCCACGACGCAAGCGGGCGCTGCTTTTTCTCCGTTCATCGTCACCATGCTCTTGTTGTCGCGGTGGGCAGGACGCCTCGTGGAACGCTTCGGTTCCCGTCTCCCATTGACTATTGGCCCATTGCAGACCTCGGTGGGGTTTGCGATGTTCGCACTGGCACCGCAGGATGGTCACTATTGGAGATCGTTCTTGCCAGCAGTGCTCGTGATGTCCCTGGGGATGACGGTCACGGTGGCTCCTCTCACCACGACGGTGATGAATGCAGTTCCCAAATCGAACGCGGGCGTCGCGTCCGGCATCAATAACGCGGTATCCCGGTTAGCTTCGCTCATCGCGGTTGCGGCCTTTGGCGCGCTTCTCGTGACGGTGTTTGTGCACTCCCTGAACCATCGACTTGCGTCCCTCTCGCTGCCGTCTGAGATGCTGGCTGAAATTCAAGCGAACCATCTGCAGCTTGCTGCGATGAAGGTGCCGGATGACCGCGCGATGCATGCCATCGCCCAGTCCTTCGTCCATGCGTATCGAACTGTCCTCTGGGTTGCGTCGGGGTCGCTGTTGCTTGCATCGTGTTTCGGCTGGCTCGTCGTAACCCCGGGCAAGAGCAAAGCCCGTCCCGGCGAATGAAGTCGGTGAGCCTACTTTCGGAGCGAGTCTGCGAGCGTTCGAAAGGTAATCGAGTACCGAAGGTCGCTTACCTCCGGGATGCTGTGCTCCCACTCCGTGCGGGCCTCTCCCGCCAGGATGTAGATGGAACGCGGTTGCACTTCATGAGACACCCGCTCCCAGGTCTTACCCCGTGGTTTGCGGAACCGCATTGTCGCAGGCGCTCCTAAGGACAATCCAACGATGACACCAAATTCCGCTTTGTCTTTGTGCCAACCGATACCCGCTCCGGCGCGGTACTCGTTGACGCCAACCTGTCGAAATGCGTGCTGCTCATACCGGGCGAAGCTCGCGACACGAGGAAGCAAGTCGACAAGAAATGGCGGGATGTCTGAGGCCGTTTCCACCGCGCGGCGGCTGAAGTTGTATTTGAGTCCAAAGCTGGTCACACGTCGATTCCCGATATGGCCATGAAACTCGAACGGCTTCAGCTCAAGGAGGCCAAGTGCTTCGAGTAAACCTCGTTCTTCCTCATCCGTGATGAAATTCTCCTCATACCGAAAGCCTTCGGGCTCGAGGTCCTCTTTGCGATGCGATCCGCCGAACAACATTGTCTGTTCCATAAGTGCTACCTGAGGATTGGATTCACAAACCATGTGCGGGGATCAGGTCCTTCTGCTATGCGGTTTTGTCTCTCCCTCTCTTGCACCGTCTGCATGTCGCTTATGTCTCATGGATGGATGGCTGGGGACGCCTTCTACAAGCGCGGGCAGTTATTCTTTTTGTATGAGGTACGCAAGTCTTCCGGGAGAACTCAAGCGCCGTCTCAATCGTTCGGCGCTCAGCTCAAGCCAGGAGCGGGACCAGGCTTTCTATAAGATGATCCGTTCCATACCTAAAGGGCGAGTCTCAACCTATGGCAAGGTGGCTACAGCAGCCGGCTATCCTCTCTACCATCGCGCCGTTGCGAAGTTTCTTAGAGGAGAAATCGGTCTCAGCATTCCCTGGCAGAGGGTTGTCGGTTCCGGCGGTGAGATCAAGCTCCGTGGAGACGCTGCACTGGAACAGCGCAGACGTTTGGAAGCAGAGGGCGTCGTCTTCAAGGGCAAGCGTATCGACATGGAAGTCTATGAGCACGTTTATCGAACATGGGAGACCGACTAGGCTTCTACCTCACAACGGCCCAGAGAGAACGAATGTTCGATTGTCAAAGCGGTTTGATTCCGGGCTTGCTCCTGGCAAAGACCGCTGATCTGGAAACCATCGTGCAAGTCGCGACCGATGCCGGACGGGGACATAGCCGGCATGCCATGTTCGAAACAGCCGCTTGTAAACTTGACGCATGGCTGCCAAGACTCTTCTGCAAGCAAAGCAAATCAATCACGGCCAATCGGAAATCTGGCTCGAAGCCGACGGAAAAGAAATTACGCCGCACCGGACCCTGGCAACGAACGAAGTCGTGAATATTGTGCGCAGTTCTACGCCTGAGGATGTCTTTAAAGTGTTCTACGCCGAGTACCATGTTGCGCTCGAACACGTCGCATCGCTCGACGCACAGAATCTGGATGTCATCGCGGCCGAGCTGAAACTGAAAGCCTCATGAATCCCTTGTTGCCAGTCATTGGCTATCGAAAAGGTTCACTTGTTGATTGCTGATCGGTGTTGCGTCCACTAAGCGAGCTTTCATCTTTGACGCTGGGAGAATGCGGAGCAGATGAACAGGCGGTCTTTCCGAAGGCGCAAGATACTCCTCATAATCTCGCGGCTCAAGAAAAGTCGTCATGCGGTCGTGAATGGGAGCCATCAACTCGTTCGGCTCCCCGGTCAGAACTGCGAACGTCTTTTCCCAATGATTCGTCTTCGGATTCTTCCAGAGCTTCCAGACCGCGGCCATGCCAAACGGATGTTGACCAGGAATCGTGAACTCATACTTCGGCTTTTTCTTGCCCTTCTCCGCTTCCTGCCATTCGTAGATTGCATCGCCAGGAAGAATGCACCGTCCCGTGAGAAAAGCGTCTTTCCAGAACTTCGACCGCTCAATGCCTTCTGATCGAGCATTGAAGAGCAGACGATCTGGCAGCTTAAAGGCCCATCGCATTAGCTCGACCTGTCGTTCGCCATCGTCGTTGGTGTAGATGACAGGCTGCATGGACTGAGGCCGCAAGTCGTCTCCTTCGTCGAAGACACTCTCATCCAAGCCTGCATTCACATGAAATGCAGTGGCGATGCGCTGCTTGTCTGATCCTCGTTTGAACCGTCCGCACATTGTTTATGTCTCCCTGACTACTTTGCGCGGATCTTTGTCATCGCGCATCCCGGTGAATTTGGTGTGGCGCAGATGGTCCGCACCCGTCCATTCCAGAAACTCGAAGTTTGCGACCGCCTCCGGTTTGAGCCACACGCAGTCTTTCATCTTCTCGGCAGTGAGTCCCTGTCCCCAGCGCCCGGCCTGTTTCTCGGGCAGATTCACGAACGGACATTTCTCTGTCTTCAAGTGTTTGATCTGCTCGAAGACCTCGCGCCTGGTTGCAGGAACGAAACCGGCACGCACACGCGCGGCGTAGTAAAGATTGCGTCCACGATAGAAGCCGATGACAAGTGAATCGAAGCCATGTGTGCCGGGGACGTAGCCGCCGATGACGAACTCCTGGCCAAGATTGACACGGTGCTTGGACCATAGGCCGGTGCGCAGCCCTGGCTGGTAGATGCTGTCGGAACGCTTGGCGACTATGCCTTCTAGTCCGTGAGCGCGAACGAACTTCAACATCTCTTTCGCGGTTTGGTCGGACACCTCAGAAAGTGCTACATGCTCGGCAGGCGTAATGACGGAGTGCAGAATATTACGCCGTTCGGCGAGCGGCAACATCGTCAAATCGCGGTCTCGATGCACCAAAATGTCGAAGGCGTAATAGATGATGTGCTCTTCAGCGGAACGGAAGTTCTGAAGCATATTGAAATTTGGCTTTCCGTCCGGACCGTGGGCAACCAACTCGCCGTCGATGACGGTGCCTTGCGGGAGCCTCTGAAGTGCCGATGCGATGTAGGGAAACTTGGCGTTCAAGACGTTCTCACGGCGCGAATACAAGGTGGTCTCTGTCCCGACGCGGACCACCTCCAGACGGTAGCCGTCCAGCTTCAGCTCATAAGTCCATTCCGGCCCCTCTGGGACAGTGGAAACCGGCAAGCATTCCATCGCTTCGATGAAAGCGGCTGTCCGCGCTCGCGATGGTGGTTTTTTGACCACTCCGACTCCCTCAAAGGTAAGTACAACCTCGCGTTCGCGAAGGCTTTCTTATCGTCAGATGCTTTCTCTCCTGAGAGATAGCCGGAGGTTGAAATGGCAGATGACAAAAGCAATCGTGGCCCGGCAGACCGGGCCAGAGTCAATATCCACGAGCCGTACGAAGTGGAGTATTGGAGCAAGGAATTCGGTGTGACACCGGCCAAGCTGCGGGAATTGGTCGGCAAGCATGGAGTCATGGTTGCGGACATTCGCCGGGCGCTCGGCAAGTAAAGCGGTGTGGGCCTAAGCCCACACCCAAGAAACTTTCGTCTTCTAATTGTTGGACTTAGCCGGTAATTGCCCCGCATCTAGTGCAGGGGCGCTTGACTACCACCTCTACTGATAGGCGAAGATATGGCGAAGACGCTATGACTTCGTCCTCCAGTCTTCGGGTTCAAATCGAAAGCGCCCTGGCGCACAAGATGCCATCGGCGCTGACCCCGCGTGCGCGTGTCGTCCGCCCGACGACACCTACCGGCATTGATGCGGTGGATGCGCTGCTGGAGGGCGGTCTGCCGGTCGGCGCTCTGACGGAGATCGTCGGCCCGGAGAGTTCCGGGCGAACGTCTCTCGCTCTCTCCTCCATCGCTCAACTCACGGCGGCAGGAAAGGTCTGCGCCTGGGTCGATGTGGGCGACATGCTCAAACCGGAGTGCGCGGCGGCTGCGGGGATCGCGTTGCCGTATTTGCTTTGGGTGCGGTGCGGCATCTTCCGCGAGAGTGTCCACACTACGCCTGCCCGATTCGAACTGCCGCAAAGTTGTCTGGTCCGTCCCGAACCGATCAAGGGTCTGCATGGTGGCGGCTGCGGTACGCATCCACGCCAGGAATCGAAGAGCGTCGCTCGGGCTCTCGAAGGATTCTTGGGAACAGACAAGCCGAGCGGCGATACGGCGACGGCTCCCCTACGAACTCCATTCGGTAAACCAGTGCGAGCCACAGAGGATGCTCGCTCTTCTGTGCCGCTCTCACCGTGGGCTCGCATTGAACAGGCATTGAAGGTGACGGACCTGTTGTTGCAGGGCGGCGGCTTCAGCGCCGTGGTACTGGACATGGCTGGCCTGCCCCCGAAGTACACCAGCCGCATTCCTCTGGCGCATTGGTTCCGCTATCGGGCTGCGGCGGAACACTCCCGCTCCAGCGTGTTGCTGCTCTCACAGCACGCCTGTGCGAACAGCAGCGCAGGGTTGGTGCTTCACCTCGAAGGATGTGGTGAATCTCCGCAACAGAAAACGGTGCTGACCGCAGAAGCACACCGGCTACAGGTTCATCGGCAGCGCTTCATGCAAGAAAGCAATGTCATTCCCATGAAGAAGCCGGTAACGAAGGTGACGGCGGCAGAGTGGGAGACACACGCGGCGTGGGCGGGACGCCGATGAAAGCGCCTGAACTCTATGCCGCGCTCTACGTGAGAGAGTTTCCTGCGCAGGCGGCATTGCGCCTGCGGCCCGCTTTGCGAGAACAACCCTGCGCGATTCTGGACGGCATTCCTCCAAGCGAGTTTGTGTGCGCAATGAACATCAAGGCGCGGACTCGCGGTGTGCGGCATGGCATGACGCGCGTGGAAGTCGAAACCATTTCTTCGGTCCTGGCGGTGGCACGCACGCCACAGGAGGAAGCGCAAGCGCGGACGATCGTGCAGGAAGTAGCGGGAGGCTTCACGCCGCGTATCGAAACACGCATCTTCGAACGAGCCTTTCTGTGCGTCCTCGACATCAGTGGAACGGAGTCGTTGTTCGGACCTCCGCGACAACTTGCGCAAGAACTCCTGAAACGAATCCGTTCGCTCGGTATGGCGGCCACGATTGCTGTCAGTGGGAACTTCCATGCAGCGTGGTGCATGGCGCGTGGCATGTCCACGAAAGCTGCGATCACTGTACTCACGCAAGGTAAAGAACGGGACGCTCTCGCACAGTTGCCGCTTGGCGTGCTCGAACTGAATGACGCGCAGATGTCTACGCTTTCGTCGTGGGGCATCAGCACGCTGGGCAGACTCGCAACGCTCCCTGAAAAGAGTCTGATTGCACGATTGGGCCAGGATGGAAAACGTCTGCGCCAGTTGGCCGCTGGCGAGCTTCCACATTTGTTTCAGCCGGGGGAGACACCTTTTACCCTGCGCGAAGAGATGGAGCTGGACAATCCCATCGAACTGCTCGATGGCCTGCTCTTTCTGTTGAATCTCATGCTGGAGGAGATTATCCGCCGCGCCAGTGATCGCATCCTCGCGCTGGCATCGGTCTCTGTTTCTCTCGCGCTTGAAGGTGGAACGACGCACACGCGCACCGTGTCGCCACCCTCGGCCACCAATGAACGCGCCCTGTGGCTCAAGTTGTTGCAGATGGAGCTTGAGCTGCATCCGCCACAAGCCGCCATCCTGCATGTGGCGATTCAGGCGGAGCCTGGACATATCAGTAAGGTCCAACTCGGTCTGTTCTCTCCACAGCTACCGGAACCGGGGAGGCTCGAAGTGACCTTGGCACGCATCGCCAAGATTGTTGGCGAAGATGCGGTGGGACAAGCCGTGTTGCGAGACACGCATCAACCACGCGGGTTTCGCATGGAGCGGTTCCCAGTGCCCACTACGATGCCAGCGCCTACAGAGGTCGATGTAGTGCGTATCGCGTTGCGCGAGCTGCGACCATCTGAGCCGATCCTGGTTCAACTTCACGCTGGAACTCCGTCTCATCTGCGATTCCGCAATGAGCCCTATCGCGTGGACGCGGCCTATGGGCCGTGGGTCATCGGGACGGACTGGTGGAATCAGGAGCATTGGGGACAGGCGCAATGGGATCTCGTCGTCACTGACGCGAGTGATACGAAGCTGCGTTGCTGCATCATCCGCGACCTGAAGAAACACTTCTGGCAGATGGCAGGGTTTTATGACTGAGTATGTGGAACTCCACAGTGCGAGCGCCTTCAGCTTCCTGGAAGGGGCATCTCAGCCCGAAGCTCTCATCGAACGAGCGACTGAGTTGGGGATGCACTCGCTGGCCCTGACGGATCGAAACGGAGTCTACGGGTCGGCTCGCTTTCATACGGCGGCGAAGCGCGCTGGATTGCAGGCCCATGTTGGCGCGGAGATTGCCGTTGCCAGTCTCGGTCCAAGGCTTGCGCCACCAAAGTGGTTGCCGCATCAATTCGGCATCGAACCGGCGCGTGTGTCTCTGCTCTGTGAATCGCAGACCGGCTACCAGAACCTATGTCAGCTCACGACACGATTCAAGTTGCGCGAGAAAGGCAAAGCGGAAGGCTCCGCATTGCTTCGCGATCTTCAGGAGTTTTCCGAAGGTCTGGTCTGCCTGACCGGAGGCGATGAAGGCCCATTGGCCGCCGCACTCGTCAAAGGTGGTGCGGAGGCGGGCCGGGAGACGCTGGAAAAGCTGGTCTCCGTTTATGGTCCGCGCAATGTCTACGTCGAATTGCAGCGACACCAGGAGCGTGAGGAAGAGTGGCGGAATCAGGTAGCGATTGATATCGCGCAATCTCTCAAGCTGCCTGTCATAGCAACGAACGGCGTTCGCTATGCCACCGCCTACGAACGTGAGGTGCTTGATCTCTTCACAGCGATTCGTCATCACACCACGCTCGACCATGCGGGACGCCTGCTGGCGGTGAACGGGCAGCGTCATCTTCGTTCCGCGCAGGAGATGGTAAATCTCTTCCGCGATGTGCCGGGGGCAACCAACAACACTCTGGAACTGTCGTCGCGTCTTGAATTCCAGTTCGACAATCTCGGCTATCAGTTTCCCGCGTATCCGGTACCGCCCGGCGACACGATGGACTCCTTCCTGCGCAAGCGTGTGGAAGAGGGCGTACTCCGTCGTTACGGCCCGAAGCGAAATGCCGATCTGATGGCACGAGCGCGTAAGCAGGTGGAACACGAACTCGCGCTCATCGCGAAGCTGGGCTTCGCCGGTTACTTCTTGATCGTTTGGGACGTCGTTCAATTCTGCAAGCGCAATGGGATTCTCATTCAAGGACGTGGAAGCGCCGCAAACTCCGCCGTCTGCTACGCGCTCGAAATTACGGTGGTTGATCCGGTCGGGATGGAACTACTGTTCGAACGATTCCTGAACGAGAGCCGGAACGAATGGCCGGACATCGACCTCGATCTGCCCTCTGGCGATAAGCGCGAACAAGCAATTCAATACATCTATGAGCGCTATGGTGAAATCGGTGCGGCGATGTGTGCCAACGTCATCACCTATCGCGGGAAGTCCTCTGCGAATGAAGTAGGAAAGACGCTGGGCTTCGACCGCGAGGCACTGCGGCGGCTGTCCGGGCTTGTAAGTCATTTCGAGTGGCGTGGCCCTACGGACACGATGGCCCATTCGTTCGACAAGGCAGGATTCGACATCTCGAATCCACGCATCGCCAAGTACCTCGAACTCTGCACACGCATTCAAGACCTGCCTCGCCACCTCGGACAGCACTCCGGGGGCATGGTGATCTGCCAAGGCCAACTGAATCGAGTCGTGCCACTGGAGCGGGCGTCCATGCCGGGCCGCACGGTGATTCAGTGGGATAAGGAAGACTGCGCCGACATGGGCATGATTAAGGTCGATGTCCTCGGCCTTGGCATGATGGCCGTGCTCAAGGACTGTACCGAACTCATCCCCGAGCATTACGGAGATCAGATCGACCTTGCGCAGCTCCCACAGGACGATCGTGTGTATCGCACACTGCAACGTGCAGACACCATCGGCATGTTTCAGGTGGAGTCGCGCGCGCAGATGGCATCGCTTCCGAAGAACTGCCCTGAAAAGTTCTATGACCTCGTGGTGCAGGTCGCCATCATCCGCCCCGGCCCCATCGTGGGCAAGATGATGCACCCGTATATCCGGCGACGCCAGGGTATTGAGCCCGTGACGTATTTGCATCCGGCGCTCGAAAAGCCGTTGAAGCGGACCAAGGGTGTTCCGTTGTTTCAGGAGCAGTTGCTCATGATGGTGATGGCGATTGCGAACTTCAGCGCATCCGATGCCGACGAACTGCGACGCGCCGTTGGGATGCGTCGGTCTTGGCAACGCATGAAGAATCTTGAGACGAAGATGCGTTCCGGTATGACGGCGAACGGAATAGCTCCTGAGATACAGGAACAAGTCATTGAGCAGATCGGTGCGTTCGCTCTGTATGGCTTCCCGGAATCTCATGCGGCGAGCTTCGCGATGATCGCGTATCAGTCCGCGTACATCAAGGAACACTACTTGGCGGCGTTCACGGCTGCGTTGTTAAACAACCAGCCGATGGGCTTCTACAGCGCTGCGGTGGTTGTGGAAGATGCCCGAAGGCATGGCCTGCGTGTGAAAGCCATCGACGTGCAGGTATCCGATTGGCAATGCTCGATAGAGCATGAGACTGACTTCAGCAAGTCGTTGCGGCTTGGGCTCGGATATGCCAAGGGACTAAGGAGGCACGTTGTCGAGGCATTGGTGAAGACGCGCACGGAGGACGGAGTCTTCCGCTCGATAGAAGATTTGACCCTGCGTGTGCCGTCTCTGAGTCGCGGCGATCTGGCGCTCCTTGCTCGCATCGGAGCGCTCAATCAACTGGAGGGAGTCGCGCATCGCCGCGATGCGCTCTGGCAAGTGGAACGTGCAGGCAAACTCGAAGGGCCGCTCTTGCGCCAGCAGAGTGATTGGCTGAAAGAAGAGGACGCATCCTTGCCGCTCGATTCCATGAGCGATGAAGAGAGATTGGTAGCAGACTACGCAGGCATGGGACTCACGGTGGGCCATCACCCGATGCACTACCGCCGCAAAGAGCTGCGCTGCCGGGGCTTTCTTACGGCCTCGGACCTGCAACGCAGAAAGACGGGAGACTATGTGCGGACAGCTGGTCTGGCGATTGTGAAGCAGCGACCCGGCACAGCGAATGGAATGGTCTTCATGTCCATTGCAGATGAGACCGGAATCTTCAATGTGATGGTCACGAAAGAGTTCTTTGAGCGCAATCGTGAGACTGTGGTGCTCTGCAAGTTCATCAGCCTCGAAGGCGCGCTTCAAAACGAAGGTGGAGTTGTCCATGTACGCTCCACGCGCATGTCGCCGTTGCCGCAACGGGGATTGGAGGTCGAATCGCATGACTTCCACTAATGGATCTCGCGTGGGCGGCTTTCGGAGAGAAGTGGACCAAGAACCACTAGGGCCGACGCTGGCAATTGCTGCCAGCCTGGTTCTGGGAATCAGAACTGCGAAGTGGCCTGCGACCCATAGCGAGGGTCTGTCCGATGCAGACTGGGACAAGGAGATCGAGCATAGCGTTCGAATTGCGCGAGCGGTACTTTCGCATCTGACCGTGAAATGTCCCGAGTTGTTCCGCTCGCACGAAGTTCCCTGGTACGTGGCCACCGATGACGATGTCCCGCGGTGAACGGGCACGCCTGTCTCTGCGCTAGTTTTTATTGGTACAACTTTGTCGGTTCTTTACGAGTACTCAACTCGCGATAAGCCATCTTCCATTACTGATCTGCTCTAGCTGAGATCACAGTAGTAAACTCAGGGAACGTACACCCTCGCCAGGACGAGTTCGATGAAACGACGTAACCCACCGAGCGGTAAGCCGAAAACTTCGAAAGAACTCTCCGAACAGCTTGAAAAGGGCGAGTTTAGACCCTCAGAGTATATGAGGGCCCGCCGACCTGAACTTTTCTCCGATTCAACGGTCGAATCTCAGTCCCTGCTCGGTCGCGAGTTATTTGAATATCATCTGGAGACCCTGACCAGCCGAAAAGAAGAAACGAAGTTTGAACATTTCGCTCGTCGGTTATGTGAGCGCGAAATCTGTCCGAACCTACTGCCGCAAACCGGTCCTACAGGCGGCGGGGATAGCAAAACTGATTCAGAAAACTATCCCGTCGCGAAATCGATAGCCATGCGCTGGTACGAAGGCGATCCAGCCTCCTCGGCAGAGCAAAGGTGGGCCTTCGCCTTCAGCGCCATGAAAAAATGGCGCCCCAAGCTAATCTCGGATGTGGCCAAGATCGCCGGCACCAAAAGAGGCTACTCGAATGTCTTCTTTGTGACCAATCAGTTCGTAAAAGATAAAGATCGGGCGGCCCTCGAGGCCGAGTTGAAACTAAAGTACGGATTCGAAGTTCGTATCTTCGACCGCACGTGGATAGTCGGATGCGTCTTCGATCACAACCGAATAGAACTCGCGATTGAGACTCTTGGACTCGACGTGGAACTCCGCCCTCGTAAGCTTACCGGCCCTCGTGATCTGAGCAATGAACGACGACTGGAGCAGCTCGAGAAGGAAATCGACGATCCTCTCCGTTACACCGGTGCCCAATACCATCTAGTTGAAGACTGCCTGCAGGCGGCTCTACTTTCACGCAATCTCGAGCTTCCAAGAGTCGATGTCGAAGGTCGGTTCGAGCGGGCGCAGCGAATTGCTCAAGAGGTCGATTATCCTCAGCAATTGCTGCGGGTCAGTTATAACCGCGCGTGGACCTGTTTCTGGTGGTATGACGACCTGAAGGAGTTTCTCCGCCATTATGCGGTCGTGGAAGAGTTCGCCTTGAAAAGCTCTTCAGCCGAGGATCTGCAGTGGCTCGTCAATATATGGCAGCTTCTTAACTCTTCCTGCCGCTCAGGGAGGCTCGACCCCGGCGAATGCCAGCTCGAACAACATACCCAGGTCTTGATCAATTCGCTGGAGGCGTTGCAACAGGAACGAACTAGGGTTAATAACTCCCACCATGCCCGTACCGAATTGATCTTCATCAAGTTGGCAAGGCAAGCTACACGAAGCGAGGACATCGGCCCACTGTTGCTGCAACTACGCGATGCCATCCGGGAAGCACGAGGATTGATTTCTTACCCTTTCGAACCACTTCCAAGAATTGTGGAGGAGTTGGGGAACGTCTTTACTGATCTTCCCGAATACGACGATTTGCTCGAAGAGGCCACTTCAACCGCACAAGAGCGATTGAGCCAGCAGGAAGCAGGGCGGATGCTTCTCGCTCGCGGTATTCAGAAGCTACGTGCGAATCGTCCCTATGAGGCGATCGTGTATTTCGGTCGCGCCCAGCAATCGCTCGCGATGCGGGAATCGCGTTGGGAAATTAGCGAGTCGTTGTTTATGTGCGGCTCCGCCTACGAAGCTGGGGGCCTTTTCTGGGCCGCGCGAGCCAACGTGCTGGGTTCTTTGAATCAAGTATTGAATGATCATCGGGATACTGGATTCATTGCGCCGCGAGCAGCAACTTGCGCGCAGAAGCTCGCGTGGATCGAGATTGAATTGGGGCGTGTAGCTTGCGCGATCAGTTGGATGGAACTCGCCGATCTGCTTGCGGGGGCAGCAAAGCTGGCCGACAAGGCCCTGAAGACTTTTACCGAGGTCCGGTGGAATCAGGATGCCGTCCTGGGCATCTTGTTTTTGCGGGCCAAGCAGGCAGACCTTCGTTATCTTCAATACCTTCCTGACGTCTTGGAACAACATGGGCTCGATCTTTCAAGGATTGCTCTTCTCTATGCACTTGGATATGAAGATCAGATCAGATCGGAAGGGCTCATGCCAGAAGGCGAGACCACCGAGCAAGCTCGGGAGTTCTTCATCAAGTGGCTCAACCAGCCAGCCGCCGCTGATCTTCCTGAGCACTTAGTGGGAACGGTCGGTAAGATGACTTTCCTCTCAAACGTCCTTGGATGCAGGCTCAAGCTAGTCGTGGAAGATGACGATGAGTCTATTTTCCTGTCCGAAAGGATATTGGGAGCGATCGAAGCTCTTCTCTCAACTAGCCTTGGCGAGGACGTTTTTCCTTATAGAGAGGACTACACTATCCGGGTAGAGCGTTCGAATCGAGCCAAAGGGACGCCCGAACTTGAGATCGATCACGAAGGTGGTTTCTCAATCGTTCGACACAACGGGAATATTTTGACTGTCGCCGGAACCGAAGATAATTGGTTTCTCGAAATGATTTCGCTCCTGATAAGCCAGATCATCATCACACCAGACGAGCCCGATGGATATCTTCGTCGGATATTCGGCGAGCAGCTCGGTCTATCGAGAGCTCTGAACTTTACTGAGACATCAGTGCCAGTCTCGAATATATTTGGCTCAAGCGCCAAGCTTCGTCTTGCGGACTGGAATACCCATGAGAATCCAGCCGCCTACACCTGTAAACGTCTTGTCGCCTGGCATCATGGGCTGATCCAAGAGAAAGTTTCCAAAGGCTGGGAGGATCTGGAAATGGGCTCCGGCGCGCCGCCCAAAGAGTTGTATGACCGTTCCTCGCTCAAGCATAGTGCACGCCACGTCTCGTCTATCATCAATCAAGCCCTTTGGGATAAAGCTAAGTGGAATGCCGTCGCATATGTCTGGTCAAGTGATCTCGATGAGCCGCCTTATATCGCCCTTGGTTTCCAAAACGGAGATGCAGGAAAGGCCATCTTTAAAGAGCTAATTGATAAACTTGGACCCGACGACAAGCAAAATAGGCTTCGAATTTCGATCATCACAGGATTGAACAAGGCATTCCCGAACAAGTATGGAGTAGTCATTGGATCAAATCTGCCGAATGATGGTGCATTCGAGAGTGGTCGCGAACTCATCTCGATCAGTCGAGTTCACCACATGGATAATACGAACCCCCTTAATCTGAGAATGTTCAAGGAGCGCTTCGATCGCGCCGGCAGGTTTTGGCTTATGGCAGCCCACTGGCCAAACGAACAGACTCCGCCGGTCTTGTACAACAAGGCGATCATGACGAAGACTGCAATTCGGATTGCGCCTGCATGGCAGCTTGACGAGAACGACTTGGACAGTGCAGCTATCGGGCCGAACGACGATCCAATTATCCCGGCAACAGCCGCTGATGCCCCTGTGTTGCGATTGCTTGAACGACGAAAACTGGACTCCAAATTCCGATATCGCAAAAGACAACGCTAGACGTTGTTCTCTCGCGCAATTACGCGAGTCCACCGAAATAGGCGCACGGTGCGCGAACGCGCGCTATGCGATACCGAGAATTGCTGCTGCGGCTCCAAATAGTGCAGCAATGGCACTCCAAACGGCAGCTTTCTTGTTGAGTCGAGATGCTTCAGCAAGAACCGCCTGAACCTCGTAAACATTGGCCTGAGCATTCATAATGTGCAGCGCCGGGACATCGCTGATGGAAGCGACCGGAGGTTCATTGAGTATTGGACTTGGGCGACTCGAAAGATACCAGTAGCCCGCTGCAACTAGAGCGCAGGTGGCTGTTGCGATGGAACAAACGATATAGGCGATGCGAAGCGTATTCACTGTGCGCAATCCCTTGTATCAAGTCTATCGGCGGCAATGCGTTCCTCGGCAAGATTTGCTCCGATACTGCATGATTCTCATATATCCCAAATTCTGCCGTCGAACAGTTCCTCCTGGATACGGGGAGGGTTTCTTTGTACCAGAGGATGATTCGCCAACGCTTGGCGGATGTATCGCACGGCGTCATAGGCTTCAATGATGAGCTGACGCTGATTCTTGAAGTGTTGTTGATCGAACGCATCCTCATCAACTTTGTGTGCAGGCTGTTGACGCATTTTGCGAACCTTTCGGAAGGTAGCGAAGATTTTCTGAACGGGCTCAGGATCAACGGGACGGAAGTATCGGCGTAGCCACGCTTCGAGGAGTGCGATAGTCCCGCGCTGGCTGACAATTATCTTTCCGTCCGGTCTCTCCTCTTCATCTTCGAGAGGGATTGAGGCAGCAGAGAAGAACTGTTTGTTGAGGTTGTCGGACATCATCTTATCGAGGAGCAGAACAAACCGATTGAACTCAGCGAGGGTCGGGCGTAAGAGAAATGCAAACTCCCGAGGTCTATCTTCGGAGTAGGTATGCCGGAACATGGGTGGCATTCTCATCCGTTCCGCCATTTCGTTAATGATTGTCAATTCCGCAATGAACGCATCGAAGATTGGAACCCGCGTACCCCATTCGCCCAAGATTGTGGTTCGAAAGTAGTCGGGATGCAGTTTATATACCGCGGTGAGTTCCTTGGCGCGCCAAATTTGCTGATGTTCAGGGCTCAGGCCAGAGAGGTAGCGAAGATATACCGCGACTGCACGATTCATCTCATCGTCATAAGCAAAGCCGAATGACGAGAGGATGACCTGATCGCGCTCCTCCATTGCTGAAGACTCATAAAAGTCATTTCGCACAGAGATGTTTCCGTGGATCGAGTCGGTTTCATAGATATATCGAGGATCATTGCGATAATGCTCGAGGACTGAGAGGTCGAAAGAACGGTACTCTAGCTGTCCTTCCCCTAGCGCCAGAGCTTTGGTGTAAGGCCGATTGTCGTATTTCGCGAGTGCAGGTAGTTTGGCGAGAATTTCCGGTTTCGGATAGAGGCAGAAGTGCTCGCTAAACTCAAGCATTTTCAATCCAGCAACCTGTGCGGTGGCGTCAGGGATGTTGAATGGTTTAATGTGCGTATTTCCAGTCAACGTTATGTCGACTTGCCCGGAAGTTACGAGTTCTGCGATCAACTCTTTTGCTGCATCGTCGGATAGCCCATATTCTTCTTTGAGCTTATAAACCGGATATCCGTTGAAATCGTGAGAGTCCAGGTAAAACGTTGTGACTGAATCCAGAATCCTTGTGTGGGACAAGTCAGACTCCTTCAATGACTATGGAAGAGATGTAGATGTTCACGGTGCTTCCGGTTCCCGATTATTCATAACCAAGCTCCGAGGCGCGGACGATAAACTCATGCCTATTCTGAATCAGGGGAAGCACCATGCCGCGATGTGATTCAAGTTTGGCAGTATAGAAGTGTCTGAGGCTCTCTAAAGCGTTGTGGGCATAATGCAGCAGCGCAACAGCGGCAGTAGCATAGCGCTCAAGCTCGGCTCCCTCAGCAAGATAGACATGGACATCTGCGCCTTCTCTCTCGATGAGGAAGTGAGCAATGGCGTCTCTCATGTCTTTGAGTCTATGGAATAAATCTTGAGTGGTCTTTACTCCCTGGATGATTTCCGGAGAGAAGCCAAATTCTTTCAACTCTTCTTGGGTGACGGGTGGATCGGACGGCAGCTTGTCTTGGATTCCGCGTTCGACACAACGCTCCTTCATCCACTTTCGAACTGTATTCGTCCCCTCATACATTCGGGCCGCACAGAGTAGGCGGTAGAAGGGACTACTCGACGTGAGAGCCTCCCGATATATGGCATCGTAAGGTGCAAATGGAACGGCTTGAACGATTCCGCCCAATGGCCCTGCGACGACCTTCGTGTTCATCGGTAAAAGGACCTGTGAGATCAATACATGGCCATCCTTCGGAGAGAGGAGTTCGAGCCGTTGAAGCGTCAAAGGCAAGTTGAAATTTCGCGTGATGACATCAAGGATCGCGTTCAGCGGCTTCCGAGCTAAGAGCATCGCGACACTGGGAAGTCGCGACTCCACCCATACTTCAATGTGCTGCAAATTGTGGTTGCCGTCACCGACGAAGTCGTAATAAACCGCCCTTCTCCCTCCCGCATGAAGGTATATCGTGAGCGGATCTTCGTTAAGAAAGAGAAGGTTGTGTACCGGTCGTCTGAGCGCTTCGAGAATCTCTCCCGAGAGCGGGACAGAATCAGACACGATGCCGCGAACTTTCCAAACGGTCTTCTGCCCGGATTTTTCTAATTCAGCGATTTCCGCTAATTTGTCGGGGCGCGTTATCGCCGCCAGCATTCCCGGCTTTGGCGGGTAAGCACTCATAATGCACAGCTCATTTGCCTTCATGTCGGCTTTTTCATTCATGGTATTCACCGCCTCACATCATACTTTTAGCCAGCCGTGGTCATACAGGACAGTCTCGCAAATCCTCCCTCCCTGAGGCGAGGTGGATGTGCTGGTTGAGGTGCGCAAAGGCAGAGTGCAATGCTAACAGTTCACCTAACAGCAAGAGACAGAGCCTGCCCTGTCGAATTGCTCTGCGTATTGCCAAAGCTGATCGCAGCGCTCTTGCTCACGTCCTGGCTGAGTTTGCCAGCGAGCGAAGCAGCGTCATTGGTGTAAATCTGCGCGTCATGGGAGGCACGAGAGACTGACACATAAGCGAATCTGCTGGAAATCAATTCGGGATGAACCTCAGTGTCCATGTTGACAATCACTCGTTCGGAAGTGAGTCCCTGCGAGCTGTGGGACGTAACAGCGTACCCATGATCGAGGTGTCTCATGTCATTTGCATCAAAGCGCACAATCCTGTCTTTTGCACCATCCATGCGAACGCTGATCTTGCCCTCGGCTTCAATACTTTGAATCGTACCGAGGTCACGATTGGCAACCTGCAAGTCCCTTTGCGGTGCCGTAAATTGCACCCTGTCTCCAACGGCAAACTCGCGCTCGATCTCGCGGTAGGCAGCGACGCCCCGCAACCGTGACGGGTCATAAGTGACTTGCTGACCGTCTGCCTTTCGCACGGTTACGAGGTTTTCGTGCGCATTCATCGTCACAACTTGGGCGTAGCTTCTGGCCTCGATGCCATGTTCCTTGCTGCCGCGCACGTAATGGAGAACATCTCCCGCCTGATAGCGAGCGGCCCATTCGCGGTCTGCCCCGGTCATGTCGTTACGCGGCGTGAGCAGACGCATGGAATGATCGGTTTTATCTACGACGCCAAGCGTCTGCAACTCCTGCCGCACAGCCTGATTGATGGCACGGCGCGAAGCGTTATCGGGCGAGACGATAAGCGTGTTTTCAGGATGGGCGGCATAGCTCTTTGCGATGGCCGCGATACGTTCTTGCGGGTCTTCAATCTGTGTGATGCGCCCCTGTTGCGCAAGCATCTCTACTCCAACGGCGGTTTCGTTGTTGGACAGATGCTCGACAGCTTTGAGCAATGCTGCGTCCTTCTGACGCATGATCTGGTCAAGCTGCGCCGTTCTCATACCGGCTTGCTGCAATTGCTCGAAGGGCTTTCCGGCATCCACACCCTGATGCTGGCGCGTATCGCCAATCAACAGAACCTTGTCCTGCGGAGCAATCTTATTCAGGAACTCTCGCATCTGCTGCGTCGATGCCAAAGAGGATTCATCAACCATGTAGAGATGCCTGTTCGCGGGATCGCCGGCGGCCTGCACGCCGCCGCCCGCAAGGAAGCGTTGCAAAGTGTCCGCCCTAATACCGGCGTCGCGGAGCTGCTTGGCAGCCCGCGACGTTGGTGCAAATCCTTCTACCGAATAGCCCTTTTTCTCGGCTCCCTCGCGTATCAGAGAGAGCACCGAAGTTTTGCCGCTGCCTGCCCGCCCCTGTAGGCCCTGCACGCGGTCATACGACGTAAGAACCTCTTCGACAACCCTCTTCTGTGCGGCATTGAAATGAGGGCGCGAGTCTACCAGCGGGACTGCGCTCTCAATCACCATGATCTGCGGTACGCGGTTCTGCCCAGCCTGCACCTTCTGGACGATTTCATTCTCCGCCTGGATGGTTGCCGCGGTGGTGAACCTGCGCCCGGCCTTCGTGCCATCGTCGATGATTTGTTGGAACTCGCCGGAGGCGATGCGGGCCTCGAAGCTGGCGCGTACTTCCGGGTATGTCATCTCTCCCATGCCTCGACGCAACGCATCCACGTAGAGGGCACGTTCATCTACAACCGCTTCACGCTCGAAGCCCTTATCGCGAGCGAAGGTCACGGCTTCGCGCACTTGTTGTTGACGTTCCTTGGCGGGCGGTTCTTTGGCCTGTTCCTGTCTACGCGCCCGCGCCTCGGCGACGACTTTGTCGGCTTGGTTGCCGAACTCAGCGGCTATCTGTTTGTGCGCGGCCAGGACTTGATCGGGAGAGAGGATGACTTTCTTGTCGCGGGTGTTGTGGGCGGCAATCTGCGCCGCCTCCGGCCCGGTGAAACCGCTGCGGCCTAGCGCCTCTTCGATCTGCTGGCGGCGTGGGCTGGATGCCTCAAGATAATCCGCTGTAAAGCCGCGAATATCAGGTGCGCCGCTCTTGCCAGCTTCGATTTCATAGCCAAGCTCGCGCAATCTAAATGTCAGATGGGATTGGTAAACAGCGGTAGCAAACTGCTGGCTCTCAAACAGAGAGTGCGGCTGCAAAGCCCGCATCCTGCCGTTGTCGCGCTCGGTCATATTGAAGACGACGACATGCGTGTGGAGCTGTGGCGCGGCATACCCATCGACCGGGCGGGCGGTGTCATGCTCGAACTTGGCGGCTACAAACTTTCCGGTGGTTTCGGCGGGATTGTTACCACCGATGCGGGCCTGCGTGTACCTTTCCAATTCATTCAGGGCGACGTTGACGGCCTCGCGGTGTGCTTCGCGCACGCGGTCGTCGCCACCGACAAGCGCGGTCAGAGAGATGGACTTGGGCGCGGAAAACGTAGCGTCCCACCCGGCGCGGTGCTCGACCGGAGAGACCATCTCTCCCTGGGCGTTACGGTACTCGTGGACGACACGATGCAATACCAACTGCTTACCGGTCTCAGGGTGTTGCCCCTCCGATAAACGGGCAAACTCCTCCGCGCCCACGGCTCGCGATAAACCGAACTCAGAGGCCAGCTTGCCATGCCATTCGCCGTGTATGGTGTCGCCCTGCTTCCAATAGTTCTGCTCGGCGGCGGTGAACTCTTTGGCGTGATACGTCTGTGCCTGGGATGCGGAGAGAGGTTTCGAGATATTGAGCATGGCGTCACCTCAACCGTGCGTAATGACGTTCTGTTCCTCGTGGTCGGTTGGAACAACGGGAGGCTCCGGCTGGAGCGCTTCCACGGTGGCAGGCTCATTTGGTTCAGGCGCGGGGGCCGAGGGTTCCGGTTCCTGTTTCAATTCCGCCTGCTGGCGGCCTTCGCGCAAGGCCGTCGGATCGTAGGGCAGCTTGTCGTCGGTGCGCTCGCGTAGCTCAAAGGGCTTGGCGACTTCCGGCATATCGAAGTATGGAAATGAGAAGTAGGTTACATAGTTCTGGTACTTCATAAAGGCGTGCAGGTCCGGCAGGCCGGAGATTTCTGACTCCAATACCAGAGGCTCGACCTGCCGCTCGATGGTGAAGTTGTGGCCTGACCTCGTACCGTCGAAGTGCGTCTCACGCAGGCGTTCAATCTCTACTTTGCCGATGAACTTGCTCACCCACTCACCAGCGTTCGGCTCTTTGGTCGTAAGCCAAACGCTGGTCGCGGGCTGCGACAGCATGACCTCCGCCAGATGCCCGTATAGGTACTCCAACTGCGCCTTTCCTTGAAAGCCAAGTACGACCGGATTCCGGCTCTTGCGGCTTTCCGTTATGGCGGTGTGAAGCTGCGGCAACTTCTGCAAACTCGCCAGTTCGTCAATGACGAACCACACGCGCTTCTGTTCTTTGGTCGGCTCATTCAGGAGCCGCAAAACCAGCCAGTCGATCCAGAGACTTTGCAGCGGACGCAGCGCTTCGCGCTCGGCGGGCAGAGAGGTAATGAAGATCCAGCCCTGGCGCTTCTCGGCCCATTCGGTAGCCGTCCATCTGCCGTTGCCTTCATCCTTCTTCGGCAACAGGCGCAAGCTATCCGCGACCAATCCAAGCGAACCGAGAACACCTGCCCGCTGCTGGTGTGCTCGCGGGTCGATCAGGTGGGCGTGTTCGGTTCCTTTCAGTCGCCGGTCGATCTCTTCGGGATTCGACATCCACTGCACCAACTCATCCGGCGTCGGCCCATAGGCCATGAGGAAGGCAAAGATTTTCTGCGGTGACTCGATAAAAAACTCGCCCTTCCGGTCCTGCGGCGGCTGGAACAAAGATGCCGCAAGCGCCTTTGCTTCGGAACGGCTGCGCAGCTCCTCGGCTGGCCCCCAATACGGGCAACGCTTGTCGAGAGGATTGAGGATCACATCGCCACGCGACGGGTCATAAAACCGCTTCACAAACTCACGGGCAGGATCATAAACAATGGCAGAATCCTCACGGCCCCGCACCTGTCGCAGGACCTGAAAGAGCATCGCGGACTTGCCCGCGCCAGTGTCACCGATGATTTGCATGTGCTGTGCCTCAGCCTTCGCAGGTATCCGAATCATCTCTTTCATGTCATCTGTTTTGAAGCCAATGCCATCGCCTTTGACGGCGCGATTGAACGCCTGCGGTGTCAACCGTTCCGGGCCTTTCAAGCGCCGTCCATACTTCAATGCTTTCTGCCGCTTCACGTCCAGGGTGACAGCGAACGGCAGCAGTATCAGAAACAGCCCTGCTCCGCACAGCACGGGCGGTTTCAGAATGGCGGACACGTCGCGTCCCTCATAGACGGCGGCTCTCAGGTACTCATTCAGACGGGCATCCACATAGCTCCGCACCGGCCCGAGAAAGAGCAGGTCGTTCCCGCGCTGAAGTGCCGTGACTGAGAGCGCCAGAGGGAGAACGCGGCCACCGTGCTCCGGCGTCCGTCCATGCACGACATCGCCGGTCATCACCGGCCCCGGCTTGAGGCCGTGGCCGGTAAGAAAGAGCATCCGGTACTCGCTTTTGTGCGTCCGGCTAAAGCTGCCGAAGACAGACGTGCGGACGTAGACCGGAGCGTAGAACCACTGCAACGGCTTCGTGAGAAAACGAAGCCATCCAATCACAAATACCACTGTCAGAATCAGTGCGGAGAAGATGGCCGCGTAGGTATAGATAGGCCGGTTGTGCGGCCAGATGATTGTTTCCTTGCGCCCCCATGTCATCTTTGCCATTGCCTTATCTCCTTCCTTCGGCCAGGAGTTTTCCGGCCATCTCATGTTTCAAACTGCTGATTTGGTCAAGCAGCTTGTCGAAGGCTTCAAGCGACATGCTCTGTCCTGCGGCCAGCGGTCGCAGGACGTTGACCAGGAGCAGACGCACGCCAAGAATCTCCGCCAGAGAAGGATCGGAGGCAGGCTCCGAACGCAGCTCGCGGAGAATGACATCGCGCATCCATTCGCTGCGAGGCACACCCTTCGCGGTAGCGACTTGATCGAGCAATCGCGCTTCATCCTCCGTCAACTTGAGGCAGCGCGTGGTGTTGCGGAAGATCGTTTTGCCGGTCGTCTTCTTGGTGTCGTTTGGTGAAGTGATGAGCGCCATTGAGATAGCTCCGAGCCGGTATACGTGGGTATACCGGCTTTAGCGGATTTCCTGTGCTTTGTTGAGGTTTACGTTGGTATACCTGCACGAACCTGTAAGGGGTGGAGTGTCGAAATACACCCGGTGCGCAGCACCGCTCTGGTACTGCCTCGGATGTAGGCGGAGGATCATGACTTCGATCCCGCCACAACTGCCGGTGTTTGGGATGCTGGAGATGCTGCGGAAACCGGCTTCTTCACAGGCGGTTCCGCTGCCTCATTTGCGGCTGCTCTACGCACGCGCAATGTCGGAGTGACCCGCTGCGCTTCGGGAGTGCGAAGGAACTCCTGAAACTCGCGGTCTTTTGAGAAGACATATGTAAGCGCCTGCTCGACAACATCGTTGGCGGAAGCGTGAATGAAGGTGGCGTATTGATCCACCTGAGTAGCGGTCGTATCAGTCAATCGAATGGAGGCGCTTAGGTGGCGGGTTTGGGTGACTTCTAGCAGGGGCATTGTGTTCTCCTTTTGGGTTGAAATCAGACTGTCTTTCGCTGGGCAATCATCCGCTGTGCCGTCTTTGCGATCTCCCGCGCACGAGTGGAACAAAGTGCTGCGGAAAGCTCGGCACTGCGGCGCGACTCAAGCATGGCGATTACGTCGCCGATAGCGATGCCTTCGATAAGCCAGAGGCGAGCCGAAGCGACATCGACCGTGCGCTGCGCGTAGTAGAGCGGATTGGGTTTGTCGGAGCGGCGAGAGGCCAGCTCACAAGTCAGCTTCACGGCATCTTTGCCGTGGGCAAGCTCATGGGAGACCCATGCCCAATCGCTCTCCGAATGACTGTACTTTCCCGTCTGCATCCGTGACGGGATGGCATGGTCGAAGGCCATAGCATCGACTGCGCCAACGTCAAGCTGGAAGTCATCGGGAGTCCCGATGGAATCATCGGGATATTCGACCGTGACTTTGTATTGTGGATCGTACTTCCGATTCAGGAAGCCAGGGACACGCAGGACACGGTTGCAGTCGGTGCAAGCAGGATCGCCGCCGAAGCCGATGGCGAGCAGCTTGAGCATCTGCTCTTGACGCGCAAAGTCGAAGCCTTCAACTCGCCAAAGCACCTGGTACTTGCCGGACGAAGTGGAGAGAATCGAGGTCGGCGGTGGAACGAACGCCGATGCCCGGAGCGCAGCAAGCCGGGCATCTCCGTCCGAGTCGATGTCTATATACAGATGCCGGACGGAAGCGATGCATTCCTTGGTGCGTTTGCGACTGCCGGGTCGAAGTGGATTGGCAGCGACATAGATGTTGTTGCGACCATGTTGGTTCTCGTAGGAGAGCCACGCCATATACCGGGTCTCCAAAGCCTGCTGAAGTCGCACCACACGTTGCATTGGAGAAGCGCCATCCTCTCCACGCAGCAGGAGTGCAATCGTCTCCTCAGGAGCAAAGCAACGTCTGAGGAAGCTGGCGGCGATTTGACTCATAGCGGCACCTCTTTACGAGCCCGACCATGCGGGCCTAAGCAGTAAAAGAAGCCCGGTGATCCGCCGGGCTTCCACCGAGAGGGATGGCCTATTCGGCCATCGCCTCGTCGGGAATCTCTTCGTGTTCCTGCTCATCCGACTCGACCCGCTGCGTGCGGTCGAGTTTGAGGAAGGAGTCGACGACAATCGAGTCGCGCTTGCTGCCCTTGTACTCCGTGTGGCGAATCGCTCCCCGCACCTCGATGTGTGCGCCCTTTTCGAGCTTAGCGGCGGCCTCTGCACGCGGGCCGAAGACGATGCAGCGGTGCCATTCGGTGAGCGTCGTGTACTTGCCGTCCTTGTTCTTGAAGCGAGTGGAAGTCGCCAGGGAAAAAGTCGTGAACGTGCGGTCGTTCTTGGTGTGGGTTTGAGCGTGATCGCCGAGGTTGCCGATGAGGATTGCGAGGTTCGTTTCCATGATGGTGTCTCCGTTTCGAATTCCCGAACTTGCTCGGGTCACTAATAAGCGAAGTGGGCCTATGCTCCCAAGTGCCAAGGAGTGCTTTCTTGGGCGCAGGCCGGAAGAAGTTCGAGCGGCGTTCTTTGCCGCTGTCTTCAAACTTGTTCTGGAGGGCACCGGGAAAGCAGAACGACGCCGTGCCGCGGGGCGCAATAGGGGTATTCCCCGAAGCAGTGACCGAGCATGAGTCGGGATTGTATTGGGGAGACACATTGGGAGAACCCGGTCCCATCGCGCATCCGGCCCATGCCATCCCACCTGACCGTCGCATTCACACCACCAGCGACGAACGCTCACAACAGGACGCACAATGCTGCCGTTATCGCGCGTGTTTCGCTTCGTGTAGTCAAGCTGAAATGCCTTGTCCATCGTGGGGCAATCTGGCACCGAAGGGGCTGGCAAGATGACTCGGAATCTCATGCTTGAACTCCTCTCCGTGGCTCACGCTGCCTGAGCCGGAGCACGATAGATATCTTCCGTAAGAAAGCACTGTTCGACATGGCTGTAGCCGTTCACGGCAATCACCTCGCGCACCCGGCGTCGGCCCGTATGATCGCGCTCGCAATACAGCACAAAATCGATGGCTTCCGCCGTCTCCGAACGCATGAATGCGTGGTTGAGATTGGGCCTGGCACTCAGGGCGAGATTGGAGAGGCGATTCAGGGCGTCAAGCGCTGACTTTGCATGGATGGTGGAGAGCGTGCCACCATGCCCGGTGTTCATGGCTTGTAAAAGGTCGTAGCCGCACTCATTGCGAATCTCGCCCATGATGATCCGGTCTGGACGATGGCGCAGCGCGGCGGCCAGAAGTTCGCTCGGCGTGATGGCAACCTGACCGGGGATCTCCTCTACAGCCTCCCAACGAACCGCGTTGGGATGGGAAACCTTTAGCTCGGCGGGCTGCTCGATGATAAGCAACCGTTCGTACTCAGGTATGTGGTCAAGGAACGCCTTCATCAAAGTTGTCTTCCCACTCCCGGTTCCACCGCTGATAATCCCATTCTTTCTGTCTCCGATCAGGCACACAACTGTGTCCCGAACATGCGAGGGCATACTGCCCGATGCAATCAGCTCATCGGAGCTATACCAGCGATTGAATTTGCGAATGGTGAGGGTTGGCCCGTTGATCGAAGATGGGGGGCCGACAACCGCCACACGCGAGCCGTCCGGCAAGCGTGTATTGAGGATGGGATTTTGTGTCGTGAGGTCTTGCCCGAGGATGCGCGCGATACGTTCTATCGCCGCCTGGAGACGGTCATTCGTGTATGGGGCTGTGAGCGGGATATGCTGCACAACCCCACCACGATCTGCGTAGACGCCCGTTGTGCCGTTAATCATCAGGTCTGAGATGGATGGGTCTAGGAGAAGCTCGCGCAGCTCCGGCGGAAAGAACGGGAGAATCAGTTCGTAACTCACCGCGATACTCCCGCTGATGGCGCAGACATAACCGGTTGTAACGCAGCGGTTGGAGCGGACACGATGGGATCGACGGAAAGCAGGTTTTCGTGAAACTCAGTGATCGTGAGTCCGAGTGGATTCAACGTCTCGTATCTTGGATAGCTTTTAGCCTGCTCGCTGACCTGCTGTGGATTCACATAGTAGGTAACACTCAGCAGCCAATGCTCCGTACGCGGCTGCCGAGAATAGCGGGATGTGAATACCTTATCCAGTGTGACCAACGCGGTTCCGCGAGCGACGATTGCTTTCTGAATCATCTCCTGCGACATGGAGGTAATCGTGACGCTCTTCACGTCTACATCGTTCTGTTCGACCTGCCCATTCAGAACTTGCGACTCCTTGTGATTCGCATTGTCCTGTCCCATCAACTGAGCCGAGAGAGGCTGCGATAGGAAGTAATAGTTCAGTTTGTATTGGCTGCCGACGGTGTCATGGGAAATCGTGTAACGGTAGGTCGCCCAATCGATCAGGCCCCGGCGCACTTCGCCCTCGCGCGGGCTGTAGTTCAAATCGCTGTACTGGATGGCCTGGGCACGACCCATCTCATCAATGCGAACATAGCGGTTTACGACCGGACGATGAGCGAGGCTCCAATTGAGCCACATGGACCCACAAAGCAAGACTGTTCCACAGGTGAGGATGCGACGGTAGGCTCTCCGTTCGGCATAGTGCGAGGCATACACTTCGTTGCCGATCTGATCGGCGAGCAATGCCTGCTTCGCCGTCAGCGGATGGTCATTGACTACTGTGTGCGTGGACATGGGGAGAATGACTCCTTTCGTTAAGAGCGTGGATGAACACAGCGGCATATATCAATCCGGCGATGATGCAGCCGAGAAGGATTACCAGAAACAGGTAGCCAAGCGGCCTGCCTAGACCTGCTTTTCTCATTGCCAGTGCGTGAACCTGATACTTGAACATTTCTATCCAGCTCCTCCCGCGATGAAGAGTGTCGAGACGACATTACTTACCGCATTGCCCATACTCCCTGCCATTCCAGCAGCACCACTAAATATCGCCTGCGTCATGCTCGGAATAAAAAGCATGTTGATGATGAAGGCGATGAATACCATGATGCACGGGATGAGATTGGCAAGCCACATCTCCATTGAGTAATTTCCGTTGAAGGTTTGCTGGATGAAGGCGTTCATAAAGCCGCCCCAAACGAAGATGAACGCGGCTGCCACGGCACGAATCATGGCAAAACTAATCAGCACGTCAAGGAAGTGAAAGAACTTCGCTCGGAATGTCTTTGTCATGAGAAGTGGTACGAAAATTGGCCCGAATAAAGCGGTCACGCCGTAGAGGATAAAGGCGCTGCAATTGATGACAAACAAGATGGCCGAGGCGACGCCGAGAAGCGCCTGCACAACGAAGTAGCAAAGGATCTGAACGGGAGCCATGAGCGACGGCATCGCGGTATTGTCGCCAGCGGTCTTGAAGAGCTGGAGAAGGCTGTCGAGCGAGTTCTGATCGAACGCCGCGACCATCGCCTGCGCGATGTAGGAAAAGAAGTGATTGATGCCAAAGCTCGCGCCTGGAAATGGGTTCACCCAATAGCTTTCGAGCAGGCAGCAAAGGATGAGCCGGAGCAGAAAGTTAACTAGATCGCCCGCATGGACTGGCTGGGCATGGAAGCGCAGCGTCATGCTGGTGGTGTTCCAGTTGATGACCATGCTGATAAGAGTGAAGAGAGCAATGCAGCTAAGCTCCGTAAGTCCAAGTTGGGTCAAGGCACCACCGTTCTGCGTGGTGAGATTGGTCAGATTGTTCGTGAACTGATAGAGCCAATCGACGCCGGAACTTGCGCTCGGTAATGCTTGTGCCAACAACGCCACGGATACCATATCGCACTCTCTCTGAAGTAATGTTTAGGGGATGTACTTCTTCCACGTCTTGCCTTCGTGCGCTGCAGCGGAGTTGTGCTTCTTCTTGTTCGCTTCCACTCGCTGCCGGAACGCCTCGTCTTCGGCCTTCCGCTCCTCAGCCTCTTTTTGCTGTTCCTGGAGGATGGCCGCTGCTTTAGCGGCGGCAGCGGCGGCTTTCGCCGCCTCGTACCGCTGGTAGGTCAGCGCGCCACCTATCGCAGTCAAGGCCGCGAGGATGGCGAGCAGGATTTTCGTGTTGATCGCTTTCAGCATCGTGTCTCCGACTAGGGAAGGTAGGTCTGCCAGGTACTCGATTCGTTGGCGGCGCTGGTGTCGTTGGCGGAACGCTGCTGCTGAACGAACACGGCTGTGTTGAGGTCTTCGACGTGGGCGTTGCGGCGTTCCATGTTGGCGACGGTCATTTGCGAAGCAAGGCAGGCATGGAGCGTGCCTTGTGACTGCATCTCGCTCAGCCTCTGCGCCTCGGAAGCATTGAGGAGGTTGAGCTGCTGCACTTCGCTGTTGGTGGAATCGCCACCGTCGAACTGCTGCGACAGAAGCGAAGCGTTGGCGGTAGCGTTCTCGCCCCTGGCGGCGCGGTACTGCCCCACAGCGGTGAGGCAGTCAGGAGAGACGGAATCGGCGGTTTCGATCAAGGCGAGCTGTGAAGTGCGGGAGCTGCCGAGAGATTGCCTGGCGAGATAAGATGATGCGTTGCCGTTCATGGTGACAGACGCAGCTTTCCATGCAGTGCTCGATGCAGACGGCGAGTTGCTATTCAGCGCGATGCTCATGCCAGCCGTCTCACCGAACATATTGGCGACGTTGACGTTTTCAAGTGCGTGCAGCGTCGTTTGCCACTGTTGCTTCGCTGAGAAATGCGTGATGTTGTTCTTCAGCATGTTGTACTGCGTCTGAAGTGTGGTCAGTTGCGAAACGAGACTTCCATAGCTTGTCGGATCGAAGACGATATCCCCGAGCCCGAACAATGCGAAGCTAGGCGTTGCCGTGAGAAGCAAGGCCGCGCCTGCGCCGAGGAGCCACTTGCGGCGGTTGGTCAGTGTGACTTTCATAAAGCCTCCTGTGGTTTGCGGTTGGATTACATGCACTGCGGGCAGGTCGGGTCCAACCTGTCCAGGGGAAATGCGTGGATGTGTGTTGCGTTTGTAACGGTCTCGGCGGACTGGAGGTATATCCACGCGAGAGTGTTTCTGCCCGTCTCCGTTCCAACGAGCAGGAGAGCTAGCAAGAGAGCGGCTATGATTCCTGAGACCTGATACAAGCGATGGTGCGGGACCGTATGCATAACCGTTACTCCTCATCCGCAAGCTGCCGTGCTACCTGCGGGATGATCGCTACCCATTCCGTCCCGCTGCGTTCGATGGCCTCGGCGATGGTGTACTGAACCTCGGCAAGCCAGTCGGCGCGATTGAGGACGAGAGCAACGGCAACCTTCTCTCCAGTCGATTGCACTGTCCAACTGTCGTGTCCGCCACGCTTGGCATCACGCGACTTGCGAAGGAGATGTTCGTAACGGTCGTTCATCGCGATGCTCCTTGCTATAACGTGGGATCGACGCGATGCTCCGCGTAGGCCGGGATGAGCAGGTCGGTGCCGATATACACGCGAGCGCGGGAACCTTCCTTGAGCGTGATGATGGGGAGCCGATTCAGGAAGTGATTCAAGACCTGCTCACCTTCGGTAGCGGACTGCTCAGAGATGCCATTGCGGATCTGAGTCGATGGCTGAAGAACGCTTCCGTTGTTGCCGATCTGGGCGAGGCCGCCCAATCCGCCAATGGCCGCAGCGGCGGCGAACGCTTGCAGATAACCGTGGTCTACCTTCGTTGCAAGGCCGGTTGTACCGATCTGGTCAAGGCCGATATATTTGGCAAACTCTAATGAGAACCCATCGGGGCAGATGGCACGATGGAAGGTGACGAACATCTTGCGCTGCTGAGCGTTACCCACACTCTGCACGTCGCCAAGCAAGCGCGTTCCTTGCGGCAAGAGAAGCTGTTGATGGTCGTGGGAGTATAGGTCGGTCGTCAACGAAACCATGATCGGGCCGCTGAATCCGCCATCAATGTGATTGGTGACGACACCCTCAAGCACAGTGCCTTCGAAGATGCGGTACAAACGGCCATCGTAGGTGTCGAAGTTGTACGCGGCCATCGCGTTGCTCTTGCTGTCGGCCTTCGCCTCTACAGAGGCAGGTTTGGCCGGTGCCGCACCGCCGGCTGCGGTAGCAGATGTCCCTTGCGCGGGCTCCGTTGTCCCGGCTGGAGCAGTAGCGGGAGTCGTGCGCGCAAAATCAATCGCAACGGTATCGCTGTTGATGGCGTCCTGCTGTTGCTTCTCTTTGGCGAGTTGCTTCTGCTTGGCCTCGGCTTGAGCTTGCGACAAATTTGAAGTACGCTGCGGCGCATTTGGGCTGTCGCCGTAGATGGCCGACCGCTGCGCGGCGGTCATCGGCGGCGCGCCTGCGGCCTCAGGGCCGGGCGCACCCTCGGTCTGCTGTAGCTGCTGGAGCGCAGCGTTAAGCTCCTGCTGATGTTGCCGTGCCTCAGCATCACGCTGCGCCTGCAACTGTTGTTGCGACTCAAAGCTGTTGACCTGCTGGGCGTTCGGCGCTGCCGGACGCATGGGCATGGCACTGGCCGGAGCGCTTTTCTTGCTACCGCTCAACAAGCTGGAGAGATTGGCTATACCTATAAGCCCGATGATGACGACCAGGGCAATGACAACCGGCATACTCTTCCGTACTGGAGGCTTTGCCTCGGGTTGCTCCGGTACGGTGGCAGGAGCGTTCTGATTCGGTTCCGGCATGGCTACCTCGCTCCCTCGGTGCGATGAAAGTCAACCTTCTGCTTGCCGATGGCGAGGTAGCCGTTCTCTAGCTGCTTGGGAACGGTATAAAGGCCATTTGAGAAATCGAAGTTGATGAGCGAGGGCTTTTTGTCATTCACTTCGTAAAGAGCAGGCGTCTCCTGAAACACACCACGCAGATAGGTGAACCTGTCATCGCGCCAGATCGCCTGCAACCCAAGCTCTTTACCCTTCGATTTGTCCCATGTGAAGTCAAAGTGCAGAGAGCCGGGATACTGGCTGCGATATGCCTCTTCCTGCATCTTTTCCGCCTTCAGCGCTGCGGCCTGTGCCGCTTGCGCTGCTGCGGCTTCCTGCTTCGCCTTGTCCAGCTCGGCGGCAGGAACGAAGACAGGCATCTCAACCAACCGCTCCTTCGCGGCCTTGTCGCCCGGCGCGATGAAGATTTTGGAGTCAAAGTGGGGATCTTCGTCACCGGAGACCTCGCGCAACTGCAAGGTATATTCGTTGCCGTGATCGGAGACGATGTGAACATCCGTCGTGCCGCCTGCGACCTTCGGCTTGATGCTGATGAATCGGCTTGCGACATGGCCGCCATCGAAGACCCAATCCACGGTGTCACCAGCAAAGACGTTTGCAACTTTCTCCTGGTCTGGGAGCAAGATTAATGTCGATTGCAGCAAACCGGCACGGACCACAGGCGGCGTGTCCGCTTCGGACACGGTGATGGTGCGCGGGGCGTTCGGCTGAAGGTGCTTCTGCTCGGGTGTGGTTGGGCCGGACGCAGAGGCAATGCTTGCGGTCAACGCAAGGCCAACGGTGATGAAGATCAAGACAGGTGGTTTCATTGCTCTCGTCCTTTCGATTAGGCGGACTCGCCCTGGGCGAAACGCGTGATGCCCTCGGTGAGTCCGTACTTGGCGATGAGTTTCGACCGGCGCACCCGGTCCTTCGGTTTGGTAGAGAAAGTCGCATAGCTGCGGCTATCGAGATTCAGCGCGACAACTTTGGTGAGGCCATCGCGCCGCATGTACAGACCTTCGCGATCCTGCAAGCTCTCGAAGAGAGCCAGCTGTTGCTCCGTCATCTTGAACAGCTCGGCGTACCGCTTCCGATTGAACGTGGCGTCTTTCAGGAAAAGGAACGACGTGCAGGAGTTCACGATGCTGTCAGCATTTGCTCCGAGGTCGTCGGCGGACTGACCAATCATGGTGACGCCGCCCAGATTCTTGCGAACAGTCTTGATCGAAGCGAGCGCCCCATCCAACAACTGCTTGTTCCTCATCGAAGAGAAGATTTCTTCGATGAGGATGTGCTTGGGCACTCCAAGATTGGCGGGATTGTAAAGCACATCGTTGATGCGCCGCAGAAGCCATACCATCAGCGGCTCGATTAGGTCGGCATACTGTTCGTTGTTGACTCCCTGGAAGTCAAAGCATTGCAGGCGAGAGAGCGAGAGGCTGTCTTCTACGTTGTCGAATACAGCGTTATAAATGCCTTTGCCAACCCATTTCGAGAGATAGCGGTCGAGCTTTTTGGGTAGGAAGAGATTCGACAGACGCCGGTTCTCCGGGTCGAGCAGGTACATATCCTGCACGGCCTTGTGGATCACGTCATCGTCCTCGGGCTCCAGCTCTGCGCCGCCGTTGGTGAGTAATAGCTTTATGAACGAATACAGGAACTTGATGTTGCTCTCGGTCGGCTCTAGGGCGAAGGGATTGACGCGCGGGCCGTCTTTTCCCACGCGGTCAACCCGCCCACCGTATAATTCGACAACGCTTTCGTAGCTGCCGCCGATGTCGAAAATATAGGTAAATCCACCGTATTTCTGCTCAAGCGCGATGATCTGGTTCCCATGAACCGACTTCCCGGTGCCGGTGGGACCGATGATGAGCATGACCCTCACGCCATCCACATAGACATCCTGAAAGAACGGCGTCCGCGTGCGTGTCTCGAGGATATTCAGGTACTCCGAATCTAGGTCTTCCGAATGCGGGTGTCCTATGTGTGGAGCGAATACAGAGGAGAATCGCGCATGATGATCCTCCGCAAGCCACAGAGGAAAGACATTGAACTTGTGATTGCCGGGGAACATCGCATAGAAGGCGGAGAGGTTGCCAAGCGTCTCTTCCATCACCTGAGCGCGCGCATCGACGAAGATCCGATGCACGGCGGGCACGGTGTCGCGTAGCTGTTCCGCGCTGCGTGCGGCCAGCAGCAACCGGAGCGAGTATTCGCCCTGAGCTTTCTTGTCCAACTCGCGGATGACCTGGCTCAAGTCATCGACGTTGCTATTGGCCGCCTTCGCACCGGCCCCGGTTTCTAGCGAGGCTGTATCGCGCCCGCTCATGACGCGGGTCAATACGCCCACTTTGAAAAACGAGATGAACTTCTCCTGAGCGTCGATCTCGCTGCGGGCCGCGGTGGTGGACTTCACCCGCCACGTCGAGCACAGGACGCTATCGCAGTCGAGTGTGAGCAGACCGGAGAACTGGCACGGTCTTGATGCCTCGGGCGTCGTCTTCAGGGAGAACATCTGCACATGGCGCTTGCCGACTTGCAGGTAATCGCTGTGCCACGCAACCGGGCTCTTCACGATCTGGCGGTCTACGCCGGTCTCGCTGCGGAGTTGGTCGTCGCTCGCCCAATCTTCAAGGTTGAATACATAGCTGAAGAATTGGAAGACGTTGTTCTTCGGAAGCAGCCGCAATCCGAGCGCACCGCCAAGATGGCTTTCGAGGATGGTCGCTGTCTTCTGGAGTTCGGCCAACATGCGCGATGTGTCAGCGGCGTTCTCTTGTGGCTGACGCTCAAACGCTTTCACCTTGGACGGCTCAAGCGTGAGACACCAGTGAAGATCGATGCGACGGAAGGCAGCCATCTTCTCAAGAAACGTAAGGCGGTCGTCTACGAATATCTGAGTGACAGAGCTACCGTACTTCTTCTGCCGGGGCAGCTCGAAGCCCGACCTGACGCGGGCATACTGATACAGACACGAGCCTTCAGGCAGCCCACGTAGCGCGCTTTCAATCGACCGAACCCGCGCATCAAGCTCCTGATCGGTGAGACCTTCCTCGTCGATGCCGGTAAGAGTGAACAGGCATCCGTAGCCCCCGCCCTTGAGTGCAAAGACATTCGGGCCGATGAAGCGCGAGATGGGCACAATCGAGCAGGCGGCTCCGGCCTTTGCGAACCACGGCGTATGTTTATATTGCTCAGTGTTTGCGCGGGTCATAGTAGGACTTCTGGTTGAGGCTCAGGCCCCAGAGTTGGAACATCTTTGGGTGTTTGCGAACGATGAGCCATGCACTGACAGCAAGCGTCGGAAAGGCCACCATCGCCAGCAGGCGAAACCCAACGAGGAAAACCGTTACGCAGACGAAGACGATCGCCATCCATGCTGTAAGATCGAGACCAAGTTTGGCTCTCGGTCGATTCAGCGCTTGATTGATCGGTAACGGCTCTCCCCGCTTGGTCATAGCAGATGCACCTCCTACATCTGCTGCCCGGTCAGCGAGCCTATCCATCCAGCTCCCCAGCCGAGAACTCCGGCACCGAACAGAGCGCCGAAGAGTCCTGGGATCGCGTCCTGAAATCGCCCCGACATCATGCGGATTCCGGCGAAAATCAGGCCGCCGAAGCAGATGACAGCACCCGCATAAATACAGAAAGTTTTGAAGGTTCCCATCAGCGTTGTTGCGCCGGAGAAATCCATCGTTCCCTGGGCGTGGGCTACGCCGCTGCTTACACCGGCGAAGGTGAGTGCAAATAGCGTCGGCCCCATGACATGAAGGATGTGGCGGAGGGTTTGCTTTGAGAAGGGGGTTACCCGCCGTTTGGCGGAGAGATTGGACGAACGATTGAGAGGCTTTCCCAACCGGATTGCGCGGCGGATTCTGAGCATCTTTGCACCTCCGCTGACTCAGTGTCAGCTAGGCGCAAAGCTAAGATCGACGCTTGAAAACGTCCAATGAAAGATCGGGAGAGCGTCATTCCAAAATGGAATGACGAGGCACGAAAAGTGCCTAGAGTTGGTAGTCGCGGAGGACGTACGGAGTGCCGACTCCGCCCTTATAAAGAATGGCTTTGGCAACGGGCTGATGGCTGACCGAATACGAGAAGCTCGTTCCATCCGTCAGCTCGACTTGAATTTCGCTGCCGTCCCCCGTGTCCTGGTAAATGCGAACTGTCTGGATGGTCTTGCCTGATAGCTCTGGACATTCAACGAAACTTGCTTCTGTCATCCTGTGCCCCTCATCTCGCAATCGACCAAGGCCCATTATCACACTCATCGTGTGTAGACTCATAGTGGTCACGCTCCAAACATGGAAGTGTGACCATTCGCTCCGTCAAGTCTCGGTTTGGAGCCTCGTTGCGAAGACTGCGCGAGGAACGAGGCTATTCCCAAGAGGAGCTCGCGGAACGGGCCGGACTTCACCGCAACTATGTGGGCGGCGTCGAGCGAGGAGAACGGAACGTGGCTTTGGAGAACATCGTAAAGCTGGCGAAGGCACTTGCGGTAGGCCCAAAAGACCTCTTTATCGACTTTTCATAGCTATTCATGCAACACCTGTTGCACGATTCTGGTCAGAGGGACCATCCCGAACTAGCCACGGTATTCACGACCCGCGCTGCCTGTGCATATCGGAAGTATCCTCGAATCCAGCTTCCGAGAGCGGGAGCTATCCAATCACCGCACTCTGCGAGATGCTCTAAAGAGATCCTCCTCTGGTGTCCGGCATAGAGCGACCCTGCCGCAGTGAGGATTGGCTCATGATGAGCGACACGATTTCGCAGCCAGCGGATATCCTCCAAGCGTCGATGGATGATGGGCCGGGCGAGCTTGACGCTGGGAAATGCACTGCTGAGACACGGCTGCCAGAGCGTCCAGTGATACCGCTGGGCAGCCAGATCCGTCCAGAATCCAAACATCAGCTCAGCAACAACTTTGCCTGGAGAGGCATTGGGGCCTCCCGCATCGCGCATAGCTGCCCGCACCTTGTCCTGGGAATAGGCGGATAACGGTGCCACCGTATACCAGCGCGGCGTCCTGAAGTGGGCTGTGAGCTGGTCGTGCATGCTGTTACGGACGGCGACTTCGAGTCCGTGCAGCAGACCGAAGGTCATCTCCGAGACGGCCACATTCTGCTCGTAGAGAGAGACCGCGTCTTCGAGATTGTGAGCGGTTGCAGCTAGGTACCGCTTCAATCGCTCCCGGGAGACGAAGCGCTCGATCTCGGTTAGCAGTTGGGGAGCATGGGGCAATGGAATCCTCCTGCGGCCCGTGCTATCCTCTCTTTGAGGCTTCTGGGAGCATCCCTGCCGCAAGGCATATTCCCAGGGCAAAGAGCGAGAAGGGGCCAGCGATGGCCCCTTCTTCTTTTGCGCCACGTTTATCGTGGCTCTTCTAAAGTGATTTGTAAACATCGAGGAATGAATAAGTTACAGACCTCTGCCGGAGTTCGGCAGAGGTCGAAATGCTATATCCGATCAAAGCCCTGGTTCAATAGAGTCTCGCGCCACTCAGAGCGACAGCAAGGGTGCGGAAGGGTGCAGAAGTATTCACGGAAAAGTGCTATGAGAAGAAGTAACGGGATCTTTGTGACGAGAATCCGTCCTGTCATTATCGGAGCACCCTCTATCGAGACACGATGCAATTGTGCGGGACGGACACGATTCAACGGCCCGACGTAAAATTCGCCTCGATGTCTCGCTTGACTATTCCAGCAACCCTCTTGACCGTTGCAACGCATTGATCGAAATATTTTGCCCCCATCGGAAGTGCTTTGCCTTCCTGCGCACGCGCTAACTCGCCGCATTTGACCAGATAAATGGCATTCGCCCGACCTGCATTGTGCACGATCACGTCGCGGGTAGCTTTGATTTCAATGAAGCGGGAGAAGGCTTCGTCGCCAGTATTGATCTGAGCCACTTGATGGAAAAACCGCAAGTAGTCAGCGGCTTTCGCATAGGAGAGGTTATGAATGCGATCCTCGATCATTGAGCAACGAACAGCATCTAGGTCTGTAGCATTCAGTACGACTTCTGCGTCGACAGTACGCTTCTGTTCCACCCCTTGTACATTCAGCGTAATTTTTCCAGGATACGCGCGAAGGACTGCCCGAAGAACATCAAATAGATACGATTCGCAGCGGGAGACCATTGCGACTAGAAGATTGTTGTAGAGGTCTTGGGCGATAAACCGTTCGTAGATTTCTTTCAGCTCTTCGTCTGTACGGTAAGCCACCCCGGACTTTTTATGCGAAGGTACGCTGTACGCACGATCATCTTCCTCGTCCGAACCTGAGTATCGCTTTTGTGCCTTCTGGAGCAGAGGCAAAGCCTGTTGGACAAAGATATGCATGTCATTGACCTGCCGAACCAGACCGAGTTGTAGTTCATAAACATCTTTGGGGAGTGTAGCTGCCCGTTCTGCATCCACTCCTCGTCGTTTGGCCATCATTATCCTCGCTTCGTTTTACCGAAGATGTATACCTGAGTTCCAAGCTCAGATAGCCTTTATACATGTCTCGGCACCATAATCCGGAGAGTCAATCGGACATCGCTTCGCGACGAAGACTCAGCGCGTTCCTATCGGGCGTTCGTATCTTTCTAGAGCGTGTTCATCGTAGCCTCACGCGCGAGAGGAGCCGCCTGAACGCCAGCGTGAAAGGAGCACTCTCAACGCTTTGGAAGGATGCTGACAAGAAGCTGCAGGGCGTCATAGAGTCGCAGAGTATCGGCAACCCGAAGTGGCGTCGTGATGCTCTCACCGACGCGGGGCTTTTTGGGCAAGAGCTTGACGCCAAGGCGCGTCTATTCGAATACATCCTTGAGGAGAAGCGTTTCTTAGCGGCGCTACGCTTCCTCGCCAGTATTTTTGGAAGTCTCTCAAAAGCGTTTCCGGTACTCAGCGCAGTGAAGGAATTCATTGATGCAGTCACCTGTTGCCGGGATTGGCTGCCCAACGATCCCGAAATCACCTCTCTCGGAGACCTCCGATAACGGTACCCAACCCCGGGCTGCCAATAAATACGGTTCTCTTCTGTATGCCAGGTATCGGATCAGTTCATGAAGGCAAAGTAATACCCTCCATCGTGCGATAGCTTACGCAGTCCTCGTTCGCGCGAATCGGGCGGAGCCCCCGTATCGACGCTAATTGCGATGTCCGAGCCGACCTTCAGACTGTTCGTGACGTACGAGTGCCCGAATGCTTGCCAAGCACTATCCACCTGGGACGCGTCGATCACTGTCGCACCGTCAGGAATTGTAATTCCACCAGTGGTGTCCCCGACTCGCTGACCCGAGTTCGCAATTTTCGACAGCTTGAGCGCTAGGTCATGGTTAGAGTCATAGAAGGAATAGCTGACACCCGGCAGCTTATGCATGTCGCTCCAGAGATCCGGAAAGCCTTTAGTCGGTATGTCAGCAGCGGCGAAGATCACCTGGCGGAGCGCAGGGACTTTTACGGAATTGCGTCCTAACTCAGAGAGAGCGGAAGCTACAATTCGTGTCCCCATACTGTGGCACACGATGAACACGTCGGTATCGGGACGTGCAACCATCGTGCGTAGGAAGCCGCTGAATCTCGCCGTGGAGGCATCAATATTATCGGCATCATGCCAATAGCCCGCGAAAGTGCCTGCCGAGATCCAGCTATAGGACACTGGTATGACTGGGAATTGCATCTCCGAAGCCAGCAGCGCGGTCGCGGCCATTGCGTCATCAAACGAGACTCGATAGCCGTGTACAAAGAGGAACACCTTCCGACGTTTTCCCTGTTTATCTTTCGAAAGCGTACTGAGTTCGTCCAAGAAATCCCTTTGCGTAACGAATTGGCTCGGAGTTCCCGTTGTCACAGCGCTTGACTGAGGAAGAGCCTGAGCCCCAGGGATGAAGTCGGGCCGGACCCCAAACGCCACGTTGATTGATGGCGATATCCTTCCGAATTCGAAACCCGAGGGACGTCGCTCCACGGAGAATCGCCCATTGCCGTTGCGTGCTCTTTCCGTGACATAGAGTATCGGGATCGACACATTTACAGTATTGCTCGCTGCTTTGCTCAAATCGGCGCGAGCTTGTACTGCCTCCGCCTCTTCACCTGTCGTTTCGATCAGTTGAGTTTTCAATTCTCTGACTTGAGGAGAATCTTCTCCCCCAGGGAGCGAAGCCACCTCTCTCACCTGTTGCTCTAGCCGAAGCCGCTTGGCATCGAGTTCATCGGGCTTCGCCCCAGGATCGGTGGACGACGGTGTGGAAACTTGAGCGAACAATGGTAGTGGCAAGAACAAGGAATTGAGGGAAACAATGAGCAAGAACTTGATGGCACGTGCTTGGGCCATGTTCACCGCCTTTCGGAACACAATTCTTAGCTGGGAGCAACTCCGATTAAAAGTAATTCAGAAACTGTTGCGCTTCCTGAAAAATTTATGGCAAGCTTGGATTCCCCACGGAATCAATGCGCTTCGGAGGCAGCTTTGTTGAGAAAACTGTCAGCGTTTGCTCTTGTTGCGTTCACGTTTATATCCATCGCCCACGCGCAAGTTGGCCGGCGCAAGGCATTGATCATTTCAAACGGCGCGTATACGCATCTCAACTCGCTTCTGGAATCCGCATCGAAGGATGCTGCGGGCGTGCGAAGTGCATTAGAGGCGAATGGCTTCGAAGCCACTGACATTAAGACTTGGGTCGATCTAAACGAGACTCAGTTTCTTGAGAAACTATCCGATTTTGCGTCAACGCTGCATGAAGATGACTTGGCAGTGTTTTACTTCTCAGGACACGGATTCTCGATCAACAACCGGGACTATTTAGCACCAACCGCTTTCGACTTTGGGAAAGATTTGGACGAATCGGCTCAGTCTGCGATTTCAGTGCCAACGGTAGTGTCCTACCTAGGAGCCTCTAAGCGCCGCGTCCTAATCTTTGATTCATGCCGTGACGAACCGCAGATATTGCGTGAGAGGTCGAAGAACGTTTCAACCAGGGACCAAATTGGAACGATGGTCGCACCCGAGTCAAACGGCAGCCTCATTGCCTTTGCGACAAAACAAGGCTACACATCTAGCGCTAAGTCTGAAAGCGGGATGAGTTTGTACACGAGTGTGCTCGTCGCTGACCTCAAGCAGCACCCTCCAGAGCTGAAGGCGGCGTTGGACAAGGTCGTAATCGATGTGGACAAGCTATCCCATGGTACCCAGACACCAGCACTCTACTCCGAATTGAGCGGCTTTATTCCACTCACGACTGATGTGATCCGACAAGGGACCGCTATCATCTCACCCGATAAAGAGAATGTGGCACGGTTCCTGCAAAAGACTTGTACACGGGGCGTAACATGGCAATCTGTCGCGTTCGAGCTGCCGGGTGAAGTCTACAAATCAGCCAGCCAGATTGGTGCTGATGCCGATAGCCTCAGGATGTCCCTGCCCGCCCTTTCAGATGGCATCAAACCTGTGATGGAAATTGAGAACTCAGTCAAGGAACTGACTCAAAATCGGATCATCTTTCCTCAAGGTGAAAATACTCCTGCGGCTCCGCCTTCAGACGAGTTCAGGTCTTCGCTCTGCGCCTTCCGAGATAAGCTCTCCGGCGCCAGGAGTCTTCTTGAAACGATGTACGGCGTACCCAGCCAGTGTAGTGCGGCCATTACTTGCCCGAATGAGCATCAAGTCTTCACCCAGACAACGATACAGCAAAGCCTTAGGCTGAATGTAAGCAAGTACACTGTGCGTCGCGGCCTAATCCACACGTTCAATGAATGGGCACTCTGGATGGATCTCCCGGTCGAATTACAAGGACAGATCGCTTCGGTCGAATATAACTTTCCCGAGGGGTATCTTCGCAACTCTACTGTCACCGCGGAGGACGGGAATCCCGCCATCGGATTAGCAATTTGGGCCGCGAACACCTGCACTGCAGATAATGCGTTGTCTCGTGCAAATGTCCATCTGAAAGATGGCAAGACCCTGATCGCTCCATTCGATCTTTGTAAAGTCATGCCTAAAGAAAACGTGCCTCAATAAGATAGGACTTTTCTGCATCTGCCATAACTCTCAATCCATTTCTAGTTTGTACCAGTCTCGAATCAGTCTGTTTTTAAACCTCGATAAACGCCCTTGTTGGAGGTTGCGGGCGGAACAGATAGTCCAGTTACAAAAGGAATCCTTGGCACTGCTGGCTTCCGACTTCGTAACTAGGCAATTTGTCGAATCGTTCTTCCAGGCCCAAAGCAATCTGACCGCATATTTCAATCGAACCGAATACGATTGGTGCGATCGTTGAGATCGTCCGTCGTTGTCAGCTCATCACAATTCTTCAGACGCGAAGAGCGATCGCGCACAAAGAACTTAGGTCGAACCTGCTTTAGTCCCCATACCAGACTGTAAACGCACTTGGCGGAAGTGATCTGGCTCGCTCCGTTCAGTTCCATATACCGACTAATGAGATGGTCCGCCGCTGTAACCCTCCGCTGCGGCGGAGGATGGAAGCAGCGGTTCAGAGGAGGATCATCGATATGCAGATTCGTTCAGTAGGCATCGACCTGGGCAAGACGACGTTTCACCTTGTGGCACCGGGAGCATCGGGCAAGGTGCTGGTGAAGAAGAAGTTTACGCAGAAGCAGTTGCTGCCTTCACGGCGAACATGCAGACTTCGCTGGTCGGCCTAGAAGCCTGTTCGGGAGCGCATTTCCTTGGTCGAGCCTTGAAGCAACAGGGCCACGATGTCAGGCTGATTGCGGCTCAGTTCGTGAAGCCATTTTTGAAGTCCAACAAGAACGACTTCGTGGGTGCTGAAGCCATCGCCGAGGCCGTCGAGCGCAAGAACATGCGTTTTGTCCCGATTAAGACCGACGACCAGCTTGATCTGCAGGCGATGCATAGGATTCGTGACCGGCTTGTCTCGCCTCGGCGCACGGCGATCATCAACCAGATACGGGCTTTCTGCTGGAACGTGGCATGGTGTTCCCGCAGAGGCCCGCGAAGCTGAAGGCTGAGATGGCCGATGTTCTCGAGAACGCAGACAACGCGCTGACACCGATGATGCGCAACCTGATCGGCTTACTGTGGGATGAGTGGAAGACCGTCGAGCAACAGATCGACGAGCTGACCGACAGGCTCGAACAGATCGCTGCAAGCGATACCGGTTGTTGCTGCATCCGTCAGATCCCAGCCATCGGCCCCGTCGTCGCGACGGCCATCGTGGCTGCCATCGGCAACGGCTCTGCATTTCGCAAGGGGCGAGATTTCGCCGCATGGCTGGGCATCGTTTCGCGTCAGTCCTCTACCGGCGGCAAGGCCAAGCTGCTGGGCATCAGCAAGCGCGGCAACATCTATCTGCGCAAGGTACTCATCCACGGCGCACGCGCTGCCGCGATGCGCATAAAACGCGACCGCTTTCCGATCGGAGCATGGATGAACGCACTCGAAGCACGAGCGCCGCGCAACGTTCTGGTCGTCGCTATGGCCAACAAGCTCGCACGTATCGCTTGGGCCGTGCTCTCCAGCGGTGAAGATTACAGGCCCGCAGTCAGCGCAGCGGCATAGAACATCGCAGTAAAAAGCTTTCCCACCAAGGTCTGCACAGGAACAGTAAAGGACGAAAGAACAGTCATAACGGCGCATCTGAAACCTGCTCCCGATAAGGGTCTTCAACGACCGACCGACTTGTAAGGACAGATGCGTAGCGGAACTCATCCTGGCCAGGAGCACGCGGCTCCACCAAAGGCCGAATACATTGCCGCAGACTTGTCTTCTCGACCAAACTAATCCTTGCAGTCACGCGGCGGACCATACATTTTCGGTACTATTCTGGCTCGAAGTTTACAATTGTGGCGACTGACCGCAGTTGATAAGGCGCCGAGGAGAAGTGTGGTCTATGGGGAAGTTCAAAATTCATCTGAAGCTTCAGGGACTTGAATTGGACATCGAAGGCGATCGCTCGGATATGCCTGCGATCAACAATGCGGTAGCCCGGGAGATCACCGGGCTCATCCAACCGGCTGCGGCACTCACGAGCGGGGCGGCTGAGCCGCCAGCAATGCCGCCTACGATCGAGGGCGAGACGGATAGCAGCAAAAAGCAACGTAATCGGAAGAAGGCGAGCGGCTCGCGCTCTTCTGGAGAGACGACCGGCCAAGCAATCGATTTCCGCCACGATTCCTCGAAATACGGGAATCCATCTCAAAGTTGGAGCGTGACGCAGAAGGCCATTTGGCTTCTCTTTGTATTGAAGGGCATTCAGTCATTGAAAGAGATCGGTGCGTCACAGCTTCTCGCCACATTCAACGAAAACTTCAAACAGGCGAAGACGATTCATCCGCCTCACTTGTCTCGTGATCTGGGATTCGCTAAGGTCCAGAATCCTGCGCCTGTCGGCGAGCATAAGGGAATGTGGTATCTGACGGATGAAGGTGAGCGCCAGGCGAAAGAGCTTATCCAGAGCGTCACTACCCCGGCGTCATGAATATCAAGCAGTTTGGAGCGGCTTGCGACATCGACAACCAGCAGGAGGTGGAGCGTGCGTGTCTACTCGCCTTCTTCCACCTTCGGACTGCAAAGAAGGTAGAGTTCACAGCCACAGAGGCAGCGCAATGGCTCGTCGACTATGGATTCGCCATACCGAACCGCACACGTCTCGACCATAACCTTCGCGTGAGCGGGAACACCGTCCGCGGACAGGGCGGCGGTTACAGGTTAAACATTGCCTTCGTCACAGCCAAGGACAAAGCGCATCCTCAGTTACAGAATAAGTCCGAGGAAATCGTCGACCATGACACCATCCTCGTCGAGGCGGAGTATAAGGTTGGCCGCGGGTATATTGAATCGCTCGCAAAGCAGATCAATCGATCGTACGAAGAGAATATTTTTGATGGGTGCGCTGTCCTAATGCGCCGTCTACTTGAAGTCATGCTGATCCTCGGATACCGGAAGCTTGGCATCGAGTCTGCCATTCAGGAACCCGACGGAAGCTACAAGATGCTCGAAAGCATCATCAACGACGCTAAGACGAACGGAACGCTCAAGCTTTCACGGAACAGTAAGGAGACGCTTGAGGTGTTCCGGAAGCTCGGTAATTTCTCTGCCCACAAGATCGAGTACACATGCCATCGACAATACATTCAGCCGCACATAATGGACTATCGGGGCATCATCACTGAACTTCTGCACAAGGCGGGGCTGAAGACTTAAAAAAGCGATGATGCCAGCACACTCTGCGGGAAGGCATCAGTCCCTAGAAACGCCGTTGTCGTCTTTCCTTCCATTGGTGGTGCTCTATGCGCTTGAGAAAGAATCGATCCCCAACTGATTGAACTGGAACGAGTTGGAATAGAGCGCGGGTGCTTGAGCCCCCTCGAATTTCGGTTACTTCGCAATAAAGAATAGACCTCTGCCCAAATCGACCTCTATGCAGTGCACGGCAGAGGTCAGGCGTTTTAGAGCGTTTTGGAGAGAGGGTGCCGGCGAGGGTGCTGAAATTTAGAATCTGCTGTTTTCCCAGTGTTTTCGAGTGCTTAAGGGTGCTGTAGTTAGCCATCAACGCCCATGAAATCTTTTAGATACAATCAGTTAGCGTAACTGTCACGGCAGAGGTCGCGGGTTCGAGCCCCGTCGTCCCCGCCATACAAAACAAAGAACTTAGTTCTGTATGGCTCCTCAAGTGACAAGCAAATCCGGGTCCAATAAGGGTCCATTACGCTCCAACCTGAGCTTTCTGCGGGTCCGTCTCGCCCGCCTTCTGACCCACGCCGGGAATCATCATCCTTACAACCTTGCTTTGTGCGGCGCGCTTGTTGGAGCCCACTGCCTGGGTATACACATCCAGTGTGATCCTGCTGTTCGCGTGCCGTAAAAGCTCCTGTACCGTCTTCACATCTTCCCCGTTCGCCTTCAGCAATGTGCCGAAGGTATGGCGGAAGGTGTGCCATCCGATGTTCTTGTAGATGCCGTTCGCCTTTGCGACCGGCTTGATATACCGCTTCATCAGATTGTCCGGCCAGTAGGGCTGTTCCCCCTTCATGGTCGGGCTGGCGAAGACCCAATCCTCCTCCGTTGGATAGGGACTCTTCTTACGCCATTGAAGCAAGTCATCTGCCATGTAGCCGTCGAGTGGAACCGGCTTGGCAGAAGCTTCCGTTTTGCAATCTCCGATCTTCTGATGCCAAATGGACCGGGTCACACGCAGCTCAAGATTGTCGAAGTCCACATCTGCCCACCGAATCCCTAACAACTCGCTCACGCGTAGCCCTGTGGCAGCAGCCAACAGAACCAACGTGCGCTCCCGTGTGTCGAGTTTGGTGAGAAGAAGTTGAAGTTCTGCGAGTTCGAGAACGTCAGGAATGCGCTCCCGCTTCGCGCTCTGGCGCACGAGCTTGATCGGATTCTTATCCGTCCACTCGTAGCGCATCGCGTGACTAAAAAGAACACTCATCAGGTTCCGAATCTTGGCCCGTGTTGCTTTCGCCCGCTTGATCCCGCCGAGCCATTCTTCGACTGCGACGGGTTTGATCTGATCGAGCTTGAGTCCGCCCCAACGAGGCAGCACCCAATTCTCCAGATAGCTTTGATAGGCAGCTCGCGTGGGAAACGCCTTTTGGCTATGGCTGTCTTCGTTCAATTCCTTGAGACGATAGTGAGCAACCAAGTCCGCAATTGTTTCCGGCCCGCTCTCAGCCTGCGGGGTTTGTGAGTTGGCGTCGATGCGCAACGCGCGAGCTGCTTTGAGGGCGATTGCTTCGGTTGGCAACGTGAGGATATTCCCCACGATTGCTTTCCTTCGCTTACTTGCACCGTCAGAGCCAGGCTCCCACCAGCGAAAGACCCACACATCCGGGCCGTTCCGCCGCTTTTCGCGCTGCACGCTTCCATTCTGATACCGTGTCCGCCTAGACATTCATTTCTCCTGTCTTCGGCGCAACGGATGGCTGTTAACAGGCTAACGCCGCGCCGGGCAAAGGTCGAGACATTCGTTGAGGGGCTAGGAGGCGAGTTGACGTTGAATCCATTCCTCAATGGTCGAGGCGCGGAACCGCCACAGTTTTCCAACGTGAATTCCACGCACAATTCCTTTTCGGGCGAGCTTCTGCAACGTCTTCGGATGGACATTCATGATGGACGCTGCCTCATCGCTATCGAGAAGTCTTTCCGGCACAGAAGCGACAGCACTTGTAGGAGGTTTCCTTGGTGATGGCGTGGAATCGGTGTGTTGAGCGAACTCTGAAGACATAAAGACCTCACATATCGTGGCGCAGAATGACTTCGAACGCCGCATAGACCTCGTGCTTCCATGCGAGTCTGTTCGATAAACAAGAGTGCCGCTCTTGCCTTCGAGAGTCCAATACTTCCCACCAATACCGCTCAAAGTTCTGCTTATCGTGCCCCCGGAAGCGTGGAGATATGGGACTATCTCGGGGCTACTTCTCGGTGTTCTCCTTCGCGCTAAGAGCCTCAGCTTCGCGTTTGGCCTGGCGTGCGTTGTAGGCGGTTCTGTAGTTGTCAATCCATTGTCTAAACTCATCCGACGTCATGCTGTTGTGCTTGCCATCGTATCCGTCGAGCTTCCCGCTCCCACGGTTATATTGAGAGGTTTTTTGGACAATCAGGAAGGCTCCGCCAAAGTAACGAACGAGGACCCTCGCATCTGGGGGCAAAGGGGCGCCTTGATACTCCTGATCGTCCCAGACCGAACGGCTGACATATCGCCCGTCCCCGAGATCCGTCAGTTCTTCGGAATCGTGATCTTCATCAGTCTCTTCATAAGTCCCGGACGGATGTAGCTCAGCGCACTCTAAGCGGAAGTAATTCCACTGGGTCTCGTTCGCAAAAGATTCAAAATGTAGACGAATAGGTCGCACCAAGACTGTGTATTCCAGATGCAGTTCGATGCATCCAGGTTCGAACGTCGACTTGGTCACGTGATCGAAATCAAGCCCGCCTCCACCGAAGCCATCGGCCAGAAAGTCGCAAAAGACAGCGGGTTGTATGTCCCCGATACTTTGATGTCTAATTGTCCCTCCCAAGTGAGGGAGTTCCTCGAAAGGGGCCGTGGCCCAACGATTTGTAAGGCGTTCTTTCCGCATTCGTGGAAAAAGGCAGACAGCGAAGGGTTGGCAGTGACCGAGACCTTTGAACTAACCGCTGACGAGCTGCCCGCTGACGAAGTCCTCACGTTTGCTCCTGCTATCTATCAGACGAGGATTGTGAAAGACATCGACGTCAGAATGGTGTTACTGGGCACGACTGTCTACTCCTACGCTCTTCACAATCCGAAGGGGGCGATCGACTGGCGCCTAGATGCCGGCCAAGGCAACATAACCGTGGAACTGATCGATACGCCGCTGGAAGTAGAAAGGGCGGTGCTCGTATTCGCGAAGAAGGCAAGAATCACATTTGGCAGCTTTGATTTTGCAATAGACTCGACCGATAAGTGGTGGTTTCTGGAGGTTAATGAGGAGGGCCAATTCCTCTGGCTAGACGACTTTAATCCGGCCGCGCGGCTACAGGAGAAATTTCTTGCATTTCTCACTCTGCCAGAGAATGCATCGCGGCAGGAAATCGAAGCAAAACAATCCCATTTTCCTTCATGGAAGGACTATCGTGAAAGCTCTGCCCATGAAGAGATACCTCCAGAAGTTTATGTCGGAAATCCAATCTTATCCATGGAACGGTAGAAGGGAACAGTACCATTTACGGCGGTGCCCGCCCCTGTGGGCCAATTGGTCCACCAACCTCAACGATGTGCGCACGAAAATCACAGACAGCAGTTCGAAATGATGGTCCCTCCGTATTTCTCACGCACACGGTTCATTATGGAATCGATACATTTGAGCTTTCGGCGACCCACTAAAATTCGTTCACGCTTTGTCGGATATATGGTTCTTTGGAACGAGCAAACTGGTAGGAGCAGATAACAACTGCATCTATTAGAAATGGATCTTGTCTTCTAAACGGATAGGCGAGTGATTCCGCGGCATTTGGTAGTTTGCTCAGTCGCAGCTCACTTGGCCCACTTGAAGTGAACATCCATTCCGAATTACGCTAAGAAATGAACCCCTAGAATCTACACTCCGAGCCATTTTGGACGGCAAAGGAGTGCCGAGACGACGGAGCATCGTTGGTCAAGTACAGGCCTGGTCTGCTTTTCAAAGAGGCAAAATTGGGCTGATCTAATTGTCTCTATTTTCGATGAGAATTCCGTTACTATCTGGGTCTCATCGTACGAGAGTCTTGTTCTTAGATCGCATGATTTCGCTTCATAGGGATGAGAAAGGGTGCGCGGCTATATTCGATCCCGAGCGCGGTTAGGTGCAGTCCACTACTTCATTCCTTTGGGATGTTTCAGAAACCGGCAAGGGGATCATCAACAGAGTGCCGGTAGCAGCGTTTTCAACCTGAAATCCCTACTCACTCTGTAAAGTAGCTTCTACATTGTCTAGCTTGCTTAGGACAGGTCGTAGTGCAATTAGATCCAGATTTCGTTCCTCGATCAAGCGTTCGATCTCCTGTCTTTCGGCACGAACCGCGTCGAGTCTCAACTTTCGTTCGGCAACTCGTAATGCGCCGGACTGCGCGTGATTTGGATTATCCCCGCTGAGCGCCTCTATCCGACGGCGATAGTAGTCCGTGAGTCGCGAAGTGATGGCAGAGTATCCGTCTCCAAGATCTCCGTATTGCGCCGACGAACGATTCTCCCGATCCAAGAGCGTGATTGCGGCGTGAGCAGCTGCAATGCGGCCTCTTCGTCTCTGGGCCTCCCCGGATGCTTCCGGCGGTTCTTCGATCTTCTCCATCACGAGTGGTAGTCCAATGGAAGCCGCCAATAGTGAGAACAAGATCACACCTGCGGCAAGAAGAATCGCAAGATCTCTGCCTGGGTAGGGGGTACCGTTTTCCAGCACAAGGGGAATCGAGAGCGCGGCGGCCAGTGTTACAGCTCCACGCACTCCAGCGAGCATTGTAGCGAATAACAATCGCTTTGGCGTATGCCTGCGAGTCTTGCCCTCATCGCGCCTGCGATAGAACGACCATTCTAATGAGGACCACGTCCAGACAAACCGCAGCAGACCGAGGAAGATGGTGATGCTCGCCGCGATGGCTGCCAGAACCCAAATAGAACCAAGGCCCTCTTGCTGCAAAATCCCCGGAATACTCCGGCCCACGGAGGGGAGCTGAACGCCCAATATGATGAAGATGAGACCGTTGAAGGTGAACTCGATCATCTCAATCACGGCTGCCGATTTGATGCGAGAATCTGCTTCTGGAGTGTCCTGGAGGGCCCAGTTACTAACGAATCCGGCTGTGACCGCTGCAAGGATTCCCGAAAGCTGAAAGTGCTCGGCTACAAGATAGGACGCGAAGGGTAGGAGGAGGAAAACAAGGATTCGGGCAGCTGTATGAGAACCAATCTTCGATTCAACCCATTGGTCAGCGCGCAGAATGCCGTAGGCGATTGCGGCGCCCACAAGAACACCTCCAAGGGAGACTTCGACGAAGCTCCATGCGACCCTGCCCAAGGAGAAGGAGCCAGTAACAGCAGCTATAAGGGCAAAGCGAAAGCACACAAGGCCTGAAGCATCGTTCAGAAGCGCTTCGCCTTCGAGGAGATGCTTCAAACGGACTGGCATTCTTCCTCCCCGAATGGACCCGACCACTGCTACTGCATCTGTGGGGGACAGCACCGAAGCCAGGACGAAACAAGCAGCCAGAGGTATGCTCGGAAGAATCCAATGAATGAAGTATCCGGCCACAATAACCGTAAATACGATTAGCCCGACTGCCATTTGAAGAATCGGCTTGCGCAAACTTATGAACTCTACGCGAGGGAAGCGATAGGCTTCCACATAGAGTAAAGGCGCTATGAAGAGCAATAGGAATGCAGACGGCTCCATAGCCACACGAATGTGTAGCGCGGCCAAGATGATTCCAAACAGGATCTGCAATAGAGGTAAAGGAACACGTGTCACCATCGCTGCCATACGAGAGAGAGCGACAGCGAAAAGCATTCCTAGAATGACGGTTAGTTGCTCCAAATAGGCTCCCGAGATCCTACGTCCTCGATCATGTCGCTTTAGTGTCCCAATTGTCCAGGGTTGCTCATAGGCCGGATCTCACGCATCTTCAGAATTCGACGTCTCAAGCAGGGAATCGTTATTGACCGCCTGGATGTCTTGCGCTAAGAGTAATTCGATTGGATTTTGGCGACCGCAGTAAGACGAACTAGCCAAAATTGTCTGCTTCGTCGGGACGAATCGGGAGACTCCGGCGCTCTGCGACCTCAAAGCGAATGTTGACTGAGGGAAGTCCTTGTCAAGGTTAGTCCCTGTCAGGCTACTAGCCAAGGTGACTCGTACGTAGATGAGAAAAGTTCCGCGCCGAGTAATCTGTTTCATCCGAATTGGAAGGTTGGCTAGCTAGCCCCGATCTGATAAGAACATCTAGTGACATGAGCATCTTGGGACGCTCTCACTCCGCGAAACCGGCTATCCGTTTCAAGGGGCTTGCGCCAGCATTTGGTTAGCACTAATGGTGCCAATACAAGAATGCATTGGCCACGGGGAACCAATAAAGGCACACAAATGCACAAGGGAGCAGGAATACGATGAACTAGAATCGGTTTGTGCGATCTCCCATCCTTGCTACAAATCTTCTCTTGCTGCCTATTGTTCTTGCTCTGACCGGCTGTGGTAAGCCTTCGTTAGATGTAGCGCCAACTCCGACCTCTATAGGACAGGCGACGCCACTCACGGTCCATGTCCACGACCCCCATGGCGTTAGCAAGCTTGTCGTTATATTGACCCAGAACGGAATACAGTATTCGGCTTGGCAAACTTCTTCCCCATCCAAAAGCGCAAACAGCACGTTCAACTTCAATGTCGGCACAAACACAACACCGCAGTTACATGATGGCGCTGCACGGTTGATCCTTGAGGCCACATCAGGGGGGCTGTTTCATAGCGCGACTCGTTGGGAACGTGAGGTCAACGTAAGCACCCAGCCGCCTACCGTCAGTGCGGATTCGGACCAACACTATCTATATCTGGGTATGGCCGACTTGGCCACGATGAATGTTTCCGGGTCCTACTCATCCGCCGGCATCAAGGTTGGGAACCAAACCTTTCGAGCGTGGCCGATGCCCGGAGGTAAGCCCGGTCTCTTCTCCTTGTTCGCATTTGCTTGGAACATGCCTCCCGGTACAACACCGCTGGCCTTCGCTTCAAACGCGGGAAATGACGTGACGACGCCCCTAACCGTCGTCTTCCCTAAAAAGGAGCAGCCAGTCTACACCCAACACGAAATTCAGGTCTCCGACCAGTTTATGCAGAAAGTGCTGGGCGAACTCGATCCCAATGGAACTGGTGATTCCGTCGAACGATTCGTAAAGATCAACTCCCAGATGCGCCGAACCAACAACAAGACCTTGGCCGACCTGCGTCTGAAGACCGCCGATCGATTTCTCTGGCACCTTCCCTTCATGCGCCAGTCCCACTCTCAGGCCGAGGCAACCTTCGCTGATGTGCGTAGCTACATCTACCAGGGCAAGAAGATCGACCAGCAGGTCCACCTTGGGTACGATCTCGCTGTCACCCAACATGTCGGAGTGGAGGCCTCGAACGATGGCCGCGTTGTATGGGCGGCCCCCCTCGGCATCTATGGCAACTGCATCGTCGTGGACCATGGGTATGGCCTGCAGACCATCTACGGTCACCTGAGTAGGATCAATGTGCATGAAGGCGACCTAGTCAAACGTTCGCAAATCATGGGATTGAGCGGCATGACTGGTATGGCAGGAGGAGATCACATACACTTCGCGATGCAATTAGACGGTATTCAGATCGATCCCAAAGAATGGTGGGATGCACACTGGATTCAGGACCATGTTGTTCGCCGAGTGGATTTGGCTAATTTTAGCAAGTGATTCCAGAGCGAGATTTTGAGAACTTGGGTTAAGTAGTGTCGCAAGAGCGATCGAGGAAAGGCGAGAATGTCTGCCATCGGGGAAGATCATCTTGTCGCCAGGGTTCTCTAATTTCAGTCATCGCGAGATAAGGTCGGAATGCCGTCTCCTCGATCCCGAGCTCATTCGTTCAACCTTGACGGGAATCACGTGATTCCGTGAACTTAGAGATACCCACAGGCCCTCTGTGCGGAACGGAAGTCAAACTAGTTTGAGGCGAATCGGCCCTTTCGATTTGGAAGCGTCAACCGACTTACCTCGCTGAGTAATGATGATCTTCCCTGACTTTGCCATGTCGTGTGCGACCCTCCTGATAGGTTCCATAAGGGCTTTCCAACCCGGTTTAGAGGATGCGTCGCTCAGGAGCCTAGCAGCTTCCGATGGACAAATACTCTTGCCTCGCTCCCGGTTATTCAGGAGCTCAAGGATAGCGCTTTCGAGATCCGCACTGCTATAGTGCGCGGCTTCCTTGCGGGACGTAGTACCGCTCACCTCAACCCCTCTCCTCGAGCAAAGTCTGTCCTGTCGTGCAGCACCTTATCAATGATCCGATGCTCGATCGCATTTTTTGGGTGGCTAGTACCCTACTTTTCTCGGCTGAGACTCCTCATGCCGAATGACCTCTATCTCTTTCCTCGGCCTCAGTCTTCGCTCGTCAGAATGTACAGCGAGCACATTGAAGTCAAATCATTGATGAAATGAGCTCGCCCCCGCCAAACTGTCTTCAGACCAACGATTCGTGATGAAGGTCGCGATCGCGAACACCAATCAGATAAAGCAGTCCGTCCAAACCCAATGACGAGATGGACTGCGGCGCGCTCTGGCGTACTAATGGTTTCGCGCGAAGGCGATGCCCATTCCCGCGAGTCTCAGCATCGGAATATCGTTCGCGCCGTCTCCCACAGCTACCACCTGTTCCAATGAGATGTCTTCGCTGTGTGCAATTTCCTTAAGGAGCGCAGCTTTGCGATCGCCATTCACGATAGGAGGTATCACGCGGCCGGTTACGACTCCGTCAATGACTTCAAGCTCATTCGCGTACACATAGTCAATTCCGAGCGTTTGTTGGAGGTGGCGGGCGAAGAACGTAAATCCACCAGAAAGAATGGCCGTTCTGTACCCGAGCAGCCGAAGTGTACGAATCAGTCGCTCGGCACCATCTGCAAGTGGAATCGTATGCAGTAACGTGTGGACGCGCTGTTCTTCAAGACCTTTGAGCATCGCAACGCGGCGTCCGAAACTCTCATCGAAGTTCAACTCACCCCGCATTGCTGCCTCGGTAATCCGCGAAACCTGTTCCCCAACGCCAACTAGCTTTGCCAGTTCGTCGATGACTTCACCCTGGATCAGAGTGGAATCCATGTCGAATGCGAACAAGCGCCGGTTGCGGCGAAAGATGCTCTCACGCTGGAAAGCGATGTCAATCGAGAGTTCCTGTGCAGCAAGGAGGAACTCCCCGCGCATGGCGGGTTCGCGTGAGCCATCGCCGCTAACAGCAAGTTCTATGCACGCACTTTCAGAAGGATCGTCGGAAGAGAGTTGGCTAGAGAGACGGTCGATTCGATTCACATTCATGCTATGTGCCGCGACGATTGAGGTGACACGCGCCAGATGTTCTGCGCAAATGGAGCGACCGAGGACGGTAATAATGAAATGTTGCTTCTGCGGTCCGAGCTGCCAGTGATTGAGTGAATGGTGGGGAACACAGTCGAACTGCACACGAAGGTCAAGTTCCCGAGCGCGAGCCACTAAGGCAGCTTCCAGAGAAGGGAAGCTTCCCGTAGTGTTCAGTCGGATCAGAAGTCCGAGCGAGATACTTTCATGGACAACTGCCTGACCAATATCCAGAACGACGATCTGATGATGAGCCAGCGTGCTGGCCAATTCTGCCGTGAGTCCAGGGCGGTCTTTCCCGGAAAAATGGATGAGGACTTCGTTTCCTGATTTCATGCTGAATCTAGTTTAGGTTAGAGTTTTAGCGTGGGGTAGACCCGTGCCGAATGATTGTGATGCGGCTAAAACGCGACGAAGTGCAAAACAATCGTATCGCTGCTGAAGAGCCATACGCACGGAAGTGCGATCGATGCAACCGGGCGGATACGCCCAACGAGCAACTTGGTATTTCGATCTTCACGGTTGTTTCAACCAATGCATTCGTGCCCGCACTTTGTCTCTGTTGTTATCACCATAAGGATCAAGGACCGCCGAAGTAGGGTATCTTTCAGTGCTCAGCCTGGGCGAGAATGACGTAGGGAGAAAGTATGGAGAATCAGGTTGAGCGTCGTCATTTTCTGAAGGCTGCAGGTGCGATGCTACTCTCAGGTAACGTAAGGACATCGTTCAGCCAAGACTCCGCGCATGGATCTCAAACACACCTAGGGAGGCAGGTTGAACACACAGCCCGTATATTTTCGGGCTGCTGTGCATATACCTACCGTCATGCCTTTCAGGATGGCTCGCTGACGCTCGAGACGTTTATTGAGAAGGCGGTGGAGTGGAAGCTCGATGGCGTAGATATGACCGTTTACTACATGAAAAGCACAGATCCTGGCTATATCGAGAACCTTCGATATGTCGGATACAAAAACGGTGTGTCTTTCTCGGGTGTGGCTTGCGGCTCGAGCATGGTGCAGCCCGGCGCATCAAAGCGGGCACAGGTATTGAACGACATTAGGAAGTGGGTCGACGTTACACAACGCATTGGCGCGCCGCATCTACGCGTCTTCGCCGGCAAGCAGCCTGAGGGAAGCACAATGGCGCAATGTGTGGCCTGGGTAGTGGAGACGATGAAGGCCGCCTGCGACTATTCAGGCAGCAAAGGAATCACTCTGGGGTTGGAAGACCACGAAGGCGTCTCACAAAGCGCCGAGGTCTGCCTCGAGATCATGCATCGGGTCGACTCGAAGTTTGCGGGCATCAATATCGATATATCCCACTTCACTGCTACTTCTTCGCGGGATTCATACTCTCAGATCGCGGAGTGTTTACCATACGCGACGCATGCTCATGTGCGCGCAGGTTTTGACGACGGGTCTCCTATCGATCTGGACCGGATCTGGAAGATGTTTGCGAACTCGGGATACAAAGGCTACATGTCCTATGAAGGCGAGGAGAAGATCGTAGGGGGTGTTCCGGAGCAACTCTCGGAGATTCGCCGACTCTGCAAGAAGTATTCAAGCATTTGATTAAGATTCGACGAAGAAGAGGCTACCGTGGATAGAGTAGCCTCTAAATGAACTTCGCCAGAGCCCCGGTTCGATCGAGTCAGCAGCTATGTTCACGGTGGTGGCTTCTCTGGAGCCATGCCAGTTGTGAGACAGGCTCTCAATACCTTCAATGTGCGCTTATCCCGGATCGCAGTTACCGAAAAACGACATGCAGTTGTTCATAGAGGCATTACTTATTTGCTCCTGGACGAAAGCAACGAGCACCTTCGTAACTGAGGTCCGGTCACTAAATTTATGAGATAGAGCAAGTAAATCGAGATAAACTGTCGCATATTGCAATTCCCACACATCATCGAACTAATTGACGAGTATCTGGAACGCCTCATTGAGGCGCGCCGTCTCATGGCAAACTCTGATGTTCAGACTTCTAGAAAAAGAGCTCCCGCTTCGATTTCGAAGCGAGCCGCACGATCGAAGTCCAAATTGAAAGACAAGCCCGTCGCTAGATCTATAAACAGCGCATCGAAGCCTCGATTAGTACCCCAAAAGAAACGCGAGCCTCTAGCTCAAAAGTCGATAGCTGAGGGTTCGATAGAAAAGTCGACCGTGTCTTGCCAGGAAACTCCAAGCCCAGTCTCAATAGTGTCTTCTGCTACAACAATGCCGCATGAACCGGATGATCGGAATGTGGAAGAAAAAGTCCCGGAGCAACCTCGCAAGAATCTATCGTTAAAACGGCGGATAGCTCCGTTGAAGTCTCCTGTGAAGACAAACCTATTGGCTCTTGGAGGCGCAATTCCGAGAGAACCAATTGTTATTTCGGCGGAGCAGATCCGGATAGAACATTGCTTGAGACAACAGGCAGCCACCGTTCTTCGGGGTTCTAGTCCACCCCCAAACACCATTCCTCTTACGGTCGAGTCGCTCACGCAACGTTGGATAAAACCCCCGCAATCTTCGCCAAAATCGCTCTCATTATGAAGCTTTCCTAAGGATGTCCCGAACCTTGTGACGCCTTTGTCAAGACCGCGGAATACGGGTCAGACGGTGAAAGTGGTGGCCGCGCTGCAGGTAGGATCATAGACTTCTGATGAATCGAGTTTGCAGCGGAGGTGGGCTTTGCTGGACGACTTCAAAATACATCTGAGGTTAAAGTTGGCGTCAATCAGATTCGGTATAGCCGGTGCGTGAGCCTATGTGGGGGCAGCAGAAACCGGGCGCATGACTCCGGCGACGCGATAGGCAGTTTCAGCTACTGTAAATGGGCATCATGTTCTCGTAGTCTCCCAGTCGCGGCGCGCGATGGGAGCATTCGCCGATCTTCATCCCCGCTATAGACCGTTCGTCACGAATAGCTTTACACGCGCTTTTCGCGACTGCTAGGGTGAGTCCAGATTTGACCATTGCCCGCCATGAAACTGTAGCCCTCAATAGGGAGCGTGAGATGGATCGACGGCGATTTCTGGCGAGCGCTGCTGCTTTAGGAATCGTTGGCGTGTGGGCGAGGCGATCGGCTGCCGCGCCGTGGCACGTCGTATGGCGGGAGGACCGTGTGTCTTTCCCCCAAGGAGTAGCATCTGGCGATCCGGATGATCACAGCGTGATCTTGTGGACTCGACGGCCATTCGACAAGGGTGAGCGGCATGAGCTGACGGTGGAAGTGGCTCGAGATGCAGATTTCCGCAGCGTCGTTGCCAGGGCACGAGCGCCGGTGTTGGCGGCGGCCGACTGGACCTGCCGCGCGATGGTCGGCGGCCTCTTGCCCGCGACCACGTATTGGTATCGATTCACCGACGACACCGGCGGGGGTAGCCGGGTGGGGCGCACGATTACCGCGCCACGACCCACCGACCAGCGGCCGGTTCGCTTCGCCTTCGTGTCGTGCAACAGCGTCAACGAAGGTGCGCAGAACGCCTTTCGCCGGATGATCTGGGAGGACGAACGCGCGCCAGCTGATCGTAAGCTCGGCTTCGTGCTCCATCTGGGCGACTTCATCTATGAAGTCGTTGAGTATCCTGACGAGGTGCCGCACCGCTATTCGCGCACCGTATATGACCTTGGCCGCATTCCCGACGCCCGCAAGGTTGGCAACTTCCACGTGCCAACCAATCTCGCCGGCTATCGCCATGTCTATCGCGCCCATATCGACGATCCCGACATCCAGGACGCTCGCGCTCATTTTCCGTTCATTTGCATCGGTGACAACCACGAATTCTCATGGCAAGGATGGCAGAGCTTCATCGAATATGACAGCAAGGTCGAGCCTGCACAGCCGCTGCGAGTCGCCGCCAATCAGGCGTGGTGGGAGTATATCCCGTCGCGCGTCCAGAAGGTCTCGGGACCCGGCCTCGACCAATTCGGCCCGCCAGTGGTGACGAGCGAGCCGATCGATACACTCGACGATCACGGGTTCGGTACCGAGGCCAACAACCGCATCGCCGTTGGCAGCATGACTGCCTATCGCGCGGTGCGCTACGGCAAGCATGTTGATCTGATACTTACCGACTTCCACAGCTACGCGATGCGGAATCCCGAGGAGCGGCCCGAAACGGATGTATTCGACTTCCACTTCCCGGTAGTTCCGCAGGAGTTGATGGAGATCATCGACGCGGGTAAGGACTATGCTGGCGGCAATCCCCCCGCGACGATCACCATCGGCGACAAAAGCGCGCCCAATTTCCGCAAGGAGGAGCCCGCCTACACCATGCTCGGCCGCGAGCAGAAAGCGTGGCTCAAGGAGCGCCTGAAGCGGTCGGACGCGACCTGGAAGATCTGGGGCGCGACCAACGGCACGCTCGACATGCGGACCGATCCGCAGAACCTGCCCGCCGGAATGGTGAAGGACAAATGGCCGGGCAAGAGTTTCGGCACCTTCGGCGGCGGCGATTTTAGTGGGGCGTTTAGCGAGCGGGCCGAAATTTACGATACTGTCCGCGATCACAAGCTGTCGGGGTTCGTCACCATCTCGGGCGACCGCCATAGCTTCTGGGCCGGCTATGCCGCCCCCAAGTTACCGCCAGCCGGCTTCGACCCAATAGGGCTGAGCTTCATCACCGGTTCGATCTCCGCCCCCGGTCTCGCCGAAGCAGCCGAATACTTTAAGGACTTCCCGCTGCTCCCGCTGTTCGTGCGCAAGACGCCTGGTGTCATGCCCGAAGCTACGATCAACCTGACGATCAAGCACGGCGTGCGCGCTGCGCTCGAATATGCAGCGAGCGGCGACATAGCGAAGGCGCGAGCGGCAACCAATCCCGAAGTCGCGCCGCACCTGGAATTTGTCGACATGGCCGGACATGGCTATGCAGTGGTCAGTGCCGGTCCTGATGCGATCGATACCGAATTTGTCTGCATCGTCCGTCCGATTGCGCGCGCAGCGACACCCGACGGCGGTCCGCTGCGTTACCGTGTATCGCATCGGGCGCGGCTGTGGCAGCCAGGCACACCGCCAAGGCTGGAGCAGCGGATGCTTGAAGGGGATGCAAAGCTTTCAGTTTGATGGCAAACACCCCACCGAAGCGATCTCACAAGTTGTGGTTCGACTCACCACGAAATATAGAGGGCGGGGAAGACTGTCGATGAATTGGATTGGAACCTCGATTGGAAGAAACGGCCAAGAGCGTGCGCGCGCCGCTTCACTAAGTTCCCCTGAACTCGGATGGCCGCGCAATCGAAGGTACACAGTCGAGCTCGCAGCGTGATCGCAGCACAGAAGAATCTGGCTGGCCGGCGCTTTCGACGTTATCTCCGATTCAAATCGAGAGAAAAATGGAATCGCCTGCAATGGTGATCTTCTTTATTCAAACGCTCATTTGGCTGCCCACCAACGG